>ERZ1023965.76-NODE-76-length-33075-cov-13.869322_pt1 | contig 33075 bp, 34 predicted proteins | sample MGYA00380428_ERZ1023965 | MGnify/ENA primary metagenome ERZ1023965 (study PRJEB33179, sample SAMN07449054) | human gut metagenome | biome: Human-gut; feature: Human associated habitat; material: Faeces | host: Homo sapiens | place: India:Kasaragod | collected...
CCGATGAAAGCAAGGTGGTAGTTCAAGGTTTGGATGGCTATATTGTAGCCGAGAATAATGGACAACAGCTTATTTGCTCTTTGAAAGAGAAACAGAGAATCAAAGAAATGGGAAAATAATACTAGAAATGAGATATTATATGAACAAGAATGATATACGAATAGGTAATTATCTGAATGTGATTTTGCAACAAGATCCAGAAAAGAAATCACGGTGTAGAGTATTGGATATTTCAGATGATAAAGAATTTGCTACATTTATAGATTTGAGCAATAATTCTTCATTTAAAATTGATACACCAGATAAATGGAATTTGGTGGAAGGTATTTTGATGTCTGATGCTGAGTTAAGTATTTTAGGATTTGTAGAGGAACCTGACAAACAAGTATTTATGCTACTTCAAAAAGGAGCATGGGTTAAGGATGGAATACAAGTTCAGAAATATAAAGGGGATTATGAGTTGTTAATAAGTAAACCAGAGGCCTTCTTTGGATGTAGGTCAAAAACAGTCCCTTATGTTCATTTATTACAGAATGCGTTAAGTGATATATATGATATAAATATTTTATAATATGATAGGCATTATTGGTGGAAATGGAGTTGCTGCAACCAATAAGTTGTTGCAACTGATAGAGGAGAAAATAACAAAGAATGGTGCTTTTCGAGATTGCCATCATCCAGAGATGATAGCATGGCAAGCTACTCAGGCTCCTTCTCGTAGTATGTATTTGGAAGGACGAGGTGAGTCGTTTCTTGATGACTATATTCGAATCGGGAAACATTTGAAAGATTGCGGTTGTGATACTTTGTGTATGTGTTGCAATACTGCTCATTATTTTATTGATGAATTGGAAACAAAGATTGGGATCAAATTCATTAATATTTTGGATGAGGTAGCAAAGGTTGTAGCAGATGTGGGGGGGCAACAAATTGGTGTTATGTGCTCCGATGGATTAAGAAAAGTAGGACTTTATGAAAATTATCTATTATCGAAGAATCCTTCGTCTAAAGTTTTGTATCCAACAGAAGAATTACAGGTATGTGTAACCAAGGGTATATGTAATTCAAAGAATACAAAACGATTCCTTCCAATTTCGGATGAAGAAAATCCTGTAAATTGTTTCTCGAAAGTTTGCGATTGGTTCATACATCAAGGATGTGACACGATTATTGCAGGATGTACAGACATCAGAAATGTGTTTTATGGAGAATATGCAGAAAAAGTTTGGTATATTGACAGCTTGGAAGTGCTAGCTAATGCAATTATAAAAGCCTCAACTGCTGATATGCCTAAGTTTTAGTATCTAATAATATATAAAAATATGAAATTTCTTTTTGATTTAGATGGTACGGTAACTTCAGAAGAAACCTTACCGATTATAGCGAATCATTTTAATTGTGTAGAGCAAATATCTGAATTGACAGCAAAAACGGTACAAGGTAATGTGCCTTTTATAGAGTCATTCATACGTAGAGTTAATATTCTGGGGGCTTATTCTGTCTCTGAGACCACTCGTTTGTTATCTGAAGTTCCTCTCTATCCTGCGATTGCAAAGTTCATAGAGGAACATAAAGAAGATTGTGTTATCGTGACGGGTAACTTGACTTGCTGGTGTGAAGGCTTGTTCAAAAAGATTGGTTGTCAGTGTTATGGTTCAGAGGCTTTATGCGAGGATGACAAAGTCGTAAAGCTAAAGACGATCTTGCGTAAAGAGCAAATAGTTGACCAATATAAAGCCTTGGGAGAGACCGTGGTATTTATAGGTGATGGCAATAACGACTTGGAGGCTATGCGCCATGCAAATGTTAGCATAGCAACTGGATTAACTCATAATCCAGCTCAGAGTCTTATGTCGATTTGTGATTATGTGATTTTTAATGAGCAAGCACTTGTGCGCCAAATGCGTCAGCTGTGTGGTGAATATGATGATGAAAAGTCTGTTGTAATCAGTTGTGCAGGTATAGGGTCTCGTTTAGGCTTAGGGTTGACGAAGGCTCTTGTTCAAATCAATGGAAACTCTTTGATCTCTTGGCAATTGAAGTTGTTCAAGGATGTTAAGGATGTTCGAATTGTAATAGGTTTCCAAGGAGGAGAAATCATAGAGGAAGTTAGAAAGTATCGTGATGATGTTATCTTCTGCTATAATCATAGATATTTTGAGACTAAGACAGGTGCAAGCTATTATTTGGGTGCTCGCCATGCTAATCATGAAACCTTGGAATGGGATGGAGACTTGTTGGTACATCCTGATGATGTGAAGAAATTATTGGCAACTTCTGGTGAATTTATTTGCTATGCCGATAAAACATCCGATGATGCGGTTTTCGTACAGACTAATGAAAATGGTGATGTGCTTTGCTTTAGCCGTGAGCAAGGTGATTATGAGTGGACAGGTCCAGCCTGTATGAACAAGCAACATTTGATATATTCCACTCAGAATGTGTTCAATATGTTTGAACCATATTGTCCAATGAAGGGAATTAAGGTAAGAGCATACGATATAGATACATATAATGACTACATTCGTGTATCAGAAATAACAAAAGACTGGGAGGTATAAGCATGAAAGAAATTGGATTGGATGAACTTAAGAAAATCCAAATGGATGTGATGGCTTCTGTTCATCGTTTTTGTATTAAATATAATTTGCGATATTCTCTGGCTTGTGGCTCGATGCTTGGAGCTGCGCGTCACAAAGGTTATATTCCTTGGGATGACGATATAGACATATATCTTCTTCGAGAGGATTACAACAAAATGATACATTTGTTTCCTGATTTATGGGAAGGAAGATATAAATTCTGTACGTTGGAGCGCAATAGTAAATGGCATGCTCCATTTGGAAAGGTATGTGATACAAGAACTATTTTAGTGGAAGGAAAGCATGTCTTTGGTATTAATATCGATGTCTTTCCCATAGACAAAGTTCCAGAGGACGAGGCAGAATGGAGAAAGTATGATATATATCGTCGCAAATGTTTTAATTTACTTTCACGCCGTCTTCTTGAAATATCATTTTCCAGAACATCAGGACAGCCTTTGGGGAAATTCCTAGCAGGAACAGCCGTTAGATTGTTTTTGCAAATGTTTCCTCTTCATTTTTGTTTGAAACGTTTCCAAAAAGTTGCAATGAAATACGACAAAACTGATTCTGGAAGAGTTTTTGAATGTGCTCAGGGTATATTTCAAAAGCATTCTTTTCCCAAGGCATTGTTCGACAACCGTATAATGATGCCTTTTGAAGACCGTGAATTTATGTGTTTTGCTGATTATGACTCTTATTTGACCAATGGCTTTGGAAACTGGCGTAAGTTGCCTCCAAAAGAAAAACAAGTTTCGCATCATGATTTTAAGGCTTGGTGGAAAGATGAAGCAAAGTAAATAGTAATTATGTCCACAATAACACGCGTAATGAAGAATACAGGATTCCTATATGTCAAAATGGGAGTCACTGTATTTATATCTTTATACACAACTCGTCTTATACTCTCGTCGTTGGGTGCTTCTGACTTCGGTATTTTCAATATTATCGGAGGTGCTATAGTTATGTTGGGATTTCTTAATTCTACGATGGCAAATGCTACACAGCGTTTTATGTCGTATGCTGAGGGTAAAGGTGACTTGTTGAAAAAAAGACAAATATTCAATGTTAGTTTTATTCTCCATGTTGGAGTTGCAATACTTACTGGTCTTATTTTGCTTGTAGCAATGTATCCCTTTTTCAATGGAGTGTTGAATATTCCTGAAGAAAGGGTATTGGCTGCCAAGATAATTTATTTGTCAGCAATGGTCAGTACCTTGCTTACCATTGTAAATGTTCCTTATGATGCGGTAATGAACGCGCATGAGAATATGTTGTATTATTCTCTTATTGGAATTTTTGAATGCATCCTAAAATTAGCAGTAGCTTATGCTTGCGTTTATACATCGAATGACAAGTTGATTGTTTATGGCGTTCTGATGGCGTTGATTCCATTAGTGACACTTACTATCATGAAGTTTTATTGTCATCATAAGTATAATGAGTGTGTATTTGATATAAAAAAATATTGGGATAACGACCTTTTGAAACAGATCACCTCTTTTTTCTCATGGAATTTCTTGACAGCTATATCAAGTTTAGTATCATATTATGGCAACAGCCTCGTGTTGAATCATTTCTTTGGAACTGTATTAAATGCTGCGCAAGGAATTGCAAACCAGGTTAATGGACAATTATCAAATTTTTCTTTGAATTTGATGAAAGCAGTAAATCCCATTATAGTTAAAAGAGCTGGAGCTGGTGATAAAGAGGCTATGAACCGAGCAACAATAGTAAGTGCAAAATACTCAACATTATTAATTGTGTTTTTCGCTATACCTTTTATTTTAGAAATGCATTTTGTGTTACAACTTTGGTTGGAAGATGTTCCTAAATGGACTGCATTGTTTTGTATTATGCAACTTGTTGTGACAATTATTACTCAAATGACAAATAGCGCAGCTACAGCAATTTATGCAGAAGGCAAGATAAAATGGTATGCAATTTATAAAAGCATTATGAATACCAGTCCTGTTGTATTGACATTTATTGCTTATTACATGGGAGGAGCTCCTTATTGGTTATATATATTTATGGTTCTAGTTTGGAGTTTAGGAGGAGATGTTGTTGTCATCTATTTCTCACATAAACAATGCGGTTTACGTGTTCGTGACTTTCTTAATTCTGTTGTAATTCCGGTAATCATGATTTGTTTAGTCATGCTTGTTGTGGGGTATTGCTTTCAGCAATTGATGGATGAAAGTTTTATGCGCTTGGTCTTGACATGTTCTGTAACGACATTTGCATTTGTCGTATTGATGTGGACTTCTGTTTTGAAGAAAAATGAGAGGAAGACGATTTCAGATATACTAAGAAGAAAAGGATTTACTTTTTGATACAAAGATACATTAGTGTCCGATTTTTATTGGACACTAATATTTAGAAATAATTATTAGAGTATACTATAAGATAAGTATAATAAAAGCTTGGGTTGAGAAAAAATATTTAATATTAAAAAAGAATGAAAGTACTTCATATTCAATCTTCTATGACTCCTGCAGGAAATGCCGCTTATAGATTAAGTATGGCAATGAGAAAGCATGGGATAGATTCTAAGGTGTTAAATTTACGTCCTTCTTCTGTACGCGATTTTGCATATATGGATTTAAAGCATAAGGGTGGTTTGTTCGGAAAAGGGGTAGATCATTTTTATAGAGCTCTACAAAAAATAAATATGGTTGAAGGAGCTTATTTTTATTCCTCAATTCCTTTTTGTGGAATAGATATAGCGCAAAATCAATTAGTAAAAGAAGCTGATGTTATCTATATACATTGGGTAGCTGGCGAGTTTTCAAATGATAATCTTGAGAAACTGGCCAAGACAGGCAAGCCAATATTCTTTTTTATGCATGATATGTGGCCATTTACAGGTGGTTGCCATCATAGCTTGGGGTGTGAAAAGTATTCTGTTAATTGCAAAAATTGTAAGATGTTTAATTGGAATAATCCATTTCCTTCATATCAATTACAAAAGAAAGAATATGTTTATTCTAAATATAGTAATATTCATTTTATTTCTCCAAGTAAATGGATGGCAGGATGTGCTAAAATGTCCTTTACCATGAGAAATAAGACAATATATAATATTCCTAATGTAATAGACGAAGATGTATTTAAACCAATAGAAAAGAAGGTTGCAAGAATGATTTTAAACTTGCCCATAGATACAACTATAATTACATTCGGTTGTATTGCAGGGCAGGGAAACCCTTTTAAAGGGTGGAGCTATTTGGAATCTGCCATAAATAAGACAAATATAGATAATGCATTAATTGTTGTTTATGGAAGTGGATATAATCAAGAGACTGTAGATAAGGTGAAATATCCAATTAAGTTTTTAGGTAGAGTATATGATGATATTATGTTGTCACTCATATCGAATGTTGGCGATGTTTTTGTTACTCCTTCTCTTTGTGAAAACTATTCTTTGACTATTTTAGAAAGTATTTTATGCGGTACCCCTGTTGTTGGTTTTGATACTACAGGAGTTCCAGAATTGGTAAAAACTGGTGAAACAGGATATTTAGCTAAGTTTAAAAATTCAGATGATTTAGCCAAGGGTATAGAGCAGATGATTGATGCTAAACTAAAGAAAGGAGAATGGGAGAATTATTCTTCAAACAAAATAATAGATCAACATCTTTCTTTAATTCATAAATATCTAGATTAATATGATTTTTAAGGAAAAAATAAAAAAGGTATTTCATGATAAAGGTTATCCTTTATATGATTTTATGCGTAGAAACGGATTTATTGAGCAAACTAATCTCAATTTAAATCTATGTGATTTATCTCAGAAACGAGTTCTAATTAGTTATGTTCCAATACCAAATTATGATTTCTCTGAGATTATTCATGCTCAGTCTGCACATATAAACCAGATAATTTATAATTTTACGAAGCGTGGGTTTTGCGTGAATGTATGTTATGCTAATGATATACAATCATATCGTAGAATTTGTCATTATCATTATGATGTTGTCTTTGGCTTTGGTTCTGCCTACAAACAAGCATGTATGGATAATCCCGAAGCACTCAAAATATCGTTCATTATGGAAAATCATCCTGATGTCGTTTCTCAAAAGTACAGCGATAGAATCCGCTATTTTAAAAGTCGTCATCCTCATATTGACATATCGTCAAGCATAGTGCGCTCTGGTTTTTTTGATGCAGATCAATTTAAACTTTCAGATGCTGGAATCTTAATGAGCTCCCGTTATAACTCTTTGAATTTTAGTGAGCTGCGAAATAAGATATTACTAATAAATTGTAATTCCATTTTTAATAAAAAATATGAGTTTGTTCCAGAAGAAGTTATAAAAAGTATTTCTTCCAGTAGAAGAAACTTTCTATGGTTTGGTTCTGTGGGGTTAATACACAAAGGTTTGGATATTGTGATAGATGCCTTTAAAGAGCTGCCTGATTTAAGCTTAAATGTATATGGCTTAGATAAAAAAGAGTATGGTTTATTTGAAGAGTTAAAGGCAGATAATACATATAACAAAAAGCGTATTAATGTTTTAAGTGACGAATTTATAACAGATGTTGTAAAGAAGCATAATTTTATGATTTTGGATTCATGTTCTGAAGGTATGAGCACGGCTGTTTCTACCTGTATGGCACATGGTATTATTCCTATAGTATCTATGGAGTGTGGGTTCAATGAGGCTCCTTGTATTATTCAGTTAGAAGATAATTCTGTTGAAGGAGTAAAGGCAGCTATCCAGAAAGCTTGTGACATGAGTGACGAGGAAGTTCTTGCTATGCGAAAGGATTGTTATGAATACGCACGCAACCAGTTTTCATTAGAGCATTTTGATCATGTGTTTTATGAAGAATTGAATAAAATATTAAATATGAAAAATTATTAAATATTTCAAAAAGCTAATAAATAATGTGTGTGTGGAGAAAACTCTCATACTCGAAGATCTCAATGTATGGGCTTATGTGCCATCCCATTCAATAGTAGTTGGCGTCCCTGCAAAGATTATAAAGAAAAGAGATAATATTAATCAAAAATGGAAAAAACTAAAGATTATATGAAAAATCAATTGAATTTGAATATTCAGGGCTTGAAGGGTATTGCTGCTATAGTAGTATTCTTATCTCATGCACTTAATATGTATAAGATTTCCTGGGTTCAAAATTTTATGGATACTCCTATGCACTTGTTTTTTGATGGACAATGTTCTGTTATTATATTTTTAACAATAAGTGGATTCTTTTATTATAAAGCAGGAATATCAAAGGCTTTAGACTTTCATTATCTGGAAGGTCTTAAGAAAAAAATAATTAGAATTTATCCGCAATATATAATTTGTATTATTGTTGGTGCTGTTCTTTGTAATATTCTTTGTTTTTGTAGCTATAGTAAGGATTTATTTACATCTTGGAGTAGTACTTTTTGGACACAACCAATCTCTATAATACAATTGATTTCCCAAATGCCCATCTTTGTAGGATTAAATCCAGATTTAATAGACCCTCCGGTATGGTATCTTTTATATGAAGTTCGTGCATTCTTTATTATTCCTATCGTTGTTATAGTTGTAAATAAATGCACAATTTTGGGGGGTAAGTTGTTGATAATTGCTTTATTTTGTATTTTTACTATGATTATTCAACCTTTTTATACGGTTATTTTCATTGGACTTTTGGGACGCATTTTGCTAGAAGAATGCAATGTTAAATTGTTAATGTCAAAAAACTGGGAAAAAGGTATTCTTGTTTTGTTTTCATTATTACTTCTTAATATAAAAAATCTTTCTTTGAATTTGCAGAATAATATAGAACTCGCAATTCAAGCGTTTGGTGCGGTTATAATTGTAATTTTGTCTTTTAAAAACAATTTTTGTTTTTTAAGTTGGAAATGCCTGGTTAACATGGGGAATATCTCTTATGAGTTTTATTTGGTTCATTTTATAATATTACTTTCATTTCGATATGTAGGGATGAATAGTTATATTTATATAGTATTGACTTTTGTTACGTCTCTTGTAGGTGCTGTAATTTTGAAAAGGCTTGCAAAGACATTAATATGTAGAAAAAAATAAGTTTTATGTGTATATATTTTATTGCAGACTTAATCATGTTTGCTTTTGTAATGATCTCATTTTCTCCTATTCGTACAGGGGCTGCGAATCATCTAGTTGTTCAATCATCAACTACATTGCAGAAAAGGCGTAATAAAATGTTTATGCTCTCTTGTATAATGTTGACTATGATTTGGGGATTTCGTTCTTATACTACAGGTGGAGATACACCAGAGTATGCAAATTTTATAATGGGTATCAACGGTTTTTTTGGAAACATCACCCATCCACGTGAAGATTTAGAGAGTGGTTTTTTATGCATTATGAAGTTTGTATTATTTTTTACTCAAAACCCTACTGTTGTTTTTTGTTTACAAACATTTTGTTTGTTTGGAATAATATACAAGCTATATAAATATGTTAATCCGCAGAATTCAACATGGTGCCTATTGTTTTATTTTGTATTTCATTGGAATATGATGACTTTGGTGTCTGTTGCTTTTAGACAAGCAATTTCGGCTACAATATTGCTTTATGGTGTTTATTTGATGGAAAAGAATTATGTAACAATTAAGGAAGCTAAGATAAAGATTTATAGAAATAAAAAATTTATTGTTCCATTATTAATTATGCTTCTGGCAGCTACTGTTCATAAGGCAACTTTAGTTTTATTTCCACTTTTAATAGTAGCATTTTTGGTAAGGATTAATAAAAAAACAGCATATATATTGGTATTAATCACGTTAATAATCTCGTTGTTTTTTTCTAACTTAATATCTACTACATTTGATTTGCTGATGAATACTTTTAGTAGTTCACAGAGTGACGTTTTGAATCATATGTCATATTATTCTGAAACTTTATCTGATGGTGTAAATACTCTGGTTTCAAGTCTGCTACGTTCTTTGATATTTTTCTCAATAATTTACTATACAGATAAAGAAAAAATAGGAACTGTTTATTTTAATGGTTTAATAATAATGGCATGTTTGTTTAATATATTTTCTGCTAGTGAACAGGCTGGAAGACTCTTGTTCGTTTTTTCGTTGTTGTGTGGATGTATGTATATACCATCTGTTACACAAAGAAAATGGAAACCAAGAATCTTATTTCTAATGTTCACTTTATTATATATGTACAGAGCATATTCTGCTTTTGCAACTTGGACAAGTGTAAACATTGGTGATACAACTTTACCTTATTATTTCTTCTGGGAAAAATAAAAACAAAAAAATATGATAAGTATAATTATTGCAACATTTAATTCTTCGCGCACCTTAGCTAAAGCTTTAGAGAGTGTGCTGGAACAGAATTTTAATGATTGGGAATGTATTATTGTAGATGGAAAATCTACTGATAATACTCTTGATATTATTAAAGAATTTGAATTAAAGGATTCGCGTTTTAGTCATGTTTCTGAAAAAGATAATGGTATTTATGATGCCTTTAATAAAGGTTGGAAAATGGCTAAGGGTGAATGGATTTATTACTTAGGCTCTGATGATTATTTGACAGGTGATGGCTTGAAAAAGTTAGCTTCCGTAGAGTCTCCTGAAGTTGGAGTTATAAGTGGTCATTGTTATGTTAATGAAATCGATGGTACTACTAAAAAGGTATATTCTGTTGGCTTTGGTGGCTGCCATCAAGGTAAGATAACTCGAAAAAGTGTCTTGGAGCAGTTTGCAGGATTTAATGAAAAATATCCAATATTAGCAGATGCAGATTTGATGATTCGAATGGAAAAATCTGGGGTGAGAATATTGAATGTAGACAGCTTCATTGCATATTTTGCATCCGATGGTGCATCACATAGACTGAGTGGATTATGGGGAAGAGGTTTAGAATATTATAAAATTTATAAGGCCAATAATTTTTCTTTTCCGAGAATTAGATCTTGGTATTATTGCTTTATATTATTCCGCTCTTTTGTATATCGAAATTTACGACACCTTTTTAAAAAATGATAATTATGAAAATTGCGTTTTTAATACCAGCTATTGATGCGATGGGGCCGAATATATTCAATTTACTATTAATAAGACAATGAAAAAGATTAAAGTTTGTTACGTGATTTCTTCTTTGAGTAATCAAGGACCTCCAAATGTTTTGTATAACATTATCAAATATATGGATTTCTCTAAATTTGAGATTTCTATAATAACTATGGTCGAGGAGCAAAAAATATCTCGAATAGATGAGTTTAAGGCTTTGCCAATTAGGGTTGTACAGATGTCTCCAGCAAAGACGCAGAATCCTCTTGCAATGTATAAAACTTTAAGGAGAGCAGTAGAGTTGATAAACCCTGATATTCTTCACACACATTGTCCACGTTCTATGTTCTTGGTTCCATTTTTACCAAAGAAGTATAAGAAAATGGAAACTGTTCATATCTACCCGGGAATTCAGCAGAAGGTAATGTATGGTAAACTGAAGGGACAAGTAGTGATTTGGCTGAGTAATTTCTTCACAAAGAAAATGGATGAGCCAATTGCCTGTTCTGAAAGTGTAGCTCAAAGTTATTGGGATGAGCAACACTTTCGAATGAAAGCGATTCCTAATGGCTGTTCATTACCTCTTTGGCATACGGATTATAACCAAAAAGAAAGTCTTAGAAAGCAATTCGGACTTAAAAAGGGCGTAAAGTATTTCATATTTATTGGTCGCTTTTCCAATGAGAAACATCCTGAAATGATTATTCGTGCTTTTGAGCAAATGAATAATCCTAATCTTGGTGTTATATTATTGGGTAATGGTGACTTATATGATGATTTGAAAAAACATGAGTCAGCGAATATTCTTCTCCCTGGTTTCAAGAGTAATGTTTATGACTATCTGATAGCTTGTGATTATTATATATCTGCTTCAGATGTTGAAGGGTTAGCTAATACATTGCTTGAAAGTATGACTGTTGGATTACCTTGTGTCTTGTCTGATATTCCTTCTCACAAGGAAGTTATAAATAAGACAGTGCAACCAATGGGGTATACTTTTGATAACACGAATATGGAGTCTTTGTTAAATGCTATTCGAAATGTATTAAAACTTAATGTAGAATCAACAGCAAAGTCTATCCGTGAAGTATTTGAACATAACTATACTGCTAAACACATGTCTGAACAGTATCAAGAGGAATATTTAAAGATAATGGAAAAATAATAATGAAACGATTTTTATCTGTTGATATAGCAAAAGGTATTTCTATCATAGCTATAGTATTAGGACATATCAATTTCCAATATCCAGCTGGGCAATTAGTAAATACTAAAGATTTATTCATTTACCTTTGGCATGTTGCAGTATTCTTTTTGTTAGCAGGTTTCTTCATAAAGGAAGAACAGCTTGTTCAACCTAAGTTGTGGTTTAAGAAAAAGTTTTCATCGCTTTATCTGAAAATATTGTATTTCTATATACCAGCTGTATTATTGCATAATGTGTTGATAAAGATAGGGTGGTATTCATTAGAGTCCACTGACCCGGTAATCAATACTTATTCAATGATAGATTTCGCTAAGCAAACTGTATTGGCTATCTGTTTAGGTGGAAGAGAACCAATCGTTGGTGCAATGTGGTTTGTGTATGTGCTTTTCATGGCTCTGATCGGTTTGTCTATTGTTTCATGGGCTATCAAGAAGATTGCAAAGAATGATAGACAATATGAATGGATGAGAGGTATTGCATTGTTAGCAATGTGTATGGCTGCTGGTATTCTTAGTAATAAGTACGGATTGACTATCCGTCGATTTAGTAATACATTTACTGCAATGCTGCTGATATATGTTGGCAAAATAATGTATCAGAAGATGAAATTATCTTTCGATAATGGCTATTTGGCTATAGTAAGTGGATTGGTGGCTTTTGAGGTTGCTTGTATGCTTGGTGGTGTTTCTCTAAATGGCAATGAATATAAGGATATTCTTCAGCTGTTAGTTGCTGCGCCTGCAGTTCTATATATTATAATGTATATAGGTAAGCATATTGAGACTAACTTTGTAGGTAAGGCTATCGCATATATTGGAAAGGACTCTTTCTACGTTATGGCTTTGCACTTTGTTGGCTTTAAACTCTGCTCATTGAGTTTGAATATTGCTGGATGTGGGGGGGGCAATCTTGCTGATTTGACTCCGAATATCGGAAATAATATTTCTCTTCTTTTGCTCTATGCTGTTTTTGGGGTAGGGTTTCCATTGGTGTTTATGTGGGGATTTAGAATAGTAAAAACGTTGTTTGAAATTAAAAATAGAATCAGATGATATATACAGTTTGGAATAATAAGGGTGGAACGGGCAAAACGAGTTTGTCTTTCCAAATAATTACCGAATATGCTCAAAAAAATGCAGATAAGCATATTCTAGTGATTGATTTATGTCCACAAGCTAACTTGTCCGAGTTACTTCTTGGAGGTTTGATTGGAAATGGTGGTGAGAATTTATCTCACTTGTCTAAAGATGGGTTGCGACGGACTGTTGGCGGTTATTTTGATTGTAGAATACAATCGACATTTAATGCCGTCAAGTTTTCTCCAGAGGATTTTCTTTGCCTGCCATCTCAATATAATGATAAAATTCCATCAAATGTAGAGTTATTGGCAGGTGATAGATTGGTTGAAATTCAAGCTACAGCTTTATCTGCTTTGGCTAATACTCAGTTGCCAGGAGTTGATGCTCGATTAGCTGTGACAAGTTGGATAAAAGAGTTTATTGCAGAAACTAATGAAAAGTATGATACAATTTTTATAGATACTAATCCAAGTTTTGCTATACATACTCAGATGGGTATTTATGCAGCAGATCGTTTATTGGTGCCTATTATGGCAGATGATTCTTCTCGTAGGGCTATTATAAATTTGTTTACTTTGGTTTATGGCTTGAACTTGCCTGACCCAATTTATGAAAATTACCAATTTGCTAAATTATTAAGCAAAAGAGGTGATGTCCCTCAGATTCATTTGGTAATAAGAAATCGTATTACTCAGTATATGGGAGAAGCGTCAGCTTATGGTACAGTACTTAATACTATACGAGATGAAGTGCAGGCGATGCTAAATAGAAATCCTTATCTTTTTACTTTTGGCAATCTTGATGACGGTATGATTTCTGTTAAAGATTTTGGTACAACTGGAGTCGTTGCTTTTGCAGAAGGTAAGCCTTTCTCACAGTTGGAAACTGGCAATCACAATCTTGAAGGTCGTATTACGCGTATAAATGCTGCAATGCTTACACCTTGTATAGAAATAATTGATGAAATTGTTTCGAAAATCGATTAATCTTTAAATTATGGCAAAACCAAGAGTTTTTATTAGTTCTACATTTTATGATTTGAAGCAAATCAGAGTGGACTTGGACAATTTCATCATGAGTTTGGGCTATGATGTTGTAAGAAACGAGGAAGGTGAGATTCCTTATGGTACAAATTCCAAGTTAGAGGATTATTGCTATAAGGAGATTTCTACAGTAGATATTGTTGTGGCTATCATTGGAGGTCGCTTTGGTACGGCATCAGATGTAAACCAAAAATATTCAATATCTAATGAAGAAATTAAAACAGCAATAGAGCACAATAAACAAGTCTATGTCTTTATAGATAGAGATGTAAATGCTGAATTTCAGACTTATCTAAAAAACAAGGAAAAAGATATTGACATAGAATACTCTCATGTAGATGATAAGAGAATCTTTCAGTTTATAGAAGAGATAAAAGGGCTGAAACGAAACAACATTATTCATCCATTTTATTCTTCTGGAGAAATTATCTCTTTTTTGAGAGAACAATGGGCTGGATTGTTGCAGCATTATCTTCAAGAGCAAGCTAAATTTTCTGAAACGGATACTCTGCGTGATTTGAAAGAAACACTAGGACTTGTAAAGAATTTGACAGAGTTGTTGGTAAGTGCGAATGAAGACCAGAACAAAAATATCTCAGAAATTGTGTTCGCTAGTCATCCTGTTTTTACAGAATTAAGAAAAGCTATGGGATGGAAATATCCTATTATATTTCACAATCTTACCGAGTTGCGCTTTATGTTGGAACCTTGGGGGTATGTTTATCCGCAGAAAACCGTAAAAGAGCATTATTTTACTTTTGCGAATTCTAGGGCAGGCTGGGATATATTAGTACATCAAGTTATCTTTGATAAGGATGGTAAGTTATTGTCTGCATTCCCACCTATGTCAGATGCTTTAGTACTCAAAGAAAAACATGTTGATATTGCAGATGACTTACCTTTTTAAGAAATGGCTATGATAATTACTGCATCAATCGTGACCTATAAGACGGATCACGATGAACTTTTGAAGTGCATAGATTCTATGCGCAAGAACGGTATTGCACCTATTTATATAAGTGACAATTCACCAAGTGATGAACTTCGAGATTTCTGCTCTCAATTGGATGGGGTGGAGTATATCTTCAATCATGCCAATATGGGATATGGACCTGGGCATAATGTTGCCATAGGAAAGGCACAGGAGATACATGCCGATTACCATCTCGTTATCAATTCGGATGTTTATTTCGATGAGGGTGTTATCGCTAAGATAACTGAGTATATGGAGGCAAATAAGGATGTGGCTCAGTTGCAGCCTAAGCTGCTTTATCCTAATGGAAAACTGCAGTTGACGACTCGCCTTTTGCCTACTCCTTTCGACCTCATCTTCCGCAGATTTATGCCAAAGAAGCTGGGCGAGAAAATGAACTATCGTTATACATTGGAATTTTGGGATCACAAGACTCCTGCAAACATACCATATCATCAGGGAAGTTTCATGTTCTTCCGCTTGTCTGCATTCGATAAGGTGGGCTTGTTTGATGAGCGATACTTCATGTATCCTGAGGATATTGATATTACCCGTAGAATGCATAAGTATTATCGCACGATGTACTGGCCTATGGTTTCTGTGGTTCATGCGCATAGGGCTGCATCTTATAAGAGTAAGAAAATGCTGAAGATTCACATGGAGAATATGGTGAAGTACTTCAATAAATGGGGCTGGTTCTTTGATAAGGAACGTTCTGAATGGAACAAGAAACTCTTGAAGGAACTGGGCTATAAGAAATAATTTTGTTTGTGTAAATTTGAAAATCTAGTATGAACTATATTATCACTGGCGGTACCGGTTTCATCGGTACCCATCTTACAAATTTGATCAAGGAGCGTTATCCTAACGCCCAAGTATATAACCTCGACATTGTTAAGCCTGGTACTCCTAATCCTGTAGTGAAGGATTATAAGCCTGCATTGCGTGAGGGACAGAAACTGGCATCTACTTTCATCGAGTATGATATCCGTAAGCCTATCGAGAACTTGCCATTTACTCCTACAGAGGATGATGTTATCTTCAACTTTGCTGCCGTTCATCGTACTCCTGGTCATGAAGATCATGAGTATTTTGAGACGAATATCCGTGGTGCTGAGAATGTGGTGGCGTTTGCAGAGAAGTGGAATATCAAGAAGATTGTGTTTACTTCAAGTATCGCACCATACGGAGCTGCTGAGGAGTTGAAGAAGGAGACAACTTTGCCTACTCCTAATACTGCATACGGTATTTCTAAGTTGGTGGCTGAGAAGATTCATGAGAAGTGGCAGAATGGTGATGCGGCTCATCGTCAGCTCACTATCGTTCGCCCTGGTGTGGTATTCGGAAAGGGTGAGAATGGTAATTTCACCAGATTGTATTGGGCTATCCGTGGTCATAAGTTTGCTTACCCAGGCAGAAAGGATACCATCAAGGCTTGTATCTATGTAAAGGAGTTGGTTCGCTTCATGCTGTATCGCTTGGAACATCATGAACATGGTGTTGAGTTGTATAACTGTTGCTTTGAGCCTGCTTATACCATTCAGCATATCGTAGAGGCTATGAAGAAGGTAACAGGTTTAACTCAGTTTGTACCTGATATTCCTAACTGGGTTATCATGCCTATGGCTAGAGCTGCCATGCTTCTTGGCTCGCCAATGGGTATCTGTCCTGCGAGAGTGAAGAAACTCCAGATTTCTACTAATATCTGTGGTGAGAAGTTGAAAAACTGCGGTTATCAGTTTAAGTGGAGTTTCGAGGAAGCGCTTGCTGACTGGTTTGAGGATAATGACAGGAAGTGGCTGAAATAAGGATCTTATTACTTACGTAACCGACCGAAAGGGTCACGATATGCGTTATGCCATCGACTCTAGAAAGTTGCAGAAGGAACTCGGTTGGGAATCATCTCGCCATGTTGTGCGGAATGGTACCGCTAGAGGAACGAAAGATTTCAATAACGAATTTACGATTTTAATTTATAATTAATATATTATGGTTTATAGTTTACAGTAGGCTATTAACTGTAAACCATTAACTTTTCATAAAGTTTATGGCAAAGAAAGTTTTTGTAAGCGGTTGTTATGACCTGCTGCATTCCGGTCATGTGGAGTTTTTCCAGCAGGCATCACGATATGGTGACCTGTATGTGGGTATCGGATCGGATGCTACTTATCTGGAGTATAAGCATCGCAAGCCTATGTTTCCGCAGGAGGAAAGGCTATTCATGGTCAAGAATATCAAGGCGGTGAAGGATGCGTATATTAATGAGGGAAGCGGAGTCATCGATTTCCAGCCTACTCTTGATAAGGTGAAACCGGATGTGTTTGTGGTGAACGTGAAGGTGGTCTGATGTGGTCTGTCCACCTCTACCCGTAAGATGATTCAGAAGATATGGCCGGTGAAGTTGCCGAAGATGCTCGCCCGACTGGTTTCCTGTTTCGAGAACAATCCGGAGCGTCACGACGGTATCATCTCGGGTGCCCAGGATTCTATCGGTATCTGTGTGCCCGGTCTGGTGCGTCATTATTATGACAACAACTTCTGGCCGGAGAAGATTGAGAGTACGCAGGATGAGATGACCCTCCGATTCCTGGAAGACCACCTGGTGATGATTCCGATGGAACCGAGAAGACCGGGATGCAGTGTGGTGGAAGGTAAGGATATCACGCCTGAGAAGGTGAAGGCGCTGGCTGATGCTGCTGATGCCTGCTGGAAGGCGATTTTGGCGCACGACCTCGATGCCTTTGCTACAGCATACAGGGCATCTTTCGAGGCCCAGATTGCGATGTTCCCGGGGATGGTGAATCCGTCTATCAACGGTGTGATAGAACCGGAGGCAAGTGTGCAGCCGATGATTGACCGCTATAGCAACATGGAGGAGGTTCTGGCATGGAAGATGCCGGGAGCTGGCGGCGGTGGTTATCTGGCACTGGTAGTAAAGGACAGTCTTAAATTTGCAGAGAATCATGACGAAGCCATCCATCTTCAGATACGAAGGACATAACTATCTGGTGCCTTTCCTCATCATCAGCAGTCTCTTCTTCATGTGGGGCTTTGCCCATGGCATCCTGGAGGTGCTGAATCCGCATTTCCAGGAGTCGTTCCATATCAGCAAGACGATGTCGGCCCTGACGCAGGCTGCTGTCTATGGTGCCTACTTCCTGATGGCGCTGCCTGCCGGATGGATTATCCGGAAGTGGGGCTACAGGAGGGGAGTGATAACAGGTCTGGTGCTCTTCGGTATCGGTGCTCTGATGTTCATACCGGGAAGCAGGATCAACAGTTTCTACTTCTTCGTTCTGTCGCTGTTTGTGATAGGATGCGGACTGACCTGTCTGGAAACGAGTGCGAATCCTTATACAACGGTACTGGGACATCCTGACAAGGCGGAGAGTAGAATCAACCTGTCGCAGTCGCTCAATGGTATCGGCTGGATTGTAGGACCGCTGGTTGGCGGACAACTTCTGTTCTCGGGTGTCAACATCGCCATTCCTTATGCCCTGGTGGGTATCTTCGTGCTTGCTGTGGCGCAGGTTCTGTCAAGAATTACATTGCCAGACCCAAGGAGAGCGCATGAGGCGGATACGAACGAGATGGTGGAGGAGAAGCCGATGCGAGTGATGGCATTCGGTTTCGGTATGCTGACCTGTGCCATCCTCACCTTTGTTGCCACATTGATCGTGGTGGTATGTAGCGGAACCTTATCGCTCATTGCGTTCTTCGCCCTGTATCTGGGAGAGAGCATCATGTTTCCGACGATATTCTCGCTGGCATTGAGGGATGCGGGTACAAAGACCAAATTGGCCTCTTCGTTGCTTATCATGACGATAGTGGGTGGTGCGGTTGCTCCTGTAATCATGGGGTATATTGCGGATACTACGGGCAGTATGGCGATTGCTTTTCTCATACCGCTGGTATGTTATGGGGTGATTGGAGGGGATGCACTTTTGAAACCCTCTGCCTCCCTTTAGCCAAGAGGAGGTTTCAACCTTTATCGAAGTCTTGGAGAAGCGCCAGGGTTTAAACATTAAAGAAGAATTTAAAATACTAGGTTATGAATATTTTAGTAACAGGTGCTAACGGTCAGCTAGGTAATGAAATGCGCATCGTTAGCCAACATACAACAGATCATTATATCTTTACCGATGTCAATCAGGTGGAAGGTCTGGAAACTACTTTCCTTGACATCACCGATATGGATGCCATCCGCAAGATGGTGAAGGAGAATGATGTGAAAGCCATCGTGAACTGTGCGGCATGGACCAATGTGGATGCTTGCGAGACGGATGAGAAACTGGCTGCATTGGCAGAAAAACTCAATGCAGATGCTCCAGAGAATCTGGCTAAGGCGATGAAGGAGGTGGATGGCCTGCTCATCCAAATCTCTACTGATTATGTCTTTGGTAAGGAACCTTATAATGTGCCATGTAATCCTGACCAGAAGGGAACTCCTACTGGCGTATATGGTACAACGAAGCTTCATGGTGAGCAGAAGATTATGGCTACAGGCTGTGACTATGTGATTATCCGTACGGCCTGGCTGTATTCTGAGTTTGGCAAGAACTTCTGCAAGACGATGCTCAATCTGACAGCAACCAAGTCTCAGTTGAAGGTAGTCTTCGACCAGTGCGGTACTCCTACTTACGCGCTCGATCTGGCGAATGCCATCATCACTATATTGGATAAGGTAAAGGCTGCCCAGAGCCAGGATGAATATGATGGAGTATATCATTTTTCAAATGAGGGTGTCTGCTCCTGGTATGATTTCACCCAGATGATTGCAAGAATCGCCGGTCATACGGAATGCGATATCCAGCCATGTTATAGTTCGGAGTATCCTTCTCCTGTAACTCGTCCTGCTTATTCCGTATTGGATAAGCGAACCATCAAGGAGACCTTCGGTGTTAAGGTTCCTTATTGGGTGGATTCTTTAGAAAAATGTATTGCTAATCTTAAACAGAAATAATTGAAATGAAGAATATCATTATCACGGGCGGTGCTGGTTTCATCGGCTCACACGTAGTAAGACTTTTCGTGAACAAATATCCTGAGTATCACATCATCAACCTCGACAAGTTGACATACGCAGGCAACCTGGCTAACCTCAAGGACATCGAGGATAAGCCTAACTATACTTTTGTTAAGGGCGATATCTGCGATTTCGACCTGATGCTGAAGCTGATGCAGGACTATCAGGTGGATGGCATCATCCATCTCGCTGCCGAGAGCCATGTAGATAGAAGTATCAAGGATCCTTTCACTTTTGCTCATACCAACGTGATGGGTACCCTGTCTCTGCTCCAGGCGGCAAAGATTTACTGGGAGAGTCTGCCAGAGGGATATGAGGGCAAGCGTTTCTACCACATTTCTACCGATGAGGTTTATGGTGCATTGCAGATGACTCATCCTGAGGGCATTCCTGCTCCTTTCACCACCAAGGCTTCCAGCGGTAAGAATCACGAGGCTTACGGCGAGGAGTTCTTCCTGGAGACTACCAAGTATAATCCTCACTCTCCATACTCTGCATCTAAGGCAAGCTCAGACCACTTCGTTCGTGCTTTCCACGATACATACGGTATGCCTACCATCGTGACCAACTGCTCGAACAACTACGGTCCATACCAGTTCCCAGAGAAGTTGATTCCGTTGTTCATCAACAACATCCGTCATCGCAAGCCATTGCCAGTATATGGTAAGGGTGAGAACGTGCGCGACTGGTTGTATGTAGTAGATCATGCCCGTGCCATCGATATGATTTTCCACAAGGGTAAGATTGCCGAGACTTACAACATCGGCGGTTTCAATGAGTGGAAGAACATCGATATCATCAAGGTGGTTATCAAGACCGTTGACCGTCTGCTCGGTCGCCCAGAGGGTGCTGACTTGGATTTGATAACTTACGTAACCGATAGAAAGGGTCACGATATGCGTTATGCCATCGACTCTAGAAAGTTGCAGAAGGAACTCGGTTGGGAGCCATCTCTCCAGTTTGAGGAGGGAATCGAGGAGACCGTGAAGTGGTATCTTGAGAACCAGGAATGGATGGATCATGTTACTTCTGGGGAGTATCAGAAGTATTATGAGAATATGTATGGTAAGTAAGCCCCACCTGTCCCTCCCCTGCGGGAGGGTCCTTACCCTATACCCAAGCCCTAAATCCCTACCATAGGGATTAGGGATGTAACCGCCCTCCGGTGCTCGGAACCGCTTCGCTCTAAGGTTGGCGGACCATCAAAGGTCTACGCCATGGTTGTGCGGGATGGGACCGCCTGGGGAAAGGTGGGGGGTAGGCTGGGTATTGCCTTGCAGTAAGGCATGGTGGCAACGGATGGTGATAGAACTGGGATTGTCAAGTGGTTACCTCATGGTTGGCTTGCTTTTCCCAGCCAAGTTTATCGCAGAAAGAATCTTCGGATAGTCTTGTAAGACCCGTGAATGGGCGCAAAGCTAATGAGAATTTTTCAAAATGCCAAAGAATATAATAAGGGAGTTGTATGGAAAAGAGTAATCAAACAAAATCAGTCTTCACGATTAGCGGTAGGCATAGGTTCGTGGCTTGCGTCATTCTTGTGATTCTTGTGTCTTGTGCAACATTTGCTTATCTTTCCTGTTGTTATAAGCAGGCGCAAAATGATATTGTGGCTTTGCAACGGAAGGATGCTTGGGTGTTTGAGCAGGTCTTAAACGGCAGTAAGAATGTGAAGAGTAAGAGTTCTGAGAATATTGACCAGCTTCAAGCTTTGCTTGATAAGCATCAAGAGCGTCAAGAGGCTCTTTTGCATTTGGAATACAATAAGCTACAGGCGGATTTCAATGTACTTATGTTTGCTGCAAGCTGCCTAATGATCATTTTCTTGGTGTTCTCGTTATATTCTATCTTCAAGACCGATGAAATGCTCAATAAGGCTGAAACTGAGGCAAAAGGCATTCATAAGTTATTGGATGAGGCAAAACAGACTACTGAGACTATAACCACTCAGTGTCAGATTATGATGGCGCAACAAAAGGGGCATGGGATGAGACCACCATCACCAGTTCCTCCTCTTGCGCCTCAAACGGATGACGTACATTCTAATGATATGGGAGGGGGAAGAGATGATAGCTGATGTTAGAAGAGCTGTTGCCGTAGCTTCTTATGTAATGGTGACAAACAGAGTGGCTTCAAGTGTGTTTGATTTTACCAATGGTGGTTATCATCCGATGAGTGTTTCGCATACTGGCAATTTCTTGTCAGTATATGATTACCAGAGGAGTAATTATCTCTCAGGTTATCTCCCTAACCTCTTTGATTACTCTACTGCCTCTTATGTAAACATGATGATGTCTGGCAATACCATCAATGGCTTCGACTATCATACCGCTACATATTTCTCTGTTACGGTAAATGCCGGTAATGTAACCATCTTCGATTACCAGATGGCGCAGTATTATATGTATTCGGTGAATTGAAATGGAGTTTCTGTATAATTATTAACAATGAAAGTTGATATGGATGCATTTGATGAAATATTGAATAAACTGCCATCTGATATAGGTGGTTCTACTGCGGATATATAAATATATATAGATATGTTGCTGGTCGCACGTTAGAAGACTGTTTGTCTCGGCGAGTCGTGACTACAAGGATACCTTGGCACAGGCATTCATAGACTTGATTGGTATATTATATTAAGGTCGAAGTTGATAATCAAGTATTGGGTCGCACAGAAAAAGAGATAGTCAAGCATCGAGGTGAGGAATCCCTACCAGTTTTACACGACCTCTATCAGCAAGCGACGGCACTGTTGAAACAGTTTGAGAAAAACGAGATTAAGCTCTCTGCTAAGTTGCAACAAGCCTCAGTGAGCAGGGTGCCAGAGTTATAGCGACCTTCCTTACTTTCGTTGAAACCTGCAAGCTAATGGCAATGGCTCCACTGGATTTCTTCAGGGGATTCTTTGACATGATTGTAGCTGGAAGAAGGGATTATGCCTTGATGACAGAGGCACTTTTAGTTAAGCCTGTTTAAAAATCAGAAAAGTCCAATTTCTTAAAATACCCTGTATCCCCAGTAAACACTGGGGATGGAGTTGTTGTCATAGGGGTTGGATGCTTACTTTCGTCGTAATTAATATATGATAGGTATGGGTACAAAAATTACTATATTTAATGCTTTCCTTCCTAATTATACCAAAGTTGTCGATTTTGACGATTTTGAACGTATTGACGTTGGTGTTCAAGGATTGGAGAATGCCAATCATTTTTTGTGGAAGCTGTGGCACTTGTTTGATTTACAATATGCTCCAACAAATAACTCATATGCTCCGTGGGCATATTTGCCTCAGAAGTTGAAAGGAAAGAAGAATAACATTTTGGTTTTAGGTAATATTAATACCGCTTTGGGTAATTTTCAAGTCGCTATATCTTATGTAAAAAAGGGGGATATAGATAGTATTTGCTTTTATTCCGGAATCCATAATGATAAATTAACCTACAAGAAGTTGCGTGAATTAGTGCTGCAGGCAAAGGACGAAATTGACCAGCTGGTAACGTTTCATTATAACATAGAACTTTTCTGTAAGTTTGAACATTTGGAGTTTTATACATATGTAGGGAGATTTTTCAAGTTATATTCTCAGGATAAAAGAATATATGTTTCTTTTGATATAACTTGTGCTGACAAATATGAAGCTTATCATTTGGGGATGGAAAGAATGAAATATATGACAGCTTTTTTAGCTGTAGAAACTAATATTTTATTTGACTATTACCCTATTGAAGAGACTTCCGAAGAGAATGATATAAAGAATGAAGCTCCTCTTTTTATGAAGAATTATATAGATGGCTATTCTATATCAGTTGATAGAGTCTTAATATCTGAAGAAGCTTTCAAGTTCCTTGACAAAATAATTTTTGTTGAGAGGGACCTGCATTTATCGCATTTAGAAAAGTATTTCCTGCTAGGATGCATTCATGTACAAAATGGGATGAAGGAACAAGAGACTTTTGATGATATAGTAAAAATGTCATTCCCTAAGCAAACATTTGGGGTTATGAATGGAAGATTGAAGGATAAACAAGAGAAATACACTCATTGTGTTATGCACTATCTCTCTGCTATTGAAACAGCTTCATATGAAGAAGGAAATCATGAGGTGTGCAAAACTTGTGGAAACATCAAATTTAAAATTGCCTCTCGAGTAAAAGACTTTGTATCTAAATACTTTAATGAGGATTTAGGTAAGGTATTTAAAGGCTTGTATGCAGTTAGATCTAAATATTTGCATACAGGAATACTTTCTACAAGTGGGGACTTCTTGAATGCAAGACCGCTTTTAGATGGTGGCACAGAATTAGGACTAGTTGACAATTCTTTTGTCTCTCTCAAAGCTAATGGTGGTATATCCCTGGTGGCTGTCTTGAATATAAAAGAGTGGACTACTTTCGCTTTGCGTTGTTTTTATCATGAAAAGATGTTTGGTAATATGAACTATGAAGTTGAAGCAGCTTATGATAACAACTCTGAAGCATATATACAACATTTTTCAGATGCAATCATCAAATCAGATATTGAAGGCTTGAAATTAATTGCTATCGAGCCTACATAAGTCTTTGTAGGATGAAAACTATAAGTTAATTTGTTGAGAATTATTAAATTAAAATAGAATGTTATGGCTGTAGTTGATTTATTAAATAGATGTTCTGATAATAATGCTGTCTGCGAGAAAAGCAAACTTTCGCCAGAAAGTTTAATATATATATCGCCTAAGCCTGTATCAGAACAGCTTTCTCCCATTTCATGTGATCTTACAATAGGCGCAGAATGCTATCGTCCTAATGTAGGGAAAAAATATATCTTAGATGAAAATGGTATAAAAGTGAAATCTGGAGAGTCTGTTGTTGTATATACAAAAGAACATATTCGTACTCCATTTAATGTTTTTGGTCTAGTTACAGGAAAAGGTAAATATATCTACCAGGGATGTATGGTCGCCTCTGGCAAAATAGATCCAGGTTTTGATGGTCACTTGAAAATCTGTTTCTATAATGGAGGTAAAAGGTCTGTAATTTTAAAGCCAAATGAGCCATTTTGTACTGTATTCTTTATAGATACAGCTTATACTTTATCTGCTCCTTTGTATGCTTCTATGGAAAGAACACCGCCAATAGATACAGCTGTTGGCAAATGGAGAGCTTTTTGTATATGGGTTAAGAAAAATTGGATATCATTATTAGCATTGTTCCTTTCTTTCCCAGCAGCATTGCATTGGTTTCTTGATTTTCTAAAATATTAGTTTAAGCAATTATGATTATAGTATCAGAAAATTTAAAAGCTTTAGCAGAGCAAAAAGGAATAGCTCCTTCTACTATGTTAGATGAGTTTTCTATCACTTTATCTCTAAATAAACGGATATTTCGTTTTGATATACCCGAAGGTGAAACGATAACTTATGGGATAACTATTCCTGACAAGTATAAGGTAGTCATTGATATAGAAGATGATTATGTGTTAAAGCCAGGTCAGGCTATTTTGGCATGTTCAGAAGAAAAAGTTAAGATGCCTAGGGGATATATGGGATTTCTTCAAACAAAAGGGTCGTTAGCCCGTTTGTTTGTTTCCGTGCATTGCTGTGATGGACAGATAGAACCTGGTTTCGAAGGCAGAATCACTTATGAAATATGCAATATGGGAAATATGGCTGTAAAATTACATCCTGGTGTTCCCGTAGCTCAATTGTTTATATTTCAGGTTTCTTCTAAAACAGCCTCATATAATGGAAGATATAATAACTCAATGATACCTACTATAAGTAATCAAAATAAAAATTAATAAATAATGAATACAGAACAAATTTTAGCCATACCAACAGAAAATGTATGGAATATCTTGAATTATCAGGAAAAAGGTGTAATCAAAGCATTGGATGTAGATATCATGGATAAGTTGTTGCTCCATGGTGTTTTTCGTCCACGCAATATTTTGGAAGAGGATCCTTCTTATAAACAAATTATTCCATATGCAGTGATTTGCTATGGTAATGAAGTTTATATGTTTAGAAGGTTGAATAAGCAAACGGAAGCAAGACTCCATAACAAATGCTCTCTTGGTGTTGGTGGTCATATGAATCCCTATGGAGACAAAATTAATACAGACTATCTACATCATGAACTGGAAAGAGAAATGCATGAGGAAGTAAAACTTGGGGAAGGTTGCGAAATCGTTGACATGAAACCTGTCGGTTTCATTAATGATGATTTGTCTGAGGTTGGAAAAGTGCACCTAGGAGTACTTTATCATATAACAGTATCTAATAATCATATTGAAATTAACGAAACTGAAAAAATGACAGGTGAATGGGTTGCTATATCTGATCTGGCAAAATATTATAGTAACATGGAGACCTGGTCTCAACTATATTGCAAATTGATTGGTGTATGCGAGATTACAAAATAGTTGTCTCAGAACCTTATTGCTGTGTTACTGCAATATTGGAAAGTATCTTGTTGAAGCATGGATACGTTTTTAATCAAGTGATGATTGCTGATTATTTTGGCTTGACAGTTCCTGTAGATGAATATGCTCAACTTTCAAAAACTTTCAAAAACTTAAAGGTTTCTGATGATATTCGGGAGTATGGGCTTCATCTAGATGCCAATGGTTTTAATACTTTTTTCTCGGAGAACAATGTTGCTCTTCGAGAAACTTTCATAAAAGCATCTGAATTGAGCGAATTGAACTTTGAATCAGTATTGGATGCTATACCAGGTGATTCGGATGTTATATTCTTTTTTGATTATGGTTATCTATATAAAGAAACTCGTAATATAGGGGTCGGGCATGATGGAGTATATCTATCAAAATCTAAAGATGAGTTACATTATTTAGATCCAGGACCAAGAAGACTTGGGGTGAATTCTGTGAAAATTGAAGATATGCTTTTCGCCATTAAGGCTGCCTATGCAGGTGGCGGAATATCTGTGATAACAAAAAAATAGTTACTATGGTTGAATCATTTGAAATTCATCCATTAGAGAAGCCTAAGGCTGATAGTTCAAATATGCTTTCCAATGAAGAACGTATTGATCCTAATATCGTTCCATTAGAAAGATTACGGGCAATGGATGAAGACACTTATGAAGATGTGGTGGCAGCGTGGGCATATTGCTGCGTTAACTCTGAAGAATATCAGCAGGTGTATCGTGTTGGAGGTGCCGGCGACAAGGGAAGAGATGTGATAGCCTATATTGATAGAAAGAATGATATTTTTGATTTGTATCAATGTAAACATTATAAAGATAGCATTAGCTACTCTATGATAAGAGGAGAAATTGGAAAATTGCTTACATATACACTCAGGGGTGATTATTCTGTACCAAAGAATTATTATATAGTCTCTCCACTTGGCGTTAGTCAATCATTTTTTGATTTGCTAAGAGATGGCGCTAGAGAATTAAAACGTTTATTGAAGAATGATTGGAACCAGTATATAAAAAATAAGATAGGTATAGTCTATGGTTCCGATTTAGATTCCGAGATGGCTGATTATATCGATCATTTTGACTATAGTATAATTAGGCAAGTTGAACCTCTAAAATTTATAGAAGACTTGCGTGCTGATGGTAGATATTTCTTTTGTTATTTTGGTGGCGGCTTCTCTAACATTAAAAGAGAAAAGCTAGCTCTTCCAGAATGCCCAGTCGATAACGAGTCTAAATATATTGGACATTTGTATGATGCTTATTCTGATGCAGAAAAGGTAGAGGTTAATGAGCATAACATAAATAAATATAGAAAATACGAGAATCATTATAAAAATGCTCGTAAAGACTTCTATGAGGCAGAAGAAGTGAGAATTGCTAGCTCTCGTTCGATGCCTCCAGAAACAGATGAGTTTGAAGAATTGAAAGACAGCATAGAAAGATACGTTTCTGATGATTATTATAATGATTATGATGATGCTTTCAAAAAACTAAAAGCAGTAACTATGACTGCATCTAAGTATGAATTGAAGAATATGTTGATTAGCCATTTGGTTGATAGCAATGTGAAAAAAGGCATTTGTTATCATTTGTCTAATGAGGATAGATTGATATGGAAAGAGTAAGGGTTTTAGATGGCGTGGTAGAGACTTCTCTCAGAATACTATGCCTGTTAAATGTTGTTGGGGATAATCTTGATAAAGACAGACTAGTGACTTATGATTATTTTTCTCTTTATTATCATGATGTGGATGCCAATGCTTGTAATTTATATGGGGAAGAAGCTTTTCGCTCTTTCAGTTATTTAGGGGGAAACGAAATGATTACAAGGGCATTACATTTACTTCTTATCAAAAAGTTAATAGCTTTTGACATTAAGAGTGATGTTGTGACTTATAAAACGTCTCATATAGGCGCTGCTTTATTTGGTGAATTAAAGACCAATGTTTTTGCTGCTAAATATGTAGATGTTGCTAGGAAGGTTAGTGCTTATTTCGCAGAATATTCGACTGAAAAATTAAACGAGTTTGTTCAGCTTAATGATTCGCGATGGTATAGTAATTAAAAATACTGATATGGGATTTTATATAAAAGAATTTGAGGCTAGAGGTAATGGTAAAAAGCCTGCCCGTATTTCATTCATAAATGGTTGTAATGTTATATATGGTGGATCAGAAAATGGAAAAACTAAATTATTTAAACTGATAGATTTTATTTTAGGTAAATCCAGCAAAGATATCTCCCTACCACCCCAAGGTAATGGTTATACGGATTTTTATTTAGAAATAAGAGATGAAGATAATGTTGCCTATACATTACATCGAAAGAATGGAGAAAATGAGATTAATGTAAAAAAGACATCATTGAAAGATTATGAATATGTTGACCAAGTTAGTAATTTTAAATCTTATTCATCTGCATCTCATCCACTCTCTAAGTATCTGTTACAACTTTCCAATATAGAAGATGTTTTTCTAAGAAACGGCTCAAAGAAAATAAAGTTATCTTATAGTCATATTAGGCATCTTTTTATGGTTGATGAGGAAAGATTTATTTCAGAAAAAAACTCTCCTTTGATTCCAGAAACAAACTATGAAGTTCGCGAGGTTTATAAAAGTATTATTTCGTATTTGGTCACAGGTATTGATGATAAAGAATACAATCCGGAGGAAAAGGCTTCTGTTAGAAAAACCAGATTAAACGGAAAGAAAGAATACTTGTTGGAAGAAATAGAAAAAGCTAAGACTAAATTGAATTCTTTAGGCCATACGGATTATATAACTATAACAGATAAGGGCTTTCTTGATAATACTGAGCTTCAATTGAAAGATTTCTCCATTAAGTTGGATGAGTTATATGAAAAGAAGAATAAATATAAGGAGGATCTAGAGCGTTTGCTGAGATTGTTGAAAAATCAGGAATTGTTTATTGACAAGTTAAAAGGTCTTTTAGCCACTTATAAGCAAGATTTGAATAGATTGGATTTTGTTAATTCTGGCTTTTCAATGATGTCTGCTCTAGGTAACGTGAAATGCCCTTTGTGTGGTTCTGATGTAGCGATAGAGTCTCTAATGGGGACTGATTCTGATGTCTATGAAAAGGCTATTGAAAAAGAATATGCTAATACATGTTTTAAAATTAAGGATATAGAGAAACTGATTGCTTCTAAAGAGCAAGATAGTCAGCGAACTGCCAATAAAGTGGGAGAATTGAATTTAGAGCTTGCTAGAATCAATAATGAAATTGATGAGGTTAAGCCTAACGTTTCGCAGTTGAAACATGTTTTTTCTGTAGCCCAAAGGAATATGGAAAAGAAGTTTAAACATCAAGAATTGGAAAGATTTATAAATGACAAAACTGCTGATTTGCAAAATCTTGAGACTTTAATTAAAAACTGTAACAGTAAATCTGATAGTGTAGAGTATTTCAAAGAGTACATGAATCAGAAATTACTTGATGAGATAAAGGAAACATTAAATGCCTGGAAGTACGAATGTGATGGAATTCAAAATGTAGGCTTTGATGATAAGGCATTTGATATAATGATAGATGGGAGAACTAGAACTAGTTATGGTAAAGGTAATCGATCTGTATCAACTGCTGCTGTGATGATTTCTTTATTTGATTATATTCATGAAAAAGGGCGCGCGTTTTCTGATATATTAATTCTTGATTCTCCTCTCTGTACAAAATATGAGAATAAGATAGATGTTCGTGCAAATGATGAGGATGCATTAACGCCAAAGGGTGTTATTGATTCTTTTGCTAAATACTGTAATGATAAGGATTGGAAGTATCAGATCATCATCTTGGATAATAAAATAACCAATGATATTGAGGTTGATACATTGACGAATATAAATTTGATAGAATTCGGTACTGCTGAAAGATATGGTCTATTCTATGAATAAAAATTTATAGGTGGTCATTGGCTTAAAATAATATATAACTAGACAATATGGCACAAGAAATAATTCCTGATAAGCAAAGTGTACTTTCTTGCTTGAAACAGAAAGTGTATTACGTTGATTTTTATCAGCGTGAATATGTATGGACCAAGAATACGGTGGAGGTCCTCTTGAACGATATCTTCTATGCCTTCGAAATCTCGTATAAAGAGCATAAGGATGAGGAGATGTCGCAAGAGGTGCTGGAAAAGTATAACTGGTATTATCTCAATGTCTTTATCACCAATAAGGTGGAGGGTAAGGTGTTTATCGTTGATGGTCAACAGCGACTCTCTACACTTACATTGATTGCCACAAAGCTCTATCATATTACAAAAAATGATAATCTCAGGGATATCCTCCGTGATTGCATCTTTGCGAAAGATCAGTTTAAAGGCAATGTCTTTTGTATCGATAACGACAAGAGAAAAAATGTGATGCAATGTATCCTTGATGGTTCTGAGTATCAGGATGCTTATAAAAACAAGACTGAAGAGACTATCATCGAGAGATATGCCGATATCAGTAAGTTCATTGATGACAAACAGTTGGATGATGTTAAGTTGACAGCTTTCATCTATTACTTCCTCAATAGACTGGTTCTCGTAGAACTGTCTATCCAGAAGGATGATACGCCTATGGTCTTTGAGGTGATCAATGACCGTGGTGAGGCTTTAAAGCCTTTTGAGATTCTGAAAGGTAAGATGATTGGACTCCTTTCGAAAAGTGATACCAACAAGTATTCTGAGAAGTGGGATGCTGCATTGAATAGAATTAGCGGAAGAGAGGATAACTTTTTTGCTGATTATTTGAAGTCGCAGTTTGTGTTCAAGAAGAATGCCTCTCTGGAGAAGCAGATTATCAATTCCTACCACCGATATATCTTCGATTATAATGATATTGCTAATAAGCTTTCTTTCAGAAGAGCTGACAAGAAACATCATGAGAACATTAAACTGTTTATCAATAATGAGTTGGATTACTATACTTCTCTTTATGCTAAGATTTCGACTTGTGGTGATGAGTTTGTGCAGTATAATCTGAATATCAATGATATCTCTGGGCTTTATCAGCAGATTATGGCTGCCTGCGATGTCAATGATGAGCTAACGGACGAGAAGATTCATGCTATAGCTAAAGAGGCAGATAGACTCTGGGTGCTCTTTGTGCTGAATGGTATCTATGATAGCAACGATTTTCAGGATGTTTCTTATCGATTGAATGGGAAGCTGAAGGGGTTGGATATGGCTTCCTATCGTGAGGTATATGACGAAATCATCATGCAGAGTATTAGGGAAAAGCGTAATGTTTCGGGAGAGGTTTCTTTGCTGGATTTCAATAGCTTCCTGAGAAAAAACTATACGAATACGAACCGCCGATTCCTGCGTTATCTGTTCTCTAGGGTTGAGAAGTTTATCTGTGAGTATACGAATCAAAATATGCAGAATGATATCTACTATATTTCTACTAAAACCGGTAATAAGACGGGATACCATATAGAGCATATCCTCTCTGAAAATGAAAAAAACAGGGGGTATTTTAAGGATGTAGAGGAGTTTGAAGATCAACGTAACCTGTTGGGTGGCTTGCTCTTGCTGAAGGGGTTGGATAATATCTCTTCTGGTAATGAAGAGTATTCGGACAAGTTGAAAACTTATAGCAATGGATTGGTATGGGGGCATTCGCTTTGTGAGGATTACTATCATGCCAACAAGGATTTTGATAAGTTTAACAAGGAGTTATCTGACAAGTGTAATGTTGGGTTCAAGGCTTATAGTGTCTTTGACCAGAATGCGTTGATGGAGCGAAGTAGATTGCTGTATGAAATCGTAAAAGTAATATGGGAGGTTTCGTAATTGATAATATCGGCGAATCGGTACTATCATGTTAGAGATCACAATATTCATTGCATAGCCCAATCAATGGGCTATGCTAATGAGTTTACTTCCCAAAGCCGTTTCTATACGAGCAATGGTTTGAGTAGTGAAGTTATGTCTGCCTGTTAGCCATTTTGAGATTTCTGAGTCTCGCTTGTTGAGTAAGCGGGCAAAATCCTTTTGGGTGAGTCCTTTGGCTTTCAGAATCTCACTAATGCGCTCGGCTATACCGAAAGACAAATTGAACTCTGCCTTTTGCTCGGCAGGTATCGCAGCGAGGCAATCACGGAATAATTTGTTCTGTATCATAATGCTTAAATTTCAAATGCGCTTATAATTCGTTGTCTAGGATTACCATCATTTCTGCAGCTGTAATCACTTGCGGTTCTTTTGGGAAGTGTTTGAGATTACCTGTTACTAAGAAGGAATCTTCCTTGCTCAGGCACACTTCGTAGAAGACTCGGTCATCCTCATCTGGCATGGTGCCATCATAGGGAAAACGGGATGAATCAATGCCGTTTTCCTTGACATGTTCTATAATAGTGCTGATTTGTTCTTCTGATAACTTGAATTTTGCACGATGAAGCACTTCATCGTATTCTTTTATAATGTCATCATTATATAAAGGTATAATACGATGAAGGAGCAAATTTTCTAGAACTCTAGCTGTTGAAGCATTTGAGTTGTGAGTGATAAGGGCTGATACAAATATGTTTGTATCAATGACTGCATATACCATTGCGTTCTTTTCTTAATCGTCTGACTTCTCTGATTTCTTCATTGATTTCATCAAGCGTGAGCTCAGGGGTTTCACCTCTTTCTGCTTTAGCTCTAAGTTGCTTGAACGCAGCCTTTGCTTTCGCAGTCACTTCATCTTCTTCTTCATT
>ERZ1023965.91-NODE-91-length-28133-cov-13.220244_pt1 | contig 28133 bp, 19 predicted proteins | sample MGYA00380428_ERZ1023965 | MGnify/ENA primary metagenome ERZ1023965 (study PRJEB33179, sample SAMN07449054) | human gut metagenome | biome: Human-gut; feature: Human associated habitat; material: Faeces | host: Homo sapiens | place: India:Kasaragod | collected...
CATTATCGAACACTTTACGCTTGTCGGCACCATTCTTCACCCATACGATTCCCTTGTTGTCATGATAAGGCTTGTTGAGTCCTTCCTTCACAGTAGCAACAACCAAGTTGCCATCCTCAACTTCAACAGTATCTATCTTTATCAGAATGGATGGCACTACGTTTTCTGAAGCAATATTACTGAACGCCACTAACTCACAGGCAATATCATATTTGTCGAGAATGCGTTCCTTGAACTGCATCCCCGACACCTCGCCAGCCTTTATCTGTTTCAATATATCGTCCATCATTCTTTGCCATACATTATTATAAAATAAGTAAATACGCTTGCAAAAGTACAATAATAATTTTAGAAAAAGGAATAATATTCTCAAAAATTTATGCAAAATACAAACTAATTGAGTATTTTGCAATAGATAGACTATGCTAACCTCGACAAAACCAAGACAGCTGCACGAAAGGATGTCTGCTGCACTGGCGGTGATAAATAACTTTACAGATTAAACGTTGCGGAAAAAACTCTTAAGAGAAGCTGTCGTTTTCCTTAAGGAAAAATATATTTTCCCTTAAGGAAAAAAATAAAAATCCTTAAGGGAAAATTCTCAATCTCTTCTTTCCCCATTTTCCAGGCGTTTTCGTCTGATTCTCTCTTCCTTGAATATTGTTTACACGGATATCTATTTCGTATGTCTCTTCAGGAAGATGCTGTGGTCGATGCAGGCTGGGAGCTCTTCCTTATAGTGGGTAACCATGATCATCGTCTTGTTCTTTCGCTTGCAGAATGCCTCGATGATATCCTTTACCAGGCGGCGGTTTCTGTTGTCAAGACCATGAAGAGGCTCGTCGAGGATGAGGAGCTCGGGATCCTTCACGAAGGCGCGTGCCAGAAGTACCAGGCGCTGCTCGCCACTTGACAGCTTCAGGAAACCACGATCTTCCAAACCCTCCAGACCGAATACCTTCATCCAGAAACGGCACTGGTCCATATCCTCTTCCTTAGGCTTTACATAGAGACCCACAGAATCGGTAAGACCGCTCGCCACGATGCGGATGGCTGGCATATCACGCTGATAGGAACGGTGAAGCTCTGGAGATACATAGCCGATATGCTTCTTGATATCCCAGATGCTCTCGCCACTGCCACGAGGATTGCCGAAGAGGGCAATGTTGCAGGCGTAGCTCTGCGGATTGTCGGCACATACCAGACTGAGTAGGGTACTCTTGCCGGCACCATTCTGTCCGCTCAGCGCCCAGCGCTCACCATTGTTGACCGTCCAGTCGAGATCGTTGAGGATGATGCGCTCGCCATACTGGATGCGGACCTTGTTCATCTTCACCACTTCCTGACTGTGATATTCCCGGTCGCTATATGGCAGGTCGATGATGGCCTGTTCTAATTCTTCGCATAATACGTGGGCAGGGATGGGGTTGCGCTGTGCCAGATATTCTTCCTTGGTAAGCTTAGGATATACCTTCATATCCTTCACTTCTACCACGTGGGTGATGAACTCTGGGATGTCATCGCTCTTGCTCAATACGAGGATGATCTGCAGATGATGCTCGGTGGTGAGTGACTTGAGAAGCTCCTTGAGCTGGTCGCGGGTGTCGGCATCCAGACCGATGAAAGGATTGTCCATGATCAGCACGCGAGGCTCTGAGAAAAGGGTAGAGGCAAGCTTGAACTTGCGGAGCTCTCCACTGCTCAGCAGGATGGTGTATTTGTCGAGCAGGTGGTGCATGTGGAACAGCTCGTAGATGTGTTCCTGCAACTGTCTGCGCTCCAGAGTATCTTCGCCAGCCATCTGATAAGCCTCTTCCAGCTTATCCTTGACGATAGGCGTGTTCTCATCTATTTCCAGCTGGTTCCAGCGCTGCTGCAGGAAGTAGGTGCGGTCGTTGTCGCCTCCGTAGGTGTCACGGAAGGTGATATACTTGATATTGTCGCTCACCAGGGATTTGGTACTAGGAGAAAAGTCGTAATCAGGATCGTGCATCAACAGCGGGTGTCTGCCCACAAGGATGTCCACGAACATCGACTTACCTCCACCATTGGGACCTACGATAGCGATATGCTCGCCGTCGCATGCCTCGAAGTTAACTGGCTCAGCCATACGCCATTCCGGCATACGGGTTACGCCATTCTGAATACTGATAATCTTTTGCATCTCTCTTATTTTTTTATATGATTGCGTGATAACAGGGTGATGTTCCCGGGCTGGGCTACTTGTGCGTGGTACGGTTGATAGCCGCCAGAAGTTTTGCCTGCGGGCCTGTCATACCTGTACCTTTCTCTATGCGGCTGGCGTTTTTGGTAGCAAAATCCTTCCAGCTGCTATAGTGCCTGTCGCCCGTTTCGGGTCTGCCCATCTGCAGGAAATGGCAGTAGGCGGCGCCCAGGGCATCGGTGGCATCCATGTATTTCGGCATCTCGTCTTCCCGGATGTTGAGCATGCGCTGCAGCATCGCCGCCACCTGCTCCTTGGAAGCCTGACCTTGTCCGGTAATCGCCATCTTGATTTTCAGCGGAGCGTACTCGTGGATGGGTACGTCGTGGTGGATGGCAGCAGCGATAGCCACTCCCTGCGCCCTGCCGAGCTTGAGCATCGACTGCACATTCTTGCCGAAGAAGGGAGCCTCTATCGCCATCTCGTCGGGCAGATAGGAGTCGATGATGCCAGTCACCCGCTCGAAAATCCTGCCGAGTCGCAAGTAGGGATCTTTCTCCTTGCGCATATCGATGACGCCCATCACCACCAGTTCAGCCTTGTTGCCGATGACGCGTATCACGCCATAGCCCATCACGTTGGTGCCGGGGTCAATGCCCAGGATGATTTTCTCTGTGTTCGATTTCTTCTGAATCATCTGAATGCTGTATCTTCTGAATCCTTGGAATTCTGAATGCTGTATCTTCCTGAATCTATCGGTCCATATATGGATTATGAGCCAATTCCTCGCCGATGCTGGTAGCCTCACCGTGACCAGGCAGCACCTGTGTCTCATCCGGCAACATGCCGAGATGGCGCAGGCTGTTGATGATGCGGAACATGCTGCCGCCAGGGAAATCGGTTCTGCCGATGGAGCTCTTGAAGAGGGTATCGCCCGAGAAGAGTACGTGCTCTGCCTCGCAATAGAAGCATACGGAGCCGTTGCTGTGGCCCGGAGTCTCGATGATGGTGAATTCGTGATTGCCGAACTTGATTACCTCATCTTCCTCAAAGAAATGACCGATAGGAGGGAACTGGGTGTCGAGCTGCATCTGGTAGAATGTCTCTGCCTGATGAGCCAGACCCTTCATCAGCTTCTCATCGCCCTGTGCCACTTCCGGCTTCAGTCCGAACTCCTGGTAGATGGTATCGTTGCCGAAATTGTGGTCGAGATGACCGTGGGTAACGAGGAGATGAACAGGCTTCAGATTGTTCTTTCTGATATACTCGGTGATTGCCTTGCGCTCTTCTGGATAGAAGGCGCCGCAATCTATGATGACGCACTCGAGGGTGTCATCGCTGACCACGTAGCAGTTTTCCTGCAACATGTTGACTTGGAATCTTTCGATATGTAGCATTTTACTTTGAACTTTGAGATTTGAACTTTGAACTTTATGATTAGTGAAGCTGATGAATTTTTCACTCTTCACTTCTATGCCGGAACATAAACCAGCTGCTTGTCCTGGCTGAACCACTCCTCATCGAAGAAGGTGCTGAGAGGGGTGATTTCCGAAATCTTATAATACTGCTTGAGCTCCTCCTTCAGATTGCCGCCCTTGAGGCAGAGCAAACCATTAGGCAGGGCATTCTGCCCCGCCTTCTTGAAGTTCTTCTTGATGATCTTCATCAGGTCGGGCAACTGCATCACGGCACGGCTCACCACGAAGTCGTACTTGCCTTTCTCGTCCTCGCCACGCAGGTGTTCAGCCACCAGGTTCTTGAGTCCGATAGCGCCAGCCACCTCATTGCACACCTTAATCTTCTTGCCGGTGCCGTCGATGAGCTTGAACTTGCACTCAGGGAAGAGGATGGCGAGCGGGATGCCCGGGAAACCACCGCCGCATCCGAAGTCGAGAATCTCTGAACCCGGGCGGAAGTTGATCGCCTTGGCAATAGCCAGAGAGTGGAGCACATGGTGCTCGTAGAGGTTGTCGATATCCTTGCGGCTGATGACATTGATCTTGGCATTCCAATCGCGATACAGACCGTCGAGGGCAGCGAACTGCTTCTTCTGCTCGTCGGTGAGGTGAGGGAAATATTTCTCTATGATATTCATTCTATCTTGTTTTTGTTTCTTTCTATCTATATTTATTAATGTATTCAAGTTTCGCAAGTATGCTCCACACGCCCTGAAAGGGCAGAAGCTCCTAGCCCAGGGCATCACCCTGGGTAATGATGGGCGCAAGTCTGTCGCCCTGTAAGGGCAAAAGCCTTCAAATACCAGGCAATATACAAAGCTTTTGCCCTTACAGGGCGCCTTGCTGATTGCTTGTATACCCAGGGCGCTGCCCTGGGCTAGGAGCTTCTGCCCTTTCAGGGCGTGTGGGTGAGATACTTGCGAAACTTCAGTTAATGTATATAAACCGATGCAAAGGTAGTGCAAATTGTAGATAAAACAAAATAAAATTAGCTTTTTTTGTATATTTAGTAGTTATTTCGGGGCTTGTTAGCAAAAAAATGTGTACCTTTGCACCCGAAAAAGATGTTAGATAGTATTTATTTAATATAAAAAGTAATGATAAAAGCAGCATTATTCGACTTAGACGGCGTGGTTTTCGATACCGAAAGCCAGTATTCCGTGTTCTGGGGAATGATAGGCAGGGAGTATCATCCGGAGATGCCTGACTTTGCGCTCCGCATCAAGGGACAGACCCTGGTTCAGATCTACGACAAGTACTTCTCTGATGATGCCACATTCGCTCATATTGATGGATACACCGATTGCAAGTCGGAACAGGCTAAGATAACAGCCCGGCTCGATGAGTTTGAGCTGAATATGTCGTTTCCTTACATTCCCGGATTCGAAACTTTCCTGAAAGATGTAAAGGCGCATGGTGTGAAGTGCGCTGTGGTGACGAGCAGCAATCTGCAGAAGATGGAGCAGGTGTATAAGCATCATCCTGAGTTCAAGACCAATTTTGACCGCGTGCTCACCAGCGAAGATTTTGTCAAGAGCAAGCCGGATCCAGACTGTTATCTCAAGGGTGCTGCCTGCTTCGGAGCAAAGCCGGAGGAATGCGTAGGTCTGGAGGACAGCTTCAACGGACTGAAGGCAGTGAGAGCTTCGGGTGCATTTACCCTCGGACTCGCTACTACCAATTCTGCAGAGAGCATCCAGCCATACAGCGACTATGTGATAGCCGATTACAATGGATTCGGATACGATGACCTGGAGAAGATTGTAGAAACTTTTAAGTAAACACAATTATATGGGATATTTATCTACAGACAAAAAGAAAATCACAACCAAGACCTACGCCGAAATGAAGGCGGCAGGTGAGAAGGTTACGATGCTTACTGCCTACGATTTCACTACCGCAGGCATCATCGATGCAGCTGGCATCGATACCATCCTGATAGGTGATTCGGCTAGCAATGTGATGGCTGGAAATGCTGATACATTGCCTATCACCGTAGATCAGATGATTTACCACGCACGCAGTGTGGCCCGCGCCTGCAATCATGCACTCGTGCTCTGTGATATGCCTTTCGGCAGCTATCAGGTTTGCAAGGAGGATGCCTTGCGCAATGCCTGCCGAATGATGAAGGAGACTGGTGTGGATGCGCTGAAGCTGGAAGGTGGCGTGGAAATCCTGGATACTGTTCAGGCACTCATCAATGCCGGTATTCCTGTTTGCGGCCATCTTGGACTTACTCCTCAGAGCGTGAATAAGTTTGGCGGTTACGGCATCCGTGCCAAGGAAGATGCAGAGGCTGAGAAGCTGATCAGCGATGCTAAAGCACTGGATAAGGCTGGCTGTTTTGCCATCGTTCTGGAGAAAGTTCCTGCCAAACTGGCGACTGAAGTTTCACGTCAGGTAAACGCTGTAACTATCGGTATTGGAGCTGGTAACGGTTGTGATGGACAGGTCTTGGTTTATGCTGATGCGCTCGGTATGACCCAGGGCTTCAAGCCAAAATTCCTGCGTCATTTTGCCCAGGTAGGCGAGGAGATGCAGAAGGGAGTAAAGGCTTATATCGACGCCGTGAAGAGCGTGGAGTATCCAAGCGCAGAAGAGAGCTACTAAGATGGATACGCAAAATACCCCGGTGCATTTTAATCTGTGGCACCGTGACTTCTGGTGTCTCTGCTTCGCCAATCTCTTCCTGATGACGAGCATCTACATGCTCCTCCTGAGCATACCTTATTTTATGGCTAAGGAGGGATATTCCGTTACTCAGATTGGCGTGGTTTATGCTGCTTATGGCTTGGGCATCTTTCTTTTGGGTGGCTTCTGCTCCTATCTGGTGCAGCGCTATCGCCGCAATCGGGTATGCCAGATATCCATCCTGGGTGTGGCAGTCAGTCTCGTCATCCTTTATTATCTGGAAACCTTCTGGAACATCAAGGTGGGCTTCGAGATGCTGGTGGTGATGCGTCTGATTCAGGGCGCTTTCCTGGGCTTGGCAGAGATGTCGCTGGCGAGTACGCTGATTATCGATACCTGTGAATCTTTCCAGCGTACGGAGGCGAATTATATCACCTCCTGGTTTGCCCGCTTTTCCATTGCGGTAGGTCCATTGCTGTCGCTTCTGGTCTATCATGTTTTCAGTATGAAAGTCGTTTTTCCGGTAGCCTCGGTATTGGCATTGGTTGCCTTGGTGCTGGTTTCCAGAGTGAAATTCCCGTTCAAGGCTCCGTCAGAAAACGTGTCACTTATCAGTAGTGACCGCTTCTTCCTGCCTCAGGGATTTCCGCTGTTCGTCAATATTGTATGCATTATGGTGATACCGGGCTTCTATCTGTCGCTGCCTCATTCTCTCACCGTCTATGTGATGTTTTTTTGCGGACTGTTTCTGGCATTGGTGGCTGAGAAATACGTTTTTGCTGATGCAGAGCTGAAGAGTCAGGTAATCGTGGGACTGATATTGATCGCGGCAGCAGAATTTGTTTTCTTAAGTGATCAGAGCTTTGCCGAAGATACGCTTGTTCCAGCCTTGCTGGCCTTGGGAGTGGGTATCATCGGAAGCCGATTCCTGCTTTTCTACATCAAGCTTGCCAAGCATTGCCAGCGTGGCACCAGTATGAGCTCCTTCTTCCTGGCGTGGGAACTGGGGTTGAGCTTAGGAATCGGATTGGGTTTCTGGCTGGTGAAGGACGTGTATCAGAAGTCTCCTGATGTGGATATGGCGATATTGAATCCAGTGTATAATGAACTTGTGTATCCAGCTTTCGGATTGACAGTGGTTTCTCTTCTGATGTATAATTTCCTAGTACATCCATGGTATATGAAGCATCGCAATCGCTGATGCTTCGTGTGCCTGCTTTATTAAAAGTTTCTAAAAATAGCGTTTGTGAAACTTTTTTAATATAATTTAGTTAGCTTTATTCGCTTTTGTGCTCATAATTGAGTACTTTTGCGTTTGATTTGAGGACGGAGGGCATTTTGGAAGTGCCCTTTGTTCTGTTTTTAGAATGAATTAAACGTAAAATTGATATAAGATTATGGCAGAAGCTATTGATATCCGTGAGTTGAATATCCGGATTGAACAACAGAGTCAGTTCGTTACCAACCTGGTAATGGGCATGAACAAGGTCATCGTAGGTCAGAAGCACCTCGTTGACTGTCTCCTTATCGGTCTTCTCTCTGATGGTCACATTCTCCTGGAAGGTGTACCAGGTCTGGCGAAGACTCTTGCAATCAAAACATTGTCACAGTTGATTAGTGCAGACTATAGCCGCATACAGTTTACACCCGATTTGTTGCCTGCCGACGTAATCGGTACGCAGATCTATTCGCAGAAGGATGAAGCCTTCCATGTGAAGCGAGGACCTGTGTTTGCCAACTTCGTCCTGGCGGATGAAATCAACCGTGCTCCAGCCAAGGTGCAGAGTGCCTTGCTTGAGGCGATGCAGGAACATCAGGTAACCATCGGCGAGCAGACTTTCCATTTGCCTAATCCCTTCCTGGTGATGGCTACCCAGAACCCGGTAGAGCAGGAGGGTACCTATCAGTTGCCTGAGGCTCAGGTGGACCGTTTCCTCCTCAAGGTTATCATCGATTATCCTACCATCGAAGAAGAGAAGCTCATTATCCGTGAGAACATCCAGGGCGGTCTGCCTACCGTAACTCCGGTTACTACAGCCGAGGAAATCCTGAAGGCTCGCAGCATCGTCAACGAGGTGTATATCGATGAGAAGATTGAGCAGTATATTGCCGACATCGTCTTCGCTACCCGTTATCCAGACCGTTACGGCCTGGGCGAATTGAAGGATATGATTACCTTTGGCGGCAGTCCTCGTGCCAGCATCTCACTTGCCAAGGCAGCCAGAGCCTACGCCTTCATCAAGCACCGTGGTTACGTGATTCCTGAGGATGTACGTGCCGTGGCTCACGATGTACTCCGCCACCGCATCGGCCTCTCTTATGAGGCAGAGGCAAGCGAAATCACCAGCGAGGAAATCGTCAGCCGCATCATCAACAAGGTTGAAGTGCCTTGATTTAGTTCAAAATTCAAAGTAAATTAAGTTGGATACACAAGATATCTTAAAGAAAGTTCGGAAGATCGAGATCAAGACTCGCGGATTGAGCCAGAACATCTTCGCCGGCCAGTATCATTCTGCCTTCAAGGGTAGGGGAATGGCCTTTGCCGAGGTGCGCGAATATCAGTATGGCGACGACGTGAGAGACATCGACTGGAATGTGACGGCTCGCTTCCATCGCCCTTTCGTCAAGGTCTTTGAAGAAGAGCGAGAGCTTACCGTGATGCTGATGGTGGATGTGAGCGGTTCGCTCGATTTCGGTACCATGCGCCAGATGAAGCGCGACCTGGCTACCGAGATAGCTGCAACCCTTGCCTTCAGTGCCATCCAGAACAACGACAAGATAGGTGTCATCTTCTTTTCCGACAGAATAGAGAAATATATCCCTCCCAAGAAGGGACGCAAGCATATCCTCTACATCATTCGTGAGATGCTCGACTTTCATCCCGAGAGTCAGCGTACCGATATCGGATGTGCCCTGGAATACTTCACGAGGGTGATGAAACGCCATTGCACGGCTTTCGTCATCAGCGACTTCTACGATAGCAAGGACTATCAGCACCAGCTGCAGATAGCCAACCAGAAGCACGATGTGGTGGGAATACAGGTGTATGATCCGCGTGCCAAGCAGCTGCCCGACGTGGGACTGCTCAAGGTGATGGATGCCGAGACGGGACACGAGATGTATATCGATACCAGTTCGAAGAAATTGAGAGTGGCTCACACCCAAAACTGGTTGCGACAGCAGGAGAATCTGCGACAGCTCTTTGCCAAGAGCAAGGTAGATTGGACTTCGGTAGCCACCAACGAGGACTTCTCGAAGGCGCTCCTGATGCTGTTCAAACAGAGAGGCTAAAGTAAGATAACATGAAAATAAAGAATATCATATTGACGATGGCGCTGATGGGTTGCTCTACGCTGGCTTTCGGTCAGACCGTGGAGCAGCGCATGGATTCCCTGCAGCTGCTTATCGGACAGCAGACCATCCTGCACCTCAAGGCTACAGCCCGGAAGGGTGCCAGAATCGTGCTGCCATCCTTCAAGCCTCAGGACCAGATTGTACCTGGTGTAGAGGTGGTGGAGCAGAGCAAGGGCGACACGATGCAGATGGGTGATGACCGCATCCAGGTGAGCCGCGACTATACGCTTACCTCTTTCGATGAGAAGGTGTATGTGGTTCCTGCACTCGATGTGAAGATCGACGGCAAGAGCTATCACGGAAATCCGTTGGCGCTGAAGGTGCTCACCATTCCGGTAGATACGGTGCATCCTAATCAGTTCTATCCGGCAAAGGGTGTACAGGATAATCCTTTCGAGTGGAGTGAGTGGAGCTTCGCCTTCTGGTTGAGCCTGCTGATGATTATCATCTGTGGTGCAATGATTTATCTACGCAATCGTCTGAAGAAGAACAAGCCTATCATCGCCCGCATCCGCATCGTGAAGAGGGTGCCTGCCCATGAGAAGGCGCTGCGTGAAATCAATGACATCAAGCATCATCATACCAGTGCCAGCCAGGAGACTCAGAAAGAGTACTACACCCAGTTGACCAATACGCTGCGTGCCTATATCGTGAGCCGCTTCGGATTCAATGCGATGGAGATGACCAGTGGAGAAATCATCGAGCACCTGCGTGCATCGGGCGACCAGAAGATGATAGACGAGCTGAGAATGCTCTTCTCTACCGCCGACCTGGTGAAGTTTGCCAAGTACGAGATTCCGATGAACGAGAACGATGCCAACCTGGTGAATGCCATCAACTTCATCGACCAGACGAAGACCGATGAGCAGCCTAAGGAGGAGAAGATCGTTCCAACGCTCAGCACCGAAGACCAGAAGTCGCAGCAGCAGCGCCGACTCATCAAGACCCTGCTCTGGGTGGGCGGCATCAGCGTAGTTGCCATCTTCGGCTACATCGTTTATCAGGTAGCGATGCTCGTGATGTAAATGTCATCAGGCTCGGAAATCCAGAGCCGGTGATGTAAACAATAAAAAGAAATTAAGAAATGGAATTTGCAAGTAAAGCATATTTTCTGCTGCTCCTGCTGCTGATACCTTATATATTATGGTATTTCCTGGGCAGGAAGAAGAGCGAGCCTACGATGCGCATGAGTGATACACGCATCTATCAGTATGCTCCCAAGAGCATGCGCGTCAGACTCATCCATCTGCCGATGGTGCTGAGATGCATCTGCTTCGTGCTCATCGTCATCGCCATGGCCCGTCCGCAGACCCACTATTCCTGGGACAACAAGACCGTAGAAGGTATCGATATCATGCTTGCCATGGACGTATCAACCTCTATGCTTGCCGAGGACCTGAAGCCAAACCGTATGGAGGCGGCGAAGGATGTTGCCACTGAGTTTATCTCCGGCCGTCCTACCGACAATATCGGACTCACCATCTTTGCCGGAGAGGCTTTCACGCAATGTCCGATGACCACCGATCATGCCAGTCTGCTCAGACTCCTGCATGATACCCGTACCGATATTGCGGCTCGCGGACTCATCGACGACGGTACCGCTGTGGGTATGGGACTTGCCAACGCCGTGACCCGACTCAAGGATTCCAAGGCAAAAAGCAAGGTGGTAATCCTGCTCACCGACGGTAGTAACAACATGGGTGACATCTCGCCTATGACCGCTGCAGAGATAGCCAAGAGCTACGGCATCAGAGTCTATACCATCGGTGTGGGAACCAACAAGGTGGCACCTTATCCGATGCCTGTGGCAGGAGGCGTGCAGTATGTCAATATCCCGGTGGAAATCGATACCCCGACGCTGCGCGACATCGCTCAGACCACCGATGGAAACTTCTATCGTGCTACGAGTACAGCCGAGTTGAAGAAAATCTACAAGGACATCGACAAGTTGGAGAAGTCTAAGTTTAATGTGAAGCATTTTGCCAAGCGTTATGAGGCCTATCAGCCTTTTGCCCTGGGTGCACTCCTGATACTGCTCCTGGAGATATTGCTCCGCCTCACTTGGTTCAGAAGAATTCCTTGATGAAAGAGGAGTTTAGACAAAATAGATTATAACATCATATAAATATGTTAAGATTTGAAGATCCTACGTTTCTCTGGCTGCTCTGGCTGATACCGGTGCTCATACTGGTTCGTCTGGTAGGCTGGAGAAGGCGAAAGGCTAAGCTGAAAAGATTGGGCGATCCGGAACTGCTCAAGCAGTTGATGCCCGACATATCCAAGTACCGTCCTACGGTGAAGTTTGTGCTGATGCTTGCTGCCTTGGCACTTGTCATCGTGATGGTGGCTCGCCCTCAGATGGGAAGCAAGATTTCTCACGACAAGCGTAATGGCATCGAGACGATGATCTGTCTTGATATCTCCAATTCCATGCTTGCCGAGGATGTGGCTCCTTCCCGTCTCGACAAGAGCAAGATGCTGATAGAGAATCTGGTAGATAACTTCAGCAACGACAAGATCGGACTGATTGTCTTTGCAGGCGATGCCTTCGTGCAGTTGCCTATCACCAGTGATTATGTATCGGCAAAGATGTTCCTGCAGAATATCACACCGGGTCTGATCCAGACTCAGGGTACCAATATCGGCGATGCCATCTCGCTTGCCACCAAGAGTTTTACCCAGCAGGACAATGTGGGTAGAGCCATCATCGTGATTACCGATGGTGAGAACCATGAGGAGGGTGCCAAGGAGGCAGCCGAGATTGCCCAGAAGAAGGGCATCAATGTGTTTATCCTCGGTATCGGTAATACCAAGGGTGCTCCTATCCCGATGGGCGATGGCTCTTATCTGAAGGATCACGCAGGCAATACCGTGATGACTGCCCTCAACGAGCAGATGTGCCGCGAACTGGCGCAGGCTGGCAAGGGTCAGTATATCCATGTGGATAATACGAGTGATGCAGAAAAGGCATTGAATGATGACCTTACCAAGTTGCAGAAGGGAGATATGACCAGCGTGATATACAGTGCCTACGATGAACAGTTTCAGGCTGTGGGCATTCTCTTCATCCTCCTGCTCATCATCGAGGTCTGCATGCTGGAAGTAAAGAATCCGTTGCTCAGGAACATCAAGTTCTTCAAAAGGGATTCCTTGAAGCTGCCGAAATAAAGCAGCTTCATAAGTCTGGGCTGTCACCTATTCGCCCTGAAAGGGCAGAAGCTCTTAGCCCAGGGCATCGCCCTGGGTAAAGCGAGTAGTAGCAAGGCGCCCTGAAAGGGCAAAAGCTTTAAAATATAGATGTAAAAATGAAGTATATACATTATATAATAGTAACAGTGGCAATGTTGCTGGTGGGTACGGCACAAGTCGGAGCCCAGACTGATCGCAACCTGATCCGTCAGGGCAATCGTGCCTTCAAATCTCAGAAATGGGCAGTGGCAGAAACCCAATATCGCAAGGCTATCTCCAAGAATCAGAAGAATCCACAGGCGATATACAATCTTGGTTGTGCGCTCATGGCGCAGCAGAAAGACTCCATGGCGATACAGCAGTTTACCAATGCTGCCCAGTTGGAAACCAACTGCCTCCGCCGTGCAGCCAGCTATCACAACATGGGCGTGATCATGCAGAACCACCGTGAATATGCCCAGGCCATCGAATACTACAAGATGGCGCTGAGATGCAATCCACAGGACAATGAGACCCGTTATAATCTTGCCCTCTGCAAAAAGTTGCTCAAGAACAATCCGCAAAACAAGGATAAGAACAACAAGGATAAGAACAAGGACAAGAACAAGAAAGATCAGAATAAGGACAAGAACAAAGACAACAAGGATAAAAACGACGATAAGAACAAAAACGACAAGAACAAGAATAAGAATAACAAGAATAATCAGAACCAAAACCAGCCGAACCAGGACAAGATGAGCCGCGAGAATGCCGAGCAGCTCCTGAATGCCGCCGTTCAGCAGGAGCAAGCCACCAAGCGCAAGTTGCAGAAGGCGATGAGCCAGCCACGCAGAAAGGCTTACGACAAGAATTGGTAAAAGATTAGATGAGATAAAAATACGGTTTACATATAATATTTAGCTATTATTTAAGATACGATATGAAAAGAATAGGTTGGTATTTGATATTGCTGATATGCTTGCTAGGCTACCAGGTGCATGCGGTGGCCCAGCATATCTCCGTGTCAGCTCCATCGCACGTAGCGGCTGGAGAAAACTTCCGTGTCGCCTATACCATCAACACCCGTGATGTAGAGGAATTCAGAATGGGTGCGGTGCAGGATGGACTCGAAGTCATCGCAGGCCCTTACACATCCTCGCAATCCAGTTATCAGATGATCAACGGACATACCTCGTCCTCTTCATCTGTAACCATCACCTACACCCTTTATGCGGCAAAGAATGGTACCTTCAATATTGGTTCTTCCCACGCCATCGTGGATGGTAGGAACCTGGCTTCTCGCGCCGTGAAGATTACGGTGTCGGGACACGCTCATCGTACCAACGGCGCTCCTAGCATGCACGGACAGGATAGCTACGACCAACCTCGTATGCGTACCGCTGGCTCTGCCATCTCAGGCAGCGACCTCTTCATCAAGGTGTCTGCCAACAAGAAGAGAGTACACGAGCAGGAACCTATCCTGCTTACCTACAAGGTATATACACAGGTGGAACTCACCCAGCTGGAAGGCAAGATGCCAGACCTGAAGGGATTCCACAACCAGGAAGTACCTCTGCCACAGCAGAAAACCTTTCATACCGAGATGGTGAATGGTCGTCCTTACAAGTGTGTCACCTGGAGCCAGTATGTGATGTATCCTCAGATGACCGGTAAGCTGGAGATTCCTTCCATCACCTTCAAGGGCATCGTGGTACAGCAGAACCGCAATGTCGATCCTATGGAGGCCTTCTTCAATGGCGGCTCCGGATATGTAGAGGTAAAGAAGGACATCAAGGCTCCGGGTATCACCCTGCAGGTAGATCCGTTGCCACAGCGCCCTGCCAACTTCTCGGGTGGAGTAGGTAAGTTCAATATCTCTGCTTGTCTTGACAAGAAGGAAATCAAGGCAGGCGAACCTATTACGCTCCGTGTGATTGTGGGAGGTATTGGAAACCTCAAGTTGCTTAAGCAGCCAGTAGTGAATTTCCCGAAGGATTTCGACAAGTATGATGCCAAGGTAACTGATAAGACCCGACTCACTGCCAATGGAGTGGAGGGTAATATGATCTACGATTTCCTGGCTGTTCCTCGCAATCAGGGCAGCTATACCATTCCAGCCGTGGAGTTCACCTATTATGATACCAGCAAGAATGCGTATAGGACCATCAAGACCCAACCTTTCACTCTGAACGTGGAGAAGGGAGATGGTTCAACATCCGAGTCGGCTGACTATACCAGCAAGGACAAGGATATCCATACCATCAAGTTGGGCAAGACCTCACAGCATCAGGCAGATGATATGTTCTTCGGAAGCTTCGGCTACTGGACCAGTCTGCTCATTCCGCTCATCGCCTTCTTCGTGCTGCTGGTGGTATTCCACCGCAGAGCCATCGAGAATGCCGACATCGTGAAGAAGCGCTCCAACAAGGCGGGCAAGATAGCCACCAAGCGTCTGCGCATGGCCAACAAGCTGATGCTGCAGGGCAAGCAGGGCGAGTTCTATGATGAGGTGATGCGTGCCCTCTGGGGATATATGAGCTACAAGCTGAACATGCCGGTAGAGCAGCTCTCTCGTGAGAATATCCGTGAGAAACTCATCGCCCACGATGTGGACGATGTTACAATACAGAAGTTTACTTCCGCTCTCGATGAGTGCGAGTTCGAGCGTTATGCTCCAGGCGATCCTGCCGGCAATATGAACCGTACCTTCGAATCGGCAATGACAGCGATTATGGAAATAGAAAATGCAATCAATGCGGCTCGCAAGAACGCCAAGAAGCATCCTGCCGGATATTCCTTCGTATGGCTGCTCCTGGCGATGCTGGGCTTCGCCGCTTCTCCGGTATCGGCAATCACCAAGAACAATGCCGATACCGAATACCAGAAGGGCAACTACCAGCAGGCTATCCGCGATTACGAAGAGCTGCTCAAGAATGGTGCCTCTGCCGAGATTTACTACAATCTCGGCAATGCCTACTATCGTACAGACAATATCACCAAGGCGGTGCTCAACTATGAACGTGCCCGCCTGCTCTCGCCTGGAGATGAGGACATCAACTTCAATCTCCAGTTTGCACGCAGCAAGACCATCGACAAGATTACCCCGGTAAGCGAAATGTTCTTCGTTACCTGGTATAAGGCGCTGGTCAACTTCACGAGTGTAGATAACTGGGCGAAGACTGGCATCATCTCCATCATCATGGCGCTGCTGCTCGTGCTGCTCTATCTCTTCGGTCCGCACATCCTGATGCGCAAGATCGGCTTCTTTGGCGGTATCGGCTTCTTCCTCGTCTTCCTGCTGAGCAATCTCTTTGCTTATCAGCAGAAGCAGGCGCTCGACAACCGCAAGGGTGCCATCATCATCTCACCTTCCGTGAACATCAAGAAGACGCCTGCCAAGACCAGTACCGATCAGTTTGTTCTCCACGAGGGTACCCGTGTAGATATCATCGACAAGGGTATGACTGACTGGCGTGGCATCCGCGTAGGCGATGGAAGAGAAGGATGGATCGAGACCAAGCATCTCGAGGAAATCTAGGAGAATGAAGTGGATGGAGCGTCAGACACTGATATCATTCTACATTCAACATTAAATATAAAACAATAAGTAAATGGATTTTAGTTCGATACAAGATATTGACTTTCAGATACTGCAGTGGTTCAACGGCAGTAACAATGTGATTCTCGACCAGTTGGTGATGGCACTTACTTCGGGTTTCACCTGGATACCGCTCTATCTTGTACTCTTTATCATCGTGATGCGCAATAATGAGACGATTGGGCAGATTGGTCTTATTGTAGGCTGCGCATTCCTGTGCATTCTTTTTGCCGATGGCATTGCCGAGGGAATCATCAAACCGCTTGCGGCCAGATGGCGACCTTCCAACGATCCGCTGGTAAAATATTCCGTACAGGTAGTGGATAATCTTCGTCTGAAGGACTACAGTTTCTGTTCGGCGCATGCAGCCAACACCATGGCGATAGCCGTGTTCTTCTCGCTGCTTGTAAGGAGCAGGATGCTCACCTTCACCCTGATAGCATGGTCGCTGGTGAACTGCTGGACCCGTCTCTATCTGGGCGTTCATTATCCGCTGGACATCGTTTGCGGCATGCTGTTGGGCATGGTGGTTGGTACGCTGGTATATCTTTTCTTCCATCGTATGTACCGGCGTATGTCACCGGAAATCAAGTATGTTTCGAATCAATATACCAGTACGGGATATGATTGCGATGACATCGATATGATTATGACCGTTCTGATGCTCACCCTCGTATATGTCATCCTGCGTGCCGTCGTTCTGATGACGGGATTATAGTAGTATAATAGCCTTTTCTGAAAAAAGGCAAATCATAAAGTTCAAAGTTCAAAGCTCAAAGTTCAAAGTAAAATAATGGATACAAAACATATTAAGATTAGTGATTATAATTACGATTTGCCAGATGAGCGCATCGCCAAGTTTCCTATCTCACAGCGCGACCACAGTAAACTGCTGGTCTATAAGCATGGTGAGGTAAGCGACGATGTATTCTTCCATCTTCCCGACTATCTGCCAAAGGGTGCCATGATGGTATTCAATAATACCAAGGTAATCCAGGCGCGCATGCATTTCCGCAAGGAGACGGGAGCACTCATCGAGGTGTTCCTGATGGAACCTGCTGCACCTACCGACTATGAGCTGATGTTCCAGACATCGGGTCACTGCTCATGGCTCTGTATGATTGGTAACCTGAAGAAATGGAAGGAGGGAAGCCTGAAGCGTGATTTCGAGATCAAGGGTCATCAGCTTACCCTCTCTGCTACCATGCGCCGTGGAGATGCGCTCAGCACAGAGGCGGCTGAAATGGTGGCTAAAGGTGGCGGCACCAACTACTGGGTGGATTTCGACTGGGACAACGAGCATGTTTCCTTTGCCGAGATTCTCGAAGCAGTGGGAGAGTTGCCTATCCCTCCTTATCTGAACCGCAAGACAGAAGAAAGTGACAAGACCACTTATCAGACCGTATATTCCAAGATCAAGGGTAGTGTGGCTGCCCCAACAGCCGGTCTGCATTTCACCGATGCGGTGCTCCAGGACCTGGATGCGCATGGCATCGACCGTGAAGAGGTAACCCTTCATGTAGGAGCGGGAACCTTCAAGCCGGTGAAGAGTCTTGAGATAGAAGGTCATCAGATGCATACCGAATATATCGTGGTTCATCGTCGCAGTCTGGAGAAGCTCATCAAGCACGAGTGCCAGGTCATTGCCGTGGGAACCACCAGTGTGCGCACCATCGAGAGTCTCTACTATATGGGCGTGCATCTCATCAAGCATCCTGAGGCGAGTGAAGAGGACCTGCATGTAAAACAGTGGGATCCATACGAGTTGTCGGCAGATGGCAATCTGGTGGATGACATCACTCCGGTGCAGGCTATCCAGGCAATCGTCGATTACCTCGACCGCAACGGATTGGAAGCCCTTCACTCCAGCACGCAGATCATCATCGCTCCAGGTTATACCTATAAGATTGTGAAGATGCTGGTAACCAATTTCCATCAGCCTCAGAGCACCCTGCTTCTCCTGGTGAGTGCCTTCCTGCATGGTGATTGGAAGAAGGTATATGATTATGCCCTCTCTCATGATTTCCGCTTCCTGAGCTATGGAGATTCCTCCCTACTCATCCCGTAACTTGATTTAAAAGTTATTCTTGATGTATCGTGTTTGCATCAATACGCCCTGAAAGGGCAAAAGCCCCTAGCCCAGGGTAACACCCTGGGTATTAAATGAAAATGTAATGTCGCCCTGAAAGGGCAAAAGCTTCAATAATATAAAAAAACAAATAGATGATTTCAGTAGAAGGACTGAAAGTAGAGTTTGGCGTAAAGCCACTTTTCAATGATGTAAGCTTCGTAATCAACGACCGCGACCGCATTGCCCTGGTAGGCAAGAACGGTGCCGGCAAATCTACGATGCTGAAGATTCTCTGTGGCTTGCAGAAGCCAACCTCCGGCGTAGTGGCTATCCCTAATGAAACCACCATCGGCTATCTGCCTCAGGTGATGAAACTGCAGGATGATACCACCGTGAAGCAGGAAACCCGAAAGGCTTTCGCCCACAATACCGAGATGAAGGCGCGCCTCGACAAGATGCAGCAGGAAATGGCCGACCGCACCGACTACGAGAGCGAGAGCTATGCCCAGCTCGTGGAGAAATTCACCCAGGAACATGATCGCTATATGATGATGGGCGGTGAAAACTACGAGGCTGAGATAGAGCGCACGTTGAGCGGTCTGGGTTTCACCCGTGAAGACTTCGACCGTCCTACCCGGGAGTTCTCCGGTGGATGGCGTATGCGTATCGAGTTGGCAAAGATCCTGCTCCAGAAGCCGGATGTACTTCTCCTCGATGAGCCTACCAACCACCTTGATATCGAGAGTATCCAGTGGCTGGAGCAGTTCCTGGCGCAGAGTGCCAAGGCGGTGGTGCTGGTAAGTCACGACCGTGCCTTTATCAATAATGTAACCAACCGCACCCTGGAGATTACCTGCGGCAGGGTAGAGGATTACAAGGTGAAATACGATGAGTATGTGGTACTTCGTGCCGAGCGCCGCGAGCAGCAGATCCGTGCTTACGAGAACCAGCAGAAGGAAATAGCCGATATCAAGGATTTCATCGAGCGTTTCCGCTATAAGCCTACCAAAGCTGTACAGGTGCAGAGCCGCATCAAGCAGTTGGAGAAAATCGTTCCTATCGAGGTGGACGAGGTGGATACCAAGCAGATGCATCTCAAGTTCCCTTCTTGTCTCCGTAGCGGCGATTATCCGGTCATCTGCGATGAGGTGAGAAAGGATTATGGCGATCATACCGTCTTCGACCATGTGACCCTTACCATCAAGCGTGGCGAGAAAGTAGCTTTCGTAGGTAAGAACGGCGAGGGTAAATCTACCCTTGTGAAGTGTATCATGGGCGAGATTCCTTTTACGGGCAATCTCAAGATAGGTCATAACGTGCAGATTGGTTATTTCGCACAGAATCAGGCACAGCTGCTCGACGAGAAGCTTACCATCTTCCAGACCATCGACAATGTGGCTACCGGCGAGATGCGCCTCAAGGTGAACGATCTGCTGGGTGCCTTTATGTTTGGTGGCGAAACTTCCGAGAAATATGTCAAGGTGTTGAGTGGAGGAGAGCGCAGTCGTCTGGCGATGATCAAGCTCCTGCTCGAACCGGTGAATCTCCTGATTCTCGATGAGCCTACCAACCATCTCGATATGCAGTCGAAGGATGTGTTGAAGGAAGCCATCAAGGCATTCGATGGTACCGCTATTATCGTGAGCCACGACCGTGAGTTCCTCGACGGACTGGTAGATAAGGTATATGAGTTTGCCGGTGGAAAGGTACGTGAGCATCTGGGCGGTATCTACGATTATCTCCGTGCCCACAATGCCGAGAGCATCAGTCAGGCACTTGCCAATCAGGTCGGAAGTCAGAATATGTCATCTGCCGGCTCTCCATCTTCTTCATCATCATCTGCAGAGTCTTCCGAAGTATCCTCCGGAAAGCTCAGCTATGCCGAGCACAAGGAGCAGCAGAAGAAGATTCGCAAGGCTGAGAAGGCAGTGAAGGAATGCGAGACGAAGATTGAAAAGCTCGAAACCCGCAAGGCTGAGATTGATGCCCTCCTGATGAAGCCTGAGAATGCTACGAATATGGAACTCGTTACCGAATATACCGAGCTGATGAAGAGCCTGGATGAGGAAAACGAGAACTGGATGATGCTCTCCGAAGAACTGGAGGAAATCAAGAATTCATAGTTAAAACAATAATAAATAACGAGAAAATGAAAATGAAGTTTATCCTTCCGATGATGATGCTCGCAGCCATGCCTTTGGCTGCTGATGCTCAGAACAAGTCGGGACTTGTCATGAGTAATCTTGACAAGACAGCAAAGCCTGCTGATGATTTCTATCAGTTTGCTACCGGTGGCTGGCAGAAGAACAATCCGCTGCCTGCTGCCTACAGCCGTTATGGTAGTTTCGATCAGTTGGCTGAGAACAGCAACAAGCGTATCAACTCTATCCTTGATGAGCTCAAGAAGAAGACCTACAAGGCAGGAACCATCGAGCAGAAGCTTTCCGACTTCTATAAGTTGGCGCTCAATATCGACCGCCGCAATAAGGAGGGCATTGCTCCCGTAAAGCCTCTCCTCAACGAGATTGCTGCTGCCAAGACCAAGGCTGAGCTCCAGAACTTGCAGGTGAAGTATGCCATGCAGGGCTTGGGCGTAGGTTTCGGTACCGGTTTCGGTGCTGATGAGAAGAACGTTACCATGAACATCTACAATGTGATGCAGGGTGGCTTGACTCTCGGTTCTAAGGATTACTACCTCAACAACGATGCTGCTACCGTAGCCATCCGTGAGGCATTCAAGACCTACGTGGCAAAGATGTTCCAGCTCTATGGCTTCTCTGCTGCCGATGCAGCCAAGAAGGCACAGAAGGTATTCCTCCACGAGACCAGTCTTGCTACTATCTCCAAGAGCCGTACCGAACTCCGCGACCCACAGGCTAACTACAACAAGATGAGCCTGAAGCAGTTTAAGGAGAATTATCCAAACATTCCTCTCGAAGCATTGGCTAACGGCGAGGGCATCAAGAGCGAATATATCCAGGAGATGATTGTGGGTCAGCCTGCATTCATGGCTGGTTACGACAAGATTACTGCTGCTGAGGATGCTGAGACCTTGAAGGCATTGATGGAGTGGAGTGTCATCGGCAGCTCTTCTGCTTATCTCACCGATGAGATCCGTGAGGCAAACTTCGATTTCTTCGGCAAGACCATGAGTGGCAGAAAGGAAGACCATCCATTGTGGAAGCGTGCTACTTCTCAGGTAGATGCTCAGATGGGTGAGGCGCTCGGCAGAATCTACTGCAAGAAATTCTTCCCTGAGTCATCCAAGAAGATGATGGAGACTTTGGTCAAGAATCTCCAGGTGAGTCTCGGTCAGCGTATCGATGCTCAGGAGTGGATGAGTGCTGAGACCAAGGCTGCTGCTCACAATAAGCTCGATAAGTTCTATGTCAAGATTGGTTATCCTAACCAGTGGACTGACTATCGTAAACTTACCATCGATCCATCCAAGAGTTTCTATGAGAACGTGATGGCCTGCCGTCAGTTCCGCAACAATAAGGAGATTGCTGAGAAGGCTGGTAAGCCAGTCAACAGAGATGAGTGGTATATGACTCCTCAGACAGTGAATGCATACTATAATCCTACCACCAATGAGATCTGCTTCCCAGCAGGTATCCTTCAGTATCCATTCTTTGATGCCAAGGCAGACGCGGCATTCAACTATGGTGCTATCGGTGTAGTGATTGGTCATGAGATGACTCACGGATTTGATGATCAGGGTCGCCAGTATGATGCCAGCGGTAACCTGAAGGATTGGTGGACCGCTGCTGATGCTGAGGGCTTCAACAAGCGTGCAGATATGTATGCTGATTTCTTCAGCAAAATCAAGGTATTGCCTGATCTGAATGCCAACGGTCGCTTTACATTGGGTGAGAACCTTGCCGACCACGGTGGTTTGATGGTTTCCTTCAATGCCTTCAAGAATGCGACAGCCAAGAAGCCTTTGAAGAACAAGGATGGCTTTACTGCTGATCAGCGCTTCTTCCTTGCCTACGCAGGTGTATGGGGTCAGAACATCACTGAGAAGGAGATTCGCAACCGTGTGAAGAACGATCCTCATGCGCTTGGCAAGTGGCGTGTAGATGGTGCTCTTCCTCACATTGATGCCTGGTATGAGGCATTCGGTGTAAAGCAGGGCGACAAGATGTTCATTCCTAAGAATGAGCGTCTGGAGCTTTGGTAAAGATCAAATATCCTATCCCGTTAGTTTTTAAAGTTTTAAAGGGATAAGAATGAAATATGAAAAAGGCTGCGTTACTTTGTGGTGACGCAGCCTTTTTTGTACCTGATGCTTAAAATATGTGTAATGATGATAACTAGTATTGATGGCTATCGTAAGTAATATGATTAGCCATCGTAAGTAATATGATTAGCCATCGTAAGTAATATGATTAGCCATCGTAAGTGATATGATTAGCTGTCGTAAGTGATATGATTAGCTGTCGTAAGTAATATGAAAAGTCTTCGAAGTTAATAGGGATAGTTGTTGGAAGATATAATCTCTGTCGTTGGGATTGGCTATATCTAAAACCGCACAACAGCTGTTGTGCGGTTGTCCATCAGCTGTTGTGCAGATGCCCATCAGCTGTTGTGCTATGAAATCCTGGCAAATTATATGCCGTTAAAATAACTCCAGGATCTTATCGATTATCTTTTCGATGCTGGAAGAATCGGTGGTTTCTTCGAGCTTCTGGTTGATTTTCTCTTCTACCTTCTTGCTCACTTTATCAGCCGCCTTATCGAAAGCCTGATTGGCTTTCTCTTCCAGTTTCTTCTGCATTTTTGTGCTGAGGCTGCCTTCATCGCTGTCAGCCTGGTCTTCTGAATCTGATCCATCCATATTAGGAGTATCAGAGGATACATTTGATTCTGACTCCTCGATATGGAGATTATCGGCTGATTCCAGTGCTTTCACCATATCGTCGGCATTCATCGTATAGACGTTGCCGAGAATACCGAAACTCACGGTATGCGGCTTGCCGTTGAACTCTACGGAACCCGTAGAGCAAACAATATAGTTGTGGTATTCGAAAAGCTGGTTCATCGCTTCGTCCATCATGCTGCCAGCCATCATCTTGGCTACAGAGCGGAGTGCCTGTGAGAAGAAATTGTTGTCGGTAGATCCTACCGCCTTTTCTACTGCCTTGCTTGCCTCCGTGCGAACCTTCTCCTTATGAGCATCTGCGCTCGGATTGGTTACGGCAAATATGGCAAGGATGAAAATGATGAGACCTATCACCAGCTTCATTGCGAAATGGCTCGTCTTCTTCTTAGGCTGCTGCTGGAAATTCGAATGCATCGCTGCTCCCTGCTGGAATCCCTGCTGATAGGCTTCCTGCTGGGCTTTCTGATAATCCTGCTGCTGGGCCTGCTGCTGGGCCTGCTGCTGGTTGGCTCTTATTGCTTCCAGTACGGCTTTCAGATCCTCTACCTTCCAGGCAGGAGTCCAATCTGCCATACCCTGCTTCCATACTAGTGTTTCGGGACTGATACCCTTCTGTACAAGTTGGTCGAAACTGAAAGGACCAGCCTGCTGTCCATTATGATCGATTATAAAAAATTCCATCTTTGTCCTTTTAATTTTTAAATGTTAACATTCAGCTTTATTAGTGGGTTGCCTTCCACCATCCAGTCTTCTCTCTTCCCTTGAGAGCTACACTGTGCTGGCTCGGGTCGGAGATGGAAAGGCCGCAATAGCTCTTCACCTGGAAGATGGTTCCTCTATACGGGTCCTTCAGCATGGTAAATGCCTCATCGGTATGTGCAGCAGCCTTGATGGTTTTCTGCATCTGGGCGGTAAACTGGTCTTTCAGGTAACCGCTTGGTTTGAGGCTATCTACATATACCGACATGTCATAGAACAGGTTAGGAGTGAAGCCGCCGAGAGGTTGGATCGTTTCTAGAGGAATGGAGGAATCGAGCGTATATTTGCTGTTGATTTCCTTCATGACGCTAGCCAGGTTATCCATCTCGCGACAGTCGATGGCTGCCATGTTGCAATAAGGTACATAGCTGGATTTGTAGAAGTTGACAATGCCGTTTACGATGCCGGAATAGTTGGGCGTTGCGGAATTGAGCATGCTCCAGATGCTTCGGTATGGAAAGCCTATAGCCATCACCTCGCTGCTCGAACTGATGAGATAGTTGGTGACATCCTTCAGTTCGTAGGCTGTCTCCACATTTCCCATATAGCAGGCATCGAAGAGAATGTATTGCATCTTCATTCCGCTCTGTCTGATTCCTTCTGCCAGGGTTGGGAGGTCCATGGCAGAACTCTTGGAATTTACACTTCCAAAGAAGCGGGTGACTGGATGGTCTGGGTCGCTGCCAAACTGTATGCCGCTGAATGTACTGGATGGCTTGCCGGTTGTGTCTGTGCTTCCGAAGCTAGGACGGGCATAGTTCGGATAATTCACCCAATCTTCTGCATAGGTCCATCCGGAACCATGTACTCCGATGATGAGGGCATAGTTGAGTGCCTCGGCATTTTGCTTCACCTCATTGAGAAGGTTGGCGAATCCCTCTGCCGTGCAATAGCTGTTGTCCTCGTAGGTCTTTACGGGCACACGGTTCACCGTCCTGCTGGCGGCATCGTACTGCAGATCGTAGAGTGTGCTCTTGTTGTATTTCTCGCTGAAAAATACCATCACACGTGAGTCACTGAGTCCTTTCTTGGCTACGATACCCTGGCAGATGCTGTCGATGTTGTTGGCAAGGTATTGCTTCAAACCCGAACTGGTGGTACTGCCTGTCCATGGATAATATACCAGGATGGTCTGCTTGTTGACGCTATCCACATCAAAAGCCTCGTCGCTACAACTGGTGAAAGTCATGGCGAACGAAAACATACATATAAATAAGGTGAAAAGCTTCTTGATCATAATAAAAAAGTTGAATGTTGAATGCTGAATGTTGAGTTGCAGAATGGCTGACGAATTCATCCGTCTGAGATTCTGCATTCATCATTCTACACTCAACATTCAACATATATAAAAAGAATCTGTTACTTCTTCTTCAGCTCCTCGATGGTAGCCTTCAGGGCAGCAATCTTCTCTACAGAGTCGCTCTCCTTCTTGCGCTCCAGGGCAACAACCTTCTCAGGAGCGTGAGCTACGAAGTTCTCATTGCTGAGCTTCTTGCGTACACCCATCAGGAAGCCCTCCAGGTGCTTGAGCTGAGCCTCTGCCTTTTCAATCTCGGCTGCCACGTCGATGAGGTCGCCCAATGGTACGGCAAACTCGTCGGTGCCTACCATGAAGCTGGATGCATCGGCACTCTTCTCGGCGATGACCTCAATCTTGTCGAGGTGCGCCATCGTCCGCGTTACGTCGTTGTAAGCCTCGAAATCGTTCTTGCCTACTACCTGCAGAGACAACTGCTCCTTCTGGGCAATGTTCTTCTGGTTGCGCACGGTACGAACGCCTGCGATAATCTGCTTCACAGCCTCGATATCTGCTGCCAACTTCTGCTCCTCAGCTGTAGGTGCAGGAATCTCCAGCTTCTCGCGCATGATGCTCTCGCCATCCTTGCGGTCGTAGATGTGCTGCCACAACTCCTCGGTGATGAATGGCATGAATGGATGCAGCATCTTCAGGAGGGCATCGAAGAAGCGGAGAGTAGCGTCGTAGCTCTTCTGGTCGATAGGCTGACCGTAAGCTGGCTTCACCATCTCCAGGTACCAAGATGAGAACTCATCCCAGAATAGCTTATATACAGTCATCAAAGCCTCAGAGATACGGTAGTCCTTAAACTGCTTCTGCATCTCCTCGTTTACTTCCTTGAGCTTGGCATCAAACCACTTCACGGCGATTTCAGCACTCTTAGGCTGCTCGATATCTGCAGTCTCCCAACCCTTCACGAGGCGGAAGGCATTCCAGATCTTATTGTTGAAGTTACGTCCCTGCTCGCAAAGGCTCTCGTCGAAGAGGATGTCGTTGCCCGCTGGAGCGCTGAGCATCATACCCATACGAACACCGTCGGCACCAAACTTGTCAATCAGATCCAGTGGGTCTGGTGAGTTACCGAGACTCTTGCTCATCTTGCGGCCGAGCTTATCGCGAACGATACCTGTGAAATATACGTGCTTGAATGGCATCTTGCCACGATACTCGTAGCCAGCCATGATCATACGTGCTACCCAGAAGAAGATGATATCCGGACCAGTTACGAGGTCGGAAGTAGGGTAGTAGTAGTTGATCTCCTCGTTGTCAGGATTCTCGATGCCATCAAACAGAGAGATTGGCCACAACCATGAAGAGAACCAGGTGTCGAGGCAGTCGCTCTCCTGCTCAAGATCCTCAGCCTTGATGTTGGCGTTCTTCTCCTGAGCGAGCTTCAGAGCTTCTTCAGCAGTCTCTGCTACCACGAAATCCTTCTTGCCGGCATTGTCGAAGTAGTAGGCTGGGATGCGGTGACCCCACCAGAGCTGACGGCTGATACACCAGTCCTTGATGTTCTCCAACCAGTGGCGATAGGTGTTCTTATACTTCTTAGGGTAGAACTCGATGTCGTCGTCCATCACAGGAGGGAGGGCGATGTCAGCAAAGTGCTGCATCTTGAGGAACCACTGTGTAGAGAGCTTTGGCTCGATAGGCACATTGGTACGCTCAGAGAAGCCCACCTTATTATTATAGTCCTCAATCTTCTCCATCAGACCGGCGTTCTGAAGGTCGATGGAAATCTGCTTGCGCACGTCCATGCGGTCCATACCTACATAGAGACCTGCTGCCTCGCTGATGGTACCGTTGTCGTTGAAGATATCGATGGTCTCCAAACCGTGCTTCAAACCGAGGGCGTGGTCGTTGATGTCGTGAGCTGGAGTCACCTTCAAGCATCCGGTACCGAACTCGATATCTACGTATGTATCCTCGATGACAGGAATCTCGCGGTTTACGAGAGGCACAATCACGTGCTTGCCCTTCAGCCAGGTATTCTTCTTATCCTCAGGGTTGATACACATGGCAGAGTCGCCCATGATGGTCTCAGGACGGGTTGTTGCTACCACTGCATAGTAACCCTTTTCGTCCTTGTGCATCACGTTCTCCTCGTCCACCTGCTGGCAGTCCTGCTCAACTACATAATACTTCAGATGGTAGAGCTTAGAGTGCTCGTCCTTGTAGATAACCTCCTCGTCAGAGAGTGCAGTCTGGGCCTTAGGGTCCCAGTTAACCATGCGCACGCCACGATAGATGAGCCCCTTCTTGTAGAGGTCGCAGAAAACGTGGATTACGGCACGGGAGCGGGTTTCGTCCATGGTGAATGCTGTGCGGTCCCAGTCGCAGCTGGCACCGAGTTTACGGAGCTGCTTGAGGATGATGCCACCGTGCTCGTGAGTCCAGTCCCAAGCGTGCTTGAGGAACTCATCGCGGGTAAGGTCGGTCTTCTTGATACCCTGCTGGGCGAGGCGGTTAACCACCTTAGCCTCGGTAGCGATACTGGCGTGGTCGGTACCTGGTACCCAGCAAGCGTTCTTGCCCTCCATGCGTGCACGGCGAACGAGAATGTCCTGGATAGTATTGTTGAGCATGTGTCCCATGTGGAGCACACCCGTTACGTTTGGTGGAGGGATTACCACCGTATAAGGTTCACGACCATCTGGCTTAGAGCTGAAAAGCTTGTTGTCGAGCCAGTACTGATACCATTTACTTTCCACTGCTTGTGGATCGTATTTACTTGCTAATTCCATTGTTT
>ERZ1023965.99-NODE-99-length-25357-cov-18.984902_pt1 | contig 25357 bp, 17 predicted proteins | sample MGYA00380428_ERZ1023965 | MGnify/ENA primary metagenome ERZ1023965 (study PRJEB33179, sample SAMN07449054) | human gut metagenome | biome: Human-gut; feature: Human associated habitat; material: Faeces | host: Homo sapiens | place: India:Kasaragod | collected...
TAGCTGTTTATAGATTGAGGGGGGATTGCAAATCCCCCGGTTTCATAGGTCGAACATTTTTTTACAGCGGATTGCAAATCCGCTGGGACGCCTGACGGAAGACAGACGCCTGACGGATCCGTGCGTAATCCGTGGAGCAAGAATGCTCTGTTAACTCAGCGTAATCCGATGAATAAAAATATCCAGGTGAAGAGTGGGTTGCGAGAGTTTTCAGGCATTATGCAAAAGCTTTTTCCATACAAGAAATACCAAGTCGGCGTTCAATTTCTGCGATGGTTTTGAACGAGAAGTTAGTCTTTCCGGACAAAATTTTGCTTACGTATTGTGGAGTGCATCCCAACCGCTCAGCAATATCAGCTCTTGATAAATTGTTCTCTTGCATGAAATCGACAATTTTTAGCGCAATGCTCTGCGACCATCTTATCCAGGCATTGTTTTCCTGTCTCCACTTGGCTTCATCTACAAATGAAGAGGCTTCATGGCTTTCATGTGCCTCTAAGAATCTTAATGTTTTCTCTTTCATATTTTTATGCAGCATAGTGTATAATGCAAAGATATGAATAAAAACGATTTGTTGCAACTTTTAGGTTGCTTTTTTAATGAAAATTATACTAATCCTATCTTCCTGTTTTTCGAAGTTATCTCGTTAGATGCAATCTTGTAAGTACTATCGCTGTGCCTTGTAAGTATTATCGTTGCTGCATCGCTTTAACGTAAATAGTCTTCGGAGTAACCTTTACTTGTTGCCAGAAGGACTAATAGTATAAGCCGGAAAAGCCTATCTCTCCAGCCGCACAACAGCTGTTGTGCGCTTGCATAACAGCTGATATGCGCTCGCCCAACACCTGTTGTGCAAGTGGAAATCAGCTGGTGGGCGGATATTTATTTTAAATCTTCCTTTCTTCCGCTAGGTGTCCCAGCGGATTTGCAATCCGCTGTTAAAAAATGTTCGACCTTTTCTTTGCGGATTTGTAATCCGCTGTAACTTGTAACGATTATCCACCAATTTCAAAAACACTCTTCACCCTTCACCAAACTGGCGTAAGTGTTTGTGTATGAGCTGATTTGGTAGGGTGAAGAGTGCGCTCGACTCTTCACCACTCTTCACCCCAGATTTTTTCGCTAGCTGTTTATAGATTGAGGGGGGATTGCAAATCCCCCGGTTTCATAGGTCGAACGTTTTTTTACAGCGGATTGCAAATCCGCTGGGACGCCTGACGTGTTTATAGATTGAGGGGGGATTGCAAATCCCCCGGTTTCATAGGTCGAACATTTTTTTACAGCGGATTGCAAATCCGCTGGGACGCCTGACGGTTGCAAATCCGCTGGGACGCCTGACGGAAGACAGACGCCTGACGGAATCCGTGCGTAATCCGTGGAGTAAGAATGCTCTGTTAACTCAGCGTAATCCGATGAAAAAATATCCAGGTGAAGAGTGGGTGAAGAGTGGTGAAGAGTGGTGCGCCACTCTTCACCTCTCGCAACCCCTGTGTTTATCGGGGTTTCAGCCGATTTGGTGAAGAGTGAAGAGTAAAAAAGAGAGTGGGGATTTTCTCTCCCGACGTATCGTTTTGTGCCTGGCAATGGCAAGATATTGCCCTGGTAAAGGGCAATATAATGCCGTAGTGAGGCAATAAGCGATGGAAGCGTCTTTACCACTCGTCAGGACTATCATGACGACCTCTCAGTGACGTCTTGACTCCTTGTCAGGAGTATCCTGACAAAAAGAAGGGCTGGACTTTCTCACGAAAACCCAACCCTTCTTTTTAAAACAGCTGTTTTTGAACTTTATTATAAGTAAAAGATGTTATTGTATTTATCACTTATCTTATGTTTATTGCAGAACATGTACCAGGCGGATTGGCATGGCCCTGTAAGTCCCGGTGTTTTTACCTGCATTACCGCTGACGAAGCGGAGATTCGACATGGTGCAAATCTTACCATACACATCTAAATAGCGATACCAGAAGCCATACTCAGGACTGGTGGTGTCGAAACCCTGATTTCCTGAGAGTAGCGTGCGGGTCCATAGGCTGACATGGGTGACATTTCTGAAAGCCTCACCCTCCACATATCCTGTGGCTGGCAAATAGATTACGGGCAGCTCCGAATTGTCTGTTGTTATCTCAACACTGTTGTACGCCTCGCCCGACAAGGTGTAGCGGGTCTTCTCTTTCAGATTACCGCTGTCTATGATGTCTTGGAACACACTATTCTCGGGAATAGTGAAACCTTGAGGCAGATTGCCGATAAGATTACCTGCATTTGCCTGATCCTGTTTCGCTTTAGCAATATGGAAGTATCCGCCAATAGCACCCTTGTTAGCTTCCAACGCCTTGGTGCCCGGAGCATAGCATCTGTCGCTGGAGGCTCCGAGGTTGCGGTCGAGCATGATATATGTTTTGCCACCTGTTCCCTGCACTTTCACCACACCATAGTAGAAACGTCCTCTGACAGGATCTTGCTGTTTATCATCTTCGCCATAAGGCGGTTGTTGGTTGTCGGTGGCATCTATCTTGTGGAAGATTCCACAATGATAAACAGGATACGTGATAGCAATGTCGTGTCCATTCTCCTGATAGGTGATGGTGAAGTCGCCGATCCAGATGTCATAGTTGTCAGCACCGCTGTTCAGCGTCACTTTCCAGTTGCCGTCACTATTATCCGTTACCTTAAACAAGTCGCTGTTTGCGCCATAAGTCACATCATCACCTTTTTTCATTGGAATCAGATAGCTGAACTTGTTGGTTCCCACCCCGAAGTGCAGACCATCGTTTCTGACAATATCGTTCTGCATATCCTTCGGGCTGATACCTTTAGTACCTGGCAGGAATTTGTTGAAATAGTCATTATATTCTTCCGATGTGCCCACATTGCTTGATGTCACAAGCTTTACGGGTCTGTCAGAACGCTTGAAGTCCTTACCTTTCTGGGTCACGGTTATGGTGCGGGTCAAGTCGCCCGACTTCACGATTACCGTTCCTGTGCGTGGTTCCTCAGAGTATTCATTTTTTTCTACCGCAATCGAAATCTGATATTTCGTACCTGTAGTAGAGTTTGGACCGTCAGTATCCGGCACAGTGCCAGTCTTAGTGATCGTCGTAACATCTTTTTTTATCCAGCCATCGGACGTAGAGAAAGTCGGCGTCTCGCCGTTTTTGATAGTTGTAACGACAGTGGCGATAATATTCTCATCATCCCATGCGCCGCTTACTTGGTCGCTTACTCCCAGATGGTAGTCCTTGCAGGCTATCATATCGTTAACCAAAGGATTATCATCTTTCACGTCCACCCTCATTCGGTTCTCGGGATATGGGTCTGCAATAGCCCCATCCACTGTGGGCCATCCGTAGGTATTGACGTGCTTGATAGTCACCGTATAAGCATGGTTGCGCAGCAGTGCCATCGGTTTTGTCATGTCGTTGTCGGTAAGGAAGGATACTTTATAGTAAGACTCCACACGATTATATTTACCCTTCACGATGAGATAGGCTTGACCGGCGGCAGTCTCATAGAAAGGTGTTTCGCCTGTCTGCCATCCGCTATTAGCTTTGCCTGCATCATCTGGCACATTGACTGCTGCTGCATTATAGTCAAAATCCTTGGGAGCTATGGTTCCCTTGTCAGCCGCATCATACAACTGGAAACTCTCCAGCTCAAACGTCTTGTCGTCATTGAAATCACTGGATGTAGTCTTCTCATACTTGACGTTTACCTTGGCAAACTGGCGCAGCAGACTGATTTCCGGATTTTCCTTCATCAAGTCTGACACGCTGATCTTTCCCCAGCAGACAGGATTCTCTGTGTTGATTGTTCCCGAAATGGCAGCCTTGTCCAAACCACTCCGACATTGAGTATCTGACAAATCGCCGGCATTGGCAACCAGATGAATCATTGTAGCCTTGTTCCTGACTGGCACTTTCACTTTATAACCATCAGAAACAACCTCCCAGCTTGTGATTTTTTGGTTGAAAAGGAAGTTCTTGTCATTATCGTAAGCCACGGCGTTCAGACTTGTCAATCCCTTCTCGCCAGCTCTTGTCAGCTCTTCTTTTGTAAAGTCGGGAAGGTTGATGGTGAGCGTGATGCCCCCATCTTCCACCCCATTCTTGTTGCTTGGGTTGGAACCTTCGTTCAAAGTGTCGCTACATGCTGCCAATGTCAGCAGTGCCACTAAAAGAGATATTATCTTTTTCATTTCCTTACTTACTTTACTTGTTTATACACCTGATGGTTTATCTGGATGCCAGCTATTATTGTCATAATATCCTGTATCGTTATACTTCTCATAACTTCTACCTCCGAAAAGGGTATATTTCTCATCATAGACATCCTTTTCAAACTGAAGGACTATACCCTTCTCATGATAGCCGTCAACCGCTTTTAACCTTATCGTTGTCTTCCACCAGCCTCCTACTTGTACGCTTTTAAAACTCATTGCGCTGTGACCATCCCAAGTGTTGTCCCAATGTTTATATTGGTTATTACTTCCTGAGGATGTCGGATTGTCTGTTGCGACACCGAACTTAAACGCCCAGCCTAATACTTTCTTCTTGGTATAGACAACATAATTGATATCCTTAACTATCGGCTTCTCATCGAAAATACGATAATAAGGGTCTGTTGTCGGGTCGTAAAGTATCCAACCTTCTCTATCCTCATAGTTAAAAAGGGGGATACCAGGCGCCATGTGATGAGGGCAGCGGTGAAGGTCCGCACCATCGTTGTTGAAGCTGTAGAATATCATCAATGTCTCGCCAGGCTTGATCGGTGTAGTTTCTTTACCGTCGCCTTTATCCCATCTATATCCTTTAGCATTAAAATTCATGTCCTTGTAGTACCATCCTGGATTATTCGTGTCCCCAGTCATACCGCTTGGCTGATTATATCTATTATTAAAATACCACACATTTTCTTTAGGTATTGCTGTTCCTGTCGTTTCACCCTTTTGAGAATAAATATATACATTATGTCTACTTGTTTGTATCCCATTGTCCGAACTCCAAGAATCGTTCCAGTTGTTATTGTTATCACCTGTTCCATAGTATTCATCCAAAATACCTTGGAATTGGTTAGTATCAAACTTGCCATTATTTGACGACCTGTCATTAATGGCACGGAAATAGATACGGTAATCGTCAACCGGAGGTCTTACTGTTACTTTAATATCTCTGTACTCATAGTTTCTATTATACGAGTCTTTCGAGTGTACTCGGAATGTATGCACTATAGTTGTTACAGGGTCGGTTGTAGCCTCCACCTGGAATGTTCCCTTGGGAGCGTTTTCATCGGATGGCTTCGATATATTGATAGTTGATTTACCAATGGTGGAAGTCAGCTCGTTAGGAAGCACGATACCTCCCAAGTTTGTAACCCAAGTGAATACCTTTGTGTTGGTTTCTGCACTTTTCTCATAATAGATGATTACCTCCAATGGATCAACCTCAAACAGAGGTTCTACATTGTAGTCTACATCCAGATATTTCTTCAGGTTGTTAGCCTTCAGCCATATCTTGGTCTTTCCTTTCGGATGAAATTGACCTTCCCCATTTCCATAAGCACTCATGGGAATCTCGGGATTAATCCTAAAGGTGATAATATGATTGACCTCATCTCTTTTATCTACAACGACGAGGGGCTTACCATCAACAATCGCATCGCAACCAAACTCCACATTCACCCAATTTGACTTGTAGGAAATAGAGTCTTCCTCTATGGAGGTTATTTGAGCGCTTGTCTTGTTTACCCACAGTGTGGTATGGCTGAAGTCTGCATCTATCGTTACAGGAGTCCAGTCCTCTACGCTCACATTACAGTTGAGAGTCATGTTTCCCAGACTCTTGATCTTACCGATAATCTCATAATAGGTGCCACGAGGGAATCGGCGTGGCTTCTCTGGATTGTCGGTGTGGCCCAATGGGATGTTGTAGCTGTTGTCATTGGCGCCAATCATGCTGCTCAGTGTGAGGAACGACTGCTGGTCGTTGGTTTTGATATAGCGCTCAGGCAGATAGTATGTACCCTGGAAGAGCCATTTTTCCTTTATGTTTGAGGGAGCCGCTTCGGCAGTACCCACAGCAGTGATTACATCCGCATTGCTCTTGTTCTTGTTGGTGTCGTCGCGTGTCCAATTAGAGAAGAATGATCCTGCGGCGCTGGCTTCAGAAGATTGCTTATACATTATTTTGGGACCGATAATTCCGCTTACGTCCTCTTTGTCAGAAGCGTAGAACTTTCCTCCCCATACCAAACTGGTGGATTGAGAGAGATTATTTGCTGTAATATCATTTATCTTCAGACCGTTGGTCTTCAGAGCCTCCTGCATCTCAGAGTCAGCAGGGTCGAAGAGCAGGTTGAGTTTTACCTTGACACAGGTGAACTTCAAGTTGGCAACAATGTCGGTGGTCTTGCTATCACCAGTGATGTTGGTATCCTTTAAGGGTTCATAAATCATAGGGATATTGCCACAGGCAGGCATGCCGGGCTTACCTTCGGGGAGGTAATTCAGTACTACCTTTTTGAGTTTGTCCTCTGTGTCGATGGTCTCCTGAGCCTTCAATACATCCTCCATGTTGGCCACAACATAGATGCGGTAAGTGCCGGGGTCGATTCGCAGCGTATATGTGGCTACATCCACACCTCCTTCAAAATTGCCAGGCTCATAGAACGAGGTACCGGGAGCACCGAGATACTCATTGAGCAATGTGCCTTTGCCGTCTATAGGGAAAGCGAAAAGTCGGAGGCTGTTGATGCGGCATTCTTCTTCTGTGGCATTATAAGTTAAGTTTTCTGCCGGGTCTGGTTCTCCTGCACGAGTGCCGTTGCTGTGTACCAATGGCACGAGGACTTGCAGGTTGCTTGACGAGTTGGGGGTATATCCGTTACCCTCCAACTCGTCGGTACAACTAACTGCAAATAAACTAGTCAACAACCAAACTATGAAACCTATATAGATATGAAATCTTCTCATGATAACTTTGTCTTTTACTTTACTAATATCAATGGTTTAATTTCGACAAAGTGGAATCAGATTATAAGTCGGCTCGCTGTATGCGCTTGCTCCAATCGAGGATGGAGATGCCCAACTTAACGTATTGCCACTTGTCGCCTTTCAGGAAAAAGTCCAGCTTGTAGTCGTATTCTCTGTCCAGGAACTCCTGTGCCGAATAATTCAATGCTTCGAATGCTCCACGGCCCTGTGACAGAAAATCGGCTAGGTTGATGCGAACCACTTCTTCGCCCGTCTTCTTGTTCCAGATGCTCAGTATCGCATTCTTGTCGTTCTCGGTTGCTGGATGCAACACGAGGCGTGAGAACATCAGGGCGGCGTGAGCGGTACGCTCCTGTACGGTACCCTCCGGAGTGGTGAACTCGGTGGTCCAGGTCTTGTATGGGGTGTATGTCAACTCCTCGTCTGGGAGGAGAGAATTGTCGTAATTGATGTAGCCGTTGGCATCGGTTATCTGATAACTGAAGTCATCGGCGTGGATGTCGGCTGGAGCGTCCAGCTGATGCAGACTGATGGTGAGCTGCTTGGTGTCTCTGATGAGACTGATGGTATGGTGGGTAATCTGAAGATCCTTCACCTCTACCGTTTCGTTGCTCAATCCCTGCCAGAGGGTATCGAGCGGAAGAGCCTGGTTTTCTACCTTTCCGGCATTTCTGTCGAGTCGGGCACGGAGTTTTTCGATGCTTTCTCCTGCTGCTGGAGCTTCGATGTGGAATTTGGCACCAGCCTGTGACAGTGCCTCTTCGTATTTCTTCTGGAAGGCGAAGGTGGCGAAACGGTATTTGCCAGGTTGCAAGTCTATGCGCATGGCATAGTTAGGGTCTTTGAGGGGACGGGATTTTCCCTCGTTGGCTGCATCCTGGCGAGCCACTAGGTTGCCCTGCTCATCGAAGACGAACACGCAGACACCGCCTACATGATCGTTGAACATATCAGCGCGCTGGACGTTGTAGTCGTACTTGAACTGCAAGTCGACTCCCATATCGCAAGGAGGGAGGTCGTCGTGCATCAAGTCGTGGCAACTGCTGAGCATGCTGCCGAGAGCGACGATGCTGCTGAATGCTGCCGTGCGGCTGATAGCAGCCAAGCTGTCGAATCCCCATTCCATGCGTATATTCTTGATCCAACTATGTAACTTATTGTTTGCCATGATGCTTTTTGGTTATTATCAATATAATGTTTCAGAATATCAGGTTGTGTTTCTAGCTTCCACTATGGTGAAGCTGAAAACACAACTCGTATGTTTTAACGAAGGCGGGAGCCTAAGCTCCGCCTTTCGTTGTTATTACGCTATTACAAATTAACGTCCTGTGAACGCTTAGCCCAGTCGAGGATCTTCACGCTGACCTTGATGTACTGGTCATCCTCATCGTCTGGAGTGCTAGGCTTAACGTCTGGAACGTCAGGATAACCAGGACCACTAACGCTTTGTACATCCAACACATACCAGTTGTTACGGAGCATACCATAACGACCCAAGTATTCAAGATATTTGTCACCATAGACACCTGATTTCCAAGGAGTCAGGGCATCACCGAAGTGCTTGATACGAGCGATATAGTAAGACTCTCCCTTCTCGTAGGTAGAAATACCGTAACCCTCTGAGAGACCTAACTTGTCGTTAATAGCCGTTACATCTTCAGGTTGAAGAGTAACAACATCACCTGTTGCTTTTGTTACTGTAATGTTTGATGCTTTGAGCATGTGATTTCCTGCCGTTGTCAAATCATTATCTGAACCTTTCAAGGTGATGGTTGTAGATGCACCTGCAGCAGAAGCATCAGCAACTACTTTGGTAACAGCAGCCGCGATATGCTTCTCAAGGTCAGCACTATTCCAAAGTGCTACATTCTTACCGATCTTGTAGAAAGTACCATTTTCATCAGGAGTGATGCTCTTAGGGGTATATGTACCCTTGAAGACAACACGGGTAGTCTGTCCCTGCACCATATTTGTAAGGTTGAAAGTATTCTCGAGGCAGTACTGAGAAGCTGTAGGATCTGCTGTCAAATCCCCCTTCTTAACATAGTTGAAGTTTTCTTTTCTAGCATTTTTGCTTTCCGTTGTCTCTGCGGATAAGGTCGTCTCTTTATAGTTAGGGTCTGTACCCCAATATACACGTTTAGCTGTTGCTTCACTATTATCTACGAAACGCTGAGTAGATGGAGTAGATGGAGCGGTTGTTGCTGGTGCTTCGTTCTTCCAAATATCCTCGTAATCTGTGCTCAAACCATCAACATTGTGAATTGGAAATGTCTTCTTATTGGTAACATCCAAAGCCCAGTTGTTGATTGTAACCTCGTCGCCTGCATATGAACTACTAGCATCTACAGTTTTTTTATCCTTAGTGGCAGCAGTCAATGTAACTTTAGCAAGACCACGCTCTACGTAGATGTCAGCAGCAGCTTCGCCAGAAGATGCTTGAGCCTCTGTAGGGAAAATCTTGTTCTTGTCGATAGCAACTAAAGTTGTTACGCTCTTATCGGCAGCATTGTACAGAGGAGCATTAGCCATATAGAATCCCTTTTTGGTATCTGTAAAATTGGTAGCATTAGCATTAGTTGCTACATTCCAAGCAGAGAACGTATCACCCTCTGATGGCAAAGTAACCTTTGCATCTGTACCAGAACCATTGTTCAAAAGTACCAATGCGAAGTAATCGCCAGACTTATCGACTTTAGAAAGCTTTGCTGTAATCTTGGCTTGGGTAGTTACACCAGTTTCACTTGAGTTCTTCCATGGTTCCATTGAACCCAAATCAACTTGCTCAGCAAGAGTATAATTACCTTCACCGCCAGTTGTACCCTTCTTGAAAACCAGCAAAGTAGCATTAAATACATCGTACTCGGTAGCATCACCCTTGTCGAATGTAGGGTCGCTAGCAGCACGTGTACCACTTCTTGTAGGCAAGTTGATAGAGAAAGATGCATAGCTTGCACCACTCTCATTCTCACCAGAGCCATTACCCCCATTTACTAACTCGTTGTTGCTAGAGCAACTTGCTGTCATAGCAGCTATCACTGCTAATCCAAAGAAATGTTTAATTCTCATAATCTATATGATTTTAATGTTAGTTATATCTTTTATTGTTCCGCCTTCATTTCCTCGTAGATCTTTCTGATGCGCTCAGCCTCCTTCGAGTTTCCTGCCTTGGCAAGATGCTTCTCGGCAGTTACGAGGTCTCCCTTCTGCAAATCTGTGCAGGCGGCATTGAGATTGGCAGTCTCATCATCAGGGAAGAGACGGACGGCAATATCAAATACCTCGTTGAACTCTGGAGAACCTGGTTCATAGGTCTGTGCCACCAGGTACATCTCCTGTAATGACAACTGCTGAGGCTTGGTCTTCAGGATTACCTTTGCCTCCTCAATGTCGAAAGGACGAACGGTATAGGTTACCGTATAGTCGCTGTGGCGCAAACGAGGATAAATCTCACTCATGATGTAGCGATAGCTAGCCGGATAAAGCTTCTTGATTTTCTGGTCCTTTGCATCGGGTGCCAAGGATGAGTTGGCAACGGCAAGGATGGCAGACTTATCGGCTAAGCTGCTGGCTTCCACTTTCTTCTTGAATCCCTCCCAGTCTTCCGGGGTGGCGTGATAGGTGAAGAGCTTTTTATCGATAGTGTAGAGATTGCATACATAATTGCGCAGGGCAGCCGCACGGTTGTTGGCGAGTCGCACATTGTTGTCGTAAGGACCATCCGGCGACGCATAGCCATGAATATCGATATTGGTGATGCTCACATCCTTGTCGTTCTTTACGAGGTCGATGGTGGATGTAATCTTTCTCAGCTCTGTGGCATTCTCACGGAAGTCGGCGAGGATATCGCTCTTGTTGAGCTTGAAGCTCAGGTAAGCTTCACCCTTTTCGGCTCTCACCTTGATGGCTTCAGCCTTTGGCTTCACGTAATGGTCGCGACCAATCTTGGGTATTGGGTTGATGACCGCCATCTGGGTGGTATCCTGATCCATCAGGTTGCCGCATCCGCAGAGGTCTTCCGTCATGGAGAGGTTGAAAGCCTTCATCCACTTCCTGTAGGGAAGGGTCTGTGAGAAGAGCACCTGCTGTTCGGTATCATTCCTGCGTCTCACTACCACTGCCTGGCTGTTTTTCAGTTTGCTGCTTTTGCGCAGGTATCTGATGTTCTGGTTTTTGCCATTGATGACAATGGGATTCAGGGCGATGGTATCTTCTCCGGCAATAAGCGGAGTGAAAACCAGCTGTTGCTCTGATTTGAGCTGCAGACTATCGAGATGGAGTCGGAAAGCAACCTTCAGACTGTCGCTCTTCTTCTGTGTCAAGACGCTGTCTATCAGAATCTTGCCTCCAGCCAGCCGTAGCTGCGAATCATCTATCTTCTGGGCTTGGACAGTCAGTGCGCTCTGTGCAAACAGAATGCAAAGGGGCGAAATGACCGCATAAAGCTTCATTTTCTTCATATTCTTCATCTTGTAAAAGAGGGTTTGATTTTGTTTTTCGCTATCTCGGTGATATCGTTCCTAGAATGCGTATATCAGGGAAAGGGCGGCTTTAGTTGGACCTACATAGTTGCGGTGATCCTTGTCAAGACATTTGTCACATCTTCCGTAAAGCTTGTATGGGCTGTAGATGTATCCTAATCCGATGGATCCTTCGAGATTGAGGTGCTCGGACAGCAGCCATTGGTATCCGTAGGTGAGACCACCACCGACATACCAGCCTTCGTAATGTCTTCCTTTCTCTGTCTTTGGCAAGATGCCGAAAGGCAGGTCCACATTTTTGATGTTGTATTCACCTCCTAGGGCATGGATGCCGAAGAAGTGGCCTCCAAATTTCTGGCAGGTGTACCAGCGGTATTCTGGCATTACGTTCCAGTAGCGCAATTTCTTGTCGCCTGAGAACTTCCAGGGATTCAGGGCGCCGAAAAGCTGAAAAGTGCTCTTCCTGCCCGTGCCTATTTCTAGACCAGCATTGAGCGAGGTGGTTGCCAGACCAAGCAGGTTGGTCTTCAGCGCTACTTCCTGCGCTCGGGTTATTACTGATGAGAGAATCAGCAGTAACAACATCGGTGTTCGTTTGAACATACTCTGCGTCATCATCATATTTTTACTCTGTTATTTTCTTTCTTAAAGATACTGTTAGCTGTCCTATTCTTTATTGTCATTTACTTATAACCACAGGCTTACCCTTGTGACAAGATGAATGTCACCGGGTTTCCTTTTCGGTGGCAAAGATATGATGATTTTCTCAAAGGAGCTGCAAAAAAGTGATGAAAATCCCGTAAAAGAGAATGCAAACGTTTGCATCGTCGTGCGAAATGTGTGGGAGCACAAAAATTGTGAATATGATATAAGTGCCTGATATATAGAAAATAAAAAGCGAAGGTGTAAGTTGCACACCTTCGCTTATGAAACGTTGTTTTTTTGATGAATTTCTTTTTTGTGATTGGAGAATCAGAAGACAGGGAAATCCGGCTTTTGGGGGGCTATTTCAGAACTTCCATCGCCTTCTTCAGACCTCTATCCACAGCGGATGGATTGTTCTGGTAGAGCTTCTCCTTTTCCTCTCCGGTCATCTCGTCGAGCAGATAATCGGGGGTGATTCCCACACTTTCCAGCAGGTTGCCCTGTGCATCCTTGGTAAGCGAGAACGGCATGTAGAAGTAGAGGTAGCTGGTTACATTTCCTATCCAACCGCCATTGCTGGCTTCGTTGTCGGAAGTGAGCATCGCCTGCGCTCCGTAACTGTTTCTGCCTATCGTCTTCACGTGGTCACCCTGACTTTTCAGGATGAGGGTTGTCACCTCCGACATGCTGGCGCTGTAGTTGTCGAGCAGGATGGCGGTAGGGATGTTTCTGCCCAGGCTCTTCGGCGTTACCGTAATCTTCTGCGGAATCCAAGGCGTATAACTGTATGGATTATTGTCCTCTTTTTTGCGCACGTAGGCATAGACGGCTGTCTGGGTGATGAGATAGTCGGTAAGCAGACGGGTGTCTATCACGCTTCCACCTCCGTTGCCACGGAAGTCGAGAATCAGTTTCTTGATCTCGCCCTTAGCAAGCGGCTCCAGAAACAGGCGGCGGTAACCTTCTACGCAGAGATGATTGTAGGTAAACTTCAGGTCGCTCCAGTAAGCGTAGAGTTCACGCTCATGCCAGAGGTAATCGGCAAGAGCCTGGCAATACCAGCTGGCAAAACCGGAGGCTGAAAGCATCTGCTGGTAACGGGCATCGCCCTGCAGCTTCTGTCGGATCTGCTCGCCCATGCTGCTTGCATCAGCAGTAATAGGTAACAGTTTGAGGAGTCCCGGTGCCACCTCGTAAGCCTCGCTGGCTAGAGCATAGAGACCGGAATAGTCGCCCTGGTTGCTGTAGGCCGCCATCTTCTCGCAGGCATGGGCTGCATCATCTGAAGCCAGATAGCTATCCATATCGGCAAGCAACTGCGCTGCCTGCTGCTCAGCCTTCTCTCGCTTTCCAGCATCTGTAATCTGTTCCTTCGCCTTGTCTGTTATCTTGGAAGCATCCAGATGATAGGTGCTGGCGGCATTGTCAGGGAGATAGAACTTCTGATACTCGTGGAAACAGTTTTCGTAGAGGGCAAACTTGTTGAAGCCGAGGTAATAGGTGCCCGGCTGCTCCTTCAGGTAACCGCCCATGATGCAGAAACCATCCGAGGTAATCTCGCCGAAGGCTGTACCATCCAGGTTGAGCTGGTCGCGGGTATGGTTCCAGTGAGCATTCAGCGGGAAATACTCGGTCTTGTTGCGGAGCGTGCTGTTGAATCTCACCGTTTCCGTAGAAGAGTGGGAGACGGGCAGGGTAATCTTGACATAGAAATGCTGGTCGATGATCTTGTCGATGATTTCCTGGAAATACTGCTTCGCCTTGGCGTTGTCCTCCTGAATCTCCTGCTGGGTGAAAGCTGGGGTATGCTGGAAGGTCTTCAGGGCATTAAACTTGGGTTTGTATTCCTTGTACACCTGGTCCCAGGTCTGCGAAGATACGGCAGACTGCTCATTGAGGGTGCAGTAGCGCTGGTTCATCACGCTCCAGAAAACCTGGAACAGGTCGCCATATGACTTGACATCGGTATCGGAATAATCGGAAATCGATTTCTCGTTGGCATCATTGTCTGCCACACAACTGGTAAGCGACATTCCGGTAGTGGTTGTCGCCAGGAGGAAGGCGAAGAGGCATCGCATTCCACCTTTTATATATATAGGGGTTCTCATAAATTATATGTTTTAAAAGCTTTTGCCCTTACAGGGCGTATTGCTGTCTGCTACTATACCCAGGGTGTTGCCCTGGGCTAGGAGCTTTTGCCCTTTACCTTTCCCTTCGGCCGGTGACCGTTGGTTCAGGGCGTATGGGGCTAGAACAGTTTGTAGGCAATGCCTGCGGTGATGACGCTGGAGTTGCGGCGGGCAGTCTTGCTGGTACGGGCCTTATCCTGGTAGATATGCGAGAAGCCATACTGGAAGTTATACCCGATGGAGCCATCTAATCTTCCGAAGGAATAACCCACCTTGATGCCGGCTTCTCCGCCAAAGAGACTGCGGCGGAGATGGTTCTCATTCTTCCTGAAATCGTAGGTGGTGTTATAGCGGATGTAGGAACCATCGCCCTTGTACCCCTCCATAATGTTCATCGGATACATACCCTTGGTATGCATGGAGGTGAAGTACTCGTAATAGATGCCCACTTGCGGCTTGATCCACAATCCCTTCTCGTGGTAAGGATTATGGAGGAGATAGTAGCCCACATGGAGTGGGATGCTGATGAAGTTGTTGTTGTATCGGGTGTTCCAGGAGTCACCGCCGAGGTTCTGGTACAGGTAGTCGCGCTGAACGAAGCGGATGCCCGCTCCTACCGCCAGCTGATCTACGATATTGTATTCGGCACCGATGGCAGCCGTGAAACCCGGTCGCACCTTATAATAAGTCTCCGACAAGCCCGACACATCCGTATCAAGCACACTGCAACTGACACCAGCTTCTGCCTCCACCTTCCAGCGGTAGGAGCTCTGCTGTGCCAGAATGCCTTGGCAGCAGAAGCCAAGGGCTATGGATAAATATACCTTTCTCATAAAAATGGGGTAGTTTGGGGTGAAAAAAGTCTTAATAGAGAAGAAGCAATCCGGCAAAAGCCGAGTAGAGTATCATGCGGATGGGATTGATCTTCATTACCTTCACGCCGATGAAGGTGGCAAAGAAGAGGGCGATGGAGATATAGAATCTCCAAGGATTTTCGGGAGTAGAGAAGTTCTCTCCGTTCATCAGAAGCAAGGCTGCGGCTCCCACCAATCCGACGATGGCAGGGCGAAGACCGATGAAGATGCTCTGGACGGCTGAGGTGTTCATATACTTGTACAGCATCTTGCTGATAAGAATCATCAAAACCAAGGATGGGAGAACCAAAGCAAAGGTCGCCATGGCACTTCCTAGTACAGCCATCATGCCACTCATGCCGGCATTATGGACTGCTGTATAGCCACAATAGGTAGCGGCATTGATACCGATAGGTCCCGGTGTCATCTGAGAGATGGCAACCACATCGGTAAACTCCTTCATCGTCATCCAATGATACTGCGTAACAACCTGTCCCTGAATCAGGGATATCATGGAATAGCCACCTCCGAATCCGAAGATGCCTATCTGAAGGAATACGATGAAAAGCTGAAAAAATATCATATATTATTCTGTTGGTTGAATGAATTGACCATAGATGTAGCCACCTACAGCAGCTGCGATAATTACCCAGATCGGGTTGACGCCCAAAAGCCAGATCAGAAGGGCGGATAGAATAGGTATCCAGCAGTTGACGAGCGAAATCCTGGCACTCTTGGCAAGCGAGAATGTTGGTACGGCTATCAATGCCACGACGGCAGGACGGATGCCTGCAAACAGGGCAGCCACCACTTTGTTGTCTTCAAGCTGATGGAAAAACATGGCTATCGCCAAGATAATAAGGAATGATGGCAACGAAGCGCCGAAGGTGCAGACGATGGCTCCTGGTGTCTTTGCCAACTTATATCCGAGCAGGGAACTCATGTTGATAGCCAAGGCTCCCGGACAAACCTGGGTGGTAGCGATGGCATCCAGAAATTCCTCCTTCGTCATCCAATGATGTTTATCGACGACTTCGGATTCTATAATAGGAATCATGGCATAGCCACCCCCAAAGGTGACTATGCCAATCTTCATAAATGTTTTGAATAATGTAAGATAACTTACGCTATTATTCATTTTTTACCTTTTTACTTTTTACCTTTTTACTTTTTCAAAGCTCTTTCTTCAATCCACTGACGTGCATTGACAAATGCCTCAATCCAAGGAGTTACCTCATCGTTGCGGCGATCAGCTGGATACCAGGCATTCTGCCATGGGAAGATGGCACGCTCCAAGTGTGGCATCATTGCCAAGTGACGACCATCTGCAGAGCAGATACCTGCTACGTTGTAGTCACTGCCGTTAGGATTGCCTGGATATTCAGCGTAGTTGTACTTCGCAATCACATTGTAGTGATCCTCTGGCTCTGGCAAGTAGAAACGGCCCTCGCCGTGAGCTACCCAGATACCGAGCTTATCACCGCTCAGGCTACCGAACATCACACTGTCGTTCTGAGGAATGGTCAAACCGAGGAATGTACTCTCGAACTTCTTGGATGTGTTGTGGCAGAGGTGTGAACGATGCTTGTGCTCAGGATTGATGAGGTTCAACTCAACCATCAGCTGGCAACCGTTGCAGATACCGAGTGAAAGGGTGTCCTCACGGGCATAGAACTTATCGAGTGCCTCCTTAGCCTTAGGATTGTAGAGGAATGCACCAGCCCAACCCTTGGCAGAACCGAGAACGTCGGAGTTAGAGAAACCACCGCAGAATACGATGAAGTTTACATCCTCCAAGGTCTCACGACCGGAAATCAAGTCGGTCATCATCACGTCCTTTACGTCGAAGCCAGCGAGATACATTGAGTAAGCCATCTCACGCTCACCATTGGTACCCTTCTCACGGATGATGGCTGCCTTGATGCCAGATGGCTTGCGACGGTTAGCGTCGAGACCATAGCTAGAGAGTGTTCCCTTGAAGCCGTAGCCGAAGTTCATCTCGATAGGCTGCTTCTTATAGTTGGTGTAACGCTTCTTAGCCATACCATTCATACTCTGCTTGCGGTCGAGGAGGTAAGATGTCTTATACCAGTCGTCACGCAATGCATCGATATCGAACTCGTGCTCGAAGCCTTCCTTCTTGATGATAATCTTGCGGAGCTCAGGAGCTGGATAACCAATCTTGGCATAACCGATACCATTCTCATCGAAGAATGCCTTCAACTCATCCTTGTGAGCATCGCTTACCTGGATCACAACACCTGGGTTCTCGGCGAAGAGAGTCTTGATGATGTCGGCATCAGCGATGTCGTGGAGGTTGATCTTCATACCACCCTCTACGTTGGCGAATGTCATCTCAAGGAGAGTTGTAATCAAACCACCGGCACTGATATCGTGACCAGCCATTACCCAACCACGGTTGATGAGTTCCTGTACAGCGTTGAAGCAGTCAACGAAGTACTCTGGGTTCTTGACGGTAGGAACATCGCTGCCCACCTTGCCCAGGCTCTGTGCGAAGGCTGAACCACCGAGGCGCTGCTCGTCGAAGCTGAAGTCGATGTGGTAGAGGCTAGAGTTCTTGTCGTTAACGAGAACTGGACTAACCACCTTCTTGACATCTGAAACCTCACCGCCGGCACTTACGATAACGGTACCAGGAGCGATGATCTTCTCGCCGTTAGGATACTGCTGGGTCAAAGAGAGAGAGTCCTTACCTGTTGGTACGTTTACGTGGATGGCGCAGCAGAAGTCTGACAATGCCTTCACACCCTCATACAGACGGGCATCCTCACCCTTCTGGCTGCGGCAAGGCCACATCCAGTTAGCTGAAAGGCTGATGCTGTCCATGCCATCTGCCAATGGAGCCCATACGATATTGGTCAATGACTCAGCTACAGAGAGTACAGAACCTGCCTTAGGATCGGCAAGACCTGCCTGAGGTGCATGACCCATTGCAGTTACGATACCCTTCTCGCCACGGTAGTCGAGTGCTACGACACCACAGTCAGAAAGTGGCAACTGAATCTGACCCTGACCCTGCTGACGGGCAATCTTACCTGTTACCGAACGGTCCACCTTGTTGGTCAACCAGTCCTTACAAGCCACAGCCTCCATCTGGAGAACACGCTGCAAGTACTCGTCGAGGTTGTCTGCAGAATAAGTTACATCTTCATATTTGCGCTCTACGGTCTCATCTACCATTACAGTCTTAGGAGTATGACCGAACATCTGAGCTACATCGAGGTCGAATGGCTTCACACCGTCAGCCTGCTTGAAGCTGAAGTGAGCATCGCCAGTAGTCTCACCAACCACGTACATTGGAGCACGCTCACGGTCGGCAATCTTCTGAACCTCGCTGATATACTTCTCGTCGATGAGCAAGCCCATGCGCTCCTGACTCTCGTTGGCGATGATTTCCTTGGCGCTCAAAGTCTTGTCGCCGATAGGCAACTTAGCCATGTCGATTTCGCCACCGCACTCTTCTACCAACTCAGAGAGACAGTTCAAGTGACCGGCTGAACCGTGGTCGTGGATGCTGACTACTGGGTTCTCATCGTTCTCAACGAGTGCACGAACCAGGTTGTAGGCACGCTTCTGCATCTCAGGGTTGGCACGCTGGATAGCGTTCAACTCGATACCGTTGCTGTAACGGCCTGTATCTACAGAAGAAACAGAACCACCACCAAGACCGATGCGATAGTTGTCACCACCTACTACGACAACCTTGTTGCCCTTCTGTGGCTCACCCTTCTTATAGTCACGCTTCTTGCCGTAGCCTACACCACCAGCAAGCATGATTACCTTATCGTATGCATACTTCTCGCCGTTCTCCTCGTGCTCGAAAGTAAGCACAGAACCGGTGATGAGAGGCTGACCAAACTTGTTACCGAAGTCTGATGCACCGTTGGAAGCCTTGATCAGAATCTGCTCTGGAGTCTGATAGAGCCACTTACGTACTGGCATGATGTCTTCCCAGTCGCGCTCAGCATCGCTCTTGCCATTGTCATCCTTCAATCGAGGATAAGCAGTCATGTAGCAGGCTGTACCTGCGATAGGCCATGAACCTACACCACCGCCCATACGGTCGCGGATTTCACCACCCGTACCGGTAGCAGCACCGTTGAAAGGTTCTACGGTAGTAGGGAAGTTGTGGGTCTCAGCCTTCAGAGAGATAACACTCTCGATATCCTTCACCTGGAAGAAATCGCTGGTAGTCTGATCGGCTGGAGCAAACTGCTCGATAACAGGACCCTGAGAGAAAGCCACATTATCCTTATAGGCAGAGAGAATCTTGTTAGGGTTCTCGTTGGTGGTCTTCTTGATCATGCTGAAAAGAGAAGACTCCATCTCCTTGCCGTCGATGATAAACTGGCCGCCGAAGATCTTGTGGCGGCAGTGCTCTGAGTTAATCTGTGCGAAACCGAAGATTTCGCTGTCGGTGAGAGGACGTCCGTTCTCTTTCTCCAGCTTGTGGAGATAAGCCATTTCGTCCTCGCTGAGGGCAAGACCCTCTTCCTCGTTGTACTTTTCGAGGTCATCGACGTACTTGATAGGTTCTGGCTCGTGGTTCACGGTGAACACATCCTGTCCGATACCGTTGTACATACGCTGGAGCATAGGATCGTGCTCAGCGTCCTCGCTATCTACAGGGAAGTACTCCTCGATACGCGAAATGCCATCAAGACTCATGTTCTGAGTTATCTCAACGGCATTCGTACTCCAAGGAGTAATCATTTCACGGCGTGGGCCAACATAGAAGCCCTGCAACTGCTGGGCGTCCTCTAAAGTTGCGTCACCATAAAGCCAACAAAGTTCATTGATTTCGTCCTGAGATGGTTTGTGATCAATCTCGGTCGCAATCACACTCTTAGATGGAGTTCTGAAAAAAAGAATCATACTATTTCTCTTTTTATATTGTTAATGTATTAATTCTACCTTGACAAAAGCCTACATATTATATATGCTTTTGCTTTCCGACTGCAAAGGTAATACAAAATTCTGATTTCGCCACAAAGAATACGCATTTATTTTCTTTTTTTAGTTAAAAAGGTGATAAATAGTGATTTAGTGGTTAAAATTTTATAAATGGATTAAACAAATAAGGTTTATTGGAGTCTTATCAGTAACTTTGCACCCAGAAAGAGACGCATAAGGCGTTTTATAGGGAGGGCGTAACTGCCGTCTATATAATAACATAGTGATTAAAAAACAATAACAGAAAATTTTAAAATCGAAAGCAAATATGAAACAGACTAAAATTTTTGTAATGGCAATGATGGCTGTAGCCCTGATGGCTACTAGCTGTGCTAGTAAGAAGGATCTCCAGAATTGTCAATCTGAAAATAGAGAATTGACTGCCAATTATCAGGCAACCAAGGAGAAGCTGGCTGCTGCTGAGGCTAGCCTTGCTGCTGCGCAGGAGCAGTTGAGCAGTACCAAGAAGGATTATGCCAAGTTGCAGAACTCGCTGGACAAGAGTTTGACCAATGCCAATCAGAACAACATCAGCATTGAGAAGCTCGTTGACCAGATCAATGAGAGTAACCAGTATATCCGTCATCTGGTAGAGGTGAAGAGCAAGAGCGATTCACTCAACATGGTTCTTACCAACAACCTGACCCGTTCTCTCAGCCGAGAGGAGATGAAGGAGGTTGACGTTCAGGTGATGAAGGGTGTGGTTTACATCTCTCTGGCTGACAACATGCTCTATCAGAGTGGTAGCTACGAGGTAAACAGCCGTGCCAAGGAAACTTTGAGCAAGATTGCAAAGATCATCCAGGACTACAAGGATTACGACGTACTCATCGAGGGTAACACCGATAACGTGCCTGTAAGCACTACCAGTGCCAAGATGAAGAACATCCGCAACAACTGGGACCTCTCTGCTCTCCGTGCTTCTTCAGTAGTTCAGTATCTCCAGGACAACTTCGGTATTAGTCCTAAGCGTATGACTGCTGGTGGTCGTGGTGAGTACAATCCTGTAACTACCAATGATACTGAGGTGGGCAAGATGCGTAACCGTCGTACACAGATCATCATCACTCCTAAGCTCGACCAGTTTATGGACTTGATCGACAAGGCTCCAGAGGATTCTCAGAAGTAATCTGAATAGAAAATATACAAGAAGGCACCAATGGGTTTATGCTCATTGGTGCCTTTTTTAGTATAAATATGCATGAATTATAGAATGTGGCTTGGAAAAAGCGTGTTTTGTTGTCATTTTGACAGAAAATATCTTAATTCTCTTTCTTTTGTCGAATCTTTTTCGTAATTTTGCAGGCAAATTATTAATTATACATGAATTGTTATGGAAAAGATTAAGATGACGACTCCATTGGTAGAGATGGATGGTGATGAGATGACAAGAATTCTCTGGAAGATGATCAAGGATGAACTGATTCTTCCTTTTGTAGATTTGAAAACTGAGTATTATGACCTGGGTCTGCCTTATCGTGACCAGACCAACGACCAGGTGACCATCGACTCTGCTGAGGCTGCCAAGAAATATGGTGTAGCAGTAAAGTGTGCTACCATCACTCCTAATGCCCAGCGTATGGATGAGTATAAGCTTCATAAGATGTGGAAGAGCCCTAATGGTACTATCCGTAGTATTATGGATGGTACTGTGTTCCGTGCACCTATCACCATCCCAAGCATCCACCCTTGTGTGAAGAACTGGGAGAAGCCTATCACCATCGCCCGTCATGCATACGGAGATGTATATAAGAGTGTGGAAATCCGTGCCGATGAACCGGGAGTAGCCAAACTCGTGTTTGAGGGTAAGAGCGGAAAGAAGCAGGAGGTGGAAATCCACAACTTCGATGGTGCAGGTGTTATCCAGGGTATGCACAATACCGACAAGAGTATCCGCAGCTTTGCTCACAGCTGCTTCAAGTTTGCCATCGATACCAAACAGGATCTCTGGTTTGCTACCAAGGATACCATCTCAAAGACTTACGATGCGCAGTTCCGTAAGATCTTCGAAGAGGTTTACGAGAGTGACTACAAGGAGAAGTTTGCTGAACTCGGCATCGAATACTTCTATACATTGATTGATGATGCGGTGGCTCGTGTAATCCGTAGCAAGGGTGGATTCATCTGGGCATGCAAGAACTATGATGGTGATGTGATGAGTGATATGCTCAGTACGGCTTTCGGTTCTCTGGCTATGATGACCTCTGTATTGGTCTCTCCAGAAGGAAAGTATGAGTATGAGGCTGCGCATGGTACCGTTACCCGTCACTACTATCGCTATCTGAAGGGTGAGGATACTTCTACCAACCCAATGGCAACCATCTTTGCATGGAGTGGAGCCTTGAGAAAGCGTGGTGAGATGGATGGACTTAAGGAACTCCAGAACTTCGGTGACCAGCTGGAGGCTGCTTGCTTCGATACCTTGAATGATGGTATCGCTACCAAGGATCTCGTCAACCTGATGGAAGGTGTTGAGGCTAAGCCTGTCAACTCAGCCGGCTTCATCGCTGCTATCCGTGAGCGCCTGGAGAAGAGATTGGCATAGTCCTCTCTCTTCTTCAGAAAGATAAAAAAAGCCCTGCAGTACTTCTCGTTTATATAGAAGTATTGCAGGGTTTTATTTGTTAGAAAAGCGATTTGTTTAGTTATATGGTGTAGCCAATATAATTACACTGAGTTAAAAAGTGTAATATTATACTATGCTTTATCATTTTTTTGTAAAAAACACATTGTTGTTACAAAATTGTAATCTGATGTAACGCTTATTACGAGATAAAAAATGTATTTTTGCACCATAATTACGAATTTATAAAAAATAGATTATGGAAAAGGCGGATAAAAGAATTCTTGTTGTTGATGATGAACAGGATTTGTGTGAAATCTTGAGTTTCAATATCCAGATAGAAGGATATCATGTGGATACAGCCAATTCTGCCGAAGAGGCTTTGGAAATGGATATTGCATCCTATGATCTGTTGCTGCTGGATGTGATGATGGGAGGTATGAGTGGATTCCAACTGGCTAAGAAGTTGAAGGAGAACCCGATGACTGCCCATGTGCCAATCATTTTCCTTACCGCTCGGGATACGGAGAATGATACGTTGACGGGATTCAACCTGGGTGCTGATGACTATATTTCCAAGCCATTCTCCATCCGTGAGGTGATGGTACGCATTCGTGCCGTATTGCGCCGTACCGCAGAACAGAATGGTAGTGCTGATGAACCTAAGGTGATTGGCTATCAGGGGCTGGTGCTGGATCTTGATAGGAAAACGGTTAGCATTGATGGCGAAGCTGTTCCTTTTACCAAGACTGAGTTTGAGTTGCTCCATCTCTTGTTGGAAGAAAAGGGCAGAGTCTTCTCCCGTCAGGAATTGATAGATAGGGTGTGGCCTAAGGATGTGATGGTGCTCGATCGTACCGTGGATGTGAACATTACCCGTATGCGTAAAAAGGTTGGACGATTTGCAAAGTGCATCGTGACTCGTCTCGGTTTCGGATATTATTTCGATGCCTGATTGGTTTGACTTTGATTTACAGATAATTGTGAAGTTTAATATTCAGTTTTTAAAGTTCAATGCTTAAAACAAATACTGTAGGTAGAAAATTGTACTTTAGTGTGCTGGCGGTGTTCCTGGTGTTCGCTGTCAGCTTTATCGTGTTTCAGCAAACACGAGAGAAGCAGTATAAGATTAGTACCCTTACCTTGAAACTTGCCAACTATAACGAGTTGCTGGTAGAGGATCTCGCCCTCTCTTCTTCAAATGGTATTCTATTGTCGGATACGGTGAATCTGGTGGATAGTGTCAGGGTAGCTGAGGCTAAACTTGAGGATTTTGTTCAGGAACACGAAAGTAAAGACTTGAGAGTGACTCTTATCAAGCCTGATGGTAAGGTTATCTATGATAATATGGGTAAGGATTTTCGCAAGTTTTCCAATCATGCAAAAAGAGCGGAGGTTGCGGAGGCACTTCAGGATGGAATGGGAACCAGTGTGGAACGCCAGTCTTCTACCCTCAAGCACGATTATTTCTATGTGGCATCCTATTTTCCTAAAAGTCAGCTAGTTGTGCGTACGGCGTTGCCATATAACGATGATTTGGCAAAGTCGCTTCAGGCAGATCAGCATTATATCTGGTTTGCTCTTGTTGCCGTCATCATTCTTACGCTTGTGCTCTATCGTTTCACCAGTCGTCTGGGTAGTAATATTTCCAAACTCCGTATATTTGCCTATAAGGCAGATCACAATGAAAGCCTGGAGGTAGAAGATTTGGCAAGCTTCCCGGGGGATGAGTTGGGAGAAATTGCTGAAAGAATCATCAAGATGTATAAGCGCGTGCAGACTACCCGAAAAGAACAGGATATCCTGAAAAGACAACTTACTCAGAATATCGCCCATGAGTTGAAAACTCCTGTGGCTAGTATTCAGGGATATCTGGAAACGATTCTGGATAACCCGCATATCAATGAGGCGACCAAGGCGCAATTCCTGCAACGCTGCTTTGCCCAAAGTGAGCGGTTGACCTCCTTGCTTCACGATATCTCTACGCTTAACCGTTTGGATGATGGTTCTGATATGATAGATTTTGAAGCGGTAGATATTACCCAGATGGTGGCTGATATTACCCGTGAGACAGCGTTGGCTCGACAGGAAAGGAAAATGACTTTTGATAACCGGATGCCGGAACATATCGTGGTGAAGGGAAACCGAAGTCTGATATATAGTATTTTCCGCAATCTTACAGATAATGCCATTGCTTATGCTGGAGAGGGGCGCAAGATGACCTTGGAGGCGAAGGAACAGGGAAATAAATGGCATTTCATTTTCCAGGATAATGGCCAGGGAGTACCACCGGAGCATCTGGCCCGTTTGTTTGAGCGATTTTATCGGGTGGATAAGGGACGTAGTCGCAAAATGGGTGGTACAGGTCTCGGACTTGCCATTGTAAAGAATGCCGTTCTCCTGCATGGAGGTACTATTCGGGTAAGTAATTTGCCGGAAGGCGGTCTCAAGTTTGAGTTTACTCTTAAAAAATAAGCAAAAATATTTGAATACAATATATAATATGCGCGCGCGAGAGCGTGCGCATATATGCGTATGTGTGCGCGCCCTAGTGTGCGCATGTATATTATAAGGTGCTGAGTATCTGATAGTTTATTTAAATGTTTATAACTGTTAAAAAGTGGCGCTTTTTGAAACTTTTTCCTCAAAACATTTGGTGGAATGAAAAATAGTTAGTACTTTTGCACTCGCTTTTGAGAAATACACTTTCTCTTAGCAAC
>ERZ1023965.100-NODE-100-length-24632-cov-12.302071_pt1 | contig 24632 bp, 20 predicted proteins | sample MGYA00380428_ERZ1023965 | MGnify/ENA primary metagenome ERZ1023965 (study PRJEB33179, sample SAMN07449054) | human gut metagenome | biome: Human-gut; feature: Human associated habitat; material: Faeces | host: Homo sapiens | place: India:Kasaragod | collected...
ATAGTTTATGGATGAGGGGCTATCATATTGGTGAGGATAATCACCTGAAAACAGATATCAATTTGCCCGACAAGCATTATCACAACGACCAGCATTTTAATTCGGATACCAAACACCGCTTCTTGTCGGAATATCTCTCAGCCGACTATTCGCTCAACGACAGCAACTCCATTGGCGGCTCTTATCGCTACTATGGTATGTTGAATGGCAGGACGAATAGTGCTAGCCAACAGGATGTATTTCTGAATGGTGTGGCACAGGGTAGCATTGAGCAGAATGAGGTTGCAAAGCCTCACCTTAGTTCACATGAGGCAGAAATCTATTATGTGGGAAAGATAGGACAGGTAGGCATCGATTTCAATGGCACATACTATACTGTCAATAATAGACGTAATGACGAGAGTATTGAAAGCAGCAAGGAGTTGGGCAATCAGGAGGTACACTCAAGCAATCGTCAGAATAGCGATATGTGGGCAGGCAAGTTGGTTGTGAATATTCCTTTGTGGAAAGGAAATATGTCTGTAGGAACAGAGCTGTCGAAGACCGACTCTCATGGAACGTTCCTGAATGAAGAGCAGTTGGTGCCATCCACAGAGACGGATATCCATGAAAGGAATGTTGCTGGCTTTGCACAATATGAACTGCCCCTCAGCAAGTGGACCATTGGTCTTGGTGTGCGTTACGAGAATATCATTCGCAACTATTTCTCTGGTGGAGTCAAGCAGGATGATGTGAGCAGAAGATACAGCAACTTCTTTCCTAACCTCAGCATATCATGGAACAAAGGTAACTGGAATTGGCAGTTGAATGTCAACGAGAAAATAAATCGTCCAAGTTATCGGCAGTTAGGCAACTTCATGCAGTTTGACAACCGTTTCCTTTATGAAGGCGGAAATCCTACCTTGCAACCGGAGAAGGTGTTCAATGTTGAGGCAATGATGACATATAAGTGGCTGAATGTTTCCGCAGGGTATAAATATCTGAAGGATGTGATAGAGTGGACCAAGTATATCTATCCTGGAAAGGAATTTGCTTATAGTACGTCGTTGAATTTCGACCATAAGCATCTGCTTTATGCTTCTGTCAATGTTTCGCCAAAGCTTGGCATCTTCCGTCCTAGGTGGGGATTCTATTATAAACAGCAGTTCTTCGATACCAGGAAGTATGGTGCCAGCAAGGCATTAAGCAGACCTTTGCTGTTGTGCTTGCTCGACAATAATTTCGCTCTTTCAGAAACCATGAATGCGGCTATCAGCCTGAATGCAGAAACCCCCAATGCAGATGGATTTCTTATGATGAAGAGTAATTACAGCGTCGATCTGCGGTTCGACAAGTCGTTTGCCAATCGCACATGGATCATTTATCTTTCTGCAAATGACATCTTCAAGACTACAAAGGAACGTTGGACGATGTATGGACAGGGTTCGGGTACCATGAAAGACTGCTACAACTATACTCGTAGCATCTCTTTGCAGGTTACGTATAATTTCAATGCCAAGCGCAGTAAGTATAAGGGTACGGGAGCCGGCAATGAAGAAAGGAGCCGCTTGTAGTTTTTGTTAGGAAGAAACTCTCTTAATAAACAATGAATATATGACAATCGGTCAAGTGAAGGCAAAACCATATTGGTTTGCTCTTTGCTTGACCGATTAAAATTTTGTCTTGTGATGGAATCTTTACAGGTGTGGCGTAATCAAAAAAAGCCTTTAAGGGGATTTGTTCCTTCCCTTAAGGAAAAATATATTTTCTCTTAAGGATATTTTTATTTTTCCTTAAGGGAAAATTCTAAATTTTTTTATGCCCCGTTTTTCTAGCATTTCAGGCGAATATGTATTTCCTGGAATATTGTTTACATAGATATGTTTTTTATCTCTGTTACTTCCTCTTTTTGGGGCAACTATTTCTTCTTTTCTTGCCCTCTCAGCATCTTGCAGAGTGGGAGGGTGAGGAGATGACAAAGCTGGCGATGTATGGAAAAACTCCGACATCTCCGGCAAAACCATATTGTTTTGCTCTTTGCTTGACCGATGTTTTTTATTAAGCCCCTTTGTTGTTTTGTTATATTTTAATTAAATATGGTTAAATTCTGTCGTTTTGTTGTGTTGTTGTTTTTTTTTTGTACTTTTGTAAGCGAAATGTAAGGTTTTACTAACTCGAAAGAAATATGAGGAGATTTTTATTCGTTATAATCAGCTTGCTATCATTAGTCATAGTAAAAGCGCAGGAGCCCAATTCTGGAGTTTCACAGCAGAATGTTTTTCATGGAGAAATTGTGTCGAAGGAAGGAAATGTCGGAATTGCAGATGGCTATGTCCTGCTTATACTAGATGGAAAGATATTTAAAACCACCGCTTCTGATAAAAAAGGGCATTTTTCAATGAAGAATGTTCCTGACGGTAATTATATTGTAGAGGTGACGTGCTTGGGTTATCAGTCGGTAAGTGATTCTCTTAAAATAAAAGGTTCAACCCGTCGTAATTTTCAGTTAACAGAAGAGGCAAAGGAATTGGGAGAAGTGACAGTTGTTGCAGACCGTAGCCAAATAGTAAAAAGGACAGCTAATGGTGAAGTGTTCTATCTGTCGTCTGCAGCCAAGAAAATGAGCAATCCTTTCAGGGCTTTGCAGGAGATTCCTGCCATCATATCAGATGCTAATACTTCGTCAGTAAAGACACTTGACGGTAAAGCTCCTTTGATTCTCATCAATGGCAATATGGTCAATTCGGGTATCGGACCGATTTCTCCAGCAGACATTGAGTCTGTTGAGGTTGTAAACTCAGTATCTGCCCGCTATTTGCAAGAAGGTGTTACGAGTATTTTGAACATAAAGCTAAAAAGACATACCAAACCATATTTATGGCTTGAAGGGGCAACACGTCATGAAATTCCTGTTGGCAATGGTTTTGGTGTGGGGTATTTTGAAGTGGGAAACCATAAGATAAGTCTTTATGGTAGAGCTGCCTATCACTATAAATATCATGAAGATGTGGAATCTTCTGTTAATCGCACGAACACAGGTTATAAACAGACTTATGACCAGTCAACTCGTAATGACACTCACAAATGGATAGGGGAATTGTTACTGAAGTATCTGATTACGTCTAATGATTACTTTGCGGCTCAGTTCTACGACTCATATAATTCTACAGAAGGAAAAAGCTTGGCACAGGGAAATTATCTTACGGATATTTCGCAGTTGTATGGCTTTCAATCCTTTGATAAGAATAAGAGTAATATTCTCACCACGAGTCTGTATTACAAACATTCATACTCCAAAAGTAGTGATTTGGAGTTGCGCTTAGCATACAATTTCAATAAAAACGATTATAGTGCCAATCGTGTAGATTATTACGACGAGCAGCAGGTTGATGCTAATACTCTATATAACAACAAGCGTCATTCTGGAAGTTTTAATATAGACTATTCCAAAGAATATGCCAACAATAGCTCTCTTATAGCGGGAAGTCATAGTACGCTTATTATGGATGACATCAATAATGCCATTGGTGAAAATCCTCTTTTCAAACATCATAGCTATAATCAATATGTGTATGTAGGTTATGGTGGTTCTTTCAAGCAATTACGCTATAATGCATCAATAGGAATGGAGGGTATATGGGCAAAGGCAGTCGAAGCCAGCTACAGTTATGTCCGTCCAAGGGGCAATGTTAGTATGACATGGATAGCCAACAAACACAACTCTGTTCGCTTAAGTTACCAGCTTACAAATATGGCTCCGAATGTCGCCTATCTGAATCCTTACAATACATCAACAGATTCCTTGTTTGTAAGTTTAGGTAACCCGAATCTGAAACCTCAGATGACACATTACGCCTCTATGTCATATACTTTGAATGTCGGAAAACTCTACTTTATCCCTACTGTTGGGTATAAATACGTAAGTGATGTGATAGAAAACTACGGTTATTCCGATGGGGGTATTTATTATAGCACTTATGCCAACACTGGGCATTTCTCCCGAGTATCAGCAGGCGCAGATTTGAGTTATCGTTTTAAGTGGGGACGGGTCTATGCCGGTGGGGGCTGGAAAGCCGATCATTATATGGGGCAAGATGCCAAAAACTCTGCTTATGCTTCATTTGGCTTTAACGCACAAGTGAAAAACTTTTCATTCTATGGTGATGTAGATTATAATTCAAGAGATTACACGGCATTGGCTTGTACCAGATATAAGCATCCGTCAGTTGCCAATCTTCAGGTAAATTTCAATTTTACGCCAGACTTTTATATGGGTGTCTGCTTACAGCATCTTACGGGTGAATATCAAAGCAAGGTGACGACGGTTGACGGATCTTTCCATTCTGTAATAGAGAATCATTACAAGGACCAGAAATTCCGTCCATGGGTAATTCTAAGATATACTTTCCGCAAGAATGCTGAGAAGAAACATAAACTCGGCAAAGTCTTGAATAGCACAGAAGAGGGTATCTCTATTTTGAAGAAGTAGAGTTCTTAGGTTTGAAATCGGTCAAGCGAAGGCAAAACCATATTGGTTTGCTCTTTGCTTGACCGATGTTTTTTATAATTCTTCTATCATCTTATTGATTGTTTCTAACATTCCAGGGAGTTTGTTCTTGACTACATCAAAGACAATAGATTCATCTATGTCAAAATAGTGATGATTAGTTCTTCGTCATGCATAGATTCCATCTCTTTTAATTTGCTTCAAAAGCATCGGATTCATGTTATTGCGAAGTCGGACAATATCTACAGGCTTACCAAAGAGCTCTTGCAGTTCTTCCTTGATGTGAACCATTGTAAATAAGTCGGGCTTTTTCATTTCCACACAAACATCAACATCGCTGTCTTCGGTCTGTTCGTTTCTAGCCACAGATCCAAAGATTCCTATCTTTGTAATGCCATAAGCATCTGCTTTGGTGCTCAGGTATTTGCGAAGTATGGTAATATAATCGTTTGTCGTATTCATTATCTTTCCATTTTTGCCACAAATATACGATTTTATTTTTTATGTTCCAAGTTTTTGCAGGGTTTTCTTGCAATAATAGTTCAAATTACTTGGCTTTAGGGTGTTTTTTATTACCTTTGCATCGGTTTTTCCAAAAAAAGTAGAAGATTTCTTCATTTTAGGGGTAATTGATTTCCGGAAAGCTTGTATATAAGAGTAGAAACAAGAAGAAAATGACGTGATGACAGAAGAAAATGAACAGCGGATGGAACGGCTGTTCCACGACCATTACGAGCAGATGTATCGCTTCGCCTTTGCCTTGCTTCATGATAATGAGGAGGCGAGGGATGTGGTGAGCGATGTGTTCTCCAGATTGTGGGATAAACAGCTGGTTCCAGACCGGGCTTACCTGATGCGGAGCGTGAAGAATGCCTGCATCAATCTTATAGCCAGAAAGAAGAGAGATGAAAGACTGAAACGGCTTCTCCCTCTCTCGGAAGAGAAATTGACGGAGGAAGAACCTTCTCGCCTGGAAGAGCGATGGCAGGCTGCCGTGGATTGCATCGACCACGACCTGACCGACCAGACAGCTTCCGTCATCCGATTGTGCTATCGGGAAGGAATGTCGTATAAGGATACGGCGGAGGAACTGGGCATCAGCGTCTCGGCAGTGAACAAGCATATCGTGAAAGGTTTGCGAATGCTCAGAGAAAAGTTGAAAGGTAAATAATCCGCCAGGCGTTCAGACAAGATAGTCTTTGCCGTAAGAAAGTCCTCCGCCAGGCGTTCCGACGGATTTGCAATCCGTCGTTAAAAAAGGTTCGACCTCTTTATTTTGCGGATTTGCAATCCGCTTATATAATAACCCTAAAATGAAGAAAGGAAAAGAAAATGAAACATGAATTATCTGACATAGATCCTCAGAAGATGGATTCTCAGAAATGGAATTTGCTCCTCGATCTCCTGGAGCATCCCGAAAAGTATTCCGAAACCCAGAAGGATGAACTTCTGGGCGATGAGGAAGTGAACGAACTCTATCAGCAGCTGATAGAGACCCGACAGTCTCAGGATTTCGCCAAGTCGAAGGAAGAAATGAAGATGCCTTCTATTGATGCAGAATGGGAGAAACTGAAAGATGAGATGAAGCTGAAAGAAGAAAAGCTGCAGAAAGAAGAGATGAGTCAGAATGCAGAAACCCAGCAAACCACCAAGTTGTTTCCTCTCTGGAGCCCGATGAGAAAAGTGGCTGCCGTTGCAGCCGTCCTTGTCGTCTCCGGCATCACCTTTGCTGCTATTCATCTGGTAACCCGTTCTCATCAGCCATCTGATAAGAACAATACCGAACTCGTGACATCCCATAAGGATTCTATCCAGCAGGTTTCTGCTCCTCAGAAATCCAACATAGAAGAAAAGACAGATTCTGCAAGTCTTGCCCAGCTCCCATTGGTTTATGAAAACGCTGAACTTCAGAATATTCTGACTCCTATCGCCGGGCATTTCCATCTCCTGGTAACTTATCACAACGAGTCGGCTCGCCACATCCGTCTCTTCCTGCAACTGGAGAAGAACATGAGTCTGGATGATATCATCGAACTGTTGAATCATTTCGAGAAAGTGAATATTCGTCATGAAGGTCAAACTTTAATCGTGGAATAAGATGAAAAGATTAAGATATATTATGCTGCTGGCTGGTTTGATGAGCCTTTCTCTTCAGACCATCTATGCTCAACGCATCACCCGCAGCTTCCGTAACACTTCTATGTCAGAAGCACTCACCATCCTTGCCAAGAGCACCAAGGATTATCGTATCAACTTTATGTATGATGAACTGGAGGATTTCACGGTTACTACGAGTATCGTGAAGCGAACCGCTCCGGATGCCATCCGTCAGATTATGGGTTTCTATCCGATGAAGATGACGATAGATGGCGAAAACATTTTTGTGGAGTGTACGCAGAAGACTCCCACCAAGATGATAGGTCGCATCATCGACAATAAGAAACGCCCTGTAGATTTTGCCAATGTTGCCCTGCTGAATGTTCGTGACTCTTCATTGATTAATGGCGGCGTGACAAATGAGAACGGCCAGTTCGTGATTCCCTGCGGAGCCAGAAAGGCGATAGTAAGAGTTAGTTGCGTGGGCTATCATACCGCTGTTGATACTTATAATACAGGTAAGATTGGTTCAATTACCCTGAAGGAGGCTACGTTGAACCTGCAGAAGGTGATAGTGAAGGCGGTTCGCCCCAAGACAAAACTGACTCGCGAGGGATTCCAGACCCAGGTGCAGGGTACGATACTGAGTGATGCGGGTATGGTTGCCGACTTGTTGAAGCAGGTTCCAAGAGTGCGTGTAGATAAGGATGGAAACTGTTCGGTATTTGGAAAAGGTACACCGGAGATTTATGTCAATGGCAGAAAGCTGACCGATAAAAATGAATTGCAAACCATATCTTCCAAGGATGTGAAGAACGTGACGGTTATCACGACTCCTGGTGCGCAGTATGATGCCCAGGTCAATTCGGTGATTCGTATTACTACGGTCAAGAAGCAAGGTAATGGATGGAGTGGTAATTTTCAGGCAAAATATGGTTTTGCCATGAAGAATGCCTGGCAAGAGCAGGCTAATCTCAATTACCGTGTGGGTGGACTGGATGTATTCGGTGGATTGATGTGGTCAGATTACTATTCTTATGATAAGTTGGGATTGGATGAATATATCAATGGAAATCAGCATCAGATATATCAAAAATCTGCAGGGCGCATAGATGCTAGAAATTATGGACCTGATGCCAATCTGGGTTTCAATTATGAATTCAACGAAAATCATACCATCGGTCTGAAATATAAGTTTGGTTCTGGCTATACCAAGTATTTTACTGTTAGGCAGAACTATTCCATCTTTCAGGATGGAGTTCACCAGGGAGATGTAAATTATCTCAACGATGAGTCAGATTCCAAGCAGACTCCTTTTCATCAGGCTGACTTTTATTATGATGGTAAGATAGGCAAGTGGAGTATAGACCTGAATGCATCTGCGTTGTGGCGGACGAAAGACCAGATACAGAAAGCCACCGAAACCAGTTCTGAGTTGGGCGACCAGATAGTATGTTCAGATAGTCATACCAAAGGAAAGTTGCTTGCCGGTAAATTGGTTGTTTCTTATCCTTTGACCGACCTGTTGAACATAGACTTTGGTTCGGAATACACAAATTCTGATAGTCATACCAACAACCAGAACGAGGGTGGTGTGGCTGCATCCAATGATTCCAAAATCAAGGAACAGAACATAGCCGCTTTTGCTGAGGCTGCATGGTCGTTGGGAGATTATTCCCTGAATGCCGGTGTGAGATATGAGCATGTAAAATCAGACTATTATGCCGAGGGAGTGCTCAACCCGGATATGAGCAGAAAGTATGATAATGTATTTCCTAATGTATCCTTGGGATATGACAAGGGCAAGTGGCATTCTTCATTGAGTTTCACGGCGAAGACCTATCGACCAAGTTACTTCCGTCTTTCCGGTTATACCCGATATACGAGTCGTCATTCCTATGAAAGCGGTAATCCTAACTTGCGACCAACGGATGCCTATCATCTGGAATGGGATGCGCAATATTCCTGGTTGAGTTTCTCTGCTGAATATATCTACAACAAGAATGCCTCGGTATATATGATGAAGCCATTCCAGGGCAATAAGGATATAGCCCTGTCATATTACGAGAATGTAGATAAGATTCAGAACCTGAAGTTCTATCTTGAGGCTACTCCGGTGATAGGCTTATGGCATCTTGACTATACGGTAGGTCTGGTCAATCAGTTCTTTGATGCCAGCAAATACGTCAGCGACTATAATGCCAATCGTCCTTCTCTCTATCTGGATTTGGAGAATACCTGGGTATTGCCACATCATTGGAAGGCTAGATTGGAATACGCTTACCAGTCGCGTAATTATCGCGAATTGGGTGTCAACTATGCATGGAATTCCCTGGATGCGTCTATTTCCAAGTCGTTCCTGAATAACCGACTGGTTGTGAGACTGGAAGCAGAGGATTTGCTTCATGGACAGAACGAGAGTTGGCAATATCATAATTCGTATGCTCACTTCACCAGAACCGGTATAGATAATACCCGCATGTTCTTGGTCAATGTAACTTATAACTTCAATGCCACCAAGAGCAAGTATAAGGGTACGGGTGCCGGTAATGCAGAAAAGAGCAGATTATAGCTATTTTTTTAAACACGGACAAATTGAATTTGTCCGGACAAATTGTCCGGTTGGTTCTAAGTAGTTGATATTTAGAATATTATAAGCCGTCGGACAAAAGAGCCGGACAAATTCAATTTGTCCGTGTTGTTTTTTTCAGTGGTTTTGGAGTCAAAATCAGGCTTTTTTAGCTTTTCTCCCTATAGTTTTCTTCTCGTAACCCTATGCTTTTCTCCCCGTAACTCTATGACTTTTGGATGTTAACTCTATGAGTTAGGTTTTTTAAGAGATGATGTATGACAAAAAACGGGAATACATTCAGGCTAGGAGGGATGAAGAACTGGATGGAATTGGTAATTTGATGCAGTTATACAAATTTAACGGAAGAGATGTTATGGCTTTGGATAATAATGTGTACTTTTGTACTAGATAATGATGAAATAAAAACATATTGTAGGAATGAAGACGGTTTTTTGCTCTTTTGGGCTGCTGATGGCTGCTGTGCCCGTGTTTGCTCAGAACACCGGGAAGGACTCTATTGTCTCTACTAAAGCTTTGGATGATGTGGTGGTATCAGCCTCCAATATCAGTCGTGTGGGTGATCATCTCGTCATCTATCCCAACAGCCAGCAACGAAAACATGCGGTTAATGGATTCGGAGTGTTGGAAAACCTGAATATCCCAGGACTCATCATCGATGCAAAATCGAATCAGGTGGATGTGATGGGATTGCAAGCCACCTTGTATCTGAATGGGCAGGAATGCGACATTAGGGAAATACAGATGCTCCGTCCTCGTGACATCGAGAAGATAGAATATCATGATGCTCCATCGGGAAAATACGCCAAGGATAAGCTTGTCGTCAACTTCATCACCAAACAATACCGATATGGAGGATATGTGCAGGCTGACGGACTGCAGACGATAGGATATGACCATGGCGACTATAACGTTGCCACCAATTATGTAAAAGGTAACAATTCCTATACTGTGTTTGCTGGTGCAAACTATAGTCATGTGGATGGTACTGAGACCTGGAACAATGAGAACTATCAGTTTCCACAATCCCTATTTGATAGGGAGAGCTATAGTAAGAATTCTTACCGGAACCACCAGAAATATATGCAGTTCCGCTATCAGAACCAGAAGGGAAAGAGATATTGGGTGGGCAAGTTTACGCTCCTCAATCTCTCTACTCCAAGAAATGCATCTTCTGGTTTTGCGAGGGAAAGCACAGAGACGGACATCTTCTCAAATATCCGGAAGAAGAGTCTGTCTCCTAAGATTGACCTGAACGCCAACTTGCCATTAAGCAAGAATCAGACGCTTACCTTGGGAGTACATGGCAAGTATTCTGCCAACTCCTATCATCGTCTTTATCAGGAACAGCCTTTCGAGGCAATGACCGATGAAGATGAGAATGCGCTGTCGTTCCAGCTGTCTGCCATCTATAATTATTTCTCTCAAAAGCATTCCTTATCTGTGGAACTGTTTCATTACCACGATGTCTGGAATGCCGATTATTCCGGCAATTGCGAACTTTGGCAGCATCTGTGGAAAGGGGAGTCGTTGGCTTTCTTCTCCTATAATTTCCAGGCTAGCAGGCGCTTGAGCCTGAAAACCCGCATCGGGTTGGATTGGCTTCAATATCATCTGCATGGAGACAACAGTTTTAGCCAGCTGTCTCCTCGCATCAATACGAATGTGCAATACCAGCTGAATAAGGGAATGCTCTTGTGGTCATTCAACTTTGTGAACTCCAATCATGGTATGGATGTCATCAACCGGGCTATGATTCAGATCAATTCCCACATGATGGAAAAGGGAATGCCCGAACTGAAGAAATCGCATGACATCAACACCTATTTATATTATATGGGGCGTTTCAACAGGTTGAGTGTTTCTGCCATTGGACAATTCCGCTACAATCATCATCCTGTAACTGATGATTATTACCTGGATGAGGCAAACGGGAAAATAGTGAAGACTTACTCGAATGGTGGAAATGCTCAATATTATTCTGCTATCCTCGCCTTGCAGTACAAACTGTGTAAGTTTGCCAATTTGTCGGGAGATATCAGATATAACCATGCGGAGGTGAAGACTACCTGGTCGAAGCATAACAACAATTTGACGGGTAATCTTGGGTTGAATATGTTCATGGGTGATTTTGCCTTGAAGCCTTACCTGCATTTTGGCAAGAAGTCTTTAGATGAAGCTGCTTTGGTGATAAGCAAGACTCCTATCGACTATGGAATGTCGTGTTCTTACAGCAGGGGCAACCTCTATGTAGAACTTCAGGCAGCATCGCCTTTCAAAAAGCAGGAGAAGCAATATTGGTTGGATTTGCCTATCTACAGTTACAGTAAGAGCATCAAAGACCAGACGGCTTCGCAATATGCCAGCATCAAGGTTGCTTACTCCTTCGACTTTGGCAGGAAGACCCAAAAAGTAGAGAAGGATGTTAATAAGAATATAAACAGCTCTTTGTTAAGAGTGGAGTAGAGTTGAATAAAACAAAAGATATAGGAACGGATGAAAATGTTAGATTTTAAGGTAAAAAGATTTGTTGGTATTATATTTCATTTGATTTTAGCTCAAATCTGTTTAGCTCAGACTGGTATCGCTAACCAAAATTTTGGAAAGGATACTTTGCAATTAAGGGAGGTTGTTGTTAGAGCAACCCGCCCTTTGGCAAAGTTGAACAGCGAAGGCTTTGTGACAGAAGTCAAAGGTACCGTTTTGGAAAAACTTGGTTTTGCAAAAGACGTTATGGGTATGTTGCCTGGTGTACTGAATAATAATGGTTCCATTGAAGTTTTTGGCAAGGGAAAACCAGTCTTCTATATCAATGGACATATTGTCCGCAATAATATAGAAGTTGAGCAATTGAAGGCTAACCAAATAGATAAGATAACAGTTATAACGAATCCAAGTTCACGTTATGCTTCAACCGTAGGTTCCATCATAAAGATAACAACCATTAAAAAGGTTGGGGATGGTTTCTCCTTTGATAACATCGCGACTTTTGGTTATCGTAATTATCTGTATGGCAAAGACAATTTGGACTTGAACTATAGAATTGACAATTTGGATGTTTTTGGAACGTTGGGATTTGAGAAAGGCAAGAATACGAACTCTAGCAAAAATGTTCAGAATTCATGGCTCTCGTCACATCATCAGCAGAATACGACTATGAAATCGACACAGCACTCAAACTTGATTGATGGTAAATGGGGATTTGATTTTTCCTCATCTCCAAAACTCTCATTTGGCGCATTTTACCAAGTATCTTATGCTCCAACAAAGACCAATTCGAGCATTATGTCATCATTATATTCTGATGATGTAATTGAAAGTGAGACTTCTGCATACAAGGATATCAAATTAAGAGATTTGGAACATTTGTTAGATGGATATTGCCATGGGGTTTGGGGAAAATGGAATTTGGAAATGACTTTTGATTTAATGTGGAAAAAAACACGTGAAAATCAAAATGTTATAGAGCAAACCGGCATCAATCAGGATTTCGGAATAAAAGATGTTGGGCATGCTAGGTTAATGGCAACGGAATTATATGCGTCACACCCATTTCTTAAAGGAAATTTTAGCTTTGGAGTAGATTTCACCAATAGTAGCCGTGAGGAAAATTCAGAAAGTGAAAATAGCATTATGGCAGGCGAGAACAATAAAATACAGGAGCTGAATATGGCATATTACGTTGAAACTATGCAGCATCTAGGCAATGTAACATTCCGTATCGGTGGCAGGTATGAGCATGTGAACAGTGAATATTTTATAGGTGGCAGAAAAAATCACGAACAGTCACATGTTTATGATAAGTTTTTCCCGACTGCTTCATTGTCTCTGCCCATTGGAAAAACTATGGTGCAGCTGAGCTATTCTAAGCAATGCTATCGTCCATTGTACTCTCAGTTGAGCAACACGGTTCACTATGTTAACAAATATCTCTATCAAAGTGGAAATCCGTATTTGCAACCATCCTATAGCGACAACATCTCTTTGAATTTGAGGTATCGCTGGCTGGCATTAACTGCTAATTATAAAAAGGTGCAAAACCAAATAATAACATCATATACATATTATGATGATGCGAAGACTATAGCTTTGCTCAAAAAGGAAAATTCTAGAAACAGTCTGTCTAACTTACAGATAATGGCTTCTTTTATGCCCGGATTCCTTTGGAAATGCTATTATCCCGTATTGGCATGTGGTGTTGTCTCGCAATTTTACAAGATTGATTACAGAGGAAATATAAAGCACGTGGACAATCCTTTGGTTGTAGTTAAGTTCAATAATATTTTCAAATTCCATAGCAACTATATGGCGACAGTAAATTACAGTTGGCGTAGTGAGGGAAATAGTGAGAATATTAAGATGGGGAGTGTTGGACAGATAAATCTTTCTTTGGCTAAGGACTTATCTGAAAAATGGAATGTCAAGTTGTCTGCAAATGACATCTTTAATACTGCCCGCAAAAATACTTTTACCATTTTCAGCGGAATGAATGATGTCTATATTGAAAAGGCTGCGTCTGTAAGGGCAGTGGAATGTATCGTAAGATATAAGTTTAATACAGTTAAAACAAAATATAAAGGTAAAGGGGCAGGGAAAAAGGAAATGGATAGATTGTAACTGTTTGAACTCTATCCTTTCTGGGATATGCTTATCGATTGTTTGTCGTAGTTCATATACCCTTATAAATGCAGCTTTATGCTTCAATTTAATAGGATTTTTCCCTCCGTTTCTTTGCCATTTCCATCTTTTTCCTTAAATTTGCAGCGGAAATTCTATAATAGATATATGTAATAGCAATAAGAAATGAAGAAGATGAAACAGAAAAAGATGAGAAAGATAGGCATCGCTTCGGCTCTGGGCTTGGTGGTGCTTGTGGTGCTGGGACTGTATGGTGCCAGCAACTATATGCTCAATTATTCGCTCAACTATCCGAAGGAGGAGAGAATGACGGCTGAGCATTGGAAGAATAGAATGAAGAATGAGTGTCCCTGGATGATTGGCTGGATGGATTCTGTGTATCAGCACCATTGCGTGAAGGATACCTTTGTCGTGATGCCGTCTGGCTACAAGGCCCATGCCATCTATTTCTATGCACCGAAGACTACGGAAAAGACTGCCGTGGTGGTGCATGGCTATCAGGTGCGCTCCGAGGGAATGTTGCACATCGCCTATCTCTATAATCACGATATGGGGTATAATGTGCTCCTGCCAGATCTGTATGGACATGGAGAGAGTGAGGGCGACCATATCCAGATGGGATGGAAGGATAGATGGGATGTCATCAGATGGTCGGAAGTAGCCAATGAGATTTTTAAAGTGAAGAGTGAAGGAGAAAAAGTGGAGAATGAAGAACGAAGAGTGAAGAATACCCGTCAGGTGATTCACGGTATTTCGATGGGTGCGGCAACCACGATGGCAGTATCGGGAGAGAAGACTCCTGATTACGTGAAGTGCTTTGTGGAGGACTGCGGCTATACCAGCGTGTGGGATGAGTTTTCCGCTCAGCTCAAAGACCAGTTTGGCTTGCCTGCCTTCCCGCTGATGAATACCACTTCCGCCCTTTGCCAGCATCGCTACGGCTGGTCGTTTGCCGAGGCTCAGCAGATAGAGCAGGTTCGCAAGAGCACCAAACCGATGCTCTTTATCCATGGCGACAAGGATGCCTTCGTGCCCTACGCCATGCTTCATCCGCTTTATGAGGCGAAGACGAAGGGCAGAAAAGCCATCTTCATCGCTAAAGGCTCCGTTCATGCCATGGCATATCGCGACCATCACGAGGAATACACCCGCATCGTGAAAGATTTTGTTTCTAAAGAAGAATAGGCTATTCTCCTATGTGTTGTCCCACCACATACCCCGTGGTCCAGGCTGCCTGCAGATTGAAGCCGCCGGTGATGGCATCGATGTCGAGCACCTCGCCGGCAAAGAAGAGGTGAGGGCACACCTTGCTCTCCAGGGTATGCAGGTCGATGTTGCTGAGGCTGATGCCGCCGCAGGTAACAAACTCCTCCTTGAAGGCTCCCTTGCCGTTCACCTGATAGAGGTCGTTGGTGAGGGTTTCTATCAGCAGGTTGCAACCCTTCTTTCCCATTTCGCTCCATTTCTTCTCGGGTGCATACCCCATCTTTTGAATCAGGAAGAGCCAGAGGCGGGATGGCAGATTGTAGGGGCGGATGCTTGCCAGCTGCTTCTGTGGGTTGGCGATGATGATGCCCTGGATGTTCTCTTCCACCAGCGAGCGGTTGCTCTCGTGTACCCAGTTTACGGAAATCCTGATCTGATAATTGTTCTCGTGCAGATAGCGGGCAGCATGGGATGAGAGCTTCAGCACGGCAGGACCGCTCATGCCCCAATGGGTGATGAGGAGCGGACCCTCTGCCTTCAGTTTGGTGCCTGGAATGCTGGTATATACAGGCTCCACCACCGTGCCCATCAGGTTCTTGAAAGCCTTGTCGGCGATGTTGAAGGTGAAGAGCGATGGAATAGGCAGCTCTATCGCATGTCCCAGGTCTGAGAGATGCTTGAAGCTCTCCATCTTCGGATGACCGCCAGTGGTGATGGCTACCCGGTGGAAGGCAATCTGCCTGATTTCGGAAACGGGATGAGAGGCAGAAGATGCACCCGATAGATTTCCCTTTTCTTTTGAAATCTTGAAATCCAGGAGCAGGCGCTCATCCTCCAGTTCGGTGATGGCGGTGAGCTGGTGGTTGCATTGTATCTTCACGCCCAGTCGCTTGGCGGTATTCACCAGACAGTCGATGATGCTGTGCGAATCCTGCGATTGCGGAAACACGCACTGGTCTTCCTGCGTAACCAGTGGCACGCCGTTCTCCTCAAACCAGTCGAAGGCATGCTGGTAGTCGAATCTCTTGAAGAGTCGCTTCATCAGTTTATGTCCGCGGGGGTACGCCTGTTTCAGGTCGGAAATCTCCTCAAAGGAATTGGTAAGATTGCATCTTCCTCCTCCCGTGATTTCCACCTTGGCGAGAACCTTAGAATTCTTTTCGAAAATCGTGATGTCGGCGTGAGGGAAGTTGCGCTTGGCCTCTATCGCCGCAAAGAATCCTGCGGCACCCCCACCAATAATTGCAATATGTAGTGTCTGTGGCATATCGTATTTTTTGATGATTAGGGTGCAAAGGTACTGCTTTTCTTTGATAAAAGAAGAAAAGTTCCCCTTTTTCTTTTGCAGATACGATAGATTTTTGTAACTTTGCGCAAAAATCATAGTATATCAAGTATCAAATAGATTTATGGCAAAAAGAGAATATGTTGAGGCCAACAAGCGTTGGCTGGAGGAAAAGGCAAAGGAGGAGGGCGTTATGGCGCTGCCTCGTGGTATATATTATAAGGTGTTGAAGCAGGGCGACCCGAAGGGAGCACAGCCTAGCCGACGCAGCATCGTGACGGCCCATTACACCGGTTGGACCATCAATGGCAAGAAGTTTGATTCCAGCCGTGGCGGTACGCCGTTCGCCATGCGATTGAGCGACCTGATTGACGGCTGGATTGTTGCCATGCAGCAGATGCACGTGGGCGACCAGTGGGAACTTTACATCCCTGCCGAGATGGGCTACGGCAAGTTTTCGCAGCCGGGCATCCCAGGCGGTTCTACCCTGATATTCGAAGTAGAACTGCTGGGAGTGGGATAACCCGGCTATAGTCGGTTCAATTCATCTTCCGCACTGTTCATGCCGTTGTATCTTCCCTTGCGCTTGTTGAATTTCCAGGTTACGGTCAACTTGTAGCTCCATAGCTTGTAATCCTCAGTCTGGGAGAAGTCAACGGCATGCTCGTGGGTTCGCTCCTTGAAGAGCTGCTGATGGAAGAGGTCGTTGGCACTGAAGGCAACCTGTAATCTGCCGTCCATCCACGATTTGTTGGCACCAAGACTCCAGTTCTGAGTGGGGCTGAACTTCGTTTTGCCCACTTGTCCTCCGTTGTCAAAACTGTAGGAGAGCGACAGCTGATAGTCGTTTGGTAGCGTGAAGTAATTGTCAAACGATGCATTCCAAGTTGCTCCGTTATAGCTGATTAGCTCTCCATGATCGTTTACGGAGAAGCGCTGGTAAGTGATGCTTGCATGGGCATTCGGACGCCAGCAGCCGAAGACGTGACCCCAGTTGAGATAGGCCATGTATTTCTGCATCTTGTTGAAGTTCATGAATGTGCTCACGTATCTTACGGGCTTGTCCTCCGGCACTTCATGCACGTACATGATGGAGTGGTCGATACGGGTGTATCTCAACATTCCCATGAAATCTTTCCACTGCACGGAGTAGGTCAGACGATAGGTGTTGACAGGCTGCAGCTTCGGATTGCTGATCTGATACTGAAAGCGCGAGGTATAGTAGATGTTCCCACTGAGCTGACTGAAAGAAGGTCGGGCGGTGGTAGTTCGGAAGCTGAGCGAGTGATGCCACGACGGTTCTTTGAGAGTGATACCGAACGATGGAAACCATTGGTCGTAATGACGCTCCATATTATCGGGAGATTCCTCCGACAGATTGGTGTATCGGGATGTGAGATGCTCGTATCGGATGCCTGCCCACCAGCTCCATCTGCCAGCTTCACCCTGATATTGCAGGTAAGCAGCCGTCTTGGTATCGTGGTTTTTGTATTCCGTAGTTCCAAGCATATCGGCAGAACTTTCGGTTTTTCCCTTACCTTCCATCAGGCTCCATTCGCCACCGAAGTTGATGGAATGTTTGTCAGAGATGAGTTGCTTGACTTCGAATCTTCCACTATAGATATCGTAGTTGGAATTGGAACGGTTGAGGGTTTCCTGCATCTCGCTACCTTCTTTCTCCGTGATAGGCTGGCTGTCAGAATTCTTGTTCCTTGCATAGTCCAGATAAATCTGTGATGAGAAATGCTTCGACCATTTAGCCAGATGGAAGAGGTTGAAGTGGTGACTGCGCTGGTGTCCCCATTGCTGGCTCTCCGCATCAAAATACTTCATCTCTCTATTTGTATCTTCTCCTGCTGGGTTAGGATAGCGATAGTACTGCTGCTGTTTCTCGCTTCTACCGCCATTCAGCCAAAGCCCTTCCCATTGTATTCCCACTTCGTGTTGCTTGCTGAGCAACCAGTCGAAGTTGAGTTCTGTAGCGTTATAATTTGCCTTGTTCTTGCCATGGCGGTCGGTTCCGAAGAGATATTCGCCATCATTGGCTCTTACGAGCGCTTCCTGTGGCTGATGCACATTGTATCGGTTGTCTGTGTAGCCGTAAAATCCTGTGAGCGAAATCTTCTTCGTTACCCAACCCAGGGTCAATTCCTCGTGGTTGGTGTTCACCTCGCTCAATTTATCATACACCTGCATCTTGCCGAATATACCCTCGTCTGTTCTTTTCGTCAGGATTCTCAGTACGGCTCCCGTCGTTGCATCATATTTTGCACCAGGAGTGGTAATGAGTTCTATTTCATCTATCAGCTTCACATCGAGATGAGAGAGTTCGGCAGAGGTAGCCTTTTTGTCGTTGAGATAGATGGTGGGTGCTCCCAGTCCGTTTACCTCCAGGCTTCCGTCGGCGGTTTGTTTCATACCGGGTATGTGCTTCAATACATCATCCAGCGTTGGCTCCTTTGCCAAAGGAGTATTACGGACACGGGTAACCAAGGCATCGTTTCTCATCTTGTACATCGGGCGATGACCTGTTACGGTTACGGCTTGAATCTCGGCCTCCTTATCAGCTTTTGTCTCAGCCTCCTTATCAGCTTTGATCGAATCTTTTTCCGTCTGTACCGAGTCTGCGCAAACTCCAGATGTCGGGAATTTCCCGTTTTGTGCTGTTGCACAGGTGGTGGTGGCTAGCATCGCCCATAAAACTGTTTCTTTCTTCATATTCTTCCTTGTTTTTTGTTTTCATCTGCAAAGGAACAGCTTTTCGGGCTCAAAATCGCAAATAATCATTACTGAAACATTACGCTGGCAAAATAATCTTGCTTCACCTTATTATATATAGTGAAATCTTCGTACCTTTGCATCGAAAAAAGAAAAAATGATATGAATAGAAGAATCAAACAAGTCTGGCTGCTCGCCATCCTTTCCTCTTTCCTGCTGATAGGCTTGCAGACCTATTGGCTCTATAATAGCGTAACCTATTCGATGGGAGAGATGGGGAAGAAAAACGCCGAAAAGGCGGAACGGGCGATTATTGCCTATCTGACAAATATCGGAGCGGCGGTAAAAGAAAAATCACATATCGGTTATGTCGTCTCGGCATATTTTTCAGACTTCAAGGGTCCCTGTACTACGGTTTGCTCTCCGCTGGATACGGATACAATCATTGGTGGAGTGGTGTATCGCAAGCCGGGATTCGGTAATGTGATGGAGAAGAGAGATACTTTCGATTTGCGTGAGACGGATTCCAACAATTCTTTTGATTGCCTGAATACTTACATCACTTACCAGCTTACCCGCTTTGACAAGGCGCATTTTGATCGTTTCATCAGTAGGAAACTGGGCAATGATTTCATCGGGGCAGAGATGAAGACGGGCAAGCATCGTCTGTGGCAGACAAGAATCGTGGAACCTCCTACCTTGTTTCATCACGAAATGCTGGTGGAAGTGCCTTTCAATCCTATTCAGTATCAGTCGATGCAGATGAGGATGCAGGTGCTGATGCTGCCCATCCTGAAGGGAATGATGTGGCAGATGATAGGAAGTCTGCTGGTTACCATCATGCTTCTCCTGAGCATAGCTTATCTCATCAAGGTGATGCTCCTGCAGAAGAAGGTGGATAAGATGCGAAGCGACTTCGTGCATACGATGATTCACGAGCTGAAGCGCCCGGTGCAGACACTGAAGATGTGTGTATCTGTATTCTCTGCTCAAAAGACAGATGAGAAGGATGAGAATGCCCTCATCATGGAGACGGTAAGAGAGGAGAGCGATAACCTGACCGCCTATCTCGCCAAACTTCGTGAAGTAATCAGGGCAGAGGAACATATCCCGCTCCAGATAACGTCTTTCGATATCCATGCCGCCTTGCAGAATCTGGTGGCTGTGTATCGAAAGAACAGACAGAAGGAGGTGAATGTTTCGCTCGATTACCAGCGCACTTCCGACCGGATGATGGGAGATAGAGACCAGCTTCTGAATGTGGTCAGTAATCTGATGGAGAACTCGGTGAAGTATTCCGGCGACATTGTCAATATCCATGTTGCCTGCCGAGATACCGGGAAGGGGGAAGTCATGATTTCTGTATCAGATAATGGTATCGGAATTTCGCCCGACGAGCAGCAGAGAGTCTGGACGAAGTTCTATCGCAGCAATGCTTACCCGGATATGATGCAGCCAGGCATCGGCTTGGGTTTGAGTTTTGTTGATATGATTGTGAAGGCCCATGGGGGCAGGAAAATGATGCAGAGCGAAGTGGGCAAGGGAACCAGGATTTCAATCATCATCCCGCAACACTCCTGATGCATCCGGTTTAACGCTATAAACAACAGAAAAAATGATCAAGATATTATTTGCAGACGATGACTTGAAGTATTCCATGTTGCTGAAGAGTTTTCTTCAGCAGCATGGCTACGACGTGACTTATGCCGGCAATGGCAAGAAGGCATGGGAGCAGTTCCCGGAAGTGAAGCCCGACCTGGTATTGCTCGACATCAATATGCCGGAGATGGATGGCTATGAGGTGGCAGAACGCATCAGAGCCATCGACCCGAAGGTGCTTATCTTCTTTCTCACCGACCGTACGGAGAAGAACGATCGACTGAAAGGTTTCTCCCTGAAGGCAAACGATTATCTTGCCAAACCCTTCTATCCGGAAGAGTTGCTGGCAAGAATAGAGGAGCGGTTCTCCATGAATGAGAGTGAGACGATAGAAGAGGAGGTGTATCATTTCGGAGAAACCACCTTCTGCTATAACAACAATGAGCTTCGTACCCGTTCCTCTCGTGTGCTCATCACCAGCCGACAAGCCGACATCCTCCGTCTGCTGGCGAAGAATATCGGCAATGTAGTAAGCAAGGAGATGATACAGGAGGCGGTGTGGGGTACCGTAAGCTATGCCAACTCCCTGGCTGTGAATGTACAGATGACGTATCTCCGCCATGCTCTTCAGCATGATGCGACCGTTAAGATTGAGTCGCTGAAGAAAAAGGGATACGTCTTATCTGTTATTTCTCCAGAGTAACGATGATGTAGCTTCTGCCATCCTCTTTCAGGCCTCTTTCCAGAATGGCTTTGGTGCCCTCTTTCAAGATCTCGATGGCTCTGATCTTGCTGGGAGAAATCTTGTTGAATTCCTCTTTAGTCAGCTCCTGCTCTCTGCCCTTGATCAGATAGTGAGGGGCTGGCTTGGCGACAGGAGGTGTGGTAGTGGTGATGATATGAATCTCTATCACATCTCTTTTGGGTGCCGGCAGGACGTTGGTGTTTACCTGGTAATTTTTGATGGTTTTACCGATAAGCTCCTTGCCGGTGAAGTTTGGAATGCGCTCGCCGTCGATGGTGTAGATACGCAGGGTATCTGCCTTGGATGCCATACTGCTGGTTATGCCCAGCAGGGCAAATGCAATGGTGAAAATATACTTTTTCATAAGCGTAGAGAGTTTTATAAATCGTTTAACTGTGCCAATGGAAGTAGCTGATAACTACCATCTTGCGTTTCTGTGATATTGATGGCGTAATGCTGCATGTTGCCTTCGTTGTCCAGGGTTGAGATAACGATGTTATCACCTTGGCGGTTGATGGTCAGCTGCTCGGCAGAAGGCAGGGCGGCAGAGGCTACTTCATAAATCTGATTGAAATCTTCATGAATGCTTCTTTCTGTTTCAGAAGAGGTCTTCCCGGCATATTCTGAAGTCTTCTCTTTGTTTTCTGAAGTCTTCTCCGTATTACCTAAAGAGGTCTCTGCTGTCTTCCCAGCATCTTTCTCGCTTCTTTCTGCGATATTCTTTCTTTTGGCAAGAGTAACCTTGCTTGACTTCATTTCCTGTGGAGTCACGATATCCTGGGTTGCAGCCAGGAAGAGGGAGTCGGCACGTTTCATCTTTTCGTATGCGTTTAGATTCCCGTTTCCATCTTCTGAAGATGGCTGCGAGCGAACCACCTGCTCTGTAGGAACCAGGTTGGCAAGGCCAGGTTGTTCAGAAGAGGATGAGAAATAATCCTTGATAGGGAAGAGCAGGAAGATGAGTCCTGCCAGCATCGCCGTAGCGAGAAGAATGGCTGAGAGACGTACCCATCTCGTCTCGTGCTTCTTAGAAGTTGCAAGGGACAACTCTTTCATTTGCAGCTGTACATCAGCTTCTTCTTTTCTGTCCAGTTCTTTCATCTCTTCTTTTCCGTCCAATTCTTCCATCATTTCCATTTCTGTTTGATGGATATTCGGAGTATAGTTCTCCATTCCCAGCATCAGGTTTCTGATGTCGAGATCCTCATCCGTTAAATCCTTATTCTCGCAATGGCGATAGAAATCAGCCAATGCCTGTTCTTCCTCCACGCTGGTATCAGCATCGAGGTAGCGCTCTATCAGCTCATGGCGATAGGTTATATCTTCTAGTTTCTTCATTTCTTTCATTTTTAGAGTTTATGACTTCATCATTTTCAACAATGATCTTCTTGCTGCAGAAATCATCGTCTTGGTGCTCGTCTTGTTGGCTCCACAGATTTCGGCAATCTCATCGAGGCTCTTTCCCTCGCTCCTCAATAGCAGCATTCTTCTCTGCGTACTGGGAAGCCTGTCCATCGCCCTATTGAGTCGCCTTTGCGTATCTTCGCCGATGATGGTCTGGTCGGTACGCTCGGTTGCCGTACAGATTTCTGCGGGATGCTTCATCTGTTCCAGCGATGCTGTCTGGGCTTTGTTGCGTCTCAGATGGTCGATGCAGAGATTCCTGGCTATCGTCATACCTAGGGCCTCGATGCTCTGGTATTCCGAGAGCTTGTCGCGCATCTTCCAGAGCTTCACCAGGGTTTCCTGCACGATGTCGTCGGCTTCTTCGGCAAGGGTTCCTGCCGAGAGATAGCGCTGACAATGTGCCGTCAACCTGGGGCGCATTTCCTGGGCGATATGTTCAAATTCTGTTTCTTCCATTTGTTCCTTTTTATGTGTATGACGCAAGAAGAGGCGAAAGGTAAACAAAAAAATGCTACCTTCGCACATTTTCGTGCAAAGATAGCATAAAAATTTGAGATATAGACATATCTTTTATTTTATTTGTGGATGAAGTGGTTTATTCCTCTGTTTTTTCCATCATCTTCTCATAGAGTCCATCCACGATGGAGTCGGCGAGCGAGATGTTGGGCACCATGATGCTTTCACACTTCAGGTATTCGCATGCCTTGAGGAAGATTTCAGCGGCAGGAATGATGACGTCGGCACGGTCTTCCTTCAGAGAGAAAGAAATCTCGCGCTCCTCGATGCTCAGGGGCTGCATCATCGAGTAGAGGCGCTTCAGCTCGGCAAGCGTCAGGTTCTCGTCGAGGTTGTTGGAGTAAATACCGAGGAAAGAGAGGCGCTCCAGCAATGGCACATACTCTTTCTCTGCCTCCTGCAGAATGCGATGGTTGAAGTACATCCAACTGATGTCGCGTTCTACATAAGCTTTCTTCATCATATCTTCTTTAGTCATGATTTCACTGGTTTAATCTTTAGAGTTACTTTACTTTTGTAGGCTCTTTCTTAGCCTTCTTCTCAGAATCAGCCTTCTTTTCAGAATCAACCTTCTTTTCAAGATTCTCCAAAACCAAATAGTCGGTGTCTCCATCGATAAAGTGGAGTTCCTTGCGGAAGAACTTGCTGCTTCCTGCTGGCACGATGATGTCGTGCAACTGATCGCAGTCGTCAAAGGTATGGCGGCCTACCTTTTCTGGGGTACCTGCGAAGGTAATCTTCTTCAACTTGTCGCACTCTGCAAAGGCATAGCTTCTTACAACCTTTACGCCCGCAGGTACATAAACGTTATCCAATTCATCACAATCGTAGAAAGCATCGTGCTCGATTTCCTTCACGCTATTGGCGATGATCACGTTCTTGAGGGCCTTCTTGCCACGGAATGCCATCTCGCCGATAATCTCCACTCCCTCTGGAATAGCAAAGCTAGCCTCCTGTCTCATGCAATAGACCAGGCGCTTCTTGTCGTTGGTATAAACTGCATCGCCATCGTACTCGAAACAGTCGCTGTCAATCTTCTGCAAGGCGAGATTGAGCACCAGGTTTTCAAACTTTCCGTCTTTCTTGGAACTCTTCTTAAGAATCTCCAAGATTGCTTTCTTGTTTTCCTTCATCCTATATAAATAATTAATGTTTCTTTTCAGCTGCAAAGGTACGGCGATATTTTCAGATGTGAAAGAAAAAGCGATTACGTGTTTGTGACGATGTTGTTACGATGGTGTTTCAGTCCTCTGCTGTATTTTTGGCTAATTCCATCTGTAGTTTTTTTGCTAATTCCTTCAGTAGTATTTTTTTTCAATCGTATTCAGAATAAAAAACGTTTATG
>ERZ1023965.113-NODE-113-length-21705-cov-9.663788_pt1 | contig 21705 bp, 40 predicted proteins | sample MGYA00380428_ERZ1023965 | MGnify/ENA primary metagenome ERZ1023965 (study PRJEB33179, sample SAMN07449054) | human gut metagenome | biome: Human-gut; feature: Human associated habitat; material: Faeces | host: Homo sapiens | place: India:Kasaragod | collected...
TAGTATTTGTGAAAGCATACGATATTATTTTCAATTTCTGTCCAATCCTTGAGATCATCAAGGTTTTGCCCCTCAAAATTCTCAATTCCGATGCCGTCAACATGGGCTTTCACGCAATCCATAATCTGTTTCGCAAACTTATGCATAATATCAAGCCTCCCTTACTGCAATCAAATTACTGTTCTGAACCTCGATAGCCTGTGTGGATGTATTCTGCACGGCTACGGTACTGCAACAACCGCAAGGCACATCAACATATGCCTGTGCTGATACGTTAAAGAAATTCTCAACTGCCGCAGGGGTTACAATCATCTTTGTTGACTGCAAAGGCTCTCCATCAACTGCGATTGAAAGAGAAATCTCTCCAACTGTGCCGCCTGTCGGAATCTGAATGTTGCCGGAATACGATACCAAAAATCTAGCCTTACACTGATTTGTGATACCTCTTAGCTTGATAATTCCGCTTCCCTGTCTGTGTACGATACATTTTGTTCCGCTTACTGCCGTTTCCGTGAATGCAACATCTTCTCCAGCGGCAACGGTTTGTAATGCAATTCCTGTTACTTCCATTATTTTTACCTCTCTTTCATAAAATAAGGGCAAACATTACAGTCTGCCCTTGGGTTATAAGTAATACTGCTTAGCAGACATAATCTCGACTAACTCTTGGACTAAACTTGAACTAAACTTGGACTAAAAAACGGTTTTCAATCGGTTTAGATTGAGTTAACGCAATTAAGATACTCAATTATTTAGTTTTAGCAGTTACAACCGGCGTTACATCCGCATCCATATGCATAAGCATTTGGGTTAGGTACAACATATGCCGGGATAGCAGACGGATTTACTGCGTTGATAATCTGCTGCGTCTGAGCCGCCATCTGGGTTGTAAGCAGTGCACTCTGACGATCCTGTGAAGCCGCTCTGCGCAGATCATTATTTTCTGCCTGTAAGCTAGAAATTTTCTCATTGCAGAGATAATCAAGAATAGCGCGTGTTCCTGCGTTCTGACTGTCGATAATGTCTCTCGTGTTGCTGTTCATGGTGTTCTGCAAAGCGCAAGTGTTAGTTGCCATGTTGTAGTTTACGCCTTGAATGGCTTCTCTTGTTTCGCAGCCAATTTTGTTATCATGTAAGCTCTTTATCTTACATTTCTATCGGTTTCCTCGATAGTTCAGACTATATCTTCACCTATACTAACCATATAGGGTCGGGCACTCGTGTTGAGTTTATTGGTATTCGTCCTCACTCATTAGTCGTTGAAGCTTCAACACTACTGTTATCGAAATTCGTGTTGCTTGCCTGCTGATTATCATATTCACATACATATTTCATGTTTTTCCTTTTTCCGGCTATATACGGAGCTAAATATCCTTTTTTCAATCCAAGCATTTCTTCTGCTTCTTTTTTTGAATTATATCTTACTCCATTTACAATGATAGGTTTTGAATGCAATTCGCTATTTTTACTTGGCACAAAATCATGATCAGTTTTGTCATTTGCATATCTGCATATGCATCCTTTGGGGGAAAATCCTTTTTTCGCCCAGTTTGTTATTGTAGAAGTTGAAACTTTTATTTTTTTTGCTAAATCAACGGCAGATTCGTATATTTCATCATTGTAAATAATTTCCTTACAACTTCCTTTATTATACCTTCCGCCTTTGAACTCAACTTGTTTTGTGTCTTCATATCTACATATATCAAAATTACTACTAATCCCTTTTTCACACCATTTTTTTATAGTGTCATATGAAACGCCAAAATGTTCTTGAGCTGATTTTATAGAATTAAATTTATGCTCCCCAATAATCACACCTCTGCTTTTCTTTAGAGATACCCTCTCAGAAGTTTTTTTATCTCTCATTGGATTGTTTAAAATCATTCTTTTTCTCTGCTCTTTTGATTTCATTACATTATTTTTTGAATACTGTTCTCGTTTTTCATCTGTCCACCAATTCGTAACGCCGCCGGCACCACCTTTGTTTATATTGCACACGCATTGCCCAATACACTTTAACTGAAAAACTCTTTCAAACTCATATTCAAAAGCTTCTTTTTCTGAATCAAATCGTTTCACTATCCTACTTTCACAATCATATCTTTTTATCATTTCATTAAATAATCGATTGTGTTTTCTTACCTTATAGCGATTTTTACATCCTTTTCCTACATATATTATTTCTCCTGTTCCTTTAATATACCATTCATATACATAAAACATGTTGTTCACCTCCGCAATTTATACACTAATTATACATCAGTTTTGTGCGAAAGTAAATGTGAACTTAGACTTTCCAGCAATTCACCCGATTGCCAACGCATATCGCTATGCGTAAGTACCTACTGCGTTTACATTAAAAGTAAACAAATTCAAAATGGCTTTTTTGAATTTATTTAAGCACTGAGCAAGCTGTGACTGTAAAGCATTGGTATTCTGCATATTAGCAACTGTATCAGCATTGACAGCCTGCTGAATGCCGAATCCGGTCTGCAAAATGTTTGTGTTGATGCCATTCATGCCGTTTTGTACTGCATAGAATCCGTCACAAATTCCGTTTGTAATGCCATCAAGCTTTGACACAACCGCCTGATTATCAAATCCGCGCTGGATTTCGCTTCCGACACCGCCATTCATTCCGTTTCCTCCGAATCCGTTACCGAATCCGCCCCATCCGAAGATAGCGAAGATAACGATAATGAACCATAACCATGATCCTTCTGCGCCCCATCCGTTGTTATTTGCGTTTCCGTCAATGTTTGCTACAAGCGGAACAGATGCACAATTACCTGTGTTAAACATAGAATTTACCTCCATAATTCATTTTTTATATACATAATCTTGCAAGAATTAGTATCACATTCCTAATTGGCTTTTAAACGACTCAAAAGCCTTATCTGCGTCAATCCCCTTTTCTTTGCACAAATTCCTAGCCATCTGCTCGATGCCCTTGGAATCTCCATTTTGTGCCATCTGCATAGCATTGCGGGCCATAGGGTTTTCCATTACGCTTTTGTTCCCCATCATTTGTTGTAAAAACTGCTGTGGGTTTCTCATACCCTGTAACATCTGCATAGGATTCATTAAGACTCACTCTCCTTTTGTGTTCGTGAAGATTTTCTTTGCGTTTGCGAAGATAACTTATCTTCCAACTCTTCCATCTTTCCAAACAAACAATCCAATTTGTCAGTAATAGCCTTTGTTGCATCGTCAGACAGCCCTATTTCGATTTTTTTATCGTCACTTGAAGAATCTGCCATCTGCTCATTAAAAGGCTTGTAAACGGTCTTTCTGATTGTTCCATTGGCATCCCATTGTTTTGCTACGATTGCGCTCATGTCCTGCATCGGGAAAAACGCAACGCTTCCGTCCATAGGTACATCATTCGCCATGATCGCTGATTCCGACTGCACTACTTTCCCTTGGATTCCAAGAAACTGCGGTTGCATCTGCGGAATCTGTGGCTCTGGCTGTTGAAACCTCTGCATTGGGTTGTACTGATATGCGGCATAGCTTGGGTTTGGGTTAAATGCCATATTTTGATTTTGCATCTGATACATTCTCTTCCTCCAATACTTCCTTGATTGCGTGAATCATCGCTGACTGATACACAAGCGGAACCTTTGACACATCTTCTCTCGTTAAGATTTTTTCAAGAATTTCATCCGTAAATAACATTCCGCATCCCTCCTATGCTTATATTTTTGCATAAAAAAATACGGTTCTTCCGCAAAAAATAAGCAGAAAAACCGCATAAAAAAAGAACGCCCAAAGCGTTCCAAGTCTACCATTTTCAGAAAAGAATCTAAAGCACTTGCGCAGACTCCTTTCTTTTGTGTTCAGTTTTTGAGTACCATTTTGAGTACCATTTTTTTTTAAGACGCCGCAAACACAGTGTTTATGCGACTTTTAAAACAGTCCGTACGGGAATCGAACCCTAAAGTAATTGCCTTGAAACGGCTTAAAATAGCCATTCTTTCAATTTTTCTTTGAGTACCTTTGAGTACTAGGGACTCATAATGCTTCGATTAAGTCAAGTTCCTGTCTCTTTTCCTCAATTCCGGTACGATCAAAATAATAATGATCTTTTGTGCAACTAATGTCTGTATGCCCCATAGTATCAAGGATTGTGGACTCTTTCACTTTTCCGTCAAGAAGAATACTTCCGTATGTCTTTCGGATTTTGTGCGGAGACTTCACTTTCATTCGCAGTTCATGTTCACAGATATACCGCAAACGTTCACGAAAGTTGTAGGATTTCAACCGTTCTCCGTCTCTTTCAAATAGATATTCCCCGAAGTGATTTCTCTTTCGTACTTCATCAAGAATCCATTTGTACTTATCCGGCAATATTGCAAATCGCAATCCGGCTTCTGATTTCGGAAAATCTTTAACCTCATAGCGAAAACCATCATCATCACGATAGCGTGTCTCTGTAGAATTGATAGCAACCGTGTAGTTTTCAACATCTTTCCGCTTTAATGCCGACAATTCCCCGACACGGACTCCTGTCTTAAACATGAATAACAATCCAAGGTTCACAATATCCAAGTGATTCCTTAAGTACATCTCCATGCGTTCTTTTTCATCCGGCATATATACTTGGTCTTTTGCCTGCCGAACTACGTGTTTAAACACTTTTGGCGATATATCCATGTCTTTCAGCGTGTATGTAATGGAAAACTTAACATACTTTTTCCGCTTGGCATACTTGAAAATTCCGTAGATAAGCGTTCGGAAGTTCGAGAATGCCTTGGAAGTCATGTCGAAATCATGGATGCTATTTCGTATAAACGTTTCAAGGTCACATTCGTCTATACTTTTGATTCTCTTATCCTTGATACCGTCAAAGTATCTCTGAAAGTCCATTAAGTATCTGTCATAGGTTGCCCTGCTTATTTCTTCAAGTTCCAGCTTTTGTGAAATCCAACGGTTGAAGATTTCCTCTACTGTAGGGTCATCCTCTTTCTCTTTCCAATAATCAATGATCTTCTGCTCGACCGCTTCTCTGCGCTTTGCCTTGATTTTACGTCTGCCTTTTACTTCATCCGGCAGATATGAGTACCAGTTCTCATCCTTTCCTTGATAGATTTTATAAGGGTTTTTGTTGAGTAATTTTTCTCTCTTTTGCATAGTGACTTGTTTCTGCACAAGTGCTATGTCTAGTATGCCACTATCAACGGCATATTTCAACAGTTCTTTTTCATCCAATCAAATACCCCCGTTCTTTCTATTTTGTCCTTTATATCTCTCACTCTGTACTCTATCGTTCTTAGTGATAGATTTTCTTTTGTGGATATTTGCTTTTGTGAAAAACCACGGCAGAGAAGAGAGAAAATCCTCTCCTCTTCTTCCGTGAAATTGGCATTTTCTTTAATGTATTCAAGTTCTGGCTTAATGAATTTTGTAAATTTCATAAGCCATTTCTCCTTATTTTATTGGTTGATATTTAAGTTTTTAATTTTGGAAATCTGATAATAATTGATAAAGCTATTGATTTCTCCATATTTCTTCATCAAGAATATATTGTCTGATAAATCTATCTGCGTACTGTGGATGTATCATTGACCTTTGCGTTTTAACTGATAGTCCATCGTCATTTACCCTACTTTTTGCTATTATTTTCGTTTTTACATAATCAATAGTTTCAAATACGAGATTATTTTTGGGTTTAAAATTCACAAACCAATATTGTGTCGGCTTTTTATAGCAATCTCCATTTTGTGTTCTATCTTTGTCTACCAGGTCAGGTTTTAAGCACCAATACGATGTAAGATAATGCGGTTGATTATACGGATTTTCTATAACTAATCTTATTTTTCTCCTTATACAATTTATGACTAATTTATTAAGTAATCCGTAAAATTCATTCAATGCATCGTGCCTTTCTATTGCACTTTCGCATTTCTTTTCCAAACTCCAATTTCTTTGTGAATAATTATTACCAGAAAACCATAATTGGCTTTGACATTCAAAATAAGTGCAAGGGAAAAATGCAAATATCAAATCATCAGGTCTTATCTTATCAAACAAACTCGGTTCGCCTTGATACCCCCCCCTCTATCTCTTTAAAAAGGTCAGTAACATAGTCGGTTTCGTTAAATTCATTCTGAATATCATAGTCGTAGGCTTCAATTCCATACTTCTTAAAAGCGTTCTTGAATGTGCCTGACTGTTCAAATAAACAATGTACTTTCATTCTAAATCTACCAAAAGGAAACCTCGGTTTTATGTGCGCACAACCTATTCCTTTCTTTGTTTTTTAGTTAGTTATCTTCTTTTCTCTTAAAATCCTCGCAAGACACAGCAAGCAAGCAACCTACACAGTTAATGGGAACAAACCCATTATTTTTCTTATAACTGTAAGAATTTTTGCAAATATTACAAAAATCTTTTCCAACGCTTGCCTTGCAACTTGTCTTTTTATCTTCCAACTTTTCCCCAAGACTCTCATTTATCCTTTTGAGTTCCTCAACCTTTTTCTGCAATTCCTCAAAATCTTCAATGAGTTTATTGTATTTCTTCTTGCTTAAAATCTTCATTCTGTATCACCCTTTCAGTTCAAACTCAAATAACACATAATTCCACAATCCGGGAAAATCTCTGTATTCATGTTACCTCTGTCCGGTTCAAGTTCATCCAGATATACCGGATTCCCTTTCCCGTCCTTAAGGATTGAATAACCAACTTCTCTTTCCAACTTCGCCCGACTTTCGAATACTTCCGGGAAATCTTTTCTGATTCGATTCCAATAACCCATGCCGCCTTTTACACAGCCGATACAGTTATTGTTCGGATAGCCAAGGTCATACATCAAAGGTCGGGCAAAATCAAAAGTCCGTTCAAACAATCCATGTACCTCTTCTTTTGAGAGGTTTTTGTCAATCAGTGGAAATTCGTGTGCGGCTTGCGGACTTGCTTCAATCGTCCGCTCTGCCCGGTTCTTTTCCTTAAGGTCAAATCCCCAAACGTAAGTCAATTCACAATCCTTATGTCGTTCCTCCCACTCTTTTCTCACTCTCTTTTTGAGCCAGTTCGTGCAAGGTGCGAATCCGTTTGCCGGATTTCTAAATCCTCCAAATGTTCTTACGCAATCCTCTACACATCTGTACTCGCTTGATTTCAGTATCTGAATTTCTTTCCCGATTGCTTTCTCGCAATCTTTAATAAACCTGATACTGTCCTCATGTTGGTCTGCAATGTCAATGTAAATCCATTCGTCTACATTCCCTGCTAAATATCCAGCCATAAAACTTGATATTCCTGCACTTATCCAACATACCTTTAGTTTCTTTTTTGTCATAACACCACGCTACAAATCGCTTTGTAATCGTGGATAAATTTTTAGATTGCTCTACATCTCGCGGTCAGTTTCCGTTCCGCGCCTTATAGCCACAATGAATATTTTTCTATACAACCATTGCGAATCTCCGTTGCATAACCTCGGTTTACCGAGGATTCGTTATTCCTTTCTTTCTTCTAAAATTTCGTCTAAGCAGGTGTTATAACCTGCTTTCATATCTTCTGTCCATCGACCGTTAGGATAACACGATAATGTTACCCGGGTTTCTTTCTTCTCTGGCAATTCTCGAAGAGGGCACCAATCCGGCTTCTTTCCGTTTGGTACAAATTTTCCTGTCGCACAGCACAGATATTCGTCATCATTCTCTGTCTCATAGCACAATGTGCATTTCTGACATACCTGTTCCGGCATATCTATAGCCAATACTGCTTTAACCATCAGTTCACCTCCGCTGCATTTAATTCTTCAAGATATCCCTGTAACTCCTTATAATAGTTGATTTGGTCGGTACAGTGCTCCTCCAATATATCAATCATTTCCCTTTTGGCATCCTCTAAGGATTCTGCTTGCATAAAATTCATGTGGCCATCAATCACTGACTGCCATCCTATCTCTTCGCCACAATAAACAATGCTTCCTACGGTGATACTGCCATAATAGGCAACGATGTCTATTTGCTTTTCCCAGTCATCTTGTTCTGGGGCAACTTCTTTCCACTTCATTGTACACATACCATCACACTCCCTCCGGCTTCTCACACAGCTCAAATTCGATCACCCACACCCACGGATTTGCATCCCAGCCGTAGCTGTCAAGGTCAGATTTCTTGATGGTGGAATTCCATATCCTAGAGAAAGCTTTTGGATATGCTACGGAACGCAAATTCTCCAAATATTCTTTACTGTATGTTTTGTAGTCATCGTAGATTCCCTCGTTTTTTATATCTTCAAGAGTGATCTCATGCAACCGCTCCACTCTCACATCCGTAACCTTAAGGAAAATACGTGCTGCTTCTTTCGGCATGAATAATGATGGTTTCCACTCTCCATTATGGCTAAACCACTTATGTACAAATGAGTCATAATCTAATCGGTTTGTAGAATCTGTATTTCCATTGGCAAATTGCAACCTCACATCATCTCCGCCTGCTCTGAATCTTATGTCAGCAGTTGCTTCGTATCGGTGTGCTCGCCAACATTGCCATGTTTCACGCACATAAAGGATATCTCTCGGCTCGCAAGGCAACTTAAAGAATTTCTCTCCATACCCATCTGCAAATGTACCTCTACACGATATGCACCCTTTAGGTGTAAAAGCGGTATATCCCCATTTCGCATCATTTGGAATGAATCCTTTTACAATTCTTCTGGTGCAACTCTTTCTACCTTCCAGATTTGCCCTGACCATCTCTGTATTGAATAAAATCGGTTTAATTGCCACCTATCACACCTGCCTTTCTTCTCGTCTTCGCCCTGTGCTTTGCATCATATCTGTTATGGCATCTCTGGCATAACGCTCTAAGATTACTGTAATCGCAATTTTCCGGTGTATGGTCTAAATGCGCTATTGTCAGAACGACTTTTGATCCATTTTCACGGATAGCATAATTTTCAATTCCACAAAATTCGCATTTATTGTCTGCACGTTTAAGGATATCTTTTCGTATGTCTTTCCAGTTTGCCGGATATCTTTTCCGATTTTCTGGTTTAATTGGCATCTACTCCACCGCCTTCCACGATCTCGATTGCTTTTTCGATAAAATAATTTGGGTCATAATCCTGCAATGGGTCTTCGCATTCTTTTCTAAGTTCTTCCAACTGCTCCACAACCTTGTCCGGGTCATAGGCTGTCGGATAATCACGCAAAGCGTAAATTACGTCTTGCATATCCTCCGCATCACTACACATAACCGATCTTTCAAACGCATCTGCATCCATTAATCTTCCCATCGTTCGCCCTCCTGTTCCATCCCGCTATTGCTCTTTCCGCCAATTCTTTATCTGTTGTATGTTTATAACAGTTCGCTAAGGCATCTTTTTCATCAACGACAATACCTCCAATACTTCTACCTCTTGCATGACATACATTGCACCTAACTGAATATGTATGTCTTTCAAGTCTTACTCCAAGCCCTGTGTGCCTGTCCAAAACAGATTTTTTGTCTATCTTTAGTTTTGTACTGCCACAAAACGGGCACGGTTTAAGTTCTTCGCTCATTCTTCATCATCTCCACTTCTTGATAACTTCAACTCTATTCCATCAATATTCCACGCAAGTTTGTTCTGGCACCTCCGTCAACCCATCCAAGGCATAGCATCCGGCAAATCCTTCTAATTTAACAACCATCGTTCCACACATGTTGTACGGCTCGCTGACAGCCTTAAATACCTTGCCTTTATTCTTCTCCGATACATAATACTTATCATTCATGGTTACTTTTTTACCTTTAATCATTCCTACACCTCCAACAGTTCCGGATTATCAAAAACGTTGCCGATAACTTCTACACACTTTCGTTCGAGTACGTAAAATCCTAAATTACAGTAGCAATATCCGCTTTCTCTATCTTTTGAGTAACTATAATCAAGCGTCCAATCGCCCTTATTATATTTTACAATTTCCGGATATTCTTCTTTTCTATCACAAACGTCATTCTCCCAGATCAGCTTGCCGTTCTTGTCTTTCAATCCTGTGCATTGGCAGATGGTAGATGGGTTAACTCTGTACCAATTTTCAAATCCAAGGTTTCCGTAACCATGTCCAATATGTTTTGTAAAAATATTACTATTCTTGACAGGAATTATAATTGATTCCCATCCATCTGTTGCATCACAGCTTTGAATAAGATTACCTTGCACCCATTCTCCGTTATCAATCCGCTTTGCGCGGAATAAATATCTATTCTCCATGACTTTCTCCTTTCTCCGGATATACAAGCTTCAAATCATATCCGCTTGTAATAAATTTCAACGTCAATTCGTGATTGACTGCGTTTCCGAGTTTATCGTAAATCCAGTACATATCCTCTTGCGTGAATTGTGTTCCGAGATATTCATTGTATCCAGAAAGAAGTGATTCCCTCCATTCTTTATTTCTCTTCTCTTGGCGGTAAGGTTCTCCCTTTGCAAGTGGTCTGGAACACCACTCTAAAAGTTTACAGATAATATCTTTCTGTGTATTACAGTCTTTTGCTGTAAAATATACATTCCCTTTGTCTGATAAAATAAGTTCTCCAAATTGAGTAATATAACTCTTCGGAAAGCATTTCATCACATTGAAAATTTCATTAAACATCCTTTTTCTCCATTTCTTTCAACTTGGCTTCGGCTTCCTCTTGTGATAAAAACCAGGTTTCCTTGTACATTTTTTCTGACAGGATTCTGTCTGTTGCATATTCTCGATCCTTATCACACTCCATGTACCATCCTTTTTCTGTAAAAGTAATCAAGGCTACTTTCTGATGATAAACTTTGTTGTTCTCCGGGTGCAGACTTAAAATATTTAATCCACAATTGATTTTGCTAGGAATTATATATACATCTGAGCCAATTCCACACGGCAACCGCAGAAGTAATCCCTGCTCCTCGGCATCCTCATAGTCTTTGAGTTTTCGATATACGGCATCTATTTCTTCACAATCTGGTTCACATGCCCTTTTCCACATTTCATCATCAATCCACAACGGATTTCTCTCCGTTAGTCTCTCCATACTATTCCTCACTTTCTGCAATCTTGGCATATAACCAACTCTTCATATCGTCATGCCTTTCTTTATTTGTCATATATTAAGCCTCCAAATCACACACAAACTTAATCTCATCAGCTAACGTTTCAGCTATCATCGGAACAGTCAACTGAAACTGCTTGTAATTAGCTAACGTATCAATGTAGTCGATAAACTTCTCCGAAAACTGTACCAACTGATTTCTAGTAAATTTGAACACTGTCTTAAGTGCAGTCATGGTCAACGACATATAATTAAACATTGATGCGCTTGCCAACCGATAAGCTTCACGTTCCACGCAATGCCCTTTCCACGCATACAACTTCATTAATTGGCTTTGTGGCACGCTATTTACAATATCTGAAACATTAACTCCATATTTCTCTTTCAGAACATATGCCAATGCTACTCCGTTCATGTTTTTATCATCTGCTGCAGCTTCGGAATACGCGTTCACTGTCTGCTCAAGTCTTGCCAAGCGTTTTTGACCGAATCCAAACTTATCATGCAGAATCATGTACCCTATAGCAAGATAATCCTTATACGACTTGATTACGACACGTTCTGTATTCCTAGATTCAAAGTCATTCCTACCGATAATCCTTGTGTCTTTCTTTGTAAAGAATGTAGGCTTTTTCTTTTTTCTAAGTGCGTTGCTCATTTCTTTGGTTTCTCCTTTCTGTATGTGATTTCCAGCCATGCAAAATGACTCAATACAAGCTGTCTTGCACGTTCCTCGATTTCCATACCTTTGTACTTGTTTATCAGTTTTTCTCCGGCTTTCATCACTTCCTGCCACCATGCATCGTCATTATCAGGCGCGTAGTAGTCTTGGATAAACTTCCAATAATCCATGAATACTTGCCATTCTTCCGAACCTTTTTCGATTTTTGCACTTGCCATAGCACACCTCTAAAATGGGCAATCACCATTGTAGCTTTTGAATCCATCGCCACGTTCTTTCTTTTTTATTTCCGCAACAACATCATCAAACGGTTTTTCAATTTCAACAAACTTCATGTGATCTCCGTCAAACTCCATTGCTTCGCGCATCGTCATTCCCTGTCTGTTCTTTTCGATTTTTGCACCCTTGGCTCCCTTGTCATTGTCTGACAAATTCCACAGCATAATTATGTTTGATGCATCCTGTTCGATTGCTCCGGATTCCCTCAACTCTGCCATGGTAGGTTCTTTTGTTTCCCTGCCTTCGGAAGCCCTTGTTATCTGCGAAAGTGCTATCACATGTGTATTTAAGTCTCTTGCAACCGATTTTAAACCTCTTGAAATTGATGCTACTTCTTCATTTCTTCCGGAATATCTGTTATCCGGCATGAGTAATTGCAGATAGTCAACAACAATAACGTCAAAGTTTTGGTGTCTGCATTCCGATTTTATCTCTCTCGGAGATACAGTGCCGGATGCAATCCATAATTGATAATCACTCATTTCTTCATTTGCTTGGTTAAATTTTTCCTGTTCATCGCCAAGAAATGCTTTTGCCCTTCTGATTCTCTTTAAGCCGATTTCCGCAAGTCTTGAAATAAACCGCTCATACACCTGTTTATCGCTCATTTCCAAATTGAAATATGCAACTTTAAGACCTCTCTTTGCCATATTCCCAATGATTTGCGTTGTGAGTGCGGATTTTCCGACTGCCGGTCTTGCAGCAATTACTGTTACATCACCGCGTTCAAGGTCTCCAAGCGCATCATCAAGCTGTGATAACCCGATTTTTATACCGCCCTCTCCAACACTTTCGTTGAAATATTTTTCTTTATTCTCAACTGAAATCTGCTTAATTGGCTTTAACTTTACTTCCTTTCCCTCTTGCAAATGTTCAAGTCTCGTAAGAAGATCGCTGATTGTATCATCAATGTCACATGGTTTTAAACTAGATTTCTGATACATGTCACGAACCATTCTTGCCTTGTATTCTTTCGCAACCGCATCGGCATAGCTTTTAACCATTGTGGAAGTGATTGTCCCGGTAATGCAGGATTTCATCAATTCACTAATCTGCTCCTGCGTGTATTTGTGATTCTCAAGTGCCATTGACAAAGACATTGGGTCAATACTTTCATTCCGGTCATACATGGCAAGCATTTCTTTGTATGTATCCTGTGCAAATTCCGAACTGAACATTTCCGGTTTCAGCGTTCGCCAGATGCTATTAAGCACATCATTGTCAATCAATACGCACCCGATCACTCCAAATTCTGCTTCTGTCAACTGCAATCACCTCGTTTCTCTGCGATCTGCAACCAATAGTCACAATCATTTTTCAGCCAATCAACATATTTTGGAATGTACCGAAAATCCTTATCGTCTGGATTCTTTTCTTGATAGTCACTCAAATATGCTTCTGTGGCTTTGTATAACAGCCGTGCAATGTCCGGTTGGTTATCTTCGATAACTTCTAGCACTTTATCCATCCAAGCTGTTTTAGAGGTACTGTACGCTGTTTTCTTTGGGTATGCATCAAAAGTCTTTTCCCAAGCATCTTCAAAATTAAATGGCTCTTTAGAATCGGGCGACAGCGAATTTTCTTTTATATTTTCTTTCTCTTTATCTTCTTCTTTTTCTTCTTCTTTATCTGAAACAACAACGTCAGACGATTTATCGGGCGATTTTTGCTCAATCAGGTTCTTCTGCTTCTTTCTCCGATTCTGCTGATATAGCCTGTCACGTTCCTTTTTCTTCTCATAAGCGTCAAGCGTTTGATGCTTATTCCAATTCGGAATCGTTATCACGTTGTCAACAACTTCAATCATTCCAAATTCTTCAAAGGTCTTAAGCGCAAGCCTTACCGTGTTCAAATCTCTGCGAAAAATGGTTGCAAGCATTTCATCCGTGAACGGCAACTTGTTGCTCATCATAAACACACCGTTGTTATTCTGTTTTCCGGCAAGAATAAGAAGTTTGAACCAAATCGTAATAATGCTATCCGCACTCGGCATACTCTCAATCAGCAGAATCTTTTCATCATCAAAAACATCTGTTGTGATTTTAATCCACTTGACTTCTGCCATTTAATCACTCTCCTCATATGTATTTTCAGAAATCAAAGCCATAAACTTCTCATACTGTTTTTCAGAAACTTTGTTACCCTGTTTCTCCGGCTTTAATCGGATTTCAAGGTGCTTTTCAGCGATATGCGATAATTCCTTGGCTAACACCTTTTTTCCTTGCTTAATACCGTCATAATAGCCTTTTGTCGGTTTAAATTCGTTTATCTTTTCTTTTCCTGTACCTTGACCGCCAGCCGTTTTGTTGTAACGGCATTGATAACCTTTCTTTGTATATTCCAAAATCCAATATTGTTCCATTTCATCAAGCTTTTCTCTCGGATAATGGATAAAATCCAATTTCCATCCATACGGATTTTCTTCACTATAAAATCCTCTTTTTTTAATCGAAAGATCTATGTGCTGATAACCGGATAAATGTGAAATATTTCTCTCTAGGCAGTCAACGCTCTGCCCGATATAAAAGTAAGATATACCGTTTTCATCAGTCCTTGTGTAAAAATAAATTCCGCTCTGGTTTTTCATTCTCGGACAAACGCTTAATATCCGTTTCTCGTTGTTCTTTTTTATTGCATATAGCTTCTTATAATTTACATTTGGCATTTTCTTCTACCTCTGAATGGCGTTGTTAATATCTCTTCAATAGTCCAACCCATATCCTTTCTATGTAATAAGCAATGTGCATTTATACCTACTATTTCAGCCCACTCAACAACCCTATGGGTTTGTCCATTGTGCTCCCAAACAGGCGAACCTGATAAATCTTTACATTTTTTACTGCAATAAACTGCGTCATTGTAATGACCTCCTCTTTTGGCGTTAAATGATTTATTGCAAATAGGACATATTTTCATATAGTCTTTTGTGTTTGGATGCTCTCTGTAATAAAGAATCCTTCCGCAGTGATTGCTACATGTTTTTTGCCCATTTCTCTGCTTTTTCACAAATTGCTTTCCGCAAACAGGACATTTTAAAAATTTTTCCTCTAAAGGAATGCTATTTCTTTTGTTTTTAGCTTGTTCTGCATTTGTTACAAACCTGCAATTACTAGGCTCGTAATTCCCATTAACATCAATTCTGTCAATGGTTAAAATGTTCAATCCCTTATCCGTCTTTTCCTCTTTATACCCGTTTGCGATTGCCCAATCGTGGAAACTTAGAAAATCATTCTTCCATTCAACGCACATTGCAATCCCTCTTCCACCGTAATTTTTATAGTCACGAGAAGTTTTGCAATAGCAACGATATTTAATACTTTTCCACAGAGGATATAATCTACCGCATTTATTTGATAATCCATGTTTATATCCCATCCAATCACTTCCGCTCCAATGGCTTCATACTCATTTGAGCCACAAACTTTCCGTAACTCATTCCGGAAGCGCGTGCCATATGATTCACAGCCTTGATTGCATCGTCCTTTTTCTTTGGCTTTCTCAATCGTTCTTTAACTTCATTGCCGATGCAGTCTTGGCAATCAAACTTATTTTCATCTATCGTCATAAACAGCCTGCCACATTTCGGGCATATTCTTTTATACACAATTCTTCCAGCCTTTTTAAAATTCTTAAACTGTGCGTATCTTTTTGCACATTTTGGTCTGCAGTATTTTTGATCTGGTCGCTTCGGCTCAAATTCAGCCATACAGTATTCACATATTTTCAATTTTTACCTCCAATCTTTTGTAAGGGCGGAACGGTAAACGCACCGCCAAAACATGGCTTTCAATAAGGTTTGTGATAACTATTCGCCAAACAAGATAGTTTCTTTTAGGCTTTCGCCAAGGTGTTGCAACCTAATTATTCCTCAATTACTTCAAGTTCGCGCTCTCTTAAAGGGTTGTAATCGCTTAATCTATAACTGCCAAGTGCTTTTTCCGGAGAATATGCCGATTCTTTTGCGCAATATGGCACATCATCGGTTTCTAATGCAACAACGATTTCTCCCGGTTCAAAAAACCCATAATCATCATCAATAACTCTGCACTTTGTTCCTCTTTCCATGCTTTCTCCTTTCAGAACGGACAAAGGTTCATATCAACCTCTAGTCCTTTTTCTGCAACATAAACATTTGCCCCATATTCAATTGTTTCTTTCGTTCGTTGTAGGAATAACGCGGGTTCTCCGCTTGTGTCCGATAAGTGTATTAAAACGACATTCCGCAAAGCTGGGTTGTCGTTTGTCTGAATAAATTTAAGTGCCGTGTCAAGGCTCATATGACCTCGCAAACGGTGTTCGTAATTTGGCTCATTCCGGTCTACCAAGTCCATGCTATAATTGGCTTCAACCATGATATGCTCAACCTTTATACCGGAAAAATCATACTTGGAATATTCCAAGTCAGTCAAGAATAACAGTTTGCCCATTTCCTCATGCTCGATTAAATAGCCGTAGCACTCTATTTCTGTATCATGCGGTACATTAAAGGGAGTAACCGTAAAACTGCCGATTTTCCGTGTTCTGCGTGGCGGAATGGCTATTGTACGCTCTCCGGTAATGGTTTCAAGTGCTGTCTGCGTTTCAAAAGCCGTGTAAACCGGAATGCCGGATTTCATAAAATCTTTTATGTATCGTGCATGGTCTCCATGTTCGTGGCTCACAATGCAACCGACAACATTTGCTATTTTCCAATCAATCATCTTCTTAAAATCAAGAAATCTGCATCCTGCTTCAATGGCAAGGATTTCGCCACTATTGCTGATTAAAGCGTAACTGTTGCCTGCTGATGATGAACCGCAACAACGCATAAGCATTTAAACCACCTCACTTTCTTAATACAAACACTGGAGAATCGGGTATAAAAACTGACCGAATATCATAAGAATCCACATAACTGGGATGAATACATCACTTTCCCAAACTTCCTCTCGCCGAATTTTCTTGTAAATATGAAATCCAATCATCCAAACAAACCAAGGGATATATGCCATTAGTCCGAATAATACTTTTCCCATACCCTACTCCAATTCTTCCTCTGCCGGAAACTGAAAATAAAAATTTTGATGATTCTCAAATTTAATTTCCGATGGCTGGTTGTCAATACTTGCACATATAATCTCCGTATTGCGTCTTTCGAGTGATTTCTTAACTTCTTCTGTAGGCTCAACGTTCTGAAACATGACAACACTTCCCGTATACGCAATTCTAAGCATTTCCATAGCTTTCTTTGCTTTTTCTTCGGAATCATATTCAGCCATTTTTGTTGCCATTGCTGTCGAAGAGTTGCGGCAATAAATAGCCGCATACTCAAAATCTTCACATTTTCCGACTGCCATGTTTAAAGAACTGATTTCATATGGCATATCAATCGTTCCGTCCTGCGATATAACTCTCATAGAAAACCTCCTCATCTAAAAAACAAAAACCAAATAAGTGCCATGAACGAATCAATGAGTGCTGCAATAAACACGATTGCAAAAACAACTCTACCAAAAGTGTCCTTGTAAGGAACGCCAAGAGCATGAAGTCTTTTTTCTGCTGGGCTAATGCCGGAAACAACAAACTTTCCTATAACGAAGAACAACACCCATAACAAAATTGCAATTTTAACAAAAATCATTCTTCATATCCTCCCTAATCTTTCATAAAGTCCGGTACATTCTCGTCATTCTCAGCAACTTCTCCGGCTACCTTCTCCGGCTCAACTGCTGCACCGTCTGTCGCTTCGGATTCTGCTACAACAAACGGCTCTGAATTGGCGTTTTGTTCAATATCATAGACTACATCCTGTTCAAGCATTTCATCGTGGCTAATCTCCTCATAATCGTCTTCCTCGCCAAAACCACTATGAGTATTGTTGATAGATTTAAGAAGTCTGTTCTTAACAGTTTTCATAGCCATCTGATCTGTAAATTTCTGATGAACTCCGTTTCCATTCTCCTTATATCCGAATCCCTGTTTCCACGCTGTTTTTATCTGCTTGATTGTCATAACCTCTGTTTTAACAGTTCCGTCTTTCATAACCGCAACCGCATATGCACCCTTAATCTTGTCATTGTCAATATTGTCAATTTCCTGCGTGTGCTCTACGATTGTTTTCTTTCCGTTCGTAATAGTATAACGGAACTTATCGCCCTCATATACAACCTCTGCGTTAATATCAGCAAGTCCATATCTTCTAGCAACGCAAGTTGCACCATAAACAGACGGCTGACAGCTTAATTTTCCTGCGTATGCAACCGGATAACACTGCTTCTTTCTCATTGATAATCCGTCTGTTACCATATCTATGAGGGCGTTTTCTATACTTGCCCTTGTGCAACTCTGCAATACAGGCTTTTTATTCATATCTACTGTATCCTGTAAAATCAGCATTGCTGACATGAACTCGTTTGTGTAGTTGTAATCCTTTGGGAATGTTAAGCCGAATCTCTCTTTCTGCTTGATTTTTACAACCATTCCCTCTGTAAAGTCCTTTGCTACAAGTTCCCTGCTTTCGGCTTCTTTCTTTTCTGCTACTGCCGTATTCTCTGCCATAATTACTTATCCTCCATTCCACTTAAAATAGCTTTGATAACTTCTGCCATGCGTTCTTTTTCGCCGTTCCTTGATATTTCTTTACCATCCTTTGACAGCTCCTCTTCGCTTGCTCTCTGCAAAACAAGGTTGTATTTCTCCTCTCCGAGAACTCTCCTTAATACTACTAAAAGAGTCTCAAATTCAGTCATGATAACCGGCTCTCTTCCGTCTACTTCTATTGTTCCAAAATCTGATTTAATCATATCTATTCCTCACTTTCTTAAATCTCGTTAAATTTCTGAAACGCATACAACTCGTTTGGAGTCTTTGCACAAACATCACCGTCAACTACCACAAGGTAATCAGCACCCTCTTTCTTAAGTTCCACCTTGCATGACTTACCATTTACATAAAATCTCTTTGTTTTGATAACCATATCTATTCCTCTCTTTCTTCATACTTCTTCACAACCGCCACCTTATCAGCACCGTAGGTATCCACCCACTTCATATCCACTGATTCATCCGTAACCGTCAGTTTTGCTCCCTTGGCATTTACAACCGTGTCACCAGCTTTCACAGAATCCTCGGTGCGGTATGTATAACTCCGGGAGCCGCTGGAAAACTTTGCTTTGATATAATTCATCTTTAGCCCTCCTTTTTTGAATATCCCTTTGACAGATTTTCGATGATCCGCAAAAGTCTTTCGTTGGTTTCCTCTGCTTTTCTAAGCTCTTGTTCAAGGCTATATTTATTGCAATTAAGGTTATCTACCTTTGTTCGCAAATCCGCATTTTCAGCCTTCAACTTTTCAATATCATCCATGTACACGACCTCTCTTTCCTTTATTTCTCGTATCTTTCTCGCAATACGGAAGAGAACAATGTCCGGATTCTGCAAAACCCATGAACCCTTTCTTACTTGCACTCTTCCAACGCTTGCATGACATACACCGCGCATCGGGCTGTGTGGCATTGTTTCCGATTCCTGTTCTCGACATTTACACTCCCTCGACTTTCAACTGCTTGTCCTCTGAAACGCTCAAAAGAATTAACTGCGCATCCATATCCGGCACATTGAATTCATTCAGCGATTCTGCGTTATCAACAAAAATCGGCACGCTAACACCGTATAGCTCGCTCAATGGGCGGATAATATCGAGTCCGGCTACAATTCTGTGACCACTGTTCAAAGTCGAATACGGTACGCCATTTACAGTACACTCACAACAATCTTTCATGCCGCCATTTAACTGCATTTCAAAGAGTTTGAAATTTACGGTCTTGAAATGGCTGTTAATAGATTCTGAAACCTTATTCAGCTTGAAGCGGATGAACTCTTCCAGTAAGTAAAGCATCTGTTCCTGATCGGCAACTTTCTGCCCGATTTCTTTCTGTTCGTCTCTAAGTGTTTCGATACGATCATCAATCGCAACATTGTTAGCCGCCTGCGCAATAATCTTGTTCACCTCGTCAAGCTGGCTCTGCAGATTGGTTTTCTCGGCTTTCAAATCAGTAACAACCTTGTCTGCGCCCTCGGATTCAAGCTTTTCGATCTCTGCCAGTACTTCATTATGCCTTGCTTTCAACTTCGCATATTCCTCATTCTGCGAATAGTCAGCTTCTTCTGGGATCTCAGATAACAGTTTGCAAAGTTCCTCTTTATTCGTAAAAGTCCCCTGCTCCTGTTTCTTTAATGAATCTATTTCCATTTGCAGATCAGCATTTTCCTTTGTCAGTTCCTCGATAAGATTTTTCTTCGCAAACCCATCTGCCTTGATTTCTTCCAAGTTGGATTCTTTCTGGGTAATAAAGTCACTTTTTGAATCATTTAGTTTCCGCTTTGCATCTGCCTTGGCTTTTGTCTTTCTTTCTTCAAAATCAGTCTTCAACTGCTCAATCTTATCAGCTGGCAACTTCTGACCGCATAAGGAACAAACCGTTGTAGATTCATCGAATATCCACTTGGATTCATCAAAGAGATACGGAGTTTCATCAAACGCCTTGGCTTTCTCAGAATTATACTGTTCGCCCAGTTTCTTCCGTTCTGCATCCGCATCAGTGATAGTTTTTTCGTTATCAGAAATCTGTTTCTCTTTCAAAGAAATCGTAACCGCAAAATGTTCTAACTCATTTTTACAATCACGCAATTCAGCATCCATGATGCTTCTTTTGTTTGATAACTCGCGATTCATCGTCTGTTCCATGCCGGACATATCAAACTGTAACTGCATTTCCTTACTTCTTAAATCGCCCAAAGCGCTACCGGCATTCTCAATCTTCTTATCACATTCAGCGATTCCTCTTGTCAGATCAGCCTTTGCAAGCTCCTGTTCTGCCACATCCACATCAATCTTAGATTTTTCTGCTTCATCAATACGTACCGGAATTTCAGCCTGTTTCTTCTTCCACTCGCTCAAAGCTTTGGAAAACTTAGCACGGATATCATCTGTGGATGGTGCTTTCTCCAATTCATCAATCAGCGGTGCATACTTGGCATCGGTCTGTGCCAGTTCCACATCGGAAACCTCTGCAACAAGTTTCATCAGAATATCTCGCTGTTCTTTCCATTTCAAAGAAGAAAAATACTGCGGATTGGTCAGCATCTTAAACATTTCCTCGCTCTGCGCTAAACCGGAAATATAAGCCTTAAATTCAGCTTCGCTCTTAGGATAACCGTCAATCTCATAAGAATTTGGGTTTCCCTGCAATGATACCGTATTAGTTCCACGCTTCTTAACCCAATTCTGCTTCTGAACCTTGGAAAGTTCTACTTCCTTCCCATCAACATCAATAACTCCAACAACCTTGATTTCCACGTTGTCAATGCGCTTTCCGTCCTTATCCAACGGTCTGACATTGAATTTTTCCTCTCCGGCACTGTTCTTGTTAAAAAACAACCATGAAAAAATGTCAAAAATCGTGGTCTTTCCGGAAGCGTTCTGTCCGCTAATCTTTGTCTTTTTCTCCCCAAATTTAATGTCAATGCTCTTAATGCCCTTAAAGTTCTCCCCATGTAACGATTTTAAAATCATTCGCATTTTTGTCTCACCCTTTCTTTAAATTCTCTTCTCAGTCTATCAAAATGCTTTTCGTTCTCCGTGTATCCGCTCAAAGTTTCGATTGTCAGCATATCTGTTGTATCCTGTTTACAACCGCGCAATCCGATATTGTCCTCGTGTTCTTTTGTAATGTAT
>ERZ1023965.115-NODE-115-length-21549-cov-7.925979_pt1 | contig 21549 bp, 11 predicted proteins | sample MGYA00380428_ERZ1023965 | MGnify/ENA primary metagenome ERZ1023965 (study PRJEB33179, sample SAMN07449054) | human gut metagenome | biome: Human-gut; feature: Human associated habitat; material: Faeces | host: Homo sapiens | place: India:Kasaragod | collected...
CAGTAATTTGAAAATAAGCATTAAATAAATGGCTTATAAAATAAGTCTTTGAATAATTTGATAAACTGGGGTGATTAGATGCTGGCAGAAGATAGATGCAAAAAAATACTCGATATATTAGATTCGATGGGAAGTGTGACTGTTCAGCAGCTTATGGATGAGCTTGATACATCCGAGTCAACAATCAGACGTGATCTGGTTGCAATGGACAAGAAGGGTTATCTCACCAAGGTACATGGTGGTGCGATTGTAAATAATACGAATATCCATACTCAGGATGAGAAGGTTATCAACAGGCTTAAGCAGAATCGCAACGAAAAGGAACAGATTGCCAGATATGCGGCATCACTTATTGTGGATAATGATTTTGTTTATATAGATGCCGGTACTACAACAGCAGTCATGATTGATTATATTACTGCAAAGAATGTGGTTTTTGTTACAAACTCTCTGACTAATGCCAAGAGAATTTCCGATAGGGGATATACAGTATATATTCTGGGTGGCGAGTTCAAGTCTACTACCGAGGCTATTGTCGGAGATGAGGCCGTTGTGACGCTCGATAAATATAATTTTACGAAGGGCTTCTGGGGAACCAACGGAATTACTGTGAAGAATGGATTTACGACTCCGGAGATAAAGGAGGCCATGGTTAAAAAGAAATCCATGGAGAATAGCAAGGAGAAATACATTCTTGCGGATGACAGTAAGTTTTCACAGGTATCAAGTATCAAGTTTGCTGATTTTGAGGATGCTGTAATTATTACAAATGCACTAAGCAATGACAACTATAAGAAATACAAAAATATTAAGGAGGTCTAACATGATTTATACAGTTACTTTTAATCCATCATTAGATTATATAGTTGATGTAACAGATTTTAAGACAGGAGTAGTCAATAGAACGACTGGAGAGAAGATTTTTGCAGGTGGTAAGGGCATCAATGTTTCCATGGTTCTTAAGAATCTTGGAATGAGCAATACTTCACTTGGTTTTACAGCGGGTTTTACAGGAAATGAAATTAAAAGACTTCTAGGAAAAAAAGGTGTTAATACTGATTTTATAGAGGTGGAGGATGGTATTTCACGTATCAACGTGAAGCTTCGCTCAAATGAGGAATCCGAGATTAATGGTCAGGGACCGGTAATCACTGAGGACAATATTAAAAAACTCTATGAGAAGCTAGACTGCTTAAAGGAGTCTGATGTGCTTGTGCTCGCAGGAAGTATTCCTGATGTTATGCCTTCATCAATGTATATGGATATCATGAAGCATCTTGAGGGCCGCGGAATAAATATTGTGGTTGATGCGACAAGAAATCTGCTCACAAATGTGCTTGCATATAAGCCATTCCTCATCAAGCCAAATAATCATGAGCTCGGTGAGATATTCGGAGTTGAGATTACAGACAAGGACGATGTGATAAAATATGCAAAGAAGCTTCAGGAACAGGGCGCAAGAAACGTGCTTGTCTCAATGGCAGGTGACGGAGCGGTACTTGTGACTGAGGATGGACAGGAGTTTAAGGCTAAGGCTCCTAAGGGAAAACTCAAAAACTCTGTAGGTGCAGGTGATTCAATGGTAGCCGGATTTGTTTACGGATACCTCAAATCAAATGATTATAAGCAGGCATTTATTTATGGTGTATGTACGGGAAGTGCAAGTGCATTTTCTGAGGAGCTTGCTACAAAGCCTGAGGTTGAAGCACTTATTGATAAATGGGAGAGTGCTTCCAATTAAACAACGGTATCAAAAAGGTTGATATAAATAATTAAATTAATATATTCTATTAGGAGGAATGATGTATGACAATCAGGGATTTATTGGCAGCTGAGAGTATCAATTTAAATGGTACGCCTGCCGGAAAAACCGAAGCATTGAATCAGTGTATTGATTTGATGGCAAAAAGTGGCAAAATAGCCGATGTGGAGAAGTATCGCAAGGGTGTTTTTGCAAGAGAGGAGGAAGGCACAACAGGAATTGGAATGGGTATAGCAATTCCTCATTGCAAGTCTGATGCTGTTACTAAAGCAGGTCTTGCAGCAATGGTTGTAAAGGATGGGGTTGACTTTGAATCACTCGATGGTACACCTGCAAAGATTATTTTCCTTATCGCTGCACCAAACACAGAGGATAATGTGCATCTTCAGGTGCTTAGCAAGCTCTCTGTTATGCTGATGGACGAGCAGTTTACAAATTCTCTTATCAATGCCGGTTCAGTTGATGAGTTTTTAAATATCATCGATAGCGCTGAAAAAGCAAAGGATGAGAAAGAGGCTGCCAAAGAGGCAAAGGCTAAAGAGCCTGTTGAGGTGAAGAAGGACGATGTATTTATCGTTGCAGTTACAGCCTGTCCTACAGGAATTGCCCATACTTATATGGCTGCTGAGGCTATCGAGAAAAAAGCCAAGGAGCTTGGATATCAGGTAAAGGTTGAGACAAGAGGTTCAGGCGGAGCCAAAAATGTGCTCACAGATGATGAAATCGCAAAGGCTGCAGGTGTTATAGTTGCCTGTGATACAAATGTACCTACAGACCGCTTTGACGGAAAGAAGGTTATTGAGTGTCAGGTTTCTGACGGAATCAATAAGGCAGAAGAGCTCATAAAGAGAATTGCTTCCGGTGATGCTCCTGTATTTAAGGCATCAGGTAAAAAGGAGGCTTCACATTCATCAGTTGGTGGAAATGAGAGCGTTGGACATCAGATTTACAAGCACCTGATGAATGGTGTTTCACATATGCTTCCATTCGTAGTTGGTGGTGGTATTCTTATCGCAATCGCATTCCTTATCGATGGATTCAGTGTTGACCTTAATTCACTGCCGGCTGACCAGAGAGCAAATTTCGGTACTATTACACAGGCCGCAGCACTGTTTAAGGGAATCGGTGGAACAGCATTTGGATTTATGCTTCCAATTCTTGCAGGCTTTATCGCCATGAGTATTGCTGACCGTCCGGGTCTTGCAGTTGGTTTTGTAGGCGGTTCAATCGCAGCAAACGGTACATCAGGCTTCCTTGGAGCACTTGTAGCAGGTTTCGTTGCAGGATATATTGTGCTTCTCTTAAAGAAGGTATTTTCTAAACTTCCGGAGAGTCTTGATGGTATGAAGCCGGTTCTGCTTTATCCGCTGCTTGGTATATTCCTGGTAGGCGTTATAATGCAGTTTGTAGTTGAGCCTCCAATCGGAGCTTTAAATACAGCTATCAACAATGGTCTTAATGGACTTAACGGTGCAAGCGCAGTAGTGCTCGGAGTACTTCTCGGAGGAATGATGTCAGTAGATATGGGTGGTCCTGTAAACAAAGCCGCTTATGTATTTGGTACAGCTTCAATCGCTGCCGGAAACTACAATATTATGGCAGCAGTTATGATTGGCGGTATGGTTCCACCAATCGCAATCGCTCTTGCAACAATCTTCTTCAAGAACAAGTTCACAGCAGAGGAGAGAAAGGCAGGACCTACAAACTTTATCATGGGATTATCATTTATCACAGAGGGTGCACTCCCATTCGCAGCATCTGATCCGCTTCATGTCCTTCCGGCATGTGTAGTCGGTTCAGCAGTGGCAGGTGGACTTTCAATGGCATTTGGATGTACACTCATGGCACCTCACGGAGGAATCTTCGTAGTTCCTACAATCGGAAATCCGTTAATGTATCTTGTTGCATTAGTAATCGGATCTTTCATTGCATGTGGATTACTCGGATTACTCAAAAAGAAAGTAAGTGAATAAGCAATCCTCAATTATCATTTAATCCAACCTATAAACTAATCAACAAAGGCACTGCTTCGGCGGTGCCTTTGTTGTTATGTTGTGATATAAAAATTAAAAGTATAAACATTCTCTGAAATAACAGCCTCATGCCTTGACGAGTGAATTTTCCAAGCTTAAAGTAGTATTAGGATGAAATAGTAAGTCAAAAAAATCAATTATTTATGAGACTTAAATAAAAAAACAGTGAGGCATAAAATGGGCAAGGTTATAGGTATAGATTTAGGAACAACAAACAGCTGTGTGGCAGTATTGGAGAACAATCAGCCGGTAGTCATAACTAACAGCGAGGGTCAGAGAACAACTCCGTCTGTAGTGGCTTTTACAAAGAATGGAGAGCGACTGGTTGGAGAGGCTGCAAAGAGGCAGGCAGCAGTCAATGTGGACAGGACATTTTTCTCAATAAAGAGACAGATGGGAAGCGATTTCAGGGCAAAAGTGGACGGAAAGCTGTATTCAGCTCCTGAGATTTCTTCTATGATTCTCAGAAAGCTGAAAAAGGATGCAGAGGACTATATTGGTGAGGCAGTGACAGACGCCGTAATCACAGTTCCTGCATATTTTTCGGATGCGCAGAGGCAGGCAACTAAGGATGCAGGAAGGATTGCTGGGCTTAATGTGCTTCGAATCATAAATGAGCCAACCTCTGCGGCACTCGCATACGGACTGGACCACGGACAGCAGCAGAAAATTCTTGTCTACGACCTCGGAGGAGGAACCTTCGATGTGTCTGTTATCGAAATAGGGGACAATCTGATAGAGGTGCTTGCCACAGCCGGTGATAATCATCTGGGTGGAGATGATTTTGATGAGAGAATCACAAATTATCTTGTCACAGAGTTTTACAGACAGCAGAATGTGGATCTGAGAAAGGATAATACGGCTATGCAGCGTGTCAGGGAGGAGGCTGAGAAGGCAAAAAAGGTGCTTTCATCCTCATCCTCAACCACTATCAACCTGCCATTTATCACCACTGTAAAGGGACAGCCGGTTCACATGGAGATGAACCTTACAAGAGCTGAGTTTAATGAGATAACAAAGGATCTGGTGGAGAGAACTGCTATTCCTGTCAATCAGGCACTTTCAGATGCGGGGATTTGTGCAGCAGAGCTTGGAATGGTGCTGTTGGTAGGAGGCTCTACACGTGTGCCGGCTGTTGTTGAGGAGGTCAGAAGAATTACAGGAAAAGAGCCTTCACACAACCTGAATCCTGACGAGTGCGTGGCACTCGGTGCAGCAGTACAGGGTGGCAAGCTCGGTGGAGCAATTGTCGCAGGCAGCAGTGCGGCAGAGATTATACTGATGGATGTCACACCGCTTTCACTCGGAATTGAGACAGTTGGTGGTGTCTCAACCAAAATTATTGACAGAAATACGACTATTCCTACGAGATACAGCCAGATTTTTACAACTGCAGGAAGCTTCCAGACCTCTGTGGATATAAAGGTACTGCAGGGTGAGAGGCAGTTTGCAAGGGACAATAAGCTGATTGGAAACTTCAGGCTAAAGGGCATCAAGCCGGCTCCGGCAGGTGTGCCGCAGATAGAGGTGACGTTTGATATAGATGCAAACGGCATTGTGCAGGTTTCTGCAAAGGACCTGGGCACAGGAAAGCATCAGGAGATTACGATTACCGCAAGCTCAAATTTGTCTGATTCTGAGATTGAGCAGGCTATCCGTGAGGCGCAGGAGTATGAGGCAACAGACGGACAGAGAAAGGCTTATATTGATGCAAGAAGTGAGGCTGATACGCTTGTGCGCCAGGTGGAAAATGTCATGGCTGACAAGGAAAAAAGAAAGGCTATGGACAGCGCACAGAAAAAAAGTGTGAAATCATCGCTTTCGTATGTGAAGAAGCTTATTTCAAGGACAAAGCCCGGAAATGTGAGCGAAGAGCAGGCTGCCGAGATAAAGCATGCGGCAGATGAACTGAGAAATGCGGCAGCGGGATTGATTTAATTATAGTAACTACTATTATTCATTTGGCTATTTACGAGAAGCGGATTTTCATATAAAATATGGGTAAGTGGTGAGTATTCATAACCACCCTGAATAGTTATAATGTTAATTTAAATCCGAGGAAATAGAAAATGAATGCGAACGATAAAACAGAAAAGGTACTAAGAGAAATTCATATCATGCTCTCAAAGGCGGAGCCGTATAAGCCGGAGCCGAGCAGGGTGATCATAAACAAGCAGCAAATGATAGATTTACTTGCTGAGCTGAATAAGTGTATATATGCAATACAGGATGAGTATGAGCTTACTGAACAGAGTCGCAATCACGCAGAGAGAGAGTTCAGAAAGAAGGGGGATCAGATAGTCTGGGATGCAAGCAGAAAGGCTGAGGATGTGTATGCAGCATCGGTTATCTATACGGATGAGGCGCTTTCAAGAGTGCGTGATATCATCAATGATACCAACGAGTCACTTGAAAAGCTGTGCAAGAATATGAAGGATAAGATTGCAGAGCAGGAGAAGATAGTTAAAACTAACCAGTATGAGCTCAAGGGACAGCTTCAGGATTTGTCCGATACGGAGAAGTATCTTAAGATTATCGATGACAGAAATAAGGAGATAGAACGTCAGAAAAATGCAGGTAAACCTGTAGAGGAGCGTACTATTGACAATGAAGAGAAGTCCATCTATGCAAACAGACAGACTGAAATCAAGGTAAATATGGATTATATCAGAAAACTGGGACTTGCTGAGGGCGAGGACCTGGGAGATGGTGTAGTGGGTGAAGTGAAGCTTGCAGACGATACACCTGATGTCGGATCAAATCATAGAAATGATAAGGATGAAGCCAAGGCTGCCGGCTCAAAATCGTCTGTTGATGAGGATTATAAGGCAATAAGCAGAAAAGCCGGCAATCCACCTGTTATCAATACAATGGAAGGGAAGGAGCTCACAGCCGGCATCCACAGAATGTGGCAGAGCATCACCGGAAATAAAGGGAAATGAAACACGCATATGTAATATAAAGCAGCAGTTCAAAACAGAACGGCTGCTTTTTGGCTTATATTTAAAAGTGGGTAATATTAAGCAGATTTTAAGAAAAACAAAGTGGATAATCTGATAAAATATAGCTGACTAACGGCAGGAGAAGGTTTCTGTTAAAAATTCATAGAAGGAGGATAATATGACAATATTAGTTTGTGATGACGACAAGGAAATAGTTGAGGCAATTGAGATTTACCTGATGCAGGAGGGCTACGACGTGGAGAAGGCTTACGACGGCATACAGGCGGTTGAAATTATGAAGAATAAAAAAATAGACCTCATGATAATAGATGTCATGATGCCAAAGCTCGACGGAATAAGAGCCACTTTGCAGATACGAAAGGAAAGCAGGGTGCCGATAATCATTCTATCGGCAAAGACAGAGGATGCTGACAAGATTTTAGGCCTCAATGTGGGAGCTGATGATTATGTCACAAAGCCTTTTAATCCGCTTGAGCTTGTGGCAAGGGTAAAGTCACAGCTTCGCAGATATACCACTCTGTCAAGCAATGATGCAGCCGGAGACAAGGTTTATGAAGCCGGAGGTCTTTTGGTAAATGATGATTTAAAAAAGGTGACTGTGGATGGTGAGGAGGTAAAGCTCACACCGATTGAATACAATATACTGCTTTTACTCCTTAAAAATAAGGGAAAGGTCTACTCAATAAACGAAATATATGAGAGCATATGGAACGAGGAGGCGATAGGCGCCGACAATACAGTTGCTGTGCACATCAGACATATCAGGGAAAAAATAGAGATAAATCCTAAGGAGCCACGCTATCTGAAGGTGGTCTGGGGAGTAGGCTATAAGATAGAGGACAACAAATGAAGCAGTATACGATAGGAAAAAAAGCGGCGGTCATAGTCTTACATCAGCTATGCATGATACTTATGGTAACAGGAGTGTTTGCCACAGGCTATGCATTCAGGCACGATGCGCATGGAAATATTGATATCTATACACTAATATCGCTTGCGGGTCTGGTAGGCAGCTTTGTGAGCCTGGCATATATGGCAAACGTGGCAGGCAGAAAATCAGAGGATGATTATACAATATACTATTTACCGATTGACAAGGTATACTCTGATGTGATGCTAGTGATATTTACACTGCTCATGGTATTTATGGGAAAAGTGATTTCAGGCGTAAAAAACCAGCATTTTGACTATGCATCACTCATTATGACGGCCGGCACATTTACTTTTTTGTTTGATCTGGCTTTTATTATTTTATACCAGAGCATTGTAAGGAAGATAAAAGGCAATATACTTTACACACACAGCCTGATGTACAAGGGCTATGAGCTTTTGAAAAGAGTTATTGAGAAAAAGGATATCCACACACAAAAAACCAAAGAGATAATGCGCATACAGGAGGCACTTGAAGCTATCTCGGAAGGAGCGCTTGACACTACACTCAATGTCAATGAGTTTCATGGGCAGCAGAAAAAGGTGGCGGAGGCTGTCAACCATATACGCCAGGGTCTTATGAGCTCGGTGAATGAGAGTCTTAAGAATGAAAAATTAAAGGCAGACTTAATAACAAACGTATCACACGATATAAAGACACCTCTGACATCAATAGTCAACTATGTTGACCTGCTTAAGAGGGAAAATCTGGAAAATGAAAATGCCAAATACTATATACATGTGCTGGAGGAAAAGTCACAGCGCTTAAAGCAGCTTACAGAGGATTTGGTAGAGACATCAAAGATTACCTCGGGAAATGTGAAGCTCAATATGCAAAAGCTTGATCTGGTTGAGCTTTTATACCAGACCGGAGGTGAATTCAATGAGCGCTTTGAGTCGAGAAATCTGACAATAGTTACAAAAATTCCATCAGAACAGATATTTATCTATGCGGATGGGCGTCAGCTTTACCGCTCTATTGAAAATCTGTATACTAATGCCGCAAAATATGCACTGGAAAATACCAGAGTATATGTAGAGCTTGAAAAGGCAGATAAAAAGGCAGTTTTTACAATAAAGAATGTGTCTAAGAACGAGCTTGACATAGTAAGCAACGGAAATGTAGACCTGACAGAGCGTTTTGTGAGGGGAGAGAGGTCGAGAACCACTGAAGGAAGTGGACTTGGACTTTCGATTGCAAAGAATCTGACCCATTTGATGGGAGGAAAATTCGAAATTAAGGTAGATGGTGATTTATTTATTGCCACAATTACCTATAATATTATATAATAGTAAATAAAAGAATTTTGAAATACACATACGGAGGTAGAATAAGTGAAATTATATGAAAATGGTGCTTACCTTTTAAACGGTAAGGAAGTAATAATTGATGGACCAGAGGCTCAGGCAGCTGTCAAAAGCAAGACCGGCATGGACATCGATAAACAGACAGCTAAGCAGGAGACAATTGCTTACGGTATTTTAAAGGAGCACAATACATCCGGCAATATGGACAAGCTTCAGATTAAGTTTGATAAGCTTACATCGCATGATATCACATTTGTAGGTATCATCCAGACAGCACGAGCTTCAGGACTTGAGAAATTCCCTATCCCGTATGTACTTACAAACTGTCACAACAGCCTTTGTGCAGTTGGTGGAACAATCAATGAGGATGACCACATGTTTGGTCTCACATGTGCAAAGAAGTACGGCGGAATCTATGTACCACCTCATCAGGCAGTTATCCATCAGTTTGCACGAGAGATGCTTGCCGGCGGCGGAAAAATGATACTTGGTTCTGATTCACATACACGTTATGGTGCACTTGGTACTATGGCAGTCGGCGAGGGTGGACCTGAGCTTGTTAAGCAGCTTCTTGAACAGACATATGATATTGATATGCCTGAGGTAGTAGGCATTTACCTGACAGGAGAGCCAATCAAGGGCGTTGGACCACAGGATGTCGCACTTGCAATTATCGGAGAGGTATTCGGAAACGGCTTCGTAAAGAACAAAGTTATGGAGTTTGTAGGACCGGGTGTGTCTAATCTGAGCGTTGACTTCCGTATAGGTGTCGATGTTATGACAACAGAGACTACATGTCTTTCTTCTATCTGGAGAACAGATGACCAGGTTAAGGAATTCTTTGAGATTCACGGTAGGGCTGAGGACCACAAGGAGCTTAATCCGGGTGAGGTGGCTTACTACGACAGATTTATTGAGATTGATTTAAGCCAGATCCGCCCAATGATAGCTATGCCATTCCACCCAAGCAATACCTATACTATCGATGAGCTCAATGCAAACCTCATGGATATTCTCGATGACTGTGAGAAGAGAGCTGAGGTAAGCTTTGACGGCAAGGTGAAGCTTGATTTAAAGAGTAAGGTAAGAGACGGAAAACTGTATGTAGACCAGGGAATCATCGCAGGCTGTGCAGGCGGTGGATTTGAGAATATCTGCGATGCGGCTGACATATTAAACGGACATTCAATCGGAGCAGACGAGTTTACATTGAGTGTTTACCCGGCATCTACTCCAATATACATGGAGCTTGTGAAAAACGGAGCTGTAGCAAAGCTTCTTGAGACAGGTGCAATCGTAAAGACTGCTTTCTGCGGACCTTGCTTTGGTGCAGGAGATACACCTGCCAACAACGCATTCTCTATCCGTCATTCAACAAGAAACTTCCCTAACAGAGAGGGTTCTAAGGTACAGAACGGACAGATCAGCTCAGTGGCACTCATGGATGCACGTTCAATCGCTGCAACAGCAGCAAACAAGGGCTTCCTTACATCAGCAGCGGATATTGATGTCAACTTTACAAAGCCAAAATATTTCTTTGACAAGACTATATATGAGAACCGTGTATTTGACAGCCATGGAGTGGCAGATCCTTCAGTTGAAATCCAGTTCGGACCAAACATCAAGGACTGGCCGGCAATGAGCGCGCTTCCTGAGAATATGCTCCTTAAGGTGGTTTCAGAGATTCATGATCCTGTTACTACAACAGATGAGCTCATTCCTTCAGGAGAGACATCTTCATATCGTTCAAACCCTCTTGGACTTGCAGAGTTCGCACTTTCAAGAAAGGATCCTGAGTATGTAGGCAGAGCAAAGGAAATCCAGAAGGCCCAGAAGGCTATAGAGAGTGGTGAGTGCGCAGGAAAGGCTGTTCCTGAGGTTGCTGAAATCATGGGAGTAGTAAAGAAAAAATTCCCTGAGGCAAGCCATGAGAATATGGGCTTCGGAAGCACAATTTTTGCTGTTAAGCCGGGTGACGGCTCAGCAAGAGAGCAGGCTGCCAGCTGCCAGAAGGTACTCGGAGGCTGGGCAAATATCGCAAACGAGTATGCCACAAAGAGATACCGTTCAAACCTTATCAACTGGGGAATGCTTCCATTCATCATCGATGAGGGAGAGCTTCCGTTCCACAACCTCGACTATATCTTCCTTCCGGGAATCAAGAAGGAAATCGAGGATGCAAAGACGGAGTTTGAGGCATATGTTGTCAAGGATGGTGAATTAAAGCCATTTACACTGAAGATGGGTGAGCTCACAGATGATGAAAGAGAGATAATATTAAAGGGATGTCTCATCAACTATAATCGTAAATAAGGAGAGTTTAATCCGATGGAAGAAACCGGAAAAGCTGGTAAAAAATCAAACATTGAGATAAATGCAGATAAGGGTGCGAAGCAGAATTCGCACCCGGGGCGTGAGGAATGGCCACATCTGATCAGAATAGGTGTCATGGTATTTGTCACGTTTGCAGTCAGTATACTGTTTTTCTTTGCACTGTACAGATTTGAGGGCTTTGCAGGCATATGGAGCAAGCTGCTTGCGGCAGCAATGCCCATTATAATGGGACTTGTGCTTGCATACCTGATGAATCCTGTCATGCTGTGTCTGGAAAGATGCTTTAAAAAGCTTCTTTCCAAAAAGATGAAAAGTGAAAGCAAGCTGCGAAAGATTTCAAGAGCTCTTGCAATCACAGGCTCGGTTATTATTCTTGTAGCGATTATTTCGCTCCTCATTGCGGCTATTGTGCCTTCTGTCATAGCAAGTATATCAGGACTTATGAAGACACTGCCGAATAACGTTGCGGCATTCATCAACATGATAAAGAACGGCAATTTCGGGGACAGCAAAATAGCTGAGCTCGCGAGCACATGTTTACAGAATACAACCGACTACATTGAGAATTATGCCACAGAAAAGATAATTCCTGAGGCACAGAAGTATGTTGCACAGATTACAACCGGTGTGATTTCGGTAGTCAGAGGTTTATTCAATTTCATTATCGGAATAATCGTGATGGTCTATGTGATGAGTATTCAGGAGACTCTCGCAGGACAGGGTAAAAAGATAATATATGCTGTCTGCAAGCCAAAGACAGGCAATATCATCATTGAGACGATCAGAAAGACAAATGAGATTTTTGGAGGCTTCATAAGCGGTAAGATTATAGATTCACTGATTATAGGTGTGATTGCATATTTCGGATGTCTGATTTTAAGGATTCCATCATCGGTGCTCGTTGCAGTGATTATCGGCGTCACAAATGTGATTCCGGTATTCGGACCGTTTATCGGTGCAATTCCATCGTTACTCATAGTAGTAATTCAGAGTCCGTGGCATGCGCTTTATCTTCTGATATTTATTGTCGTGCTGCAGCAGGTGGATGGCAATATAATAGGGCCTAAGATACTTGGCTCATCTACCGGTCTTTCGACCTTCTGGGTTATGTTTGCCATACTAATCGGCGGAGGAATGTTTGGTTTTCTTGGAATGTTACTTGGTGTTCCGACCTTTGCTGTGATATACTATATTGTGAAAAGAGTTGTTAATTATGCTCTCAGGAAAAAGAAGCTTCCTGAGGACACAAGGGATTATACAAAGACAACAGGCGTAGATACAAAAAATAATAAGCTTAAATACGAGTAGGTGAAATAAGTGGATAAATACGAATACAATCTCAAGCTGGATCAGATAAAAGCCCTAAGCGCCGAGGAGGGCTATATGAGCGCAGCAGAGATTGCAGATAGCATAAATTGGAACAAAATTAAAAATGTAAATACACTCGTTAAAATCGGCGAAATCTACGAGAAGGCCGAAAGATACCAGGATGCAAGGGACATACTTTTAATGGCCTATGACCGTTCACCAATCGGCAGGATGATTATATACAGACTGGCTGAGGTCGCCATCAAGATGGGTGATTATGATGCTGCTACAGAATATTATGATGAGTTTGTTGAGATAGCGCCTCATGATGATATGAAGTATGTATTAAGATATGCCATTAAAAAAGGGCAGGGGGCTTCATTTGATGAGCTTATCACTATTCTTGAAGAGTACAAGGATGAAGAATACACTGAGGAGTGGGCATACGAGCTTGCATATCTATACCACAAGGCCGGAAAAGCCGATAAGTGTATAGATGCCTGCGATGAGCTCATTCTGTGGTTCGGAGACGGACCATATGTGGAGCGTGCGCTGGAGCTTAAGATGCTTTATCAGCCACTTACCAAGGCTCAGGAGGAAAAGTACAGACGATTCAAGGCAGAGAAGGAAAAGCCGGCTAAGATAAAGGATGAGGCTGAGGTCACAGAGATAGGTGCCATGGAGATGGTAAAGGGCGGAGAGATAGTGCATGATGACGTAACTATTCCGCAGATTACTGTAAATCAGGAGAAGTTCAATACTGTAAATTTACAGCAGGAGATTGCCAAGGGTATGCAGCAGATCATGGAGGCCAAGGGCAAGAATGAAGTTGCTGATACGATGGATACCATCAAAAAGATAGTTGAGGATATTCCTTATCTCAAGCTCGAAAAGGAGCAGGAAGAGTATGTACAGCAGCCGGAAGAGACAGAGCATATCGCTACAGATGAAGAGATAGATGGTTCACTTAAGTTGAATTTCAAGGAGCTTTTGGGTGAAGACGCTGACGGACAGATGTCTATGGTCATGAGTGAAAAGACTCAGCTTGAGCATCAGATTACAGGACAGATGTCTATACAGGATGTGCTTGAAGAATGGGAAAAGACCAGACATGCGGCTGAAATTGCACTTAAAGAGGCTGAGCAGCAGAAGCTTGAGTCAGCTAAGGCAAGAGCACTTCAGGAGGCAGGAGACATCATGGAGAGACTAAATGATGTCATTCCAAAGCTGGATGCAGGTGTCACTCCGAAGGAACTTCTTGAGGAGGAGTATTTGAAGGTCCCGGTTGATATTATAGAGCAGAAAGCTGCCGTGAAGGAGCCTGAAGAAGAGCAGAAACCGGATATGCAGGAGCTTTATGCAGAGGAGACTGTGGATGAAGTACAGGAGCCGCAGGAAGCACCGGAAGATACTATAGACGAAGCACAGGAGCCGCAGGAAGCACCGGAAGAGGCTATAGAAGAAGCTATAGACGAAGTGCAGGAGTCACAGGAAGAACCGGAAGAGGCTGCATATGAAGCCAAGGAACCAGTTGGAGAGCCGGAGGATATAATTGTAGCAGAGGAGTCTGAGAAAGACGAGATATTCACGCAGCCGACTACCATGATGCCTGAAATAACAGATGATATGTTAAATGTCGATGATGATACATCAGATGATGAGGCTTCACAGGAGAAAGAAAACGTTTCTGAGAAAAGAGATTTTGATCATGTGACATCATTTATCGAGCAAGAAATAGCCAAGATGACAGCAAAGAATCCGGGACTGGAGAAGAAGCTGGATATGGCTAAGACAAGAAAAATGCCGGATATTTCATTGCCGGAGGATTTAGACAGCGAGGAAGATGACTCGAAATTGAAAGAAACAAAACATATAAAAGAGCTTACAAGCGAACAGAAAGCTATATTTTCATATTTCATACCGGTAAAGGGTATGGAGGATCAGATCTGCAAGGCATATAATGCAGTGCTTGATCATTTCAACAGGAAAGAAAACGCATCCACAGGCAACCTCATTATACAGGGAGAGCAGGGTTGCGGAAAGACAATGCTTGCTACAAGCTTTATAAAGGTATTACAAAAAGATGGTGAACAGCTTACAGGAAAGATGGGCAAGATTGATGCTGCCGCACTCAATAAAAAGGATGTGCAGCAGGTAGTCAGAAAGATAACAGGAGGCTGTCTCATCATAGAAAGAGCCGGTGATATCGACCGCAGCATAGCTGCCCAGCTATCATTTTTGATGGAGCATGATATTACAGGAACACTCTATATACTTGAGGATACATCAAAGGGTATAAAGAAGGCTCTCTCAATGGATGAGGGCTTTGCATCCAAGTTCACGGAAAAGATATCGGTTCCTATTTTTACAAATGATGAACTCGTATTGTTTGCCAAATCGTACTCTGCAGAGCTTGGGTACAAGATAGATGAGATGGCTATTCTGGCATTGCATAACAGAATCAGCAATATTGAGAGGATAGACCAGGCTACCACTCTGACAGAGGTCAAGGATATAATTGACGAGGCCATAGACAGGGAGGCTCACAGCGGACTTAAGAAGGCTATAAGTATTCTGACAGCCAGGCGATATACAGATGATGACCGAATTGTACTCAAAGAGGATCATTTCAGGGAAAAATAAATACTTATGGGGGGTATATATATGTGTAATTTTACAGCAATGGATTGTTACCTGTTTGGTCAGGCAACACACTATGATATCTACAAGAAGATGGGTGCTCACTTAGCTGAGCGTAAAGGAAAAAAAGGAGTGTGCTTTGACGTCTGGGCGCCACATGCGAGGGAAGTATACGTGTTTGGTGAGTTTAACGACTGGAATGAGACCAGTCATGAGATGAAGCGTGTAGAGCCGGAAACCATGGGAGTGTATGAGCTTTTTGTACCGGGAGCGCAAAAGGGTCAGATGTATAAGTTTATTATAGTCACTGAACAGGGTGATAAGCTGTACAAGGCGGATCCATACGCAAACTACGCAGAGCTTCGTCCGGGAACAGCGTCAATCATCACAGATATCGAGCACTTCACATGGACTGACAAAGAGTGGATGGATAAGAGAGCAGCAAAGTCAGATGCTGATGTATATTCTTCACCTATGGCTATATATGAGTGTCATCCGGGCTCATGGATGAGACATCCGGGCAGGGATGATGAGGGCTTTTATACATACAGGGAGCTTGCAAAATCACTCATATCCTATGTGAAAACTATGGGATATACACATATTGAGCTTATGGGTATTTCAGAGTATCCGTTTGATGGCTCATGGGGATATCAGGTGACAGGCTACTATGCACCTACATCGAGGTATGGAGAGCCTGAGGATTTTGCATACTTTGTTGATCAGTGCCATAAAAATAATATCGGAGTAATCCTCGACTGGGTACCTGCACATTTCCCAAAGGATGCGCATGGACTTGCCAATTTCGATGGAACAGCCACATATGAGTATGCAGACCCAAGAAAGGGAGAGCATCCCGACTGGGGCACAAAGATATTTGACTACGGTAAGAATGAAGTAAAGAACTTCCTTATCGGAAGTGCACTTATGTGGATAGAAAATTACCACGTAGACGGACTCCGTGTGGATGCAGTTGCGTCAATGCTTTATCTTGACTATGGAAAGAACGACGGACAGTGGGTGCCAAACAAGTTTGGAGGAAATAAGAACCTCGAGGCAGTAGAGTTTTTCAAGCATATCAATACACTCATACTTGGAAGAAATCACGGAACTGTAATGATAGCCGAAGAGTCTACCGCATGGCCAAAGGTAACAGGCAAGGTAGAGGAAGACGGACTGAACTTCAGCTACAAATGGAACATGGGATGGATGCATGACTTCCTTGATTATATGAAGCTGGATCCATATTTCCGTAAAAATAACCACAACAAGATGACATTTGCGATGAGCTATAATGAGAGTGAGAAATATATTCTGGTACTGTCACATGATGAGGTGGTACATCTGAAGTGTTCTATGCTCAACAAAATGCCGGGCTTAGAAGGGGATAAATTCAAGAACCTCATGGCAGGATATGCATTTATGATGGGACACTGTGGAAAGAAGCTTCTTTTCATGGGACAGGAGTTTGCACAGAAGCAGGAGTGGAGTGAGGAAAGAGAACTCGACTGGTACCTGCTTGAGAATCCGGAGCATAAAAAGATCCAGAACTGGGTAAAGGAGCTGCTTCATCTCTATAGGAGAAACCGCTGTCTGTATGAGCTGGATTCAAGCTGGGAAGGCTTTGAATGGATAAATGCAAACGATGCAGACAGAAGCATCTTCAGCTTTATCAGAAAGAGCAAGGATGGCAAGAATAATATGCTCTTTGTCATCAATTTCACACCGGTAGAGAGACCTGATTACAGAGTCGGAGTGCCAAAGCGCAAGACATATCAGCTCGTTTTAGATAGTGAGGATCCTAAGTTTACCGGCAAAACGGTACAAGAGCCTGTAAAGAAGGCTGCAAAGGGCAGAGGCAAGGCAGCAAAACAGTCATATAAGAAGCTGGACTATAAGGCAGTCAAATCAGAGTGTGACGGCAGACCATTTTCATTTGCTTATCCACTTGCGCCTTACGGAGTTGCTGTATTTAAATACTAATATACCGGTAAACAGCAGGGTAAAGGACCGTGCCAATTTAAGGCGCGGTCTTTATTTTTGCGTATTATATGTCGATATATAGTAAAAAGATAACTATTCAGAACCACCCCCTCACATATGAGCAAAAAATATCCATAAATAAAGGCTGCAGAGATGGTATATATGCAGGGCACGGAGCAGGAAATATGCAGATAGAGAATTTGATTAATAAAAGCACAGATACGAAAAATACGGACACAAAAACCATAAATGACATGACAGCGGGTATGCGTGTGTCAGACTACATAAAGACAGACAGCAGTGACAATATGTCAAAAAAGGCGGCTGTTGTCGGTTCGTCAAACTCTGTTGATATGTCGGATACGATATATGCAAGACCACAGGCTAAAAACGAAGCCGGGAACAACGATGACACAGATATGGCAGAAAATCTGCTAAATGACATGAATCAGACCTCAGAAAACAGGCGAAATGATATGATTGTCACTGCAAGCACCACAACGAGTGATGATTACAAAGCTGCAAAGGATGACGGCTACGATGTCATTGTCACTGAGACCGATAAGATAAAAGCAGTGCTGGCAAAGGCAGGTGTAGATATATCCATATATGGAGATGATCTGAGCAAGGAGCAGCTCACAGACATCACGGGAAGCCAGACTGAAGCGGCCATGCTTGTCAATCAGATGAAAGCATATGATATTCCTGCTACAGATGACAATATAAAGGCAGGTACAGATGCCATAGACCGGGCAAAGAGCCTTACAAATATATCCAATGAGACAAAGGCATATCTGGTCAGAAATAACATGAATCCGACGGTTTCCAATGTATACAAGGCTACGTACAGCAGCAGTCAGGTACAAGATTACAGGCAGAAAACCAAAATGACGGAGATATCAGATGAGCTGTTTGAGGAGCTTAAGCCACAGCTTAAACAGATATTAGAGGAAGCTCATATAGACAGTAGTGATGAGAATCTGAATCAGTGCAGATGGCTGATAGATGAAGATATAGCCGTTACACCTGATAATGTGCTGCTTGCGAATCAGGTAGACTGCATCAACGCAGCAGAAGAAAATGTGAGCAGTGATTTTTATGCAAGGGCAGTGACAGAAGCACTGGCAATGGGAAAAAAGGCTACAGATGCCACTATGTCACAAGATGGTCTGACATTTGACATGGCAAAGAAAGCCTGTGATGTATTAGGTGAGGCGACCGCAGATGACATTGTCACATTAGAGTCAGATAACATACCTGTCACGATAGAGAATCTGTCAAAGCTTATAGCTGCAAGAGGCAAGGATAGTGCAGCATCGCAAGCCTCAGCGAATAAAGCTGCGGATAATCAGATTACAGACAGCCGGGAAGCAAGGCTTGTGACAGCTCAAAGAAAGCTTGAGGAAGCGAGACTTTCCATGACAGCAGAAGCCAACCTTTCACTCATAAAAAAAGGAGTTTCAATAGACACAGAGCCTATTGAACGTGTAGTGGAGCTGCTTAAGCAGCAGGAAAATAAATACTACGGAGCGCTGTTTGGTGAGAGCAGTGTAGAGGCATCTGATGATAGGGTACGTATGTACAATAATGTCTGTGATATTTTCAATCAGATGAAGCAGCAGCCGGCGTATGTACTGACCCTGGAATCCGCTGATGACACTGTGTATGAGCTGTATACAGCAGGCAAAGCAATGAAGCAGTCATTAGAAGCAGCAGCCTCAGGATATGAGACTCTTATGACATCACCGCGGGCAGATATGGGAGACAGTATATCAAAAGCATTTCAGAATGTGGATGATATACTTAAAGAGCTTCAGATAGATACATCTGAAAGCAATCGCAGGGCTGTGCGGATACTTGCGTACAATAGTACCGACATCACAGAGGACAATATAAAGCAGATAAAGTCTGTAGATGAGCAGGTGCAGAGAGCATTCAGCGATATGACACCGGCGGTGACGATTGAGATGATAAAAAGAGGCATATCACCGCTTGATATGAGCATGAGTGACATAAGTGACACTGCCAGACGGATAAAATCAGAAAATCCTGACGAAAAGGATGAGAAATTCAGCGAGTTTCTCTGGAAGCTTGAAAAGAAAAATGAAATCTCAGAGGAGGAAAGAGACTCATATATAGGCATATACAGGCTTATTTCACAGGTGGAGCAGTCAGATGGTGCTGTGATAGGCTCACTTGTTAATCAGGGAGCAGATATTACAATGAAAAATCTGCTTACAGCGGTCCGGGTACGAGGAAAGAGTGCCATGGACTATAAGGTGGACGATACCTTTGCCGGAGTGGACAGTGTAAGCAGTGGCATTAAAATTGACTCACAGATAGAAAGCGCATATCATACAAACTGCCTAAGGGATGTGCTTGATACACTTTCACCTGAGAAAATGGAGTTTGTGCAGTATGACAGCTGGCTTGATATGACTCCGGAGCAGTTAAGGCAGGCTGTATATGAGGCAGACGAGGATAACGCACTGTCAGAGCAATATGCCACAGAACAGCTAAGACAGTTCAATCAGGCAGTTTCGGTGCCTGAGAACGTATATGCTTTTCTGGAGAAATATGATGTAAAAACAACCGCGGTAAACCTCATGGCTGCGTCACGGCTAATGAAAAATCCGTCAGAGGCAGTAAGAAATCTCTGGGAGCGTGGAGACAGTGCTACGGCAAGGGCTCTTTTGGATGAGACTCTCAGACGGTTTTCTGAGTCGGTCAAAAATCCAAAGGAGCTTGCGCAGGCGCAGGAAACGCTGGCTGATACAGCAGAGCATGTTATGGATTCGATGATTATAGAGGATAGGCACACCGGTTCAATAGACATCAGACAGATGAAGCTATTATGCAGCCAGCTAAGGATAGCTTCAAATATGTCGAGACAGGAAAACTATATTGTACCAATAGAGACTGCAGACGGGGTCACAGGTATGAAGCTTCGCATAGTAAGAGGTGAAGATAAAAAGGGACTGGTTGACATATTCCTTGAGGATAAAAAATGCGGCAGGGTAGCTGCATATTTTGAGGCAAAGGAAAACTCAGTATCTGCTATGATAGTCACAGACGATGAGCAGACTAAAAGGCTGTTTGAAGACAATATCACTATGTTTGAGGCAGGAATAAGTGATGGTGAACAGCGTGTGCGCATAGATGTGGCACTGGAGCATGATATATCTGCAAAAGAGTCTAAGATGTCAGATATGAAATCGAATACTGAGTCAGATAATGAGACTAAAAAGCAGCTTGATGGCAGTGAAAGTGTCCAGACAACCAGACTATATCACATCGCAGAGCAGTTTATTGTAAATGTCCAGAGGGTGATTGCGCAAGATAGTCTGTAACACCGATATATATTGCATGTGCCAGGTCATCCTGATAGTTTTTGTCAGTAAGAAGAAGTGTCTCAGCAGGATTACTCAAGAATCCACATTCTACGATTACGGTCGGGGATGTGGATTTTTTAAGTATAAAGTATTCTTTATTGGGCTTAATGCTTCGTGGCTTTGCGACACAAAGAGAAGTGTTTAAAGCTCCAAGGACAGAGGATGCGAGCTCTTTTCCTGCATCAGAGGCTTCATAATAGAATACCTGTGGACCGCTGCTTGAATTGTCCTCAAAGCTGTTTTGATGGATACTGATGCTGACTGCCACATTGCTTCTAGACATCAGGGCAGTTCTCTTTGTCAGATCATCTGTCTTTGGATGCTTGGAATTATCCGGGGCGAGGTCGCAGTCGGTGGTTCTGGTCATGACAACAGTAAAGCCTCTGTTTTCAAACAGCTGTTTAAGCGCCATTGCAATACTCAGGTTGACATCCTTTTCCATGACGCCGGAGGTGGAAATCTTACCGGGATCACTTCCACCATGTGTTGATTGTAGTTTACGCAAATTGTGATATGTATTGAGATTAGATAGCCTTTTTCTATAAGTCCTTACAGTAAACGCTTGAGAATAAATGTTCCAGTTCATTTCCGAAGTTATATGAGATTTTAATTTTGCGGTTTTCGTAAACTGTTATCTGGTCTATCATTTCCACAATAATATCTCTGTCTAATTCTTCAATGTCTTTCAGCTCCAACAACCGCCTTAACCAGGGTGTTTCAAAAATACTTTCTGTTACATTTTCATTTTTCTTTTCTTCCAGCGTTTCAATCTGTTTGGAGTAAAGAGTTTCTTTTTGTTGATAGTCCTCTCGATAAGAAAGAAATTCTTCTTTAGAAATCAGTTCGTCTTTGTAATCTTCATAAATTGCCTTTTGCAGTCTCTTTACTCTTTCAAG
>ERZ1023965.119-NODE-119-length-21142-cov-9.984967_pt1 | contig 21142 bp, 22 predicted proteins | sample MGYA00380428_ERZ1023965 | MGnify/ENA primary metagenome ERZ1023965 (study PRJEB33179, sample SAMN07449054) | human gut metagenome | biome: Human-gut; feature: Human associated habitat; material: Faeces | host: Homo sapiens | place: India:Kasaragod | collected...
ATCATAAACAACTTTCTGTCTATTTCATGGCAGCAAGCATATCCCCCAAGGTCCTTCACGCTATTTAATATCTTCAGTATTTTTTTATACATCTTGAGCTTTCCCTTAGGAGTGTAAACGTATTTTATTCCCTCGATAAACCTCTTATTGTCCCGATAAACCAACTGTCCGAAGTTGATTTCTCTCGGTAGCTTTTCAATGTTATATTCTTTTTTAAAATCAATCAGAATTTTGTTCAGCCCACAGACCTCTCGCGAGCCGAGAATTATCATTTTATCCGGATCAAGCACGTACCATACAATTGCCCAACCGGAAGTATAATACTCAAGCGACTCAATATTTCCGGATAAAATATAATCCCTGCTTTTCCGCATAAATTCAACAATAGTGCCGTCGCCAAAGAGTTTTTTTACAACGGTTTCGTTTCCCTTTTGCGGTCCGTGTCTGAAATCATAAAAAGCTCCCGCCCAATCCATACACAGTCTGACAGCTTCAAAAACAAGCTTGCCGTCATCGGTATCTATTCCTCGGTTAAGTGCCTCTCCGCAGCATTCGAGGAACCTGTTACTGTCATCGTTCGTCTCACCGGAGAACAATTCCGGACTCATCCAGCTCACATGGCTTTCGGGGTCCACCTCGTATGACCAGTGATACTCATCGGCAACACCTTCAAGATACTTGTAAAGATATTCGGAAAAAGCCTTTACAATTTTCTTGTTTGACATCGGTTCTTTAGCCGGAGCGGCTGTCTCCGCTTGGCCGTAAAGCACCCGATTTTCAACAGTTATTGCATCAAACTGCATAGCTTCTTTTCCCTTTTCAAAGGACAGGCCGCCGCCTGATGCAACACTGTATCTCGCAAGCATCAAATATCCCGCGTGTTCGAAAAAGTGTGAGACGCTCTTTGCCGTTTCGGCCTCATACCTTTCTGCAACTTTGATCAATTCTTCGTCAATCGTTATTGTTATATTCTTCTTCACATTTATACTCCCCTATGCATTTTATTAATAAGACTATCCATATGTATTATATTATTGATTCTTAATTACTGTCAACCGTTACGGCAAATAAATATCCGACAGACATCGAACACAGGGAAACGCTAAATGTATAATCAGTTTTTCTCCTTATTGGCAAAACCGGGAGTCAGAACCTTAGCAATAACAAGCAAAGCTATGGCTACAATAACCGTACCGACGATAATACACGGAGTGTATCCGAACTTCGTGTAAAGAACAGGTGACACGCCGGTTCCTATCGTGCTGCCTATCGCAAGCGCGCCGAAGCTTGAACCTATTACGGTTCCGCGTATTTCAGCTCTTACATCCGTGCACAGAGAAATACAAGCCTCTGTTGCAAATTCGACGAATGCAAAGTAAAGGAAAAGACCGATGCTTCCGATAATAAGCGATTTTTGGTTGGTGAATGCAGCTATTACGCCTCCGCATATAGTCACAATGGCACCGAGCTTCATGGCTTTTGTTTTTCCGAGTTTGTCTGTAAGAGTAAGGCAAAGGAGCGAGCCAACAAATACCGCTAATCCGAATGCCGCGGAAATAAAGCCGATCTCCGATAAGCCCTGGTCGAAATTATCTTCAAGCCAACCGCCGTACATTGTCTGGCAGAACCAGTTACCGCCCATAAGAAGTGAACCGGTAAGAAGGGCTGCCAAGGCATTTTTATCCTTGAGTACGAGCGAAAGTCTGTGGAAATATGAGCCCTTTTCCGCCTTGTTCTCTTGCATCTCGTGAGAAACGGTTGCGTCGATACCGAACCGTTTTTCTCCTTCCTTCGGGAGAATAAAGCCTAAAGCGATTGCAAAAACCACGGCGATACCTGCCATTAAGACAAACGGTACAGCCCAGCCGAAGTTTTCCATAAGAACACCTGCAACCGGTGAGCCTATCATAAAGCCGAGTGCATATGCGGCTTCAAGAACCGCAGTCATACGGCCTCTGCCCTCGTAAGGAATCATTTCGCTGAGGTAAGAGTACATTGCCGAGTCAAAAGTGAGTGTCGCGGCATAGGAAATGGGCAACGCGACAACAAAGCAAGGGAAGCTTGGGAAGAAGTATATAGCCGCATAGCTTACCGCAAATGTGAGCAATGCTATTAAAAGCGAATTCTTCTTTCCGAACAAGTCAATAATACCGCCCCATACAGGTCCTAAAAATCCCATTGCCGATCTGATAGAGATGGCAAGACCGATAACAACGATTGTCGTGTCCAAATTTCTTGCGATTTCGGGAAGGAACGGCGTAACCATATGGTATCCCGTGAAAATTGCTATTCGCAACAATCCGAACAGTATAACAAGCATAGCAACTGTGCCCGTAAAAACTCTCTTTTTATTATTCTTTTCCATTTTAGAATCTCCTCCAACAAATATATGCCGGCTAAAGCGTTAATCCGGAATTTGCGGTGCGGTCGGCGCCGTTATGTTTACCGGAAGCCTTGTTTCGGGGAACAGGTTGAAATCCTTCATAATTATTTCTTCAGCCTGCTGTAAGGTTTTTGTATCCTTTATCGCATTAACGATAGGATTTACTTCTCTTAAAATATCGGGGTCAAAGAAGAATGTGAACGCTGCCGCAGGTGTCATTTCAACAGACCAAAGACGTTTGCAGTAGAAGGTTCCGAAATGTCCCTGTGCCGCCTCATACGGCCATTTTTCAACTTCCTCGCCCGGAATCCACTTGAGGATTTCGCCGTAAGTGTTTATATCCTCCTGAGTAAGTCCGTTACCGCCGATAAACGCGCCCTTTTGCATAGCCATTCCGATGTTTCTTATGATATGAGCCATCGGCATTTCGGCATCGCCGCCGATTGCATTTACACCGTACACACCGGGAATTTCAAGCTCCGAAGCGCAAAGAATTGAGATAGCGTCTATCAACGGGGACTGTACCTGTGTTTCCGTTCCGGTGAAAAACGCGTCAGCTCCGATATCCACCGTAACAAACAAATCCGCTCCGTATTCCGCGATAAGGTCCCTAAAGCCCTGCATAATGCCGGGAACACCCTTGCGAATGCTTATTGTGGCAATAACGGTATCCTCAAGGACATTTTTCATCAAAGATTCGTGCAGATATTCGCCTTTTCCATGGCCTCCCACAACCTTTGTTTCCTTGCTGATAATCGCCACGTTTTCGCTGAGCCTTTCGGACGGCTGGAGCCAATCGAGATCGATAACCTCTCCTCCGAGAGCCATTTCTCCGTTAAACTCCCACCATTTGCAGCCGATGTCTGCCAAAACGAATTTTTCAACACCGAGCTTTTTAAGGAGATTCATAACGGGAATCGTGTTCATGATGTCTCCTCCGCCGCCGCATCCCGCGAGAAGGGCAACCTTTGATTTTTTACCCAAGTCGATCATCGACGGGCGTGGACTTGTCCAATTATTCATGTTTTTCCTCCTTGTTTTTCATTGTATTTAAAATACAAAAAATTATTTCAAAATCATTTTATAGATCCTCATCAGATCCTCTTCGCCGACTGCTCTCGGATTCACGTTAACACCGTCATCCATCATAGCGTCTTTTGCATATTTTTTAAGCTCATCCTCGGTAACGGCTCCTATATCAAGCTTTTCTTCTGTTCCGACAGCCCTGAACAGTTCTCTGACTTTTTCTATCAGTACATCCGCAGGCTGTGCGTGTTCGGGGAGCTTTGCACCGATATACTCCAGCACTCTTTCGTACTTCTCCTTGCACACGTCACGGTTATAATCAATAGTCGGAATTTGAAGCACACCGCAACCGAGTCCGTGCGGCACATTATGGTAAACCGTCAACGGACAGCTTGCCGCATGCGGAATAACACATCCGCACTTGCTCTGTGCCACGCCTGCAAGAAGTGACGCGTAAGCCATTTCGTTGCGTGCAGCTTTATCGTTTTCGTTCACACAAAGCGGGAGACTCCTGAAGACGATTCTCAAAGCCTCCAGCGCCATAAGCTCTGCCACGGCATCGTCCATAACCGAAGAATAAGCCTCAAGCGCATGTGATAAAACGTCGAGTCCCGTATTAATCGTCGTGTTTTTCGGAACACTGTATGTAAGCTCCGGATCGACAACCGCATATGTTGCCGCAAGCATCGGGCTGAACATAATATCCTTAATATTGTTAGTATCGACAATTACGATACACTCCGAAACCTCGGAACCCGAGCCAGATGTTGTGGGAATCGCAATCAAAGGAATCGGGGGATTTACCGGCTCCTTTATTTCCTCTCCGCGTCCCGCGAGATAATCATGAATACTGCCCTCGTTTGTGGCAAGAATTGCGGCACCCTTCGCTATATCCATGGAGCTTCCGCCGCCTGCAACGATAACAAGGTCGCATTTTTCCGCCTTGCAAAGAGCTCCGCACTTATCAACCGTTGCAACCCTCGGGTCCGGCTCCACCTCTGTAAACGCGACGGCTGATGCGCCTGCCTCTTCGACGGAAGCGATAATATCGTTTGCAATTCCGAGCTTATATACCGTAGGGTCGCATACAAGCAATACTTTTTTTGCGTTTTTTTCTTCAATCAAATTCTTAATTTCAAAACGTTTTCCGTTACCGAATTCAATTGTTGTTTTTAAATAGTGTGTAAATGAGTTAATCATCGTTTCATCTCCCTTTTAATACTTTTCCAACCAATCCTCATAGAACGCTTGACAGTCGTGCTTCGGTTCGTATATTTTCCCCGCGAAGCTCATTTCCGCCGCTGCTTCTCTGATGTCCTTGTAAAGTCCGACGCCTGTAAAGGCCCCCATGGCAATACCGAGGCCGGTAATCTCTCTTTCCTTTTGCGTAATTACCTGTCTGCCGCATACATCCGCTAGTATGCCGTTATAAAAATCGGATGCGGTCTGTCCGCCGCATACATACAGCGGAACTTCCGAATCAGCCTTTATCGCTTCGAGATTTGCACGCACGGCATAACAGTTTGCCTCGTATACCGCTCTGAAAAAATGGCCTCGCTTATAGCTGTCCAGAACCCATGGAGTGGGGAATACAAATCCCGAGCGGCATGTTGAAGACCTTCGTCCTGCAATTTCGTGTCCCGAAAAGCACCGCATACCGTCACAGCCGAGCGGTACCGACATTGCTTCCTGCGTCATTATTTCATAATCTGTACGGAATAAGTCTCTTACCCATCTCAAAGCGAGCCCGGTAATTCCCGCGTTTCCCTCTTGCAGCCACAAACCGGGTACACCATGGCGGTTTGTAAAAGCAAATTCATCGATTTCGTATCTGTCCGTAACGCGCATTACCGGAGTTGTCGTCCCGGCAACGGCTGCAAGCATTCCGCTTTTCAGCACATTCATTCCTACAAGGCCGGCCTGAGAATCTGCTGCTCCGCAAATTACAGGCGTACCCTCCTTAAGTCCTGTTTCACAAGCCGCTTCCTTTGTGACAGTGCCGATTTGCTCTCCGAAATCGGATATTTCCGGAAATATATCGGTTCTGAGTCCCACAGATTTCAGCAGCTCAGATGACCACGTGCCGTTTTTGACATCAAATAATTGCGACGAGGAGGCAACAGACGGCTCGCTGACCTTGCTGCCGCACAGTAAATAACATATCCAATCGCTTATCATCATAACCGTATCAATTCGGTCATAAACAGCTTCGTTAAATTTTTTGTACCACAGCAGTCTTGCGAGTCCGAACATTCCGGAAACAGGCAAGCCGGTTATTTCTTTTATGAACGGCTCCTTACCCGACAGAATATCTACCGCTTCCTCTCCCCTTAAATCTACGCTGGGAGCTGCATATATTTCTTTACCGAAACGGTCAAGCCAAACCATGCCCTCTCTTTGAGAGGTAGCACTCACGGCAACAATTTCATCGGCGGATATTCCTGCCTGCGTTATCACCTTACGGCAAAGCGAAAACAGGATTTTTTTAAATTGCTCCGCATCAAAAAGCATAGCCTCTTTGTTGCTTGAGGAAAGGTCCTTTAGGTATTCCCATTCTCTGTAAGCATAGGAAACCAAACGGCCTGACATATCAAAGAGATTACATCTGCCTGCTCCCGTGCCTGCATCGAAAACCATAGCGTACTTTTTCACGTTATTCTCCTAAGTCTATACAACTCTGTTATCGATTTTTGTATTTTCGGTAAATGCCCTCACGGCCTCAAAGCACATTTTTGAGTGCTTTGCGATAGCGTTGTATTTAGAGCCTCCGATATTCTGAAGAAGTTCCGTGTTTTCAAGCTCCAAATACGGGCTGTCCGCGCTGAGCGGTTCTTTTCCGTATACGTCAAATGCGGCTCCCGCTATTTTCTTTTCGCGAAGGAGATCAAGAACGTCCTCTTCGTTTGTCGTAGCGGTTCTTGCCGAATTGATGAAATATGCCGTTTTCTTCATATTTGACAGGAGTTCCTTATCAAGCATTCCTCTTGTATCGGGGGTTACCGGCAAGTGGTTTGATACGTAGTCGCTCTCCGAAACCAGCTTTTTCAAGTCCTCCGTCTTTTCCGCTCCGTATTCCTTCATAGCCTCTGCAGAAACATATGGGTCATAAGCTAAAATTGTGATTTTGAATGCCGAAAGGCGTTTTGCTGTATCGTTGGCAACGTTTCGGTATGCCACAAAGCCGACTGTACTGCCGTCAAGCTCCGTTCCGAAGGATTTGAAATAATAATCCTCGGTCCAGCCTCCGTCGCGTATCATTTTTTCGCCCTTATAGAAATTTCTTGAGACGCTGATCATCATTCCGACAACCATTTCGGCAACGCCTACCGCATTTCTTCCCGGAGTGTTGACAACTATAACATTGTTCCTTTTTGCGGCGTCGAGATCTATATTTGAGGTACCCGCTCTGCAGACAACAAGCATTTTGAGCATCGGGCATTGTTCAAAAACTTCCTTTTGAACAACATCCTCCTCGGTTACGAATATTTCAGTTTCTTTTTCGTTTAAAAGCTTTGCCAGCTCTTTGCCCTCTCTTACGATTCCCGTATCGAACCAGTTTTCATAGCAAACCTCGTTGTCTTTTTTCAGTTTTTCAAGATAAAGCTCCTGAAACGGTGCTGTAATCCATATTTTCATTGTGACTATCCCTTCTTATGGCACTAAAACCGTTTTAATTGAAACTCTGTCCGGCTTTTTCGCCGACATGGCCTCATCAATTTCATTTAAACCAAAGATATCGGTTACCATAACCTTTGCATTTATCTTGCCTTTTTCCAGACAATCTATTGTGTACGGAAAAGCTCCGGGGCTCAAATGCCCTCCGATTACACGAAGCTCTTTAAATTCACTTATCTGATTAAGGTCGATTTCCGCTTTTTTCTTAAACACGCTGTAAATAAAGAGCATTCCCTGTTTTCTCAGACAGTTCATTCCCGTTTCCACCGAAGCGGAATTTCCGGTCGCCTCCATATATATGTCGCAGCCCACTCCGTCGGTTAATTCCATAATTCTTTTTGTGACGTCTTCCTTCATTGGATTTAAGACCTCTGCCGCTCCGAGCTTTTCGGCGATTTCGCAAAGAGCGTCGTTGGTATCTATTCCTATTACTCTCTTCGGATTTCGAAGAAGAGCAAACTGAAGCATTCCCATACCTATAGCTCCGAGTCCCGAAATAACGACAGTGTCTTCCATCCCCATTCCGGTTTGGTTGACCGCATATGCGGAGCATGACAACGGCTCGCAAAGAGCGGCCTCGACTGCCGGAATGTCTTTTGAAACCTTGTGAATCAATGCGTTTTTCGGAAGAAGCATATATTCGGCAAAGCCGCCCTCAAGGAATCCGTTTTCATCATCGCAAAGATGATAAAGACCCTTCTTGCAGTAATAACACTTTCCGCACGGCATTATGCACTCCGCCGTAACCCGGTCTCCGCGGACAAAGCCTTTTTCCTCCGCCCCGGGGCCGATTTCTTCGACTGTTCCCACGAATTCGTGTCCGGGTACTCTCGGAGACTCAATGCCTCCCCACGGGTCGCCGCCCATATAAACCGCTCTGTCCGAAGCGCAGATCCCTGCGGCTTCAATTTTTATGAGTATTTCTCCCTCTCCGACCTTAGGTGTATCCACCTCGCAAAATCTGTAATCCTTTGCTCCGTATGCTACTATCGCTTTCACTTCGTGCCTCCTGCTTTACTTATAAATAATCATGGTATTTTTCTTTTTTTATTCCCTGCATCCCGAGCAGCTTACAAGCTTCAATCAGCATTGCCTCTCCGCGTCCGCCCGACATTGCGTAATGGTGCGGAAGCGCATTTTTTGTAAATGTTTCTAAAAACTCCGGAATGCTTACGGGCTCTTCATCCATTTGCAGCTCCGTAAACCACGCCCTGACGCCGTCGTGACCCTTGTCACGCTGTTTTCCTATTTCGGCACTCAAGGCGAAGAAACGGTCGCCGTTGTCCGCGACACGGAAAATACTCGCTTTTTGTTTGTTGAATATCAAATCTCCTACCGTGCCGGGATCCTGCGGAGCACCGGGAGCACACGGGTATTCTTTTATTTTCATCCCGTTTTCATTTGCATAGCTCGGCAAGCCTATTCCGCAATGCCACCAAACAACGCCGCCAAACTCGGGATCCACCTGCACCATATCCATAAGAGCGGCTCTTTTTTGCGTTGCACCCGAAAGCATAATCATACTTATGAGTCCGAGTAAGTCTCCCTCGCAGGCAACGGGGTACCCGTGATCACAAAGGTAGCCGTATGCCATACACGGGAAAATATCCAATCTCTCCTGGAAGCGCGTCCAACACGCAACAGCCATTCCCGCGTAATTGTTTTCTTCAAAATATCTTTTCAAAACACAGATAAGCTTGCATGATTTTACAAATCTTTCCTCGTCTGCGGTAAACGAGCTTGCGCCGCTTTTTATCTCCGCGGCAAGCTCCGCTATTTCTTCATCCTTCATTTCAAGAACCGCGTCAATGATTTTGTCAATGTCCGTTTCTTCTATTGTTATGCCGAAACGGCTTTCGACCTTTTTCTTATCGTATTCAAGATTGACAAATCCCTCGGCAACGCCTCCGGCAATCGCAATCTTCTTACCCTTAATTGCCTTGAGGCATCTTATCGCCCCGACGGTAGTAAGAAATCTGTTTACAAAAAGGGTATCATCCGCGTTTCCGTACAGCCATTTCACGGCGGGTATTTCGCGTCCCGAATTTGCCACACTTGTGAAAAGATTGAGTCCCGTCATTGAATTAAAGAGCAGCACGCCCTCTTTTTTCGGCTCAGGAACAGCCCAGCAGCAAACCGGCACGCCGAGCTTTGTAAACTCGTTTATGCACTCACCGAACCATGTAAAGCCCTTGACCGTTACAACAATCAAATCGCAATCCTTAAGCCCGTTTGCAACCCTTTTAGCTTCCTCAGGCTCAAAAAACGCCGACTCGCCTTTTATAACCTCGCAGTCGTTTTTTTGAGCCAATTCGATAAACGCCGAAACATTTTTATTGTCAAGACCTGCAGCATCATTTGTTGCAGCGAGTCCTATTTTAATCATTTTTTCTCCTCCGAAAGTATCACAATCTGCCGATAAAAATAAAAAAGAGACTTCTCCTGAAATTATTATGCGCATCGGGGTAACGAAATACAAAATCAAGCTGACAGGAGAAATCTCTCTTTTTATCTATTCTGAAAATTTACACAGAATCAAGCTTTAAAGACCGGCGATTCTCGCGAGAGCGTCAAAGCCCTCCATATCACCGAGCTCTTTGTCAAAGAAGCAGGTTTCACCGCCCATGGCCTTACAGGTGCAAGCGATTTTAGCCGCGTCTTCGGTTACAAGCGCCGCCTCGAGCGCCCATTTCATATCAGGACCGCAGGCAAGCAGGCCGTGACCCTTTAATCCGATTGCGTAATCGGGGCCGAGTGTTTCGACAGCCGCCTTCGCAAGATTCGGTGAGCCCGCTCCCTCAAGCGGAGCGACTTTAATGGCACCGTTCGTCACATACTGACTGACTGTCACCGTCGGAATATACGGTTCATTCTTCAGCGACCAAGCAATTACATAAGGTGTATGGCAATGAATAACCGCATTTACGTCGGGTCTGTTTCTGTATACGCCGGTATGCATACCGGTCTCGATGGAAGGGCTAAGCGAGCCCTCAACCACGTTTCCGTTAATATCGACAATAATTATATCCTCGGGCTTCATAACGCCATAAGCCACGCCGCTCGGCTTTATCGCCACAAGGTTTGTCTGCGGATCTCTGACGCTTATATTTCCTCCCGAAAGCTGTGTAAAGCCTCTTTCAAATAAGTACTTACCAACCTCCACTACGATTTCTTTTTGTCTTTCAAGCATATTAAACAGCCGCCTTTCATTAAATTCTCTTTAGCATTTATTTTCATCTGCTGTCCTTATTCTATCACCTTAATATTGATATTTCTATTGATATTTTTAATAAATATCAATATCGGTTTTTGAACAATATCAATAAAGAAAAGCGTCATTAATAATAATTACGTCGATTATTAGTATTTATATTTATATATTAATAATTTAACAATGTGACAAATCAGGCTCTTTTTTTGCTTTTTAACTGCTCTTTTGCAAATTGTCATAATAATAAGTTAAAAGACGTCAGCTTGCATATTGCGAATATCCGTAAAATCAAAAAAGCCCTTTGAGAAAAGGATTTCTCCTCTCTCAAAGGGCAGGTTGATAAACCGGAAGTTATCGGACTCTTTGCATAGATAAAATTTCAGTTTTACTTTGTAAGAACCTTCTTACAATATTTATGTGCACCACAATACGGACATACTAATTTTCGCTTTGTAATTGTATGAGGTCCCATAATATATGACTTCATATCTGGAACAAATCTATTATTACATTCGGGACACTCAAAGGCTCCTGCTTCTCTGTCTAATACACATGCAATAGCGATTCCCATTACCATTATTACAAATCCAATCCCCATCAATAGCACTCTGGTCCATACCTGCATTTCAAACATTCCCGCAACAACAAATAAAGGTACTGCTACAACAATTACCAAAACACTAACCATTGCAGACATTATAATCTTCTTTTTACTCTCTTGAGCTTCTTTCACTAAATTCACCATATTTTCCTCCGCTTTCTTTTTATAATCCATCGCTTGCAATCTTTCACCAGATAGAAGTTCATTTACTGTAATTTCTAGTTCATTACATAATGGCAACAGTAATGATACTTCCGGAAAACCATTTCCTCTCTCCCATTTTGAAATTGTTTTGTCACTGATTTCTAATTTTTCTGAAAGTTGTTTTTGCGTATATCCTTTTCGTTTTCTTTCATCAGCGATAAATTTACCAATCTTGATTTGATCCATCCGTTTTCCTCCTTTACGATTTGATTATCCTATGATTTGATTATCAATCACACCCACGCAACGTAGAATATGGTGAATTTATGCGGTTTCTACGCTCCGTAGAGTAAAATCCCGATTTGTATTTCTGTTCATTTTTAAAAATGGGCAATCCCGATTGGAATTGCCCACTCGCTATACTTACTATTTTAACATAACATTCAGTATCGCACAAACTTTTGATAAAAGGATTTCTCCTCTCTCAAAGGGCAGGTTGATAAACCGGAATTTGTGAATTACTTAAATAAAGCATATATAATAACGAATACAATGCCAAGAATTATGGAACTTATACCCGAAACAAGTGGCATTATCAAATTCTTCTTGCTGTTAACAATAGCTTTATCCGGCTTATCTTCATATACTCTTAGTTCCACAACATCATTAACCTTATATGTGCAATTAGGTGTAAACGATGAAATTCTGTGTGCAACTCTAAATGTTTTATTATTGTATTGATATTCAAAGATAGGAGTATAGGTAAATCCTTTCCCTACCCCGAGACTTTTGACGACTTCGATTACTTTTCCTTGAACAACTATATATCTTTTTGCTTTTTCTTTACGAAAAGTAACCAAAAAGCAAATCCCAAATATTACAAGCGCCATTCCCACCATAAATAAATATTTCATAATATATACCTCGCATAAAATTCAGCTTCGTATTCCGTTCATTTTAGAAAATGGGCAACTCCGATTGGAATTGCCCACTCGCTATACTTGCTATCTTAACATAACATTCAGTATCGCACAACCTTTTGAGAAAATGATTTTTCCTCTCTCAAAGGGCTTGAATGAATTAATTTATAGGTTTCTTTGAAAAATCACCATATCTGTAAGCTTGACGCCACATTCAAATATCGGGTGGTCGTAATTATTTGTAAAAAAGTTCGGTATGATATGAGAACGAACAAAACCGCACTTTTCATAGAACGGAACCGTCAGCGGACTGTCGCCGGTTCCAACCTGTAAAACGGAATATTTATCGGCATACTCTTTAACAATAAAATCAATTAGGGTTTTGGCATATCCATTGCCTTGATATTCTGGAACGGTCGCAATATTCTTTATTTCAAGAATGCCGTCGCCCTCATCGGTGACGACACATTCAGCTTTCACGCCGTTATCGTCAAGCACATACATAGTGCCTTTTTCAAGATAGCGGTCTATCATATTCTCCTGTTCATCTGCCAAAAGCAGTAATGATAGAAACTGTTTTTTGTTTTCTTTGATTTCTCGAAATTTCATACCTGACATTCTACCTGATTTTATTTTAGACTTTTATCATACTTTTGAAAATGGGCAACTCCGATTGGAATTGCGCACTCGCTATACTTGCTATCTTAACATAACATTCAGTATCGCACAAACTTTTGAGAAAAGGATTCCTCCTCTCTCAAAGGGCAAGTTGGCAAACTTGAAGTTATAGTGCAATCTTTTTCCATTTCCTAATCTTGGTTCTAAAGGTTCCGAACGGAGCAACTGTATTAACATGTATGAATTTGTATACTTCCCAGACAGCTGTTTTAGTTGCTTCGTCAGCCCATTTTCTCATATGTGGTTTAAATAATTCTTCCTCACTCAGAGAATCAATCATTGCATAAATAGAGTTGATATTCTCATTCAATCTGTCTTTCAATTCTTGCAGTGACAGCTGAGCATATGTATCTGTGAACCATTGATATAATTCGCCAAGCTGATTCCACTTAAAATTATCCGAAGGAGTTTTAACAGGAATACCCTTTCTTTCGTCTGATTCCCATTTAATAACAAGAGTTGTCCAGCCAACCTGATAAGCAAGATTTTCTGCCGGAGTTCGATCGATCTCATCAATTCTCTTATCTTTTAAATGCTCCGGAATATCATTAAATTCTGAAATATATTTTGCAAAGCTTTTATTTATCTCGTTTTTAAGTTCGTCTTTATTCTCATATGTTCTCAATAGTCTATCTCCTCAGCTTCCGATTTTCCAGTTCCAAAAACCGGAAGTTCCCGTTGTGAAGGTTATGCTCATTTTGCGTTATTACTCTTCCGAACTCCGTCATTCATTCTTTTCACTTTGCGTTTCCATACAAAATATTGAACGAGCCAAGTGATGACGAAAATTGCAACGAATATTCCTACATATGAAAGAATACCAATGGCATTATGCTTCATCCAATTCGTAATATAGGCAATCGGCAACATCGTAACACAGGCAATGGAAAAGTAAATTCCGCTTTGCTTTGCAAGGCTCCACGAATCAATTTCCCAAATAACGGAAGCCATTGCAAAGCCTGTACCCATAATTCCGCAGAGAATTGTTTGAAGAATAACTGCGTTTAATTCATTTTTCATTGTATCAATCAGCTCAGGGGTGACAGGATAGAACGAACCATCTCCTATGCACATTGATATAATCACAGTTATTACAAAACCGATAGCAATGCCGAGAGGGAATCCGAGAAGCCCACGCTGAATCATCTTTTTTTTCATTTTTACCACCTCATATTCCTAATAATTGTTTGATTTTGGCGACAAAACGCCTTGAAACATAAGTAACCGTCCCATTTGAAAGCGTAACACAAATTGTTCCTGCAAAGCTTAAATCAAAACCCTTGACTTTTCTCAGATTGATAATATCCGAGTTTGATATTCGGACAAAAAAGTTGCTGTCCAGCCGCTGCTCCATTTCGTAAAGCCGCAGACGGAGCGTGTACTCACCGTGATTTGTTTCGGCAAACACTTTGCCTGATGCAGCAAAAATGCGGTAAATATCAAACGGCTCCAACACTTCGACAATATCATCTTTGAATCCGGCAATCATTTTCGGCTGCTCGTCTGAAAGCCTTTTCATGATTTCATTGATTTCGTCGGTCATTTTGTTTGTCACAACGATGATTTTGGGTTCCTTGCAGTTCTCATCTAACTTGATTTCAATTTGCATTTGCTCACCTCCTCTTTGTTACGGTTACAGTATAAGAAAATCGAGAATTGATTTCCACCGATTCTCGATAGGTGGTCGTTTTCAGACCATAGACGGAAGATTATATAAATAATCTTCCTCATCAAATTCCGGTTTATCTACTCAACCCTCTGAAAACTCTGTATTTTCAAGGCTTTTCGCCTGTGTAATTCTCAAACCTTATGTATTTTCCCTTGTTTTTGCCCTTATGAGCGAAAACAAGGGAAACTTTTTGTTATTCGCCGCCGACTACCTTATCCAGCAGCCTTGCGGAAGTACGCTTCGCTTCCCTTGTAGCGTGAGCGTAGATATTCATTGTGGTACTGACATCAGCGTGTCCGAGAAGCTCCTGCACATCCTTTGGGGCAGCCCCATTTGAGAGCAGATTGCTTGTGAATGTGTGACGAAGCTGGTGGAAATGGAAGTCCTCCAACCCATCGACCTTTTTCCTTGCCGCCCTGCACATAATCCCTACCGTACTCGGCGATTCAAACGCCCCGTCCGGTCTGAGGCAGACAAAGGATATTTCCTTGTATCCCTCCGGGACTTCTTCCGTTCTCGGCAGACTGTAAACCTCGTAATAAGTACGGTCTTTTTCTTTGACCTCACTGTAATAGTTGAGGCTGTACAACTCTCCGTATCGGAAGCGGTTTTTATGCTGTTCGGCTTTGGCTGTTCTAAGAATTTCTGCCAGTGTGTCGCAGAAGTCCACAGTACGGATTTTCTTTCGCTTGGTCGCTCCGATTTCCGTCTTGTGCCTTGCCCCGTTGTAGCGCATACTGCGGCGTACTGTAAGGTACTGACCTTCAAGGTTAATATCCTGCCAGGTCAAGCCGCAAACCTCGCCGATTCGAAGCCCCGTGTAGTAGGCAATCTGAATGGGCAGCAACGCCGGATTGTCTTTCTTTTTCAGAAAGTCCTCCAGCTTCAGATACTGCTCATGGCTGATTGTGGGGGCGGAAGTCACATTCCCGTCCTCGTCTGAGAACAGTTCGTATTCTTCCTTTTTGCCCCTCCACACTACATACTGCATCGGGTTAAAGGAAATCAGCCTTTTCGGGAACACCGCAAAACGGAACGCCCCTTGCAGGACTGCCGAGAACAATCGCAGATACCCCTTGCTGAGAGCCTTTGCCTGTGTGCCATCGGGATTTGTGCCACCGAAACTGAGGAAGTCGATATATGCCTGTAAATGGTCAGCAGTTACAGTTTTCAGCTTGCGTTCCCCAATCGGGTACTGCTTGATACGGTTTACCGTACCCTGATATGCCATTACTGTACCATTGCTCAGATTGCCGGGCTTCAGTTCTTCTTCCACCCATTGATCCAGCAACGTTCCCACCGTAACATTTTCGGACTTGGCTACGAATTTCTTTTCCTCGTAGTCTTCCATTGCCTTTCGCATAAGGGCTTCTGTTTCAGCCTTGCTTTCAGTGCCGGGAAACTCCTTCTGCACACGGTTTCCGCTTTCATCTTCGATATAGAAGCGGTAGTACCACTTTTTGCCTTTCTTTCTTACAGAACCTTTTGCCATAGATAAAATTTCTCCTTTCTATCCGTGGCAATCGGAACTGTGACATATGGTGTGCGTAAAGTAAATAGTGTCACTTCTGCCGATTGGTTTCAATCGGCTTTTTTAATTGTCAAGGTGCCACGGAATTGTTCTTTTCGGATAGCCTTTTTTCAGCTTCCGTCACTATCTCGAAGAGATCGCCCATCTTTACAGCGGTACGACCTTCATCGTAGATATGTAAAATCCCGTCAAGAAATCGTTTCATATCTTCGATAGGTAATTCCATTTCGTTGCGATAGACCTTTTCGGTAATCGCTCCCGACTCGATAGCGTATCGCATAAGCGATTGCTTCAAGCCTTCATCGTTTGCCACACGGTCAACCTCTGTCATAGCATCGGAAAAGTAGTGGCAAAGCACAGAGTACAAATCAATTATCTTCCCGAGAAATGTAGTGAGCATCTGTTGGTGCGGCTCACCCTTTACGGTAGAGGACACCGTATCAAGATATTTCTTGATGTGCTGCTCAATGTCCTTTTGGCAGAGTGTATAGCTGTCATATTCCTTATCATCAGAAAGACCTGTCAGCCATTCGGGAGTGGTAAGAAGTGCTTCGGCAAGACCGTTGATAATCATTGTTCGCTTCGGATCAACGCCGTCAGCTTCATACCTTTGAATGGTAGACTTGTTCACGCCGATACGCTTGCCAAGTTCCGGCATAGAAAGTTTGAGTTCTATTCTACGCTCTTTAATGCGTTCCCCGACTTGTTTTGGGGTAAACATTGTTTCTTCTTCCAAGGTATTCACCTCCTGTTTGAGTACAGTATAGCACAAACAAGCTCAATTTGCAACCCCTATTTCCGAAAAATATTAAAAATAATCCTTAAAAGGTTGCAAAACAGGTTGACAAGTGATGGCAAAATAAGTATAATGATAATACCAAAGTTGCATTTTGAGTATTTAAGAAAGGAGACAGCACTATGAACGCAATCAAAATGGGAATGACAATCGAAGAAGCGGCAGAAACCAGCGGCATCGGCAGAAACACAATGCGAAAGTTGGTGGACTGGGGCAAGCTGCCTGTTCTGAAGGTCGGACGTAAAACCATTATCCGCAGGGATACCTTAGAGCGTTTTATGACCGTCAATCAGGGCAGAAACCTACTGTGTCAGGATGATGTCCGTAAGGTAGAGTAAACCGTTCTCAAAGCCCTCGGCGTTTGAGAGCGAAATACACCCCTCGCACAAATCTACGATTTGTTCAAGTGATATTTCGCCCTTGCAGGGAGCCTGTATCACAGCTTGTCGGCATATACCGCCGCTATGATACAGAGAAAATTGCTGCCGCAATTTTCATTGGCTGTCTCGTCAGCACCCGCCGCCAAAACAGCCGCAACCGACAAGTCGGTTGCAAAATGAAAACGCACCTTTACAACACAGAACGGAGATGATTTATGACACGCCACAGCTTTATTCAGATGTCAAAGCTGTATAATGTCAAGGGAAGAATATCGTATATTACAAGCCATGCAAGACAGGAAAACCTCTATGCCACTTACCGCACCGCAGACAATTCCTTTTGGCGAAACCTTGCAAAAGAATGTCAGCAGGAATTTAAGCGAAGCAACTCGCCGGGGAAGTGTATCGAAGCAAGGGAATTGATAATTGCCCTGCCCGAAGTTTACACCACCTATGAGCCGCAACAGGTACTTGAAGATTTCACAGAGGAATTTCGCAGACGGTACAATGTGGAATGTGTATCGGCACTCCACCACAACAAGAGAAAGACCAATTACCACATCCACCTTATATTCAGTGAAAGGCGGCTACTTGCCGAGCCGGATATAAAGATCGCCACCCGAAGCGTATTCTATGATGAAACGGGCAAGCGGGTACGCACCAAGAAAGAGATCACCGATGAAAGCGGCAAAGTCCGTGAGGGCTGTACCGTTATCCCCAAAGGCGGCATATACGAACAGCACCTTTTCACCGTAAAGGATGACCGCTTCAAAAGCGACCCTTTTCTTCGGGAAGTAAAGGAAATCTATACCGCCCTTATCAATCGGCATATCTCAGACCCCGAACAGCACCTAAAGGTGTTCAATCCCGACAGTATCTATCTGTCAACCAAGAAGATTGGCAAGAACAATCCCAAAGCCGCAGAAATTGAAGCAGACAATGCCGCAAGGCAGGAATGGAACAGAACGGCGGATATGGCACTCATATCAGGGATTGAAGAAGCCAAGATACTGGAAATCAAGAAAGATGAGATCCACCAAAAAGCAAGTCAATCCATTAAAGCGAATGGATGGCTGCCAAATCTGTTCCGCAGTATTGTGGGCAAGGCAAAGGAATTTTTGCAGAACCTGATAAGGCAGACGGCACTACCGCCCAAACCGGTACTCAATATGGATATGGCAGAGTTCCGCACAATGCAGAAGCTGATGATACGGGTGCAGGACAGGGCAAGAGAAATCCGCAGCTTGCAGGATGAAGTACCCAAGTTAAAGGCACAGCTTGCCGAAACAAAGGGTATATTCAAGGGCAAGGAGCGAAAGGCGTTGGAAACGCAGATACAGCAGAGGGAAGAAAAAATCTCCGCTATGCTTGAAACAATACCCGATATTCTGAAAGATGACGGTTATCCCGACGTGCAAGCATTTATGGCAACCTACTGCAAGGCAGAAGTCATAGTTAATAACTACAACCGAGAGCTTGCAGAATGGGAACGCAAGGTCAAAGAAAAAAGCAGACCCGCCGAAAAAGAACGGTATGCACCGCCAGAAAAGCAAAGTGTCCGTGACCAGCTAAGACGGTTGCAGGCAGAGGGCAGACAGACCAAACCCAAGCATCGATCCCACGACAGAGAAAGATAGCTTTAACACCGAAAACAACACCGCAGGGCAGTTTCCCTGCCTTGCGGGATTACATATTACGGGCGGCAAAGAGAAAGCCGCCCCTTTCAATTTGTATGAAAATCTTAGCGAACCTATTGACAATTATAGTCTCTATGCGTATAATATAATTAACAATTTGGTTAAATGTTAAGGGAGGGTGTCAAATGGGACTGCAACAGACATTAAAAGCTCTTGCTGACCCAATTCGCCGTGAAATACTAAATATGCTGAAAAAGGGGCGAATGTCTGCGGGAGAGATTACCAACCATTTCTCTGTAACAGCACCTTCGATTTCAAGACATCTATCGGTGTTGAAGGATGCTGACTTAATCAGAGATACAAGAGAAGGAAAGTTCATTTTCTATGAAATCAACACCTCTGTTTTGGAGGAAACTATGCTATGGATTGCAGATTTGAAAGGGGATAATGATAATGCTTAAAAAGAACAAGATTAAGGTTATAATATCGTCAATTATTATTTTACTTCCGGCTTTATTCGGGATCATTATGTGGAATGATTTGCCTGACATTATTACAACCCATTGGGGAGCTGACGGCAATGCGGACGGATTAAGCGGAAAGGTCTTTGCTGTCTTTGGTACACCTATCATACTTTTGATTTTCCATTTTGTTTGTTTGCTTTTTACTTCATTGGATAAAAAACAAAAAGATCAAAATCAAAAAGCATTGGGAATGGTTTTTTGGATTCTTCCGATTATATCCCTTTTCGCAAACGGAATAATGTATCGTGCAGCTTTTGGCAAAGAATTTGATTTAGCATTTTTTATGCCGGCTATGCTCGGAGTAATGTTCATCTTTATAGGCAATTACTTACCCAAAGTTAAACAAAACAGAACGCTGGGTATCAAGATTTCTTGGGCGTTGAATAACGAGGAGAATTGGAATAAAACGCATAGATTTGGCGGTAAGGTCTGGGTAGTTGGAGGACTTATTTTATTGCTCTCCATTTTTCTTCCTCTAAAAGTGATGGTATGGGTTGTAGTATGTGTGATTGCTGCTTTGGCGATTATTCCTATAGTTTACTCTTATTTCATTTACAAACAGCATCAAAAGGAAGGAATTGTATATGCTGAAGCGCCCAAAAGCGGTGCGGAAAAAATTGTGCTTAGAATAACCGCAGTTATAGTACCCATCATTTTATTAGGTGTTGCTCTTTTAATGTTTACTGGTAACATCGAGGTAAAGTGCGAAGATACAGCATTAACGATCAATGCAACCTATTGGACAGACCTGGAGATCGATTATTCCGAAATTGAGACCATTGAATACCGTAAGAATTTAGATGTAGGAGTGCGAACAAGCGGTTTTGGTTCTCCCAAACTATCTATGGGCATTTTCCAAAATGATGAATTTGGATCATACACCTTATATTCCTATACAGGTGCTAAAGAGCATATTATCTTGACTTCCGGCGAGAAAACTCTTGTCATTGGAATGAGCGATCCAAAAGAAACACAGGCAATTTATGATGCGATGTTAGAGAAAGTAGACAAGTAACGAAAATGGGATGAAAAGCCATATTTCAAGCTATTTTCTGACCGCAAAAACAGAGGGGTAAGGTGTTTGTACCTTACCCCTCGATTTTGTGTATTTTGGCGTTACAGTCTCATTTTGCGAACTTTATCATAACCTCGTCAACGGCATCCGTATATCTGCCTTGTGCTATCAGTCTGTTGCGGAAAGCAAGCAAAGCATTGAAGATATACCGCCGCTCCTCTGCTGTGAGGTAAAGGTAATACTTCCGTTTTCTCATACGAAGATCACCTCGGCATTGACAGTTTCCGTAACCGCAGACCGCAGATTGCTCATTCTGCCAACCCATTCCATTTGGTTGTCTGCTTTCAGTTTTTCGGTAATGCCCTCACGCTCTGCCCGTTGTTTCATAAGATGGTCAAACAGTTCCTGTGCCTGTTCTTCAACATCGGCAAGGTGGGATTGCAGTTTGCCGCTTGTCAACAGCTTGATGTAGAACACTTTTCTATGCTCACGGATATACCGCAAATGCCGCTGTCCCCATACTCCGATATGCCTTTCTTCTTTTTCGGCAGGTAATACCAAACAGGGGATGTAATAATCTCCCTGTAATTCATACCATAAGCCGTTGCTGTTATCGTAAATGTACTTGTCCATTATAAAATCCTCCAGTATAATATATTCGCACATATGTCACAGTTTCCTGATTACCACATTTTGTTATATTGTGTTACGAGTTTTTTCTTCCCTTGATTTTTCCCTTATGAGGTCACGAGGGAAGCATAAACAATAGTGAAATCGTATAAAGGGATAAGGCGAGCACACAGCGAAAAATCCTTTATTTCCAAGGCTTTTGGAGGATTTTATTGATAACCTATAACCTCTGTTAAGAGGTCATAATTTATAGAAATTCAAATTCCGATTTGTAAATATCATTTTACATTTTTATATGAAATCACAATATGACTTGGTGCAA
>ERZ1023965.121-NODE-121-length-20936-cov-10.722906_pt1 | contig 20936 bp, 14 predicted proteins | sample MGYA00380428_ERZ1023965 | MGnify/ENA primary metagenome ERZ1023965 (study PRJEB33179, sample SAMN07449054) | human gut metagenome | biome: Human-gut; feature: Human associated habitat; material: Faeces | host: Homo sapiens | place: India:Kasaragod | collected...
TTTTGCACCTTGAAATCATACAGGAACGCCTTGAGAGAGAGTATGACCTCGACCTCGTAACAACAATACCTTCGGTTGTTTACAAAATACATCTTACCGACGGAAACGTAGTCGAAATAGACAATCCGTGCAACTACCCCGACCCCGCAACAATCGATTTTGCGGAGGAACCCATGGTTGAGGCGCACATCTTTTCTCCTAAGGATTATGTGGGAGCCATAATGGACCTTTGCCAGGACAGACGCGGCGAATATAAAGAAATGACGTATCTTGACGCCGACAGGGTGGACTTAAAATATATACTTCCGCTTAACGAAATAATCTATGACTTCTTTGACGTCTTAAAATCGCGTACGCGCGGCTATGCTTCGTTTGACTATGAGCTTTGCGGCTACCAAAGGTCAAGCCTTGTAAAGCTCGACGTTCTTTTGAACGGCGATATGATAGACGCCCTCTCGTTTATTATTCACTCCGAAAAGGCATATCCGAGAGCGCGCAGAATAGCCGAGAAGCTTAAGGATAATATTCCGCGCCAGATGTTTGAAATTCCCATTCAGATAGCCGTAGGCGGCAAGGTAATAGCGCGCGAAACCGTAAAGGCAATGCGTAAGGACGTGCTCGCTAAATGCTACGGCGGCGATATAACGCGTAAAAAGAAACTGCTTGAAAAGCAAAAAGAGGGTAAAAAGCGTATGCGCAAGTTCGGTACGGTAGAAGTTCCGCAAGAGGCGTTTATGGCTGTGCTTAAATTAGACGATGAATAATATAGGACTGTATATTCACATTCCGTTTTGCAATTCAAAGTGCCCGTATTGCGATTTTTACTCGTTTCGTGCTGATGACGATACAAAAAACAGATATGTTTCGGCTGTTTTGCGAGAGCTTCGGAACAATTCAAAACAGCTTAGTTGTAAAGCCGATACGCTTTACATTGGCGGCGGAACTCCGTCGGTTTTAGCTCCGGATTATCTTTGTCAAATCATAAATGGCGCAAAATCAACGTTTTTGACCGATGATGCGGAAATAACGGTAGAGTGCAACCCGTTTTCGCTCGGCGACGAATTCTTTGAAAAAGTAAGCGAGTGTAAAGTAAATAGGCTTTCCATAGGGCTTCAGTCGGCAAATGACGGCGAACGTAGGATTTTAGGCAGACGAGCCGACAAAAGCGAGGTTCAAAGTGTCGTTTCACGGGCTAAAAAAGCGGGAATAAATAATATTTCGCTTGATGTCATGCTCAGCGTGCCGGGTCAAACTAAAGAGAGCCTTAAAAGCACGCTTGATTTCTGCATTTCTTCGGGTGTGCCGCATCTCAGCTGCTACATTCTCAAAATAGAGGAGAATACGCCGTTTTTTCGTATGAGAGACAAATTGCCGTTCCCCTCTGACGACGATACGGCCGATATGTACCTTTTTATGTGCGAATACCTCGAAGAACACGGTATTATGCAGTATGAAATATCAAATTTTGCGGTTCCCGGCTTTGAGAGCCGCCACAATCTGAAATATTGGCACGATGAGGAGTACCTCGGCATAGGTGCTTCGGCACATTCGTTTTTAGGCGGAAAACGCACATATTATCCGCGTGATATTGAGTATTTCATAAGCGGCAATGAGCGTTTAACTGAGGGCGACGGCGGCGACGAAGAGGAGTTTTGTATGCTCGCTTTAAGGCTTCGCGAGGGGCTTACTCAAGAGCGTTTTTACGCCCGTTTTCATCATGAGATACCGCAAAAAATGCTTGAAAGTGCAAAGCAATACGAAAAATACGGGCTTTGCAGCTGTGAGAGCGGCGGAATTTCTCTGACGCGGCGCGGATTTTTACTCTCCAACTCCTTAATATCCGAAATTATCTTATAGATATAAACATTTTAGGGCTTGTAATTTGCTTTACAAGCCCGTTTTTTTTGTGCTTTTCGGGCGTTTGTGAAATTAAAACGGCTCTTTGTTACAATGGTGTTTTTTTGTCGCACGGCACGAGATAAAATCAAGAGGAAAACGGAAGAGTTCTATGAAAGATAATTGATTACATAGAATTTCAGGTGTATAATTTGTACAAGATTACCCAAAACGGCTGTAATTTTTGTCGAAGTGTGCTCGTAATCTAAAATTTTACATATTTTCATTTCAAAATGACAAAAGATTGTCAAACTGCGTTCATAATTTGTTAATATTTGGTTTAAAGACTGTTTAAAATGAGTTTTTAAATTAGCTAAAAACTCTTTACACCAAGTCATTTTTGGTGTAAACTTAAGTATAAATATACGGTGTAATAGTGTACCCATTTGTGCCTTAAAAACGGTAAATAGATGCTCTTTCGCAAAATGATGAGAACAAGCGTTAAAGCAAACCCGAAGCGGTGCGGATTTATCGTATACTATTATATATAGCGTTTTTAATCAATTTATCGGAGGTTTTTCATTTGGCAGATCTTATATTTCGGCATCTTACCGGAGCCGATGGCGAGGGCGTTTACAAAAACGGCAAAACCGGCTTCTCGGTTTCTTATTTCAAAAAGAAAGAAATAGACTCGCGCTATCCCTCGGGCGGCTATACGGTTGTCGGTCAAATAGGGAAGGGCAAACGCGAAATCGGTGATTTGCAGTCTGACGACGGGCAAACCGAAAAGGTGTATGCCGCAACGAAAATGCCTCATACAGCGGTAGTCGGCTACATAGAGACAGAGGCTGACAAATTCATTGCGATAGTTAAAGACAGGCTCTTGCTTTGGCTTTTGCTTGCGCTCTTGATAGCGGCACTTATAATAGGTCTTATATTCCTTTTAAAGGCCGTTATACCGACAGGCGGCGATGGCACAACCACAACGCCCCCCGCAGGCGTAATCGACCAAAATGCCGTATTGGGCGAGGGCGAGATTTCCATACCCGATAAAACAAAAACAAGGGGCAGGCAGATAAAGGTCTACGGTATTCCCGAGCTTCCCTTGGCGGCAAATACCAAGGAGCAAAGCTTTGTATTCTCAAACCCCGAGGAAAACCCGTGCTTCTTTGTTATAGAAATAGAGCTTTCAGATACAGGCGAGGTTATATATACCTCAAATCTCTTGCCGCCCGGCTATTCAATATCAAAGTTCACGCTGAACCGTGAGCTTGCGGCAGGAACTTATCCTGCAACAATCCATGTTAAGACCTACAGCTTTGATAAAGAGCAGCGTAAACTTAACAATATGGATTTAAAAACGACCATCGTGGTTTCATAAGAAACTATATTCAAAATACAGATTTTGAGGAAAGGAGTTGCAGTTTATGCAAAAAAATTCAAAGATTAAAATCGGAAAAAGCATAACTGCTGTGCTGCTTTGCGTAGTGCTTTTGGTAACGTCGATTCCCATGGTTCTCGCGGCCGGCGAGGGCGAATATGACCCGATACCGACCTTTACCGAATCGGATAAAAGGGAAGCGGCTGCAACACTTAATGACGACGGCGGAATTACGGTCAGCTTCCCCGCGGCTAAGGTTAGCGAGCGCAAAACCGGCACAAAGACAATTGACGGGTATATGTTGGAGCTTGTTGATCTCGGAACATATACCGAAGTTCACACAAGCACGGTTTTGCTGCGCAAGATGGTTAGTCCCACCGGTACTGCACCGTACACGGCTGAGATTACGGCAGACGAAATCAAAACAAAGGTGCCTGCGGGTCTGTCTGACGATCACCGTTACAATATTACGATAACGGCGTACGACAGCGACGGCTGGTTCTCGGAGGCTGTTAACGCATACGTTTCGGATGTTCCGACTTATGTATACAATGCGGACGCTTATGCCCCCGTTACAAACAACGTTCTTGCCATGCGTGAAATTCTTACCTTTGATAAAAAAGGTAACGCAGATGACCACGGTTCGTTTTCGGATGCCGGAACCGACGAGAGAACCGCCGAAATCAACAATGTACGCAGTACGTCAGGCTCTCTTGACTATATGCAGGAGGGTAATCACCTTTCATTCGAAGGCAGAACCGATGGTGTAGGCGTTAAAGACACGGGCAACAGCTACGGCTACGCAATGCGTATCGAGTCCGCCGCAACCCCCGACAGCCCTCAGTCCTTTGATACGACATGGAGCCGCCAGACTTGGGACCCGACGGGTGCTTCCGAGATTTGGTACTATCTCGACTTCTCCGAGGTCAGCGTAACGGGGCTTTCATTCCGCCTTCGTTCAAACGAAAAGTATTTTGTACAGGATTTTGACAACAACTACAGTGAAAGCAGTAATGCTTTTAACAGATACGGCGATATAATTTACTCTACTGTCGGCACCACAAAAGCAGGCTATATGGGTGAGGACCCATATTTATACCTGCAGCAAACGGACGGCAGCTGGAAAAAGGTTATGTTAAACGACGGTACCGTTGACCTTGATCACTTCAAGGGTTATGTCCGTATACCGCTTCAGTTTATGTGCTCCGAAACCGACTCCGTTGTCACGGATTCCAACGAGGATTTCGGTGTAAACAAGCCTGTGTCCGATATGTATGTATGGAACAGCTCGGATAAAACTAAAGCAAATGCCAACAAGTATTATAACGAGAAAATTAAGCTTTCGCAGTCGGTAGTTGTTGACCCTGCCGGTACTTCGATATCCGATGCTCTGCTTATTAGACGCTATTCCTTCAGAATTAACAAGACGGCGACTCTTAGCGGCGAATACTATATCGACGGCGGCACGATGCTCGCTCCGTGCATGACTACGGAAGACGGTGGCAAGACAACAGCCGATTCGCCCAAAAGAGCTTATATCGATAAGACCAAAATCGGTACGGGTGAAGATCCGGTAGTTAATCGTACAAATGCTTTTAAAGCTATCGAGGATATTATGTCCGCCGGCTTTAAGTTTACAGGCTGCTCGTATGACCCGGCTTCTACGAGCCTTGAAACCAACAACGGCAGCGTAGGTAAAAAGATTTTCCTTGATAATGTATTGTTCTACCGTACAGACGGTCAGAAATACAGCGAAAATACCCTTAACGGAGCAGCAAACACAGGCACGCCCGTTAAGACATATTATGACCAGGAAACAGAAATTCCGCGCGCTATTTTCAATGCCTGCCAAAAGTACATTGAAAATCCGAACTCCTACGATTACCGCGCCGTTAAGTATATCGAGGACTTGATAGCCGGTTATAAAAAATCAATTGAGGAATATAACAAATCCGAAGTAGCCGGAAAATCCGGTATAATCGACGCTTCATTCCTTGAGGAGTCTGCGCTCGATACCAAGGCGGCAGCACTCGGTATGACCGAGGCTTGGGAAAAGTTCAAGACCGCCAAGCAGGCTTGTATAGACGGTAAAACCTACGGCTCTGCTAACTCGGGTGCCGACGACTTTGTTCCGATGATTGCAACCAAGCTTGAGCAGCTTCCCGATTTCGACGAAAATACTCTCGCGGTAAGCGATGAGGATAAAGCCGTTGTTAAGAGCCTTTATGAGGTTTATATCCGCCTTAACTTAAGCCAGCTCGCTATGCTCGGCAGAGCGGAAGAGGAGAAGCTCTTAAAGTACTTCAGCTTCATAGAAGAAGAGCTTGCCGACAACTCTGTTGTAATAGGCCAGGCGCTTACAAACAACAAGGTTATACCGTTCGGCGACTTCGATTCCTTGGAAAAAGGCACCAGAAGCTGGCAGTTTGAAAACTCAAAATATGCCGGTCAGGTGGGCAAGGATTACTACTATTCTAAGGGATATTTGACATATCAGGTTCCATTTGCTTCACTTTCGGCGCACTCTCAGGATACCGCAACTCCTACACTTATACCAACCGGTGCTCTCGGTAGTGACCCGCAGAGAAACGGTATTACAAGCTATCGTCAAAACGGTACTTCGGCAATCATTACATCAAACGGCCTTGAGGGCAAAAACGCCGCAACGGTTACCATAAATAACCAGTATGCCGAAGACAGAAAAGGCTGGTATAACTGCATAAGCATTACAAAGGGGCTTGTTGACGAAGACCCGAGCAGTAGCGGCGATTACTCCGCGCTGAGAGCCAACAATATGTCGTCTGAGAGTCTCGGCGATTTTGCTAAGTCGTATACCAAAAACGACATAGGCGAAACCGACCGTCTGGCACTTGTATTCTACGCAGACTTCTCTCAGCTTGACACATTCTCAATGGCGTTTAATATCAGCTCATACTATGACGGTGCCGCTGAGGACTACACCCTCGACTTCGGCAGCAACAACGCGGCTTCTTACTTCTATCTCATTAACCCCAAGACGGGTGAATGGGCTAAATGTACTCCCAAGGATGAAAGCAAGAGAAGAATTTACGCTTACACCTCGGAGTACGGCATAGATACGGGAGACGGCGATTACCTGACCCTTTCTCACTACAAGGGCTATGTTATGGTTCCGCTCTTCCAGTTCTCGAGAGGCGTTCAGGGTATTTCGGCAACCTCTAACTATCGTATAGATGAAAAAGCCGAGTCCCTTAACAACATTTTCCGTGTTACCATAGGTATAGCGCCCTTGTCAAATTACGACGATTCGTCCGTAAACGGGAAGAGCGCAACCGCAATGAACGGTAAGAGCTTTACAATAGGCTCTGTCGGCTTTACATACAGACAGGGTACCTCGGCATACGGCGCAGGCGTACAAAACAGAACCGGCGACGTCTCGTTCGACGATTATGCACAGGTTAAGTCTCTTACTTCAATGCAGTTTGAAAACGCGGTAGCGGATGTTGATATTTATAAAGCGAACACTCGTACCGAAAAGATAAACACGGCACTTGCTCTTTATGCGCAGCTTTCGGATTATCAAAAGACAATACCTTCCGTTGCAAGAGCATACAGTGTGCTTCAAAAGTACAAGAGCATCGACGACGGCATAACTTTGCTCGATCAGCCGCAAATTGCGGTTACCGATTTGAAACCTTTGATTGAGGCTATGCCGGCTGCAGCAACCGGCGGTTCCGTAACAGGCAGCAACGCCTTACCTTATCCCGGTTTTGTTATCGGCACCGATGCGAGCGGAACAGAGAAGCCGCTTATAGATTACGGCGCATATTCTCTCACCGCGGCTGATGTACAGAATATAATCAATTGGTATGAGCAGTCTTATGAGCGCTATACCGACGAGGCGATTGCGGCGCTCGGTACGGAGAACGTCACAAAAATGGAAAACCTTTATAAGGTTGCAAAACGCTTGAGACTTCTCGAAAATTACCGTGACGGCTACACGAGTGACTCCGGTACCGCTATAACCGGTATTAAAGACCTTAACGCTCTTGTTGCTTCAATGTACGGCGAGACCGGTAAAGCGACCGACCTTACGACCGACTGCAGGCTTATGCCTACCGGTCAGACCGCGGCGCTTGAAAACTACATCGAGAAGTATAACGACCTTGATTATTACGCTAAGTATATCTTAACTGATAAGGCCGACAAATTTGCAAGTGCTCCTCAGTATAAGAATTATGCTAAGTCGGCCGCGGCGGTTAACAAGGTGCTTGCCAACATCAAAACTTACACCGACGACATCACCGGCAAGACGGTTAAGGGCGGCGTTGTTCGACTTGAAGAAAAGTACACGGCTCTTTACAATACCGTTAAGGGTCAAATGGACAATAGCGGTATTCAGGACCTTACCGCAATAACGGAAGCGGTTGAAGAGTACAATTCGTTTAAGGGCTATATAAGGCAGGTTCAAGAGGTTAATGACGGTAACACCGTTAATTCCTCGGACGGCGAAGCTCTCCACGGTATTATAGATACCCTCCGTCTTTTCCCGAACTTTGCTTCGGCGGTAGACAAAGACAGCGTCGCTCTCAATAAGGATGCAACAACGGGAACCGCAGTCTTTACTCTTTCAAATGCCGTTAACTATCCGGACGGAAGCTACACACTTCGTGTAACCTCTAAAAACGGAGGTCTTAAGGACGCTACAGGCACCACCCACGATTACAACGTAGCAATGACGGGTGCGATTGAAAAGACCGTAACGGCAAAAGCTCTTAACACTTCTCCCGAAACCGCGGATGTCGCAAATAACACCGCTTCGGCGGCAGCTCCCAAGGCAATAAACTTTACGTTTACCGTCACGGGCGTTACCGTAACGAGTGAAGATGTTATTACAATAGAGCTTATCGATAATGCTACCGGTGAGGTTGCTGTTGACAAGACAACAAACGAGCCTGTCAGAAAAACAATCAATATTCATTTTGCCGCAGACGACTTCTTTGAGGTTACAATTCCTGCGGAAATAGATGTTCCTTGGGGCGAGACGGAAGCCGTTGATGTTTCCTATAAGGTTACGTCTTCGCTTGATACGGGCAGCAAGATTGGTGTTTCCGTAGCACGCAGCGCTTCTGTCGCAAATGACACTCTTACCAATGCAGCAACATCGACATACGCTCTTCCGTATACTTCACAGAACTTTACTTCCACAGAATTTACAGGTAAAAATGAGGGGGCGCTTCCCGCTCAAAAACCGTCATTGACGATTTCCGGTTGGACGGACGCTCCGATAGCCGAGTATTCGACTACTCTTACTTATACCGTAGATTACACTAAAGGTTAATTAACAAATTAAATGCTTTATCAAGACCATAAGGAGGTGGTTCTATGAAGAAAACATTATCAGTTTTGCTCTCAGTGCTTTTATTGTCGCTCGTGACTGTTCCGTCTTTCGCGGCTCCGGCTACGCTGAACAAAGAGAACCCCGTAGGCTCCGTAAAGATTTCTACCGGCGAGGGCAAACAGGATGAGTATGAGCTTACAATTCCTGCCGATACCGAAATACCGTGGGAAGCTACTTCTTACGCAATAGGTAAGGTTACGGCAACTAAAATGTGGCTGTCTCCCGGCAAGACCGTTAAGGTGGCTGTTTCGTCGCTCAACGGCTCAAAGCTTGTCAACACTTTGGACAGCTCAAAGACTATCGCCTACACGCTTACAGGCGCAGAGCAAATGGCGTTTTTACCGGGCGATTATATGAAGTCTTATGACCTCTCCGTGAATATCGCAGAGGCTGAATGGCAAAAAGCCGCTTCGGGTGAGCATACAGATGTTCTTACCTTTACGGCAGAATATACTAACGCGTAATAAATATAAGGAGATAAATTATGAAAAAGCTTATTTCTATCGCACTCGCAGCGGCCATGCTCGCAGCTGTTTCGGTTCCCGCTTTTGCAGCTAATCCCATAACCAAGGAAACAGAGCAGACCGGCACAACCATAATTAAGACATCCACAAAAACAGGCCCCGATTCGCCTGAGGATGATGCTGTCAGATACACCGTTTCTATTCCGGCAGATACAGAAATTTACTGGGGCACCGAGGAGACAAATCTTGTTTACTCTGTTGAGTCTCACCTCAAGAGAGGCCAGGCTCTCAAGGTTACCGTAGCAGGCACAGGCTCTATGAAGACCGATGCTGCAGCAGGCGAGGTTTACACTCTTCCCTATACTCTTTCGGGTGACAACGCTTTCACGGCAGACAGCCCCGTAGTTTACGGCAACAAGGAAACTCCGGCCGTTGACAAAAATCTCAAGGTTACAATAAGCAGCGAGGACTGGAACAGAGCTGTTGTTGATGTTTACAACGACACCCTTACCTTTACCGCTGAGGTTTAATTATTGAAAGGAGACTACTATAATGAAAAAGTTTATTTCAATCGCACTTGCAGCGGTTATGCTTGCAGCAGCTTCGGTTCCCGCTTTCGCAGCTAACCCCATAACCAAGGAGACTGACAATACCGGTACAGCTATTGTTAAGACCGCCACAAAAACAGGCCCCGATGCTCCCGAAGACGACGCTGTTAAATACACCGTTACAATTCCGGCCGATACCACAATTTACTGGGGCGCAGAGGAAACAGCTCTTGACGGATTTTCTGTTGAGTCTCACCTTAAATACGGCCAGAAGCTTAAAATCGGCGTTGAGGGCTCAAGACTTATGAAGCTTACCGAGGATGCAAACGAGACATTGGCTTACGATTTCTCGGCTGACTCTAACCTCGAATTTATAGCTGACAGCCCTGTTATCAATCCCGCAAAGGCACTTACCCTCAAGGTTAAGGTTGCCGCAGACGATTGGAACAACGCCATCGTCGGCGAGTACAGCGATACTCTTACCTTCACCGTAAGCCTTTGATTTTGAAAGGAGATAACCACAATGAAAAAATTACTTTCAATAGCTCTTGCGGCGGCAATGCTCGCAGCGGTTTCCGTTCCGTCATTTGCAGTTGATAAGACGCTTACAAGCGACCATACCTCCGATACGGCTAAGGTTATTACTTCTACAAAAACCGGTCCCGACGGTCCCGAGGCTACTTCTTACACGGTAACCTTCCCGGCAGAGACCACTATTTACTGGGGCAAAGAAAGCACAGACTTTACATACAACGTAAAGTGCCAGCTCAAATCAAACGACCGTCTTAATGTTACGGTAGCAAAGGAAGACGGTACAACCGACCTCAAGGCTATCGCATCAGGCAATACCGCTACTCTTCCCTTCAGCGTAGCAGGCACCACAGCTTATACTTCAGCTTCTGCAGTTGTTGCAGATGAAGCTGTTAACGCTGCAGTAAACATTGCCTCAGCTGATTGGGCAAAGGTTCCGGTAGATGAGTACGAGGGCAATCTTACACTTACGGTTTCGATAGCTCCCGCTACAATCTAATAGTCGGAAACCCTTTCAAAATACAAGGAGAACCAATTATGAAAAAAATTCTTTCAATAGTCATTGCGGCTGCGATGCTCTTGGCTATATCGGTTCCCGCTTTTGCTGTAACTGCGACAATAGATCAGTCTACTTCCGGTGGCGTCGGTAACTCCTCGGTAGTTACCGACCGAAGCGGAATAAGCGGTACCTTTACCGTTTCTTATCCCGCCGAAACCACCATTTATTGGGGCACCGAAAGTACCGAAATCGGTTACACTGTATCGAGTACGCTTGTGAGCGGCAATAACCTTCGTGTTACTGTAGCTCAGGACAACGCAAATCTCCATACAGGCGGCGGCAGACTTCTTCCTTACACTATAACCGGTGATACCAACATAACAACCGGTCACGAGACAGTTACCGACAGCGCATATTCGGTAAATGTCAATATTACTAAGGAAAACTGGGGATCCGTTTCCATTGATGAGTATGAAGATACTCTTACATTTACAGCTTCTGTTGAAGCGATAGCTTAATTTTTTAATCCGAAAAGGAGTTATATTATGAAAAAGTTACTTTCAATAGTTCTTGCAGCTGCTATGCTCGCGGCAGTTTCAGTTCCGTCCTTTGCAGCTACAGCTGAAATCAATCAGGATACAGCGGGCGGCAAGGGTGTCGCAACCGTTAAGACCGATACAACAAACGTTCCCGCAGACGGTTATTTCACAGTAACATATCCTGCTGAAATGAGCGTTAAATGGGGCGCTGAAACCACAGCCTTCACCTACAATGTTACGTCAACTCTCAAGACCGGCAAATGTCTTTCCGTTTCTGTTGCTTCGGAGGCTGGCAAAATGAAGCCCGCTACCGATAACGGCTATACCATTCCTTACGCCTTCAGCGGCGACACTTCCGTTAAGACTGCTGCCGAGGTAGTTAACAATACTTACAACATCAATGTTGACGTTGCAGCAGCAGCTTGGAACGCTACCATCACCGATTACAGCGACGCTACCGTTACCTTCACAGCAGCAGTTGTTGACCAATAATTTGTTTAACAGTTAAACATTATTTCATTAAGGAGTTACAATTATGAAAAAGATAGTATCAATTCTTCTTGCTGTTATGATGATAGCAGCTATTGCAGTTCCCTCATTCGCAGCTACAATAACCAAGGAATCAGACCCCAAGACCGCCGATGTTCAGGTTAAGACAAAGACAACCGATAAGGAGAACAACGATCCCGAAAACTACACCGTTACCATTCCTGCTGAGATCACAGTTGCTTGGAACGACACAACAGCTCAGGACGCTTCTTACACCGTTGATTCTCAGCTTAAGCTCGGCGCTAAGCTCAAGGTTTCGGCTGCTGCTAACGATGCAGGAAAAATGACAAACGCTGCTACCGATAAATTCCTCACCTTCACCGTAGCAAGCGGAGATGTTGCTGAATATCCCGAGCTTAACAACGCTGTTAAGTCTGCAACAACCGTTACAATCGCTGACTTCAACGCTCCCATAGCTGAGTATGTCGGCCATATGACTTATACCGTAGAGTACGTTGCTGCATAATTATTGCCAGATTTTGATTTTTAAAATTTTTAAGGAGGTGGTTTCATGAAAAAGGCTTGCAGTGTGCTGTTGTCTGTTTTGCTTATATTCACCATGCAGCTTTGCGTTTTCGCCGAGGCAGGTGAAATCGGTAAAACACAGCTTAAAACTGTAGTCCCGAATACCCATGAAATTACCGTAACGTATAACGACGGAGGTTATGTCCTTAAAGACGGCAACCTTATTGCAAGCGGTGCTAAGTTCGCCGTTGACCGTTTTGATTCGCTTTCTCTCGGAGCTGTTGCAAAGCTTGACAGCCACCTTGAGCGTGTCATGGTAAACGGTAAAGATTATACCGATAAAATGCAGTACGGTATGTTGAGATTTGATTCGGTTACCACCGATATGAACATTGTGTTCACATTTAAAAAATGCTTCGGACCCACAGAGCCGACTACAAATCCCACAGAACCTACCGAGCCTACAAGACCCACAGAGCCGACAGCTCCTACAGATCCCTCTGGCACAACAAATCCTTCAGGCACCACTAATCCCTCGGGCACTACAAATCCCGGCGGAGATCACGAAGATCCTTGTGTTCGTATGGGTATGAGAGGTAATGTGTATCGCGGTAAAAACCTTTTCCCGGGCGCTAAGCTCGACATTGACCTCGGCGAAATCAAGGCTGAGGCAGGGAAAGACGGTGCATACAGCGTTGACGTTATTAAAGACGGTTTCCATGTTGTAACAATCACCGACGAAAACGGTGAAGTAGCCGGCAAGACTACTTTCTCGGTAAGCGTAAGTGATACGGCAACAGAAACAACCGTTATTAAACTTGATGACGGCTCGCAGATTGCAGTTGTTCCGAAGGGCACCAATACCTTATGGCTCGACTTTGTCGTTAACGACGACGGTACTATTACTATTGTTCCCGGCACACCCGTAGAGGAGCCGACAAGCGAAGTTCCGGTAACCAAACCGAGCGACAGCGGCAACCCGATAATGAATAACCCGGTAATATCCAAAACCGGTGAACTTATCCGTGAAAATCCGCTCGCCGCAGCTGCTGTTTTCCTTTGTGGATTGTCACTTATATTCTTCATAATTCTTCGTAAAAAACGTAAGGATGACGAGGAAGAGGAAAACACAAAACCCGTTTGCTGATATAAACGGTAATAAATAAGTTTAAAATACCCCGACTGCGGTCGGGGTATTTTTATGTGTATCGGCATTGCAAACGGTGATGTGTTATGTTATAATACTTTGTCAGAACTTAAACGGGTAAAAGACCGAGGTTCGTCTTCTTGAAAGAGGTGGCTGTATGCCCATAAAAATAGATAATCAGCTTCCGGCGCATCATAGCCTGGAGCTTGAAAATATATTTGTTATGACGGAGGACAGAGCCGTCAAGCAGGATATTCGTCCGCTTAAAATTATAATACTGAATTTAATGCCTACAAAAATCGAGACCGAAACTCAGCTTTTAAGGCTTCTCAGTAATTCTCCGCTTCAGCTTGAAATAGACTTGCTGCAGGTAAAAAGCCATATTTCAAAAAATGTGTCAAGGGAGCATATGCTCAAATTCTACAAAACCTATGACGATGTCAAGGACGAAAAATTCGACGGTATGATAGTTACCGGAGCGCCCGTTGAGATGATGGACTTCGAAGAGGTCGATTATTGGGACGAGCTCTGCAAAATATTTGATTGGGCAAAAACAAATGTGTATTCCACATTTAATATATGCTGGGGAGCGCAGGCTGCGCTTTACTATAATTACGGTATTCCGAAGCACCTGCTTCCCGAGAAGGTTTTCGGCGTATTTCGCCACCAACCGCTTGATTTGTATCATCCGCTTTTGCGCGGATTTTCTGATGTCTTTTATGTTCCGCATTCACGTCACACGGAAAACCGAAAAGAGGATATAATAAGAGTAAAGGATCTTCAGATTTTGTCTTATTCCGAGGAAGCCGGAGTCCATCTCGTGTCGGATATGGCGTGTCGCAATTTTTACTGTTCGGGTCATTGCGAATATGATAGCGACACCTTGGCTCGCGAGTACTTCCGCGATTTAAAAAAGGGTCTTGACATAAAGATGCCGCACAATTACTTCCCCGACAACGACATCAAAAAAACGCCCGTTGACACCTGGCGCGGTGCGGCAAGCCTGCTTTTCCAAAATTGGCTTAACTACTTTGTGTATCAAAAAACGCCTTATGACATAGCCGATATTAAATAGTCGGCGAGGCACTAAGCTTTGTAAATATATAAAAATTATAAGTAAAGGAATTATATTTATGCTTCAATACGAAGAATTGAGACTGCGACTTATAAACCACGAAAAGACTCTTGATGACCTCTCCGAGGCTCTGGGTCTTGATAAGATGAAAGAAGAGATAGCGCAGCTTGAAAAAGAGCAGACTGTTGACGGCTTTTGGGATGATATAGCAAATTCTCAAAAGGTCGTTCAGCGCACAAGCAACCTCAAGAGCAAAGTGGCGGCTTATGAAAAGCTCAGGCAGGATTATGACGATGCGCTTGTTATGATTGAACTTTCAAATGAAGAAGAGGACGAGGGTATGCTCGATGAGTGCACCGAGAGCGTAGAAAAGTTTGAAAGTGATCTTGACACCATGACCCTTACAACCCTTTTGAGCGGTGAATATGATGCCAAAAATGCAATTCTTACCTTCCACGCCGGCGCAGGCGGAACGGAGGCGCAGGATTGGGCGCAGATGCTTTTCAGAATGTATTGCCGATGGGGCGAGCGTCACGGCTTTAAGGTTACTACGCTTGATTTCCTTGACGGCGACGAGGCAGGGCTCAAATCGGCAAGTATCCTCATAGAGGGCGAAAATGCCTACGGCTTTATGAAAAGTGAGGCGGGCATACACCGCCTTGTAAGAGTTTCCCCGTTCGATGCGGCAGGCAGACGCCATACCTCTTTTGCTTCGGTTGAAGTAATGCCCGAAATCGATGATACGGTCGAGGTTGAAATAGCTCCGGAGGACATTAAAATGGATGTTTACCGTTCAAGCGGTGCAGGCGGTCAAAAGGTAAACAAAACCTCATCTGCCGTAAGACTTACTCATATCCCGACGGGAATTGTTGTAGCATGCCAGGTTGAGAGAAGTCAGCATCAGAACCGAGAGGTTGCCATGAGAATGTTAAAATCCAAGCTTCTTGAAATCAAGGAGCGCGAGCATCTTGACAAAATTTCGGATATTAAGGGCGACCAAAAAGAGATAGGCTGGGGCAATCAGATACGTTCGTATGTATTTATGCCGTACACACTTGTCAAGGATAACCGCACGGGCTACGAAATGGGTAATATCAATGCGGTTATGGACGGCGATATTGACGGTTTCATAAATGCGTATCTCAAAATGCAGTCTCAGAAAAAGCTTGAGGAATAAACGCTTTATCAGTGCGGTAAGGCAGTATATCAATATGTTATTAAAGCGCGGAGTGTGTAATTCCGCGCTTTTTTGTTTGTTCGTATTTGTATAATCACTAAAACACAGACCGGCTTATAATACTATTTGTAATAATGTGTGCATTGAAAAAATATGTAGAATTTGTTATTATTTGTATGTAAAAACGGTTTTTTAGGAAAGGTAGATCTGTATGCAAAAAACATCAACCAGGATTTTGAGTGTTTTGCTGTCTGTCATTATGCTGTTGACTTTGGTTCCGTCTGCTCTTGTGAGCTACGCGGCAGGAGTCTCGCTTAACATTACGGACGAAAACGGTAATGACATTACCGAAATACAGCAGTTGACCGAGTATAAAACGCTTCAACTAAAGTATACCACGACAGGCGAATTGCCTGAGGGTACTACGGTAAAGTGGGAGAGTAACCTACCGCTTCTTGCCGACGTAGATGATAACGGTAAGGTTACGGCATATGATTCGTCAAAGACGGCTATAATTCAGCTTTGGCTTGATGAAAACGTGCGCGTGCTTCCTCTCGTAGGCGATAAAATGGCTGACGAGATTATGAAACAGCTTGAAAAGTCGGGCGTTAATCTTGACAGTATGAACGATGACCTGATAGTTTCTATTGTCAGAGGCATTGCAGGTGATACTCTTGCGGACAGCCTTGCGTCTGCTCTTGCCAATATGAATGTCGAAATAACGGCTACTATATATGACGCAAGCGGAGCAAAGCTTGCAAGTGACAAAATTAAAATAAAGGTTCAAAAGAGTGTTGTTGCGAACATCTTTCCGACCGGAACTCATATAACCAATAAAAAGAGCGTTCCTCTTACCGTTGCCGTGGGCAAAACGGTTCAGCTTTACGCGGCGGTAACACCGGTAAGACTTAAGCACTCTGTAAAATGGGAGATGGGCGGCAGCGTATTTGATACAAGCTCCGGCAAGCGTGCAACGATTTCCGATACGGGACTTGTCACATTTACTGCAGCAGGCTCGGTAACGGTTAGGGCATACGACGCGAGCAATGTAGCTTTTGTCGATACCATAACCTTTAATGTAGTTGAGCAGAAGGATCTACCGGTTGAATCCTTTGATATTATAAGCGGCACAAAAACCGTAACAGATTCATCCGTATCCGTAAGTGAAGGCTCCACAACGCAGCTTGCAATTACAAATGTTGTTCCCGCAGGAGCTTATACCGGCGACCTTACTTGGGATATCGCCGATAAGTCGATTGCCGTGGTTGATGCCTCCGGTACGGTTACCGGCCTTGACGGCGGCGACGGACTCGTTGAATACAGTAAATCCACAACCCTTACCGCAACGGCGGGCGGCGTTTCCAAAAATGTTACAATAAAGGTGTCAAGAGCCGGTGTTGTCGGCAGTATCTCCTCTGTTGAAATTGAGGGTAACAGTGCCGTTCCCAATGATACGCCGACTACCTTTAAGGCAAATGTGTTGCCGTCAAGACTTAACACAAACTCGTCGATAAAACGAGAGTGGGGACTTACAAATCCCGATACAAATGAAATAATATGGGCAACCGCCGAGGCACCCGCCGAGACAAAGCTTGCTACGCTTTCGTCCGACGGTGTATTCACCCCGAAATCGAGCGGTATTAGCGAAATACACGTAAGAGCAACTCTTAACGATAAAACCGTTGAGGACTCTCTTACCGTAACGGCGGGCAAGGCGATAACAGATTTCAGCATCGGCGGCAGCACAACGGTTAACGAGAGCAAGACCACGCAGCTTTCAATCGCGAATATAGCACCGTCCGATTATGACCAAGCACTTCTCGGAACTGTCGTATGGACTTCTTCCGACCCGTCAATAGCCACTATTGATGCAAACGGTCTTGTAAAAGGTCTTGATTCCGGCGGAACGGCCATTTGGAACACCAAAAAGGTCACAATAACCGCAACCATCGGAAGCGTGTCTAAATCCGTAGAGGTAACGGTACGCGGTAACTCAATAAGACACCTCACGGGAGTTACAATAACGGGAAATGATTATGTAATCAAGGATTTTCCGGTTACCTACACCGCTAAATTCTCTCCCGAGAGAATTTCGGTCGATAAGCAGCGTTGGGGGCTCACTAAGGACGACGGCTCGGCTCCCTGGACCTCCGACTGGAATATCGGCGACGTAAATCAGAAGAATGCATATGCTTCGGTCGATTCAAACGGCGTTGTCACGGGTATTTCGGCAGGCGATACAACACTACATGCATTCGGCAGGAACGGCGTTACAAAGGTCGACGGCGCATACGTAGAAACTCAAAAGAATATAACGGTAGTTGAGGTTGAGCCGATAAGTATTGCGTTTACCGCGCCCACTAAGACCGATTATGTAGAGGGTAGCACAGAGCTCGATCTCACCGGTATGGAGGTTAAGCTTACATATAATCGTGCGGATATTGCCGAGTATTACGGCGAAGAGGCGGCAAACGCCTATACCGACGATCAGCTTTCCGTTCCGGTAACGGATTATACGGTAAGCTCCGTCAACACTTCGATACTTGATTCGGTGCAGTATATTATAGTTAACGTAGTAAGAGCCGGCAAAACATATCACGCAATATTCCCGATAACCGTTCACTCTAAGGCGGTAACATCAATTGAGCTTGAAAATCCTAAAAAGGAGTATCTCGAGGGCGATAAGACCCTTGATCTTTCGGGCCTTAAGGTTAAGGCAAATTACAGCAACGCCGAGTCCGAATACGTCACCGATTATACGGTCGACACATCGTCATTTGACCCGGAGCTTTACGACGTAGAGCAGAATATAACCGTTACATACACACATGCGGGGCGCAGCGCTTCGGCTACATTCCCCGTAATTGTATACGGTAAACCCGTTGTCAGCGTTGATAAAGGCGATTATAACGGCGGATGGACAAGCAAGGACGTAACCTTTACTCTTTCATCGACTCACGAGCTTGACGGAGTTAAGTATTACTTTAAAACCGATTCCGCAGGCGTGGAAGCACCATTGGAAGGCAACACGCTTACCGTAAATGTGAACAGCAGCGATACATATTATTTTAAGGCTGTAAATTCCAAGGGTATTGAGAGCGATTACACCGAGGGCTACACCGTTATGCGCGACGATATAAAGCCTTCGTTCACTCTTACTCCCGCCGTAACCGAGCTTACAAATAAGAGCTATGATGTTACAATAGGAAGTCTTAACGTAGGCGCTTCGGGAATAGCCTCCGTTACATTAAACGGTGAGGATATAACCGCTTCTCATGATTCGTTTACCGTTGCTGAGAACGGAACCTACAACGTAGTTGTAACTGCGGGGAACGGTCTTACGGCAGAAGAAAGCATTGTTATAAACAATATCGATAAAATTGCTCCCACCGTAAACAGCATAACCGTTTTACATAAAGGCATAGGCGGTGTCGCAAGAGAGGTTTCCGGAAGCTTCTTCAGCAAGGCGGACACTTTATGCAGATTCTTTAACAAGACTGTTGAAATTACCGTTGATGCGTCGGATGAGGGCGTATCGGGAATAGACAAAATTGAATATCGCTTTGTAGATGGAAACGGTCAGCCGACCGGCTCCGACTGGAGCGTCTACGACAGCGAAAACAAACCGGCTAAAGACCCCGATTTCAAGGGCTTTGTAGAGGCAAGAGCTACCGATAAGGCAGGCAATGTTTCCGCGATACTTCGTTCGGACGGCGTGGTTATAGACGGTACGGCTCCCACCGATGTTACCGTTTCCGCTGTATACGGCGGTGATAAGGAATATCAAGAGGGTGCTTGGAGCGCAACAGATGTAAATATAACTCTTTCCTCCGAGGCTTATTCGGGAATTTACAAATATTATTACCGCATTGACGGCGGCGAATGGCAGGAGCTTTCGGGCAATACCTTTACCGCAACCGAAACAGGTGAGCATAAATACGAATTTAAGGCCGAGAGCTATGCGGCTCTTGAGAGCAACGTCACCGCGTTTACGGTTAAGATAGACCGTCAGGTGCCTGTTATCCGCGTCTCGTTCGAGGGTACCTTCGGCAGATGGACGGGTGAAGGCGTTACATTCAACTTCTCTACCGAGGAAGCTTCTCTTTCCGGTATTAACTATTATTATGACAACGGAAACGGCTGGACTCTTATCGACAGCGGCGCGAGCATTGAGATAACCGATACAACCAACGCCGTTTACAGATTTAAAGCCGTTAACAATGCCGGCACCGAGAGTTATCCCTCTGACAGCTATCACGTAATGATAGATGCAAAGGTTCCCGAAATAACTCTTACTCCCGAGGTTACCGATGTTACTCCGAATCCTTATAAGATAAACATAAGCACCGAGGTAGGCGAGTCGGGACTTCGCGAGGTTACCTGCAACGGTCAGGATATAACCAATGAAGACTCTTACACCGTGTCACAGAACGGTACATACGTATTTACCGTAGTAGGCAAAAACGGCAGAGTTGCAACAAAGATATTTACGGTTACAAATATCGACGGCGATAAACCCGTGCTTACAGTATCTTCTTACGGTAAAACAGGCGAGTGGACAAGCGGCGACGTTACAATAGTTCTCTCGGCTACAAGCAATACCGGCGTTACATATTACTATGACGACGGATCGGGCTTTAAGGAGATGAACGGCAGCGTTCTCAATATTGCCGAAAACTGCAATAAGACTTATACATTTAAGGCTGTTAATAAAGCGGGCGTTGAGAGCGATGTGTCGGACGGTGTTGTCGTTATGATTGATAAGAGCGTTCCGACGGACGTTACGGTAACGGCGGCTTGCGGTGAAGAAAATGTGGCTTCCGGTTCGCTTGTAAGGCAGGATGTGACATTTACTCTCAGCTCTTCGGCTTCGTCGGGCGTTAAATATCAGTATTCGCTTAACGGAGGCGAGTGGACAAATATTGAGGGCAACACTCTCACCACAAACGGCAGCGGAGCATATAATTACAAATTCCGCGCTGTCAGCGGCTCGGGTCTTGTCAGTGATAAGAGTGAATTTAACGTACAGGTTAAAATACGTTTGTTCGGCGATGTGAACGACGACGGCAAGGTTGACAGTACGGATTACAACCTTATCGTATATCATTCGCTCGGCATTGAAACTCTTACCGATGATCAGCTTGCTGCGGCGGACCTTAACGGAGACGGTGTTGTTGATCTCTCCGATGCTTCCGTGCTTGACCTCGTTATGGCAGGCAAATATAAAGCAGGCGAATAAAGTAAGGCAGGCCCTGAATTATACGCTTAGGGCGGGGTTGCGGGGGGGGGGGGGGTGGTGGGGTGAGCGGGCGGAGTGTGTGGGGGTCTGTGGGGGTGGGCTGTGG
>ERZ1023965.123-NODE-123-length-20915-cov-12.261026_pt1 | contig 20915 bp, 27 predicted proteins | sample MGYA00380428_ERZ1023965 | MGnify/ENA primary metagenome ERZ1023965 (study PRJEB33179, sample SAMN07449054) | human gut metagenome | biome: Human-gut; feature: Human associated habitat; material: Faeces | host: Homo sapiens | place: India:Kasaragod | collected...
GATGCAAAGGTACGGAGAATTTTCCAGACCACCAAGGGATTTGCGCTCTTTAACACAAAATTAATGGTTAATAACAATTTTCATCTCTTTCCCAAGGAGACTATACTTTAAGATTTCACTCTTACCTTTCATGGTACAAAGGTAAGAATAATAACTGAAATCTCCAAAATAATCATGTTAATTGAGGTTAAAGATAAAAAATAATATGGATGAAGAATTTATTTATCCTCATCCATATTGTCTTGCCGTGTTATGCCTTCTTGATAACGAGTATCGTGTTCCTACCCGATTTTATTCTCTTGACATCACTTAAATGGAAGAAATTGTAGAAATAACGGAAAGTTGTAAGATTCGTGTGATTGATACCGAATGCTACACGCTTCAAGTATAACCGTACGTCCGAATCGGTTGTATCGGAAAATCGTGCGTCTATCACCATGTTATTGAAGTCGCTCACTTGTTGCTTCGTCAGTCCGACCGTTACCGTTTGGTTGTAATGCGTGCCGTCCTCTGAGAAGTAATTGTTATAGTTGACCTTCACGCCCTTCTTATCTAATGCCATGCAAGTTCCCATAATTGTTCTTTTTTAAATTGATATGATGTAAATTCTTTGAGCTTCCGTTTATTGTTTGGATGATTCTATAAATCTATCGCACTCGTCAAGAATAAGGGACAAAGTCTCCTCGTCAACTTTGATGATTGACGAACGATTGCTATAGTCACCGCTTGTCACTATCACCTCCTCATAGTTACGATTCAGCAAATAAAGGGCAAAACATCCTCTTTCCAAGCAATTAAAATCAGTAACGCCATACATAGAAGAAATATAATGGGCGTTCATTACTATCCCAAACACCTTGGAAAGAAATGGTCTGTCCGACTGCTTTCTCCAAGAGAAATAACCATGGTTCTTCATGGCTCTCATCTTACAAAGGACAACAGATTGTCTGTCCTTGATGCTATCTGAGTATACCACTCTTGAATTTAAAATATTATTGATGTTCATAACACTTTTAATTGATTCGTTTCATCTCGGGACTACCCCTTGATTTCTGTTTGCAAAGGTACGAATATTATTTTGAACCGGCAAATTTTATGGATGATTTTTTATGCTAATGGATGTTAAAAAATAATGGATGAATTAAAGAATAATTAACAAAAAATATATCATTGTGAAGGAGACTATACTTCAAAGTCTTACCCTTGCCTTTCTTTTTATATTGCAAAGGTAAGAAGAATATTTCACTCCACCAAATTTATTCCGTCAAGATTTGTTAAACGTTCTCTTCTTTTAAAAAACGTACTGTCCTATCCTCTCGAACCCTTCAAGTACTCAAAATTGAAGATAAAACTGTTCCTTTCATCGGGGTTCTCTGTGTGCCATCTCATGTTATATTGTCAGTATTATTAATTTAATTTCTACTTCAATCGGTCATTTATGATCTCCCAAATACCATAAACTAACATTGCACCCCATACTACAAATGCTATTCCAATTAGTAGTCCTAACAAAAATAAAAGAAATACGTAATCCATAATATAATTTTATTTTAATTGTTAATGTCTCTCTTACTGATTAACGGTGCAAAGGTACAAAGAAAAATCCATATCACCAAATATCTTTGGTTAATTGATGTTAAAACCGAAAAACAAATAGTGATACGGATTGTTCATTAAGACAAAATTGCCGTTATTGCACAAGAGATTGCCTTATCCATACTTTCTTCGTCAATAGTGAACGTCCATACGCTTTCTCCATAAAACGGATCATTTGAACACAACTTGTAACCGCAATACGGGTCGTTCTTGAAACTAATCATACCTGCATATATGGTATTGTCACGTGCGCTATTTATGACAATACAAGGATATGTTTTTCCCGTCTCCTCGTCCAAATGGTTTTTTTCTATAACGGCAACATATTCGTTAGGGACAAGGTACTTGTTGGCAACTTCAAGGAACTTCCCAAACATTTCATCCACGGGCGGGTATTTGGAATATTCGTCCATTTTCTTGTGTCGGCTAACAATGAATTTATCACACGCATCCAAAATTTCCGACAAGGAAGCCTCATCAAGTACTACTTCGACATCATTAATATCATTTTCCTTGGACGTTACGGAAATAGATTTGAAATTGTATATACCGTCACAGGAAATTAATATGTACGGTTGCTCAGAATCACGAAAAAAAATATTAGTTACCTTGTAATTTCTGTCTATGAAATTAAAATCACGAAGTATGTCTTCTACTTTTTCCATAAACTGAATGCTATCAGTATCAAGCATTAAACTTACGAGAGGGTGTCCCGTTACCTTTATCATTCGTTTGATAACGCTCTCTTGGTGCTCCATCAAAGAATTACTATATCTTGCCATAAGATTGATTTGTTTAAATGTTATTACTATTGTTCCTTAACTCGGTTACAAAGGTACGGAGAATTTTCCATACTACCAAGGGATTTACGTTCTTTAACCTTTGTTGGCAGAATGATAATATAAGAGAAACCTTGTTTCTTCCATTGCGATGAATGGAATGGCAAGGTTTCAAGTGAATTAAAATATAGATAATGAAAGAGATGTCAGAATTCCCGTGTTACGACTCCGCAAGGCTTGTCTCCGTTACGATAGAGGATATGGGTAATCCTACGGGCATTAGAAAAGTTGCTCTTCGTCAGCATCATGTCCACGAACTCCTTGCCCTCCTTGTTCGTAAACAAAGGCTTTGACGGAAAACGCACGGCAAACTTCTCATTATTCGGAAAGACGGAGTAATCAGCCTTCTTTCCGATAAACCCAGCTATGGTGGCAAGTGTGTTTGGAAAATATTCATTTACGGTATAAGAGACCTTTGCGGCTGAGTAGCCCAAGGACTTCCAACTAATTACCGTTGAATCGTCACCCAAATTACCCATGAAAGGAGCAAGAAGAATACGATTGCACTCTATGATTGACGGATTGGTATCCTTGCTTGTTGCCTTGAAACGAATTGATTCCATAAAATAATGTTTAATTGATTTGTTATAATGCTTGTTTGTCCAAACGGTGCGAAGGTAAGAAATAATACCTTCGCACCGAATTTATCGTATTTATGAAAGCTAAAAGTTGATGATTTTCTTTATTTGCTCCTCTGCGGTATCAAGAGTGAAATTAACCTTGCATTGTCCACAGAGTGGGGTACGTAATATCGCATAATAATTTCCTATCTCGTTCTTTGAGAATACGATCGATGAATGATACTCCCCATTGTTGTGGCGTACGACAAGGCAGTTATATGGCTCTGTGCCGCTATCCTCCATGTTGAGCTTGCCATTCTCCCATTCGACCGTATATCTGTCTTTGTCTATGTGTTTCTGAGCATAGGAGAGCAAGGTTTCCATCAGCTCACTCACCTTGGGAGTTTTCTTCGCATCATCCCTCATCTGTCTGAGTTTGTTAATTAATTTATCACACTCGTCAAGGATAAGGGACAAAGTCTCCTCACTCGCACGGAAGGTGTTCTTTGGGAAGGAACGATAGTTGTCACTTGTAATAGTGACCTCATTATAGTTACGGTCACATGCGGATAGATTGAAATATACCGAATCTATATTCTGCTTGTCGGAACGGCATATCTTACCGTAATCGAACCACATGTCCTTTACCTTGTATGACGGACGGATGCAACGTCTTTTGACCAACATGTCAGTAAGGTTCTCACGGAAATCCGTATACTCGTCACCATTGCAGATATATCCGTTAATACCAAGGGACTCTTGCAACTCCAAGAAGATAGCCGCCTGTCTTTTCTTGATACCATCCGAATAGATGTTGTTATTACTCATATTACTATTTACTTTTAATTGATTCATATTTACATTTGTTTGTCGTTCTTTCCGAATGACGATGCAAAGGTAAGAAGAAAATTCCATACAACCAAATTATTCATGTTAATGAATGTTAAGCATCGGATTTTTCCTTGTTCATAAACTCTTTCCTTGACATCTCGAACACGATTGTTCCCGCATTTGCGATAGAGACGATTTTACCATCCCCGATTGCCTTCATTATCTGTTTGTGCAACATTGGCCTACGCATGAACACTTCTCCTTTCTTTCCTTTCAAACCGTCTTGGTCAGTATCTTCCGTGAACATATTGATAAAACCCGTTCCTTTCCATGATACGAACTTAAATGAACTATTTGAGTTCGTCATTCCTCGGCTATCATTATGTGATGCGTCAACGTAAAAGACAATATCGTCTACCTCAACTTCTTTTTTGTCCTTGCCGATAGTCAAAGTTGGATAATTCTCGCAAAAGTACTTGATGCACTTGCTTATGCCACCTATCACTTGACATTCCAATCTCGTTGAGGCTCTTATAACCTCAACTTTCGGTTTGTCCTGATGCTTCTTGTTGCCATAGAAATTCATACCGAATGTGTAACAGAAAAGCAACGTCCCCTCCTTGACCCCATGCTTGTCCCGTTTAAGATAAAGTCCCAAGTTCTTGTTTGCGGAACGATAACCGTAAAAACAATTAGTATTTAAAAAAGGTCTTAACTCACTATTCGGAATCTCCCTTACTTCACAGTCCCTTGCAAAGAAACGGTAATGTATCTTTCCGCAAGCAGTCCTTATGGTGTTTTTTATTACTTCCCATTGACGATGAAAGTCTTTTATCGTCTTCCCTTCGTATTCGTACGGTGGGTTGACTTGCGCCATCTCAAAGTCGAAGACCCATATCGTCCTTATACCGTTATCATGATTGATATGCGAAATATTGATAAAATAATCATGCGGTATTCCCCTGTGTGTCTCACCGAAACGCTTCGAGTTATCCATTTTATGATAAAATGAATCCACATATCTCACTTGTGTCGTTCCATTGTTCAAATGAAACAAACCGAACACATCTCCGTCTTCGATGAATGATATGCCTTCTTCCTCAAGGAACAACCTTATGCTCCTCACATTCTCCATATCCTGCACTGAGGGGATATATCTGATAACATTGTATTCTTCCATGTTCTATGTGCGATTTAATGATGCAAATATACTGCGAAACGAGTAAAGTCTTCCGTCTTTTTATAGTGAAAAAAAGACGCACCCAAATGAATGAGCACGTCTTTTCCGAGAATTATGAGCGATGAGAAAAAGTGTATTTTATCTACTAATTCCGCTCCGAAGAATTAAATATAGTCAAAAGTGGTATGGCCACTTTCTATATATTCACTTTCTACCTTTGTGTAGACTTCTTCGAAACGATATCAGTACTTATTTAACCTTGCTACGTTTAAGTCTATTAGGTTCAAAAGCACCGTTATCCATTTGTTTTAAGAGCGAATCTCGCAACACGGTTACGAGCACTCTTACTAATTTCGCTTCCATAAGACATGGAGGCCATCAGTAGAGAATCTTTTCTTGAAGACTTCAGACACATCACTTATTGACGAGCCGTCAAATACCTTTACGATGCCATACTCTGAGTTATTACTCTTCAAGTTTCCATTGCAGTCATAGCGACTGATTTTGGACGTGTAGCTATCGAAGACAATAAGAAATGGCTTGCCGTTGAATCCTACGACAACTCCATGCTTCCCATTGGCCAACTGAACGATTTGGTTACTTGCGAATTTAATTTCCATAAAGACGATATTTTTAATTGATTTTTATATCCTTGTTTCTTAACTCTGATGCAAAGGTACGGAGAATTTCTGATACCGCCAAATATATTGTGTTAATTTTTGTTCAATGTTCCCTTTAATTTTTTGAAAACATTCTCACGGTCTATTTCTTCTTGAAAGCAAAGTGAAATGGAGAATCTTAGAGTGTCGTCAGTAGGAAATTCCATGTAATCAGCAAGGATAGCCTCCACGAAGCTCCCGTACTTTATGGAATCATATCGTATCGTTCCGTCCGAATATAAAGTAATGTTCCTTGTGCTTGTTACGGAGTTCTTATACATCTTTAAAATTATTTCATGTTTAATTATGGGACAAAGATAATAATATTGTTCAATATATGAAAATAATTTAAGTTAAAAAAAGCCAACCCCATCCATCACGGATAGAATTGGCCAAATTACATTAATACAAATAAAAAACCATGCCAACCATGAATTAGAATCGGTGTATCACCACCTTGTCTTTGTTCTTCTCACATTCCTCAAAACTACTATAATAAATACGGCCTCCATTATTTAAGATTATCTTTCCATCAGATAGGTCGAATAATAGTTCTTTGTTAAGGAGAGACCGCTTTTTTGTCACATCTCTTGACATGAACCTTGTATATACCGTGCGTAGATTGACATAATCCCAATAGTAAGTCATAAGGGCGACATTAGTGCCGTTATCGGCCCAAGACGCAATAGGTGGCTTGAAACGTTTCATGAAATCCTTTACGAATATCCTTGGCCTCAACCAATAATGATTGTCGCTATCCCGAAAGAAAATACCATCAGAACTACTTGTGCAGTCGTCAAGATACGGATAGATGCGTGCAAACTCGCCATGATTACGAAAGTCTTCATCACATGCGTAATAAGTCTTGCATGGGGTCTCAACCTTAATTGAGAAAATTGGAAATCTATTGATATCCAAGTCGGAACGTTCATTGAAAAAATAATTAACACTAATCGGATTCGGTATCTCGAAGACTAATTGCTTAATCTTACATTCATAAATTTCTCCTCCCTTTACCATGTAATAGATGCGCTCGGTATCTATCGAATCTTCCGTATATTTATTCATAATAATCGTATAAAATTATACCTTCTTTCTGAAAAAACTTCCTACCTTGTCACAGATTTTATCAATCTGACTTTCGTATTTAAGAAACACATGATTCGTTATATCGTATTGATTGTCAATTTTGACCATTGAGATAAGGGCAGTCGTAAGCACCATTGCGATATTCAATAATGGGGTAAAGGATAGCATCACCATCACCGCCAATACCCATAATTCCAACTTGCACTTTTCATAAGTCTTGGTCTCCTTGTTGAAACGATATAAGGTTTTCCAAAACCATACAACGTACACAAGGCAAAGTAAAATAATTATATATTCCATCTGCAAAGTTATTTTTAATTTATTTGTTTGTCTATAAATAGCATCCAACTGAGAATGCCGATTCATTGTCTTCTTATTTATGGCCTCTTGAACCATGGCGCAAAGGTACTAAAATAAATTGAAACAACAAAGAAATTATCATTAAAGAACCTTAAATATACTCATTCGAGTACATATATAAAAAAATCCGTCCTATGTTCATCACTGATAAGGACGGATAGCAAAGCTCAAAATCAATAACTGAATGTTTCATACAGAAACAACCAAGTGAATCTATTTCGCAAAAACCATGTACGTGCAGTATCTATTTTTTTATCACGGTGCAAAGGTACGGAGAAAAAACGACCGCAGCAAATTTTTACCGTTAAAAAATGTTTATTCCTCTAATTTTCTCTTCAAGTCGGATATACGCTTGTAAAACCCCGCAGTATGTAGAGATGTCTCCAATTTCATTTCCTCAATATCGTAATGATGCACGAACTCATGGAGCAAGGTCAAATAAAATGAATTGATAGAAATCGGCTTCTTTGTCTTCGCCGTAAGGTTGTAAATCACGATTACCTTCTTGCTTGGATAATACTTGCCGTATACTTGTGTGTTTCCATAGCAAGAACGTGGCTTGTTCTTTACAACAAGGTACACATTCGCAATTTTGAACTTCCCGCATAGGTAATCCAACAAATCTATTCCATGTTGGGCACGGTCGTAGATATCCTCCTTGCTTTTCAGCAGTCTCTTGACATACGACTTGTTGAATGAAGTAAGTCGCACCTCCGTGACACGATTGCTCTTATCGTATATTTTCTGATTATCCATGTATATATAACTTTTAAATGACGGTGCAAAGGTACGGAGAAAATCCCATACCACCAAGAGATTTACAATATTTAACAAATAATTTAATTTCATTAACAAAAAATATATTATCGTAATGGAGACTATACTTTAAGATTTCACTCTTACCTTTATTATTATGGTACAAAGGTAAGGAAAAAATATTGATCCTCCAAAAATATTAAGTTAACAAATGATAATGAAATGTTAATATAGACAAAACGGAATATACCACAAACTATCTTATTCATAGATGTTAGTATACTCCGTTTTACCATATGATTTACTGACCTTTACGGTAAAAGTACACGACAATCGATTGACTTGACAAATCTACCATCATTGCTCGAATAATGGACTTATCTTTATCATCCTCTGTATTTATGGTTTTTAACATATCATGCCATGATTCACTGACCTTGTCAACACAACCATCAGTAATACGCTTCAAACCAAAATAATGGTTCTCCGTTGAATATAATAACGACCATCCAAAACCGTGACGGTCAAAGAATAACGCCCTATACATGTTTGGATTGCTGATATCCTTTGTCTCCACAATCTTTCCTCCACTAATGGATTTAAATTTGGCGTACAAGCTTTTTTTATCAACACGGTACAGCAATAAGTCCCGTAACTCATCCTCAGTAAGATTTACATTCCAAGTTATTTTCATATGCCTTGCTTTAATTGATTTATATTTAAACTGACTATGGATAGAAAAAACTAATCCATAAGTAACTCTATCTACTCCTCTTCTTTCAGAGAAAGAAAATAGCCAACATAGTCGGCATCCTCATGGGACGCTATATATTCCGTGTAACGGCTTAAATCAAGCCTACTATTATTATTGTCCATGATAACTATTCCAAACGATTAGAAGTGATTTATGATAGTGATAAACGAAAGCACACTATTCTCACGAACCGTGTGCCGACACATTAAAACATCAATACCAAAATGGCAGCTCCAATCTGAATGTGCCAATACACATCGGACTTGGTATCTCATTGCGCAAGGCAGTTATCTCTTCGTTAATCTTCTCAACCATTGCCATGTAATCATCGAAACGATCAATGGCCCTTTGATACTCACTGATGATTTCGGACAGATGTTCGATATTTGAATCTATCGAAGCCAAAAAGGAATCCTTTAGCAAACGACCGTCAGCGTTTATATACGGTTTTGCAAAATCATCTTCGATTATCTCATGCTCTGACACGTCAACATAGACATTATAGTTAGGCATAGAACGGCAGCGGTCGTGCATCATGATTTTAACTCTCTTCTCGTTATGGTTACAAGAGAAACTGAATCCTTTTTCCACAATCGAAAAAGAAACACACTTTTTATCAGTTATCTCGTTCATAGCGGTGACAAAACGTTTGTTTATCACCTTGCCATCAAACTTGTCAGCCAACTCTCGTATGCTCTCCATCGCACTAATGGCATCACGGTAAACCTTTATTTGCTGCTCCCATTTTGCCAAAATTCTTTCTTTTTCCTTTGTCATGATAATAACTCTTAATTGATTCCTTTCATCTCGGGACTACCCCTTGATTTCTGATGCAAAGGTACGGAGAATATTTTGAACTACCAAATATCTCCGCACCTTTAACAATTAATTAACATTTGCAGGTTATAGGCCCGTGAAATAATAAAACGGCTCTGATTCGTAGACTGGATCATGAAGAACGATATCATCGCCATCAAAGGTAATCGGCCCGCCATCATACACATAGAAAACATACACGTCACTATTTCCTTCTGCATCCGTACCATAATACTTCTCGCAAGTGCGCAAATAAATTTTGATAGTGTCCTTGACATCCTCAACGGTGTCATAAGATTTGAGAAAAATCAAGGGGTCTACTGAGTTGCCCACGTACAAATTAAACTTTGCCATAATATCTAAATTTTAATTGATTTTTATATTACTTTTCTTCGTCCTCTATCTTCACAACATGGGCGATACTCACGGCATCTCGCTGATTGATGATGTTGCTATAATAGAATGCACGGCTATATGATGTAAACCGATAAGCGTCACGGAATGAATATGTCCATGAGACACAATCAAACCAATCAAATATCGTTTTGATATATTGATCATCATCTAATTTCTTTACGACATAATACTCCATAATATACTTATAGTTTATTATTATGCTAATTTCTTAACTCTAATGCAAAGGTAATAATAATTTCTGAAACTACCAAAATTTTTGAGGATTATTTTTTCAAAAAAAAAACCTATCTGATAACTATTGGAAGCTATTCAGATAGGTTAACAATAACCGACTACAAATAACAAAATGGTGCAGTTGACAATTTCAAGTGCTCGGGACTGCCTACTTTTTGTTTAAATAATTGTATTTAGCATCTTTCAGTTTATCTTTATAGTCGGAGATATAAAGACACAAAAAATACAATTCGAGCGTACTGATATTGCTGATATCATAATCATCCGTATCTTCAATATCAAGACGAATATCGTTATCGCCACGCAACTTCACTCTGTATACGTTTGAATATGGATTTGCCGCATATTCGGGATGATTGCCGCCATCATAAGTGCAGCACACGACATCATAGTTGACAAACTCATTGTCACTATTAACCAACGAGATAGCACCATTGAACTCCTTTAAGGATTGCTCAAGGAAAACGGTACAAACTTTACGAAGTTGGTCAAGACGTTCAATTACTCCTTTACCGATGATTTCAAACTCTTCCATCATGATTACCTTTTAATTGATTACTATTTATTGTTCTTGTCTTAATTTGACAATACAAAGGTACGACATTTTTTTGATAGCACCAAATTTTTTGAGGATTATTTTCGAAAAATCGTCCATATAAATAAATCAATTGAAAATATCTTCCATATATCGCACAAATTCATCAAGATATAGTTTCTCCGCATTTAAGCGAGACAACTCCCCTTCTTTTTCAGAGCAATAGAACCTAAGGCCAACCTTATTGTTAAACACTGGTAGCCAATATGATGGAAGAGCATATGCGACTTTAACATTCTTGTCCCCTTTCATTATCGTATATGAATGTTCGTCTTTATTGTACGATAGTTACTAATTTCAATGAATAACAAAGAAATCAGTTTCTTGGCTCGAAGACCAAAGGCGTACTACAAACCTTTATTGGGTCATAAGCATAATTCCCAATTACTTTCCGCAAAATATTTAATGCGCCATTAACATCCGCATTGATTAACTTGCCACTTGAAGACTTGAATAAACCACGATGGATGCGTCTGCCGCAGTACGATTCATGCTTGCACAAAGGCTCACTGTCAAGAAAACTGCACTTACTTGTGTAGCTCTCTTCTGTAACAGTAAGTGATATTCCGTGCAACTCACACTTGTATGTCAGCATGTTAAGCAACTTATAGTAAGGAATGCAAACAAAATTCTGATTGTTGACTCTTCCGATATTTATCCCTTGTTTCCATTCCTTGTTGTAGCCGACTACGACGTCGCTTATGCCTTTGGAAACTGCATAGTTAATAAACATCGAAGTAATCTTGTGAAGATAATCAGAAACTCTGTTGTTACGCTTCAAAGTAATGTTATTTATCATCTTGCTTGTCTTCCTACCGTTAGTAAGATTGCTCTGAAGATGTGACTTACGCTTGTTGTACTGCCAATTGATTGACTTGAGAGGTCTTCCATTGAAAATGATTGGCCTTTCGTCTTGAAAGGCACATGTCAGCAAGTTGTTCAGACCGAAGTCTATCCCACAATACTGCTTGTCTGTGTTGATATGTTCCTTACACTCTGCTTCATACAATACCTCTACGACTATATAGTTGTTATGGGGCACAACCCTTACTTGTTTAACGTCACTTACCTTTGTCTTGATCTTAACATTCGTTTTGCTTAAAACAATGAAACCGTTTTTCAACTCCTTCTTGCTTATCGCTTGGTTTGTGTATATTACCATATACCTTCCACTTGTCTTGTCAAGATACTTAGGAAGTTTTGGTTTGCTGTTCTTAGCCTTAAGTGCATTGAAAAACGCCTTCATGTTATTGTCTACCATCTTTATTGTCTGCTGCGCTACCTTGCAAGGAAGTGCATAGTAGTCAACTTGCTTGTCTTTTACGAAATTGTTGTTCACGTTGACCCAACTTAGGTATTTCTTGTTTTCGAAGTAATACTGCCTTATGGCATACAGTGCTGAGTTGTAAATGTTCTTTGAAAGAAAGCACAAGTTATCCAACTCACGGTATAGCGAGTTTGTTTTCTTGATTATATGTCTTTCGCTTAGAATCATTTATTGTCCATCGTTTTAGCAACGATCGCAGGCAAGGTGGACAATTATGCCACCAAGGCAGAGAAACGTCAAAATATGACACCCCGTTGAGGCTTAAAACGAATCCTGCGCATTATTCGACCGTTCCATTTGCAAAATTAACGGTTTTTACTGAGATAATATCATCCCGTGCGTTAATTTTTCGTAAAACGGATGAATTTCCAAGTAACGAACATGAAGAGATACTGCAGAGATACTGAATTTGTGTCTTACAATCGACTACAACGCATTTAAATGTTCTTGGTGGACAATCGTCCCACCAAGGCAGAGAAACGCTCCCAGAGCGTGCTTTGCGATGCTTAGAATGGAATGTAGTGTTTGTTAGGCTGCGTTATTAGACATATCAAATGGATTTCATGTACGGTTCAAGCGTCCAATGAAGATAGATTTATTTTTCCATGAAGTATTATCCCCTTTCTTCTCTGTCCATGCAGGAATTGGATGGGATGAAATAATCTTATGCTTTCCATGAATTGAAGTTTCAAATCATATGGGACGGAAAAGATGAATTTATTTTTTCCATGAAATTAAAACATCCAATGAAGTATCAAGCGCACATGGTATAACCACTCCAAGATTGTTTATTTTTTAATTAAAAAAAAAACATACTGAGGATTACGGTACTGATCGTCTATTATGCTTTTTTCTTTTCCTCAAAAAGAAAAAAACTCCTCACGTATGCGTGCGCACGCATACGCATGCGTCTGGAATAGATATTATTTTAAAATATTCTAGTTAACTAAAGAAAAAATAAATAATAATATTATTAATAAACTAGTATACTAGTTATTTTTTTTTATATAAAAAAAAAAATAATTTATTTATTAATATTATCTAGTATACTAGTTAATTAATATTATCTGGTATACTAACGTGCGCACGCACGTGTTTATAATGTATACGAGAAAAAATAACATTCCATTTGAAAGATATCTCAGATGATGTTACACCCTCTTCTGAATGCCTTTAAAGGATAACCCATGTATTCATTGAAGGTTTCATCCAACACTCTGACTACCATTACCCAAAACAAGAGAATAAACTATCTCAAAGGGATTAATTCAAGTCAGCTTGTCAATTCGGACAACAGAGGAACACATAGACATAGAATATCATCGGTGAATGATAATGAAACCGTATGGAATATTGTTTGTTTTTTTTTTACAAAATGGCATAGTTTATTACGTCCGTCTTATTAAAGATGGAATAGTTTTTATGTACGCATAATGGACAAATGTCAATTTATTTTATCGTATATTTATTCATCTTCAAGCATGGACATACAAAAGAGAGCCACTATCCTCACGGACGATGGCTCTCAAAAATCAATTAAAAGTTATCTGCCACAACATTTATGCAAATTTTACTTTGCTTGTCATGGGTAATTTCTCAACCCATAAGGCAGTAAACATGTGGCGTCCCGAAGGACAAACTACCTTTTTATTCGTCTTTGTGATTTCTTTCCTCCGCATGTTCTTGAACAACACGGATTCGGTCTTGATGAAAGATTTCTCTTCTCAAAAAGAAAATACTTTCCGCATATAGGACATTGCATTTGAACAAGTTCTTTCTTTGGATGGTTCTTTCTTATATTCTCCGCTTTTGACAATAATTGATAGTTTTCAATCCTATCATCCATCTTGTCATTGTTTATATGGTCAACTTCCATCCCATGAGGGATATCAGACCCAATACACGAAGAATAAAGATAACGGGCATAAGACATAGTCTTTTTAATCCCATCGCCATGAACCAACACAATCAAGCGTCTCGGTTCTTTGTTTACCAATAGATAACCTTTTACATATCCCTTGTCTTTGTAATATTCCGTTAATTCAACGACCATTATTGAAACACAAAAGTGGGCCTTGAGGGGCTTGAACCCACGACCTTCAGATTATGAGTCTGCTGCTCTTACCTACTGAGCTAAAGGCCCGAATACTATCTCCTAACTAATCCTTAATTATTTATTGTTTCAACAACCAAAGATCGCAACTCTCAACGATAGTATCATTATTGTTCCGTTACCATATCACGGAGACAACAGAGTTTATTCCATGGCAGCTACATACTACCTCGCATTTTGTCTTAGCGCAACCAGCTTTCTGTCAATCGAAGCAATCGCCACGCTATTGTTAGGTGCGTTTGTGAGGATGTTTCGACATGCGAGAAGCTCGTTCTTAATACGCTTCTTCATCAATCTCTCTCCCTGCTTTGAATCCTTTGTCATAACTTTTAATTTTTATTTATAATGTTGGTTTTATCGTTATCATACTCATTTGAGTACAAATGTTTGCGTCCGAGAGGTTATCTCTCAATCACAGTGCAAAGGTACTGCTTTTTTTTCAAACTACCAAATTTTAAATGTTAATTTTTTGTTAAAAAGCATTGTTTATTTATCATCTGTCTCAGATTTCATAACCGTTGATTGATAGTTTGTCCTTCACTTGTTTGAGATGTGTCAGACAATACTCTCTGTCATCATGTGACGGAAGCGAGTTTATGATAAATTCGAGGGCAGTCATGCTTGCCTTTCCATTCGGCAGAACCTCCTTCCACTGCTCCATTTTGGAGACAATAGTTTCCTTGCTCTCGTACAGAGACTTCTCGATACCATCCTTGTCCCACCAGTCAACGCCTGTCAGCACCGCAAGCGGTTTCTTTGATATCGGGTCTATCACTTTCGTGCGGCCTCCGTTCATATCGTCCTTGACGACATCAAAGCTGCCAAAATCTGTCGTAAATAATGCCATTCCTATAACTTTTAATGATTATTATTCTTGTTTGACGGTGCAAAGGTAGAAAGATTTTCTCACTCCACCAAATGTTTTCCGTTAAGATTCGTTAATTAAGAGTCTAAAAACGTACTACACTATTTTCGCAAACCATGCAGCACTTATATATACAATTATGGAATAATATTTCTTCTCTCTTTCATTATAAACATAATGTTATTTTGTTAATATCGTAAAGTTATATTTGATATTATTGTATACCAACTATACTCATTCGAGTACACAATGTACCCGTACGCCACACTGACAATGCGTCATACGGGCCTCCGTGCCATTATCTCGAAGGATTGTTTATCTCACACAACGCCTTATCAAAGGTCAGTTCCAAATCAATGCCGCCATGTTGGTTGAGCAGATCCTCCATAAGGTCAATGCTCACGTAACTGCCGATACTATTCATGGTGGCATCATCCCCCTTGTCAGAGTCCTCGCAATTGTATCTGATAGCGTCTATAGGCTCGGAGGGATAACCCCACTCAACCTCTTTCCATATCATTCCAAACGTTCTATATCCGTTCTCGCTACTGCAATAGGCACCATCGTGGATTTGGATAGAAATATTAAATCCGTCCTTACAATATACCCTCGGAATGATAAACAAATTGAATCTATATTTGCTCTTCGCAATTCTCTTGTTTCCGTTTCCACATGTATAGGTGGCAATCACCGAAAGAAAAGTGTTCAAATCCATGCAAGTAAATTCTAAATGATTATTTCTACGATTATGCTAATCCATACTCATTTGAGTACATTGTCATCGGTCTCAACGAAAAAGATAGGGTAACGGCCAAGTTCCTTGTTACAATTATAATAACGGAAATCCGACACCATCGACATGAATTTATTATCGTTTGAAAAACCGTCCATGCCGTTTGCCTTTATCGCCATAGGACTTTGCCATGGGTTATTAATCTTCATATTGCACGGATGAAGCCAAACCGTGCGGCCATTATTGAAATACTTGTTTGCCACCTTAATATTAACCTGACGGACTTTTTTACCATCAAGTGACATAACCGAATTCTTATATCTTAAAGCCATGTTTCCTTTGTTTAATTCATTACGGGAATAGTCGGTGGTGCTTTCCGTATGAAGCACCACCAATTAAAAATCCTATTTCACATACTTTGCAAGTCTGTATGCCCCTCTCGGCACATTTTCGACCACGACCACCTTGCCCGTATGCCTTGAGAGCAAATACATAAGGTGATTCTGATACTTTGACGTGGTTACAGAGTATTTGGTGCGGTTGACCAACAAAGTTCCGTCCTTCATCCACTCTGCTATGCAAGTGTCATAGCTGAATAATCGGTTATCACGGAAAACCATAGAAAAACCTTTGCTGCTTTCGCAATTTTTCTTTACAAAACTCTCTACTACATCGTGATTTCTTGCCATAACTTATAACTTTTAATTGATTGATAATTGTATATTACTTTTTGTCCAAAAAGAACGACAAAGTTTTATTGATTGTTCGTTTCTCGCTTTTTGTCGGATTGTTGAAGGCAAAAAGTACCAAAAGCATCCACAAAACGGCTGCCAATGCAAGAATGATGATATTTTGATACTCATTCCTATTTGCAATACAGAACCCGCACGCAATCCCGAATAATAGGAACGCTATGTAAATGCGGTTTATCGAAAACTTTTTCATATCTCTTCTAATTGACTTTTAACGTACCGTATGGACTATCCATCCGATTTCATGGTGCAAAGGTAGCAATAATATTCCTAATAATGAAGGGAAATACATTCTTTAACGTTACTTTAACACCCGTTCACGGTTAAATATAAATTGATTATTGTTAATGGATTTTAACTAAAAAATAATTCTTCCCAAGGAGACTATACTCTAAGATTTCACTCTTACCTCTCCCTCCTTTTCATAGTACAAAGGTACAAAGAATTTCCTAAACTACCAAATATATTGTGTTAATTGAAGTTAAACGGCAACGCTTTTCATCAAGCGCACGAACGCATTTTGATATAGCCTATACTCCTTTGATACGGTGCATCCTGCGTCCGCAAGCCGTTTGTTGTTGTACTTCTTGTAAAAGTTCGCAACTGCTTTGATTTCCATAAATGAATAACTTTTAATTGATTAAACTTGTTTATTATCACAATGCAAAGGTAAGAAGAAAAATTGAAAGACACAAATATCAATCTATCTTTTAAGAAGTGTTTGGATTTGTCGGACAATAGTCTTAAATAAATTAACGCCATTATGCCGAAAATACCTATTTTCTTAAATTTCCTTTATATATTTGGCAGTTTGGAAAAAAAGCCATACCTTTGCACCGTGATTTAAGAACATTAAAAGTTATTAAGAGCATGAATAAAAAAGGAACATACCAACATAGGACGGTGATTCGCACTCTGATGCCGCTGAACGGCCACCACAAAGGCCTTAGCGAGTGTCAACGAGTTCACAATATAGTATTAACCGTTTAAAGCCTCAGTGAAGATGGCAAGAACAAGGGACGCACCCAAATAGATATGAATGTTAGTAATAAAAGAGTATAAAATATTATTGCAAGTTATGAACCAAATAAACAATATAAGACTGCCCACCGAAACAAGGGTGATATAAATTTCCGTTTGGCCTATTAAATAGGCCAAACGCTTTAAACTTCAATTCAATTTAATTTTAGTACGGAAAATCAATTAAAAATTATCATATTATGAAAAGATATACGGAACAAGAAGTGAACGCTTTTAGGAACGAGTTTGAGGCTATTCTGAAACTCGCAAACGAGCAAAGCAGCGCAAACGAGGTAAGCGGAGAGTTTAGCGACTACTTAATGCCTAATGTGCAGTATGTGAAGTTTGATGCCCTTAAAAAGGAGGATTGGCCGCACGGGATAGAGGAAAACTCAGTCTATCTGACTTTTGTTATAAACCTTGAGGCAAAGAAGGTAAAAGCGTCGCACAAATGCGGCCATGTTTATTTGTCCCCAAAAGACAAGGAAACAGAACGTTACAAGCACCTCGCAATGCGTTCCATGACGGAAATCGCACAAACGGACTACAAGGTAAAGAAATTCAGACTGCAAGGCTACAAGAGCACGGAAGACCTATGCGGCAAGATGGAGAAATATTTTAAAGCCGTTATGGACGCTATAAGCAAATATAGTGGTGGCTATCCATATAAGAGAGGCGTTTAACCATATAAGGGACAAAAGCAAGCATAAAATGGTATTTTTATCTTATATGCTTGCTTAAACAATAATTAACTAAAAATTCGTCTTTCCCAAGGAGACTATACTCTAAGGTTTCATCCTTACCCTTTGAAATGTTATCTTCTTTATTTCGATTACAAAGGTAGCAATAATATTTGAATTATGCAAGTAAATACTAATTTATTTTTACCCTTTAAACATGGTTTAACATAAGAGCAAAAAAATCTTAATCCCCGCAAATAAATTGATTTTTATTTGGCAGTTTGGAAAAAAAGCCATACCTTTGCACCGTGTTCAGAAGAACACAGAAAAGTTTAATCATTTAAAGTTATTGAATTATGTCAAAATTTTCAGAGTACGCAGCTATCGAGAAGTCAAATACCATTAACGTAAATGGCGTGACAATGACCGTGAAGGAGTTTAAGGAGAAGTATGCCACCAAACGCACAAAGAAGCGTTCAAGAAAGGTTGAAACGGCTATCACCGTCCTCCCGTCCGATATAAAAGAACTATTGAAGGGCGCAAAGGTCTTGAACTCGCTTTCGGCCTATTACAGGAACGGTTATAAGCAATGGGGAAATATCTGCAAAGAAATAATGAGCTACAGAGGAATATCCGCACCATTTACCCGCTTCGTAATCAGTACGAAAGAATTTAACAAATTGGTGAACGAGATAAACGATGTTGCGAAAAGGAACTCAAAGGCCGTATATCAATTGATACTACAACTTTCGTGGAGGCTTGAGGACGTTAACACTAATTTAAAGGAATTATATAACGGGATAAACGAAAAACGCATACTTGAGTCACCGATAGCCAAACATGAATGCATAAGCGGTGAAGGGCGAAGGTTAGGACTAAATATACTAATGTACCGTTCATTCTTCGCAATGAAAGATATAGACAAGACAGTAAAGAAATTACAAGAAATAGCGGACGATAGCCTAAAATAAGGCCACACATTAACGGGACGGGCGAGCGACACACGACAAGGAAATGCCCGTTCCGTTAATCATATACGACAAATTTATAAAACAATTGGAGTATTAAACAAGAATTAACTAAAAAACAATACTCCCCAAGGAGACTATACTCTAAGGTTTCATCCTTACCCTTTCTCCTCCTTTTCATGGTACAAAGGTACAAAGAAAATCCCAAACTGCCAAATGTTTCATCCACTTTTTACCCTCGTTTTGCTTTGTTTAACACTTTTGTCAAATGATGTTAAATACAAAAAATAAATTGATTTTTATTTGGTGGTTTGAAAAAAAAAGCCATACCTTTGCACCGTGATTCAAAAACAGAAGTCTAATCATTTAAAGTTATAGTAATATGGAGATTATCAAGAACAACGTGTTCGACAATTCAGTAGAGAACAACGCAACGGCGGCAACATTGCTGCCCGTGCCTTCGGAGGCAAAACCCGTATCATGGAATGTGTTAGGTGACGATTACAGTAACCGTCCGAACGTTACGCTTCAAGAAGTGATAGAGGAATCCAAACTCGATTACGTCGTGAAGAAGCAGCACCTTATCAAGGTGGAGGATAAGGTGTACGAATCCCTTATGAACGGTGATCCGATGGTAGGTCTGCAGTTGTCGAAAGACGATATTATATCAAGCCACTGCGCCACCGTCAACGAGGCAAACGGCCAAACATTGGGTGTAGTCGGAAGTGATTATGGTGTAGTGCAGAACTCAAAGGCTTTCGAGTTCATTAACTTCATTGAAGAAGTTAGCGGACATAAACCGACTATCGAAACGGCTGGTACACTGGGCTACGGCCACCGCATGTTTATCACTGCCCGTTTGGGTGAGGATTCATATTTGTCACCGTCCGACAACGTTCGTAATTATGTTGTGTTCACGAACACACATGACGGCAGTGGAGCGGTAATGTGCTTCTTCACGCCCGTGCGAATCATCTGCCAAAATACGCTCAACATGGCTATCAGCCATGCGCAAAACAAAGTAGTGTTCAAACACACGAAGAACGTCAACATCCGTCTTGATTGGGAAAATGAAATTAATCGCATGAAGGCTCTTGAGGTCTTCTCGAAATCTGTAAAATTTTCAGAATCGTTCATCGAACGGATGCAGGTGCTTCGCAACGAGAAAGTTGACGCACAATACGTAAACGACTTCACGGCACAAATGCTCTTGCAACCCACACAGTTCAAACTGTACTTGCAGGCCGATAGGCGTATCGATACGGTCGAGGAAATTTCAAGCCGTACGAAGAACGCAATCAATGCGCTTCGTAACTCTATCGAAAACGGAATCGGTCAAAATTATGATCGTGGTACGAAAATGTGGCTCATGAACGGAGTGACGACCCACTTGCACAATGAGACGAAGTGGAAGAACGGAGAGGCAGAATATAACGCCTTAATGGGTGGCAGCGGTCAGAAAAAAGTACAAAAAGCATACGACTTGCTGACACATGTGGCTTAACAACTTTTAGGAATTTTTAAAAAATAGGGTGGCTAAGAAAGTTGCCCTATTTTTTTGTTTTTTAATGAAATTTAACAAATAAAAGGTTGTAAATAAGTGTTAAAATATTTAAGATTATTTAACATGTTCCACGTGGAACACATAGGAAGCCCTCCCTCCATACCCCCCTCCTCAGTAGACCCTCGCTGCGGGCCCGGAGGGGACAACGGGTGTCCGGGGGGGCGCCGGTGGGGAGGCGGCTGCTGGCAAAATCTGGGAGGTGTGGTT
>ERZ1023965.126-NODE-126-length-20770-cov-14.816993_pt1 | contig 20770 bp, 14 predicted proteins | sample MGYA00380428_ERZ1023965 | MGnify/ENA primary metagenome ERZ1023965 (study PRJEB33179, sample SAMN07449054) | human gut metagenome | biome: Human-gut; feature: Human associated habitat; material: Faeces | host: Homo sapiens | place: India:Kasaragod | collected...
ATATACAGAAACACACAAAAAAAGGGTGCGTCACAGACTTATGACACACCCTCTTATTTTTTAGTTAAATACCATTAAAGTCGAAATATTTTCACTGTTTTTTGTATTCCATTTAATTTATTTTATATAACTTTGCCAAAAAATTTAAAAGAACTTACCAACCTAGATAATAAATAAAAGAAAATCAGATTGTAAGTGAGTACAATTAAACATTTCAAACAAGAACAATTAAATATAAATAGTTATTCATTACATTAAAAGTTTGTATTATGGCAAAAACTAACAAAACAATGAATCTGGCATTCGCCTTGATGGTTGGTTCTGCTGGTGCTGCTTACGCAGGTATTCCTGCCGTAAACGGTGTTCAGAACATACAGCAAGACGAGACATGTACAGGTATCGTCAAGGATGCTACTGGCGAAACAGTCATTGGTGCTTCTGTTCTCGTTAAGGGAACGACTACAGGTACTGTTACCGACTTGGATGGAAACTTTGAACTCAAAGGCGTCAAGAAGGGTACGGTACTCCGTATCTCTTACGTTGGATATGAGACCCAAGAAGTTGTCTTTAACGGCAAGCCACTCAATGTAACCTTGAAAGACGATGCAAAAAGCCTCAACGAGGTTGTAGTAACGGCTTTGGGTATGAAGCGTGAAACAAAGGCGCTTGGTTATGCAGTTACTGAATTGAAAGGAGAAAATCTTGATAAGAACTTGGTAAACCCTGTATCAGCTTTGCAGGGTAAGGTTGCCGGTGTGGATATCTCGGGTTCTGATGGTGGACTCTTCGGTTCTGCCAAGATCCTGATTCGTGGTGCTTCTACCTTGAGCTCCAACAACCAGCCTATCTATGTTGTTGACGGTGTTATCCTTGACAACGGCGTTAAGAATGGTGACGCAGACTGGAGCCAGAACGATACTGACTGGGGTAACGAATTGAAGAACTTGAACCCAGACGATTTCGAGAGTGTATCAGTTTTGAAGGGTGCTGCCGCTACAGCTCTTTATGGTTCCCGCGGTTTGAATGGTGCGGTCGTTATCACTACTAAGAGTGGTAAGGGCAAGAAGGGTCTCGGCATTAATTTCTCTCAGACATTCGGTATCGATCACGTATATGGTGGTCCAGACTTCCAGAATGTTCGTGGTGATGGTTATATGTCAGGATATGCAAACTATAAGTCTTCTGGCAATATGCAGGATACCGACTCATTCTACCTGAACGCAGACGGCAAGCGCTCTGTAGCATATGCAACAGATGATGGCGGTTTCTCTTGGGGTCCTAAATTCGATGGTCAGCCTATCGAGTTCTACGACTATTCTACCGTGAACTATTCACCATATAAGAACAACTTTACAGATGCATACGATGATGCCTTCAACACCAATACCAATATTGCCGTATCTGGTGCCAACGACAAGACATCTTTCTATACATCTATGTCATACAAGTATGCCAATGGTACTACACCAAACAACTCATTCTCCCGTTTGTCTTTGATGGCTAAGGCATCTCACAAGATTACAAACAAGGTAGAACTTGAGGCAGGCATCACTTTTGCCAACTCTAATCCTAAGCAGGGTGGCATGACTAACTTCGGTGAGTGCTTCATTGATGGTACATTCAGCCGTATGTATGATACCCGCTATTGGAGATCACGCTATAAGGGTGTTCATGGAGGCTTGGCAAGCACAGCATATAATGACGAATATGGTAATGCACCTGGACGTGGTGTATGGTGGAGCATCTATGAGAATGAATATTCTCAGAAAGAAACTTCTGTACGCCCTAACGTGAAGGTTACTGCCGACTTGACAAATTGGTTGAAGTTCTCTGCCGAAGGTAACTACAACTACTACTACAAGCGCAGCGAAAGCAAGGAGCTGGGTTCTGGTTACGCCAACGAAGGTGGTGCTTACGGACTTGGACAATATACCAAGGAGCAGACTAACCTGAATGCAAACTTCTCATGGAACAAGGCTGTGAGCGACTTCAACATCAGCGGTTTCATACGTGGAGAGTACTACCACAACTTCCAGCAGGAGAGCAGCATGAAAACCAAGGGCGGCTTGATTGTTCCTGGACAGTATTTCATCGGAAACTCTAAGGAAACTCCTGAAGCTTCTGCCACCATCTCTGGCGAAAAGACCATCATGTCTATTGCAGGTCAGTTGGCATTGAGTTGGAAGGATCAGGTATATCTGGATGTAACAGGCCGTAACGACTGGTCTTCATCTCTGGTATATACAGATAAGCATGGTAACTTCTCTTACTTCTATCCATCAGTTTCCGGATCATGGTTGATTCACGAGACATTCCGTGGCAAGTTGCCATCTTGGATTTCATTTGCCAAGATCCGTGCATCATGGGCTCAGGTAGGTAATGACACAGATGCTTACAGAATCAACTCTGCATACACCATCTATGGTATCGACAAGACTTATGGTTTGCAGGTACCAGAGACTTTATACGATTCTAACTTGAAGCCAGAGCGTAAGAACTCATGGGAAGTTGGTATCGACTGGCGTTTCCTGAACAACCGCATTGGTATTGATGCTACTTATTATCGTGAGAACACCAAGAACCAGATTATGTCTATCTCGGTTCCTAGCATCTCAGGTTTGAGCAACCAGGTAGTTAACGCTGGTAACATTCAGAACCAGGGTGTGGAGCTTGCATTGAATACAACACCTATCCAGACCAAGGATTGGGAGTGGGATTTGAACTTCACTTACACCAAGAACAAGTCTAAGATTGTTTCTTTGCACGAGAACGTAGCTAACTACATCAGCCTGGTAGGTATGCCTTCATACGGTAACTTCCGTATTGGTTCTGTTGCCAAGGTGGGTGGTGAGTATGGTTTGCTGATGTCAGACGCAACTCCTAACTATGATGAGAAGACCGGTCTTCCTATCCTGGAGACAGCTTCTTACAACGGACGCCATGCCGTATACTACTCACGCTCAGGCGTAGAGAAAGAGGTAGGTAGCATCCAGCCAGACTTCCTGGGTTCTGTCAATACAACCTTGAAGTACAAGAACTGGTCTTTGAGTGCTTCTCTTGATATGCGCTTCGGTGGTATGGTTGCCATCTATGGTTCTCACTATGGTACCGCTTACGGTTACTTAAAGTCTTCACTGAATGGAACAGATGCTGCACATGGTGGTATCACCTATAAGTCTATCTGGGATGGCAAGCAGTATGATGACGGTATCATTCCTGAAGCAATCATGCCAGGCGGTGTAACGATCAATACTCCTACAGGTAATTATACCATTGCTGAAGGTGGTGAGCTGTATGCCGACTTGGTTAAGAGAGGAATTGTTGATCCACAGCACGCTTCTTCATGGAACTATTGGAACAATTCATGGGGTCGTGCAGCTGTATGGAAGAACAATGACTGGTTCCATGAGCTGAACTACATCGCATTGCGTGAGGTTTCCCTGAGCTATCGTATGCCTCAGAGCATCGCCAACAAGATTGGTGCTTCTAACCTCAGCTTCGTTTTGACTGGTCGTAACTTGGGTTACTTGTTGAATTCATTACCAAACAACTTCAACCCAGAGTCTATGCGTGGTACACAGTCTGGTCAGTTCATGATCCGTTCTGTCAGCCCATACACAGCAAGCTATACATTTACAATCAGCGCAACATTCTAATTTTATAAAAATTGAAGATTATGAAATCAAATAAGTTAATAATGGCGGCACTCGCAGTTGGTCTGACTTTCACCGCTACCAGCTGCCGAGATGATTTCGCTGAAACAAATACCAATCCATCTGCAGTAACAAAGGGAGAAATCTCTTATTTGTTTGCAGAGGCTGTGAATAAATTCGATCCACAACCATATCTGGAGTACTTCTACAATGCTCCAATGAAATACCAGTGGGCAGGAATGGGTATGTCTGCCAGCGGAGCTGGTGAAGGCATTTTGACCTTAACATTGGATGGTGACCAGTCTTGGCAGTATCAAAACGTACTGCGTGTTCTCCGCGCTATGGAGAACCTGTACGATTCATTTGATGAATCTCAGAAGAAGAAACAACTTGGTTACGTGAAGGGTGCTCAAGTCATGAGCATTTATCTGGGTCTTTTCGGAACCGACCTGTATGGTGCTATTCCTTACAAGGAAGCATGTAAAGCAGCCTACGGCGGTACTCTTACCCCAGAATATGACAGCGTAGAAAGCCTGTATGATCTCTGGCTTACACAATTGGATGAGTGCATTGCAGCTTTCACATCTGAAGATGTAAGTATCAAGTCTGAGCAAGATGTAGTTTGCGGTGGTGACAAGGCAAAGTGGGCAAAATTTGCCAATTCCCTGAAGCTTAAAATTGCAGTTCGCCTTTTGGCACAGAATCCAACCAAGGCTAAGCAGATTGCTGCCGCTGTAGAAAGTGCTTCTTGTGGCTATATGAACACCAATAGTGATGATATCCTTTTCAAAAAGGGTGTTAACAAGTTGACTGGTGATGACGGCTATATCAACGACCGCATCTATCACTGGAACGAAGGCTTCACTGGCTGTGTAGGTTCTCAGTCGGTCATCAACTTCATGGTTGACAACAAGGACCCACGTGTACGTTTCTTCTACACCAAGAATCAATGGAACTCAAAGATTATCCAGGGCTACTATGATGCAGGGTTGGAGATTCCAGACTTTATTGAAAAGAACGTAGAATTCACCACTGGTGCAGACGGCAAGAAGAAGTTTGTCAAGTGGAAGGGTATGGGTGAGCCATGGGTACGCTACTATGGTTTGACCGAGGACTGGAACGCACAGCTCGATGCGACAGGTAAATACAAATGGTATTTCCCTTCACAGTATGCTAACGCAGACAAGGAGTTGTACCTCCACAACAAGGAAGGCAAGAATCCACAGGGCTATACTGTGTACTCTACTCTTAACAATATGATGATCATTGGTCGTCGTTATTCTTCTGCATCTCAGGTTGAGGCTGCAACATTGCCAGACGATACCTATACATTCACCACAAAGGATCGCCCTTGGTATGGTTTGTATATGAGTGCAGCAGAAACCAACTTGTACTTGGCTGAGTTTGCTATGCTCAACAATGACGAGGCAAAGGCAAAGAAGTATTACGACAATGCTCTTGCTCTCTCTTGCAACACCTACAATACATTGGCTAAGGACAACCAGGTAGCTTACTACAGCACCGTTACAGGCTGCTTCGGTTACGACAGAGAGAACGAGAAGCCTATCGACTTGCAGGATGGTGAGATTAACAATATGATGCAAAGCGACAAATATGCCTTCACAGGTACAGCTGCAGAAAAGCTGGAGAAGATCTACATTCAGGAGATGCTGAACTTCACTCTCTATCCAAATGAGGTTTTCGTAACAGCACGTCGTTCTGGTTATCCAAGTTATAACTCAACAATTCTGCCACGTAAGAGCTATTCTGAGGTTCCTGCCAACAAGATTCCTCGTCGCTTCCCTACAGGTAATATCAGCAAGACTGATATCATGAAGGGTATTAAGGAAGAGGCTTACAAGACACAGGGCTTGACCATCACTACTTCAGGTCTCTACAATGAGGTTCTTGCAACAGAACGTCTGTGGCAAGACCAGGGTGCTCCAGCATGGGGTGCAGGAAGTGCAAAATAATATTTAAATACATAGGGTATGGGGACACATCAGTGTTCCCATACTTTGTTTTTATCTAATTCTGAAATCAAATGAAAACAAGATTTTCCTTATTGTTCTTTTCGTTCTTGAGTCTTGCAAGCTATGCGCAAAACAAGACGGTGCTTCTTTATCCTGAGTATCAGAAGGGAACAATCTATATGAACGGGAATCAGGAAGTAAGAGTTCCGCTGAATTATGATGCAGGCAAGCACTGCGTGATGTATCAGCAAAACGGAGAGAACATGATTCTGATGAATGCCCAGTCGGTAGATAGCATGAAGATTGCCCAAGATCTCTTTTGCAGAATCAAGAACAAATTCTATCAGGTAATCAGTTATCCTCAGGGAAAGCTTCTGATTGACTGGGATCTAGACAAAGTGAATGTGGGTTATAAAGGAGCCTATGGAACAGTATCGCAAGCCCGTTCGCAGTCTGTCAATCTCTCTCTTATGGAAGGACAAGAATATTCTGCCAACAAACCAGATACCCAACAGGATGTTTATAAAACCAGAAACAACAACAAATATCTTCTGCTGAAGAATGACAAGCTGAGTCATTTCAGCAACAAGAAGTCTTTGCTCAAACTGTTTCCAAACAATCAGAAAGAAATAGAAGAAATCATCAGGAAACACAATACTGACTTCGTGAAAGCCGAAGACATCATTGCCCTTACTGCTGATATTCTCCCATTGCTTCCATAAAACTCCCCCTCCATTTCCTAGGTACAACAGAGAAATTCAGCACAAAAATTGCAAAACACTCTTCACCCTTCACCATCCCACTATAACCTTCTGATATACAGAAGTTTTAATAGGGTGAAGAGTCAGTTTGACTCTTCACCACTCTTCACCACTCTTCACCCTATCCAATTTTTTTGTTTCAACAGCATCCTTCTTATAGATTCCGGCGGGTGAAGAGTGAGCGTTTTTAATATAAAAAAACTTAAAGAAAGTACATTTTTGCTGATACTTTCGTATATTTGTATCTGAATATCACAGGCAGTAGCAATTGATGGCATTTACTGCAATAGTTCATTGTCTGCCTATATGTAAAATCTTAACTGCTTATAATTATGACTAAGAAGTTTTTATCATTCGTACTCACAATTGCTTGTTCCCTCTTATTGGGAAGTTGTGAGAACTCAGAGGGTTTAATCGTTGAGGACAGCAAGCTGGACATGAGCCTTTTCTCCCAGACCTATACCATCGACGATGAGGGATGTTGTGTCCTCAAGGGTGCTAAGCCAATTACCAGAGGCGAAGTACAAAGCAAGGTCTTGAACTATGGCTGGAAGTCAATATCCACTTACGAGGTGCTGGCTAATGGTAAATTGAGCAAAGAGGAGTTTTGGAAAGACATGGTTGGAGGCAGTCCTACCCACTATTGGTTTGAATCGTCGCAGCAGCTCGTTCAGTATTTCTACATGGATGCGAAGCCTGCTTTTTGCTTCAGAAATGTTTCATGGTCGTATGATGCAACCAAAGGTTTCATCCTTTGCGGAAACGACAAATCGGCAACTGTTGACCAATACCAGCAGATTCTCAAACTTGTAGAATCGGACGGCAGAACATTGATGTACACCATACAGAAGATTGCCACAATCAGCGATGGGGACAATGGTTACAAACCTGTTTATGCCATGATTGTCTATAAGCGTCTGACCGATGATGAGCTGAAAAAGATGCAAGAGTCCTACAACTATGATTTGGACGCAGACAATTAAGTCCCAGACAACAGTAAGTTTTAAATCCTGCACACAAGGTGAAGAGTGGTGAAGAGTGGTGAAGAGTGAGTAAGCACTCTTCACCTCCCGAAATCCCAGTGTTTATCGGGGTTTCAGGCGCAAAGGTGAAGGGTGAAGAGTAAAAAAGAGATTAGGATTCTATACGACGCATCAGAAGAAAGCCTGATGCGCCAATTCCTCCAATACGAGAGGACACATCGTTTCTTGCCTCGCCTTGGCATTATATTGCCCTGTACTAGAGCAATATCTTGCCAAGGCGAGGTAAAATATGAAAAGAGGACAGAAGCATTACTACGAATGTGGTAGGGCTGAATTAAGCTTCATTTTTAAAACACGGACAAATTGAATTTGTCCGGACAAATTGTCCGGCGCTTTATAAATCATTCATTTCTAACAACTTATAAGCGTCCGGACAAAAGAGCCGGACAAATTCAATTTGTCCGTGTTATTTTTTTAGCCCATTTTTGCTTAAAAACAATGGGCTATGATGCCAAAATCTATGAGCTACAGGGAAGAAATCTATGAGTTGCAGGAAAGAAAACTATGACTTAGTTTTGTTAACATAAAGCTCTAAAGCAGCCTAAGGAGAATAAGAGAGGTTGGAACGTAAACAGTTGGGAATGAGTAGATTTGCACAAAGTTGCCAAATCGGCATAAAGCAAGCGAGTGAGGAATATTGAAGTAGTTCAGTTACTAAATCGTGAGCCACAGTTACCTATGCAAAGCAGGTAACAATGCGGAAAGGCATCTTTGTGCATCAAAGGATTTTATTCCGCTGATTATCAATGCTTTGCGTGTCAAGGATTGTAATAAGCAACAAGACATTGTGGCAGCAAGTGCTTGGATAGACTTATATCCGAACACTTGTTGCTATCTCCATAAAGGTTCGTTTTCCCATCCTTGTGGAAAGCCCATGGCATGTAAATCAATATTGGGATAATCTGCAAGCAACCTGAGCAGCGAACTTTTCAAATCCATACAAGGAGTTATAGTTTGCTCCATATATAATAAGGTGCATAACTGATGGTAAAGTTTGATAGGCTTTTGGGTTGGAGCAATCCAAGAAAGTGGAAGCCGATTTGGCAATTGTGGCTTCAATGCAAAACGCCTATTCCATATACGAGCATGGTGTGCACAACAATTGCGAAGCACGGTTATGCACCTTATCCAACTTTCCAAGTAAGTGTATTGAGGTAGTCCAAACTCTCTTGCCACTTGCTTTTTAAGACGATTGTCCTTGAACAGACAAAATAATTTGGAAAGCGTACCAAACGAAACGACCTCCAATGTTTTCCACACAGGAGGGAGAGAAGGGAAAGTATATTTCTCGGAATGCTCCTTGATGAAATCTTCATTTGAACGAGACACCTCTTTCTTGATATTGTCAAGACAGCCTTCATAAAAGTCTGCATTCTTGAACAATGATGCATCCATAAACCAAAATGCGCCATGCTCCATAGAAAATATCTGAATCATTTTGGTCCGAAGAGAAATCTCTATATCTTGAATTGCCTTGAATATAAGTTGACGAAGTTCTTTGTCAAAGAGATAAAGGTCGATGGCTTGTTCAAATGTACTACCCAGTTTATAATGATGAAACTGTCTGTCTTCCTCCATATATCGTAGGTAACTGGCAATACGAAAATAACTGATATTGCGAAGCTGCAATTTGGCAGTTGCAATATCTTCTATCACCAGCCCTCTGTTCTGGAGCAAGGCAACCTGTTCATCTACGTTTATCGGTTGTTTGTCGTAATCCATATACCCTTTATAAAAAGCGAAGTCCCACCGTGGTACGCATCGTTGAGAGGCGTGGTGGGATTTGTTGCTGCAAAAATACTCTTTTTTATTGGAAACTCCAAATATTTTCTTCAAAATCTGCTTGTCAAATATGGATTTTAACGTAAAAAGTTCTAATTTCCAAGGTTTTCTCCTTGTAAGCTATGCGAGATTTAGAAAAATATCGTATCTTTGTCCCCGAATTAAGGCGTTCTTTGCATATTGCAAAATACAGAAACGAGCAGAAGTCCGCTCGTTTCCATATTGTTACCTATATTATAAAGGCAAACGCCTAACTTCTTGATATTCAACTAAAGTCCAATTTAGTGCGAGTTAGTTTTGTTAACAAATTAATGCAAAAAGTCATTTAATATACAAAAGAAAAATTGATTTTTCCTTGGTTGATTCGAGAAAAAGGCGATAGGTGTACTAAATCTTATTGATTCAAGAGTTAGTGCACCTATCGCCTTTTTTGAGTATTCCAAGATAAGCTCTATGAAAAGAGACTTATTTGATCTTCACTTCTATCTTAGTCTTGGCTGCATCAGCGCTGGAACCGCCAACAAATACCTGGTAAGTGCCAGGAACCACGCGGATGGTGTTGGTCTGGGCATCCCAACCCTCGAAACTCTTGCGAGGAAGATCGATGTTTACCATCTGGCGCTCGCCAGCCTTCAAAGACACACGCTTGAATGCCTTGAGACTCTTGATAGGTCCATCCACGTCATCCATGCGCTTGATATAAACCTGCGCTACTTCGGTACCCTCTCGCTTGCCCGTATTCTGCAAGGAGAACATCAGCTTGTAATCAGCAGTCTTGCCGTCACGCTTCCTGCTCTTCACCTGCATCAGGGTAGGCTTGCCGTACTCGAAAGTGGTATAACTCAAACCGTAACCGAATGGGAACAAAGGCTCACCCTTGAAATAACGATAGGTACGATTCTTCATCGTATAATCGAGGAAATCTGGAAGATCGTTCACACTCTTATAGAAGGTAACCGGAAGCTTGCCCGATGGATTCACCTCGCCAAAGAGAACCTTGGCTACAGCCTCACCACCCCGTTCACCAGGATACCATGCCTGAAGGATTGCCTCGGCATTTTCCGTCTCAGGAACCATGGCGATGGCACATCCCGAACAGTTGACAAAGACAACTCGCTTGCCTGCCTGATGCAGCATGGCGATGACCTGACGCTGAGCCTTCGGCAACTCCAGGTCGGTTCTGTCGCCGCCCTTGAATCCAGGCTCCTCAATCTCAAGCTGCTCGCCCTCCAGATTTGGAGAGATACCGCCTACGAATACCACGGCATCCGCATCGCCCACCTCTGCCAGAATCTGCTCGCTGGTAGGCTTCGAAGTCTTCAGGATATCAAACTGCATCACAGCCACATCTTCCTTCTGGGTATAATCTATCTGAATCTTGACTGGCTTGCCTGCTTTCAGAGAGAGCGGTTTGATGATAGGCGCCACGCGGCCCCAGCACTCCCGCATATTCACGATGGTATCGCCATCCACTATCAGGCGGCAACCGTCATCAATACCCATATTGATGGTAAGATCCTCATCCCTGTCAGGAGTCAACACTCCCTCATAGCGGGCAGAGAAATGAGTAAGATTCACACCCGGTGCAAACACGGTATTACCTCCATTGCTCAGATTGATGGCAGTCTTCATCACATCCGTAGCCACCGGCTCGCCCTTCTGTTCCTGATTGTTCCAGTAGGTGGCCTTCATTCCCTCACGGAAGAGGTTGAAACGGCTCTCCTGCACCTCGTTTCTTGTCAAGGTACAAGCCGGAACATACTTCACCTCAGCCCCCTTCATATAGTTGCGGATGCCCTGGAGGATGGTGGTAGAACTGGTAGGATAACCCGAATAGTTGCCTCGCAGCATGATGGAGTCATTGGCATTAGGTCCCATCACCACAATCTTCTGATTGCGGTTCAAAGGCAGTAGCTGGTTTCTGTTCTGAAGAAGTACGATGCCTTCTTCAGCTATCTTCTCAGCCAGATTCTTATGAGCCTTGCAGGCGATGACGTTTTCAGGAATCTGAGTCCATGACACGGTTTCATCCTTATCGAAATCGCCGAGTTGGAAACGAGCCACCAGCAGACGCTTCAGGCTCTGGTTTACCTTATCTTCATTGATCATTCCCGCCTTCACAGCCTGCGGAATGGTGCGATAGGCGCTGCCGCACTCCAGGTCGGTACCGGCATTCACAGCCTGGGCAGTTGCCTCGGTAGCGGTCTTTGCCGTACCATGATAGCCCGGCATAAAGAAATCGAAGATAGCTCCGCAATCGGAAGTAATCAATCCCTTGAATCCCCATTCGTCTCTGAGGATCTGGCGCTCAAACTTGGCGTTGGAACAGCAAGGAGCACCATCTATACGCTGATAAGCACACATCACCTCAGCCACATGTCCATCCTGTACCAGCGACTTGAAGGCAGGGAGATAAGTCTCCCACAAATCCCGGGCTGGCAGATTCTCCAGATTGAAGACGTGGCGATTCCACTCCGGACCGCTATGCACGGCAAAATGCTTGGCACAAGCCAGTGTCTTGACATATTGGGAAGTCTTAGACTGATCAGAAGCCAGAACACCAGGAGCCGCCAGCGGCTTGCCGTCGAACGACTGTCCCTGCAAGCCATTCACTACGGCGAGTCCCATACGTGTAGTGAGATAAGGATCTTCGCCATAAGTCTCCTGACCGCGTCCCCATCTAGGATCACGGAAGATATTGACATTCGGAGTCCAGAAGCTCAGACTCTGATATCTCTTTACATTACCCGACTTCTTCGCCACCTGCGCCTTGGCTCTCGCCTCATCGCTTACGGCAGTAAACACCTGATAGAGCAAGGCATCATCCCAAGAAGAAGCCATGTGCATCGTGATCGGGAAAACCGTGGCATATCCGTTGCGTGCCACGCCATGCAGCGCCTCGTTCCACCATTGAAACTGAGGGATACCCAGTCGGGAGATGGCAGGCGAAGCATCCATCATCAGCTTCGTCTTTTCCTCCAGGGTCAGGCGTGAAAGTAAGTCATTGGCTCTTGCCTCGGCAGAAAGGTTAGGGTTCTGATAAGGCAACAGCTGACTGGCTGGCTGTTGGGCATGAGCTGAGAGCGCCAGAGCGGACAGCATAGCCAATGTAAGTATTTGTTTCTTCATAACTGCTATTGTTATTACGTTAATATTGTATAGATTCGTTTTTTAAATGCAAAAATACATATTTTTCCTGAATACTGAGACTGATGAAGTGTTAAAAAACTCAGATTGTTTTCATTTTTATGTGATTACTTCCTAATTTTTTCGAATCATTCAAACAATAAAGCACTTTTTCCTTGCTGATTCCAAATATTAGTGCTAACTTTGCACTCAGAAACGACTCTATCTTTTTAGAAGACAAAGATACAATAAGAAAGATACAACAAGACAGTAAGATCGCAATAATATGGAAAAGATTCTAATAGTTGAAGACGATATCGCATTTGGAACCATGATTCAGACATGGCTCAGGAAGAAGGGATTTGAAGTGGAGAAAACCACTTCGGTCAAGGCTGCCATACAGGTTTGCGAGGAGGCAGAAAGAGGATTCGATCTGGTATTATCAGACCTCCGCCTTCCCGATCACGACGGCATCTTCCTGCTGCAATGGATGAGAAAGCATGGCGTGCAGGTGCCTTTCATCGTGATGACCAGCTATGCAGAAATTCAGAATGTGGTGCTCGCCATGAAATCGGGTGCTACCGATTATGTGGCAAAACCTTTCCATCCGGAAATCCTTCTGGATAAGATCAAGGAAGCTATCAAGACTCCGAAAACACAGGATCCGTATGCAGCCTCAGCAGATAGTCTGCGTTCCACAGACACAAATTCTACTCCTACCAACGCAGCACCTGGCAAGCAGGCAGGAAATCAGGCATCCTCTGCCAATGGGGATGTACCCAAATACCTGGAAGGTGAAAGCGAGGGTTCACGCAAGCTTTACAGTTTCGTTTCGCTGGTGGCTCCTACCCCTATGTCGGTACTCATCCTGGGTGCCAGCGGTACAGGTAAGGAATATGTGGCTAGAAGAATCCATGAACTCAGCACTAGAGCCAATAAGCCTTTCTTCGCACTCGACTGCGGTGCCATTCCTAAAGAGGTGGCGGCATCAGAATTCTTCGGTCATGTGAAGGGATCGTTTACGGGAGCTGATCAGGACAAGAAGGGCGCTTTCGAGATAGCCAACGGCGGAACTCTCTTCCTCGATGAGATGGGAAACCTGAACTACGAAGTGCAAGTGCAGCTGCTCCGTGCCCTCCAGGAAAGAAAAATCCGTCCGGTGGGAAGCAACAAGGAAATCGATATCGATATCCGACTGGTTTGTGCTACCAATGAGAACCTGGCTCAGCGTGTGGCTGAAGGCAACTTCCGTGAAGACCTCTACCACCGCATCAATGAGTTTACCATCTACATGCCGGAGCTGAAAGATCGTGGTGCCGACCTCTTCCTCTTTGCCGACCTCTTTATCAAGCACGCCAACAAGGAGCTGAACAGAAATGTGGAAGGACTCGACGGCAAGGCGAAGGAACGAATTGCTGCCTACAACTGGCCGGGCAACCTGCGAGAACTGAACAATGTGATGAAACGAGCTACCCTGCTCGCCACAGGAAGATACATCGGAGTAACCGAACTGGAACAGAGTATGGCGCATATCCAGCCACAAGCCCCTACCGCCCTGCACGATGAGGAAACGGAACTGCAGCGCATAGAAGCTGCGCTGAAAGCTGCGGGAGGCAACAAGAGTAAGGCTGCACAATTGCTCGCCGTGGATAGAAAGACGCTCTACAACAAGATGAAGAAGTATGGAATCTGATGACCATTCCCCAACTTTTTGGGGAATAATTCCACACAAGTTCCACAGTTTCCACAATGTAGAATTCTGGCACAAAAAGCAATTACTACTGATAATCAGACGATTAGATAATTCTTTTGTTTTTTGGCACGCAGATTGTGATATTAGAAAGTGAACACGCCAATGAGCGGTAACGCAAGCAAGGCTGTTCACAAAGAAAGTAATAAAAATAATATTCACAATAAAAAAAAAGATTATGAAGAAGTTAGTATTCGCAGCTATCGCTGCCATGGTTATGGTTTCAGTTAGCAATGTATTCGCCAGCAACAAGATGGCAAGTGTATCATCAGTAGCTCCAGTTGACACAGTAGTTCCAGCAGAACCAGCTGCTCCAGCAGACACAACAGTAGAGAAAGAGACACCAGCTGAAACTCCAGCAGAGACTCCTGCAGACTCTACCACAACAGATTCTACTGTAGCAGAGTAATATCACCTTTAAAAAATAGTAATTAACTGAGGAAAAGATAGAATAACACTAGTAATTACGCGTCGCTTTCAATCAGGCAGGAGACTAATGATAGAATTCATTGGTCTCCTGGCTTGTTTTTAGCCCTTTTGTTTTCTAATATCATTTTTTTGCATTAACTTTGCAAACAAATATCTATTGAGCAAGATATCAGTCTGCTCATCATTTTAAACGATTTCTCATGCACAAGAACAATATTCCTCTCAAGGTAGCCCTCGGATATAGCGCCATTGCCATTATCATGATTCTGGCAATCAGTCTGGTGTATAGCAACACCAAGAGCATCAATGCCATCAATGAAGCTTCGCGCGAGTATATCAAGAAAAGGGGTGCCGCCGATAGTACCATCTCTTCCCTGCTCAAAGAGGAGCAGAGAAACCTGAAGCAACTGTCTGATGCCATGGCAGGAAGACCTACCCAAAACTATCTGCAGGATAAGGTGAAGAATCTGAATACGGGAAAGGATTCCATACTGGTTCACTCCAAGGCACCTCAAACCCACGAGGCGAAGAAGACTACGGTAGAGGTATTGAAGACCCGAAGGGGATTCTTCCGCCGACTCGCCGATGCCTTCAAGAAGGAGCACGCCGAAACCTTAAGCGTAAAACAGGACAGCAACCGGGCTGTCATCGATTCTGTTACCACCCCAGTAAACGTGGCGGAAAACGTGGCGACCATCCTTGACCAGATAGACAAGAAGGAGAAAGTGGCTACACAAGACCACAAGCAGAGCATCAACAAGGAGATGGAAGAGCTGAAGATGGTGAGTGCCAAACTCGCCCTGCGCTCCGCCAAACATCTGAGCGATGTGCACCAGCGTGAAAAAGACAACATGCAGGAAGCCATCGAGAAGGCGATGGAAGCAAGAAAGCATCTGTTGTGGCAGATGGAACTGCTCGCCATCGTAGCCTTCTTTGCCATCGTCATCATGATCTGGTTTATCTGGCGCGATGCCAGAAAGGAGCGTATCTACAGGGAAAACCTGGAGGCTGCCAATGAGGAAATCCAGCGTATCATGAACCAGCGCGAGCGCCTGCTCCTCACCATTACCCACGATATCAAGGCGCCAGCTGCCTCTATCTCGGGCTTCATCGATCTGATGAAAGATTACGTCAGCAATCCTCAGGGCCTCGAATGCCTCCAGAACATCAAGAACTCTGCCGCTCATCTTTCACATCTCGTTGCCTCGCTGCTCGATTATCATCAGTTGGAGAACGGACTGATGAAGGTTCATCCTACCTCTTTCTCACCGGCACAACTGGTAGCAGAATCGGTAGAGGGAATGAAATTGCGGGCAGAAGAGAAAGGATTGGAGATTTCATTCGAATGCAAGATGAAGGGGATGGGAACTTCGGATTCTTCGGAAACTTCGGATTCTCCAATGAAGAAGAAATTCTTCCGTGCTGATGCCTTCCGCATTCGCCAGATATTGGATAATCTGGTAAGCAACGCCATCAAATATACCGACCGGGGCTGCGTTACCATTCAGGCCCAGGTTTCAGAAATTCTGGGCAAGCCCACGCTTACCCTGAGCGTAAAGGATACGGGAAAGGGAATGACCGATGAGGAGAAACAGAAGGTGTTCCAGGCGTTTACGAGATTGAAGAGCGCCCAGGGCATCGAGGGTACCGGTTTGGGATTGTCCATCACCCAGGAACTGGTTTCGCTGCTTGGCGGAGAAATCATCCTCCACTCTATCCTGGGCAAAGGTTCTACCTTCATCGTCACCATCCCTATCGAGCCAGCACCAAAGGAGGAGGCTCAGGAAATGGCACCATCAGAAATGAAGCATGATCCTTCTCCCGATTCTGCTCAAGATAAGGAAGGACAGAATTCCGGCAGCCATCAGGTTACTGATATAAAGAAGAAGCCGGAATTTGCCAACCACAAGATTCTGATTCTGGATGATGACAAGCTGCAGCTCCAGCTTCTCCAGGAGATGTTGCGCCGCATCGTAGGCGACACCTGGCAGGTTTTCGCCTGCAACCATGTGATGGATGCCCTCACCACGCTGCATAACGAGCAGCCAGCCCTGATGCTGATGGATATCGAAATGCCGGAGATGAACGGCATGGATATGATTGCCCACATCAACCATACCAAGATGATGGTGGTAGCGATGACTGCTCACGACACAAGCATTCTGGAACAGCTTCTGAAAGCCGGCTTTGATGATTGCCTGTTCAAGCCATTCAGCATGGAGAAACTGTCTGATATCTTGGGAATAGAGTCCCAGCCTCAACAGGATGCCCAGTCAGGAACTCCATCCCAGCCTGATTCATCACTCCAGCCAGTTTTATCATCCCAGCAGAAATCCAATCCTCAGCTGGATGCTCTTCTTGCTTTTGCCGGAGGCGACGAAGAAGCGGCGAAGGAGATTCTTGATACCGTGAAGCAGGAACTTGCCGCTCATCTCACGAATCTGAAAGAAGCCGTAGAAGAAGAATCCTTATCTACCGACCGCATAGGAAAGGCGGCACATAAGCTCCTCCCTATCGCCACCATGATGCAGATGGGATGCCTCGAAGAACTCAAGGCGCTGTCACCAGAATACATCGGCGAGATAGAAGAAGCCGAGATCAGAGAAAAACTGAAGGTTGTGATTACGACCTTATCTGCTGCGGTGTCAGACCTGTATGCTTCTTGAAATATCGGCAGAAGAAACTGACGTCGGCGAAATGAAACTCCCAGGCCATCTCCTTGATGCTTTGCGTGGTCCGCTTAAGATGCATCTTGAGCTGCAGAATCACGTATTGGTCGATGATGGTCTTGGGGGTATGCCCCGTCACCTGATTCACGATGTTGGTCAGATATTTCGAGGAGATATTCATCTTTTCGGCATAATAGTTCACATCTCTTGAAATCTTGTAATCCTTCTCCAGAAGCATCATAAACCGATTGAACAGTTCTCTTACGCGATACGATTTTACTTCATCTGGCCGGTATTGCGGATTGCGCTGAAGATACTCATGAAAACCGATGAAGAATGCCTTCAACTGACACAATACCAACTGCGAGATACAGGTACATTCCGACTGGTCGAAATATACCTTCAATAAGCCAAACATCCCATTGATGATGTTTGTCACCACGGGGGTATCCTGCCGGCAACGGTCTTCCCGCAAGGAAGAATACACCGTCTGCTCCAGCTGCAAACTAGCTTCACGAAGCAGAGAAGGATTATATTTCAGGATTTCGGCCTGGAAACTGTTCGCTGTTTGAGGGGATTTGCAATCCCCGTTTTCAGTTTGAGGGGATTTGAAATCCCCGTCAACCTTCAATTCCACTACATCATTCGGAAAGAGCGTAATCACCGCCCCCTCACAAAGTTCCCAATCCTTATAATTCACATTCAGCATCGCCTTTCCTTTCCGGCAAATCAATATTGCTCCGTAAGTCAAAACTTGCGGACCCTCCTGCCATTCCTCCAAACAAGAGCGGAAAAGGCTTGCTTCCTGCTGACTGCTTAATTCTGATAATTCCATCTACACCTTATTATATATAGAGTTATTATATCTCTTTATTCCTATTTCAGTTGCAAAATTACACAAAATATGTGATATAAAAGAACTATTATTCCCAAATCGTCCATCCACTGCGAAATATTTAAAGCGATTGTTCGCTCAAAACTCCGTACCTTTGCACCCGAAATTCAAAAAGAAATGATCAATGATTAAGAACATCTTATTTGTAAGCCTTCTGCTTGCAGGAGGAAACCATTGGGCTTCGGCTCAATCACAAACCACCGTAGGAGCGGCTGCTTCCTTGCCCGTCAGCAAGAAAGAAAATATGACCATCAGCCAGCTCTTCCAGAAGGTGGAGGATAACAGCAAAAGCCTTCGTACTTCATTATCAGGAGTAGAAGCAGCCCATCTCGGCATCGAATCGGCCAAAAGCAAGAAACTGCCCGACCTTGATGCTTCCCTCTCATTCAGCTACATCGGCAATGCACTGATTACCGACCGTAACTTCAGCAACGTTCATGGTCTGAAATCCCCACATTTCGGCAACAACTTCGCCTTCCAGGCACAGCAGGTGATTTACGCCGGTGGAGCCATCAACGCAGGTATCAAACTCGCCGAACTCGGAAAGCAGCAGGCAGAAGTAGGCGTAAAACTCACCCGTCAACAGATTCGCTTCATCGCACTCGGTCAATATCTCGACCTCTATAAGATAGACAACCGCATCAAGGTGTATGAAAAGAACATCGAGTTGACCCGCCAGCTCATCGACGACATCAAGGAGAAACAGACGCACGGAATGGCGCTGAAGAACGACATCACCCGATACGAACTCCAGATGGAAAGCCTCAAACTCGGTCTTACGGCGCTCCGAAACAACCGGAGCATCCTGAACCATCAGCTTTGCAATACCCTAGGAATGAACCAAGGAAGCCAAAAGAATGAAGGAAGCCAGAAGAACCAGACAAGCCAGGAGATTCAGATTATCCCCGATGCCACTATTGCCGACAAGACCTACGGCAAGGAAGGCGAGGCTTACTGGCAGACGGCAGGCACCCTGAACTCTCCACTCCTGGAACAGAGCAACAACGCCATCCGCATCGCCGAACAGAAAGAGAAGATAGCCAAGAGCGACCTTCTGCCAAAAGTAGCTTTCGTTGCCACAGATAACTTCAATGGACCTATCCTCTTCGAATTGCCACCTGTTGATAAGAACCTCAACGTCTGGTATGTGGGCGTGGGCGTGAAATACAGTCTCAGCTCTCTCTTCAAGAGCAACAAGCGCATCAAGCAGGCAGCCGTGGAGACCCGACAGGCTAAAGAGGCACATGCCGTTCAGGCAGAGCAGCTTAACAATAATGTGCAGGCTGCCTACGTGCAGTATCAGCAAACCTACGTGGAACTGGAAACGCAGCGAAAGAGCGTGGAACTGGCACAGCAGAACTACGATGTGATGAATGCCCGCTATCTCAGCCAGCTCGCTCTGGTTACAGACATGGTGGATGCCTCCAACCTCAAGCTCAATGCCGAGCTCAGCGAGGTGGATGCCCGCATCAACATCGTCTATGCCTACTATCGCATGAAGTACGTGGCAGGAGAAATTTAATTTTAAAATTCAGAATTAAGAGCTTTTATCGAAAACTATTATCAAGAGATTATGAGCAAGAAGATTATCAAGAGAATATATAATGTAGTGATTATCCTCCTTTTTCTGGGAGCTATCGGCTGGTGTTTCAGCCATTTCTATCATGGCAGCGATGTGGCTTACACAGATGATGCACAGGTAAACCGCCATATCACCCCTATCAATACCCGTGTACCGGGATTCATCAAGGAGATTCGTTTCAACGACTATCAGCACGTAAAGAAGGGCGATACCCTTGTTATCATCGAGGATGCAGAGTTCCGTCTGCATGTGGCTCAGGCAGAAGCCGGCTTGCGTGGCTCCAAGTCAAGTTCTTCGGTGGTAACCGCCAGCATGGGTACCACCAATACCAATGTGCAGACAGCGGCTGCCGGCATCGAGGAGGCTCGTGTGGATATGATGAATGCCAAGCAGGACTTCGACCGCTTTGCAGCCCTGATGAAGAAGGATGCGGTAACCCGTCAGCAATACGACAATGCCTATGCCCGCTATTTGGGAGCCAAGGCACGTTATGAGCAGGCAAGCAGCCGCAAGGCTAGTGCCGCATCAGTTCGCAATGTACAGACCCAGCAACTCGGCGGTTCACGTGCCGGAGAGAGCGTGGCAGAAGCACAACTCAACCTGGCTCGCCTCAACCTTTCCTATACCGTAATCGTGGCAACCTGCGATGGCGTGATGGGAAGAAAGGATATTCACGAGGGACAGCTGGTGCAGCCGGGCCAGATGCTCGCCCGCATCGTGGATGATAACGATGTATGGGTGGTAGCCAACTATCGTGAGACTCAGATGGACGGCATCACCGTGGGCAAGACTGTAGATTTCACCGCCGATGCCATCCCCGGTGTGGTATTCCATGGCAAAGTAGAAGCCCTTTCTGCCGCAGCCGGCAATGCCTATTCCATGATTCCTGTGGATAATGCCACCGGCAACTTCGTAAAGGTAGAGCAGCGTGTGCCTGTTCGCATCGCCCTTACCAAGAACAATGACCCGAAACAGATAGCCCTGCTCCGTGCCGGACTGAACGTAGAGACCAAGGTTCGTATCAAATAGAATGTTCTATAAACTATAAATTATTAATTAAGTAAGTGATCTAAATTATTTATATATATCAGTACTAATATGGTTCAT
>ERZ1023965.130-NODE-130-length-20097-cov-18.165752_pt1 | contig 20097 bp, 16 predicted proteins | sample MGYA00380428_ERZ1023965 | MGnify/ENA primary metagenome ERZ1023965 (study PRJEB33179, sample SAMN07449054) | human gut metagenome | biome: Human-gut; feature: Human associated habitat; material: Faeces | host: Homo sapiens | place: India:Kasaragod | collected...
GGATAACGCATAAGAGAATCAGAATTTCCTGGCTGCTGCTATTGGTTTACCTGCCGATGCTGCTGGTCGTTACGTTTCACCATCATGGTGAAGCGCAGGGAACTCATGCAGATTTCTATTGTGCAGATTGCGCCCATCATGTTCATCACGACGGCCATCTGATAGCCCTGCAGAATACCATGCACGACTGTGTGCTTTGCCAATTGCAAAGCACACCTTATCTGGCTCCATCCCTCGTGGTATGGGTTGCCATCACCGTGCTCCATCTCTCCCCTCGCCGTGCCTTCTGCTCTCCTTGCCTGTGCAGGGCGAAGGGGGTAAAATCTACCCGTGCTCCACCTTATTATCAGTTTTTATAAATAATTGAATATTAACAGAATAAGGTAACAAATAACATAATGAGAACAATATTGAAATCAATATTGCTGATGAGCCTGTGCTCATCGGCAACAGCCCCTGCTATGGCTATAAACAGAGCAAATCATAATAAGAAGGACGCAAACATTCATGAAGAAGAGGCAAACGATTCTACCAGACACCAGCCGCTGACGGAATCGAGCGTGAAACTGAACGAAGTGGTTGTAACAGGCTTGACGGGCAGCCAGAAACTGAAGCAATCGCCCGCACCCATCTCCTTCGTTTCTGCCCGCCAGCTCGAAATGCAACCTTCTACCAACATCATCGACGCCATCGCCCACCAGCCAGGCGTTTCGCAGATTACCACAGGAAGCGGAATTTCAAAGCCCGTGATTCGTGGCTTAGGCTATAACCGCGTGGTAGTAGTAAACGATGGAATCAGACAGGAAGGACAGCAATGGGGCGATGAACACGGAATAGAAATCGACCCCGCTTCGGTTCATTCCGTAGAGATTCTGAAAGGTCCGGCAAGTCTCATGTATGGATCGGATGCGATGGCAGGCGTCCTCATCTTCCACTCCGCTCCTACCCTTGCCAAGGGCGACATGAGAGCAAATTTCTCAACGGGTTATCAAACCAACAACGGACTTTTTGATTATTCGCTCAACTTTGCCGGCAACCAGGGCGGATTCGTCTGGGACACCCGCTACAGCGGAAAGATGGCGCATGCCTACAAGAATAAATACGATGGTTATGTATTCGGTTCATCACTCAGAGAGCAGGCATTCTCGCAGCTTCTAGGCTGGAACTACCGCCAGGGGCATTCGCATCTCACACTCGATTATTATCATCTCACTCCGGGCATCGTAGAGGGAGAAAGAGATGAGAAAACGGGCGAACTGGAAATTCCGGAAGGCTACGATGCCAAGAGTTACGGCAAGCCGATGCCTTATCAGCAGATTCATCATTACAAGGCTGTACTTGATAATTCCTGGTTCCTGGGCGACGGCAATCTGAAGTTCCTTCTGGGGTATCAGCAGAACCGCCGTCAGGAGTTTGAGGAGGAAGAGAATCCGAAGGAATGCGGACTCGATTTCATGCTCCATACCATGAATTACGACCTGCATTATCTCTCGCCGGAAATGAATGGCTGGAAATTCTCAACAGGTATCAACGGCATGTGGCAGCAATCAATAAACAAGGGAACAGAGTTTCTGATTCCAGCCTATCATCTCTTCGATTACGGCGTGTTTGCCACGGTGAGCAAGAAAATAGGCAAGCTGAATCTGAGCGGCGGAATCAGATACGATCATCGCCACCTGCACAGCGAAGCGGATTCTTTCCGTTTTCAAGCCTTTAAGCGCAACTTTGAAGGAGTAACCGGAAGCATCGGATTGGCTTATGAAATCCTGCCCGATTTCAATATCAAGCTGAACCTGGCAAGAGGATTCCGTGCGCCTAACATCAGCGAATTATCATCGAATGGTGTGCATGAGGGAACCCAGCGATACGAATTGGGAAATTCCGGTCTGAAGCCTGAGAACAGCTGGCAATTCGACCTTGGTCTGGATTATTCTTCGCCTATTATTTCGGCAGAACTCTCGCTGTTTGCCAATCGCATTAATCATTACATCTACAGCGAGAAGTTGGCTGATGAGAACAATCAGCCTATCCTCATCGACGACACGCCTGCCTATCAGTTTACTTCGGGCGACGCCCGCATTCTGGGTGGTGAGGCGAGCATCGACATCCATCCTGTAGAGCGTCTGCACTTCGGCAACACTTTTTCATATGTCAACTCCGTGCAGTTGCATCAGCCATCCGAATCTAAGTATCTGCCATTCACCCCAGCTCCCCGTTGGATTTCGGATGTAAGATATGAGTTTGTCTGCAACGGCAGGATTTTCGACCATCTCTTCGTCAAGCTGCAAATGGATTGCAATCTTCGCCAGAACCATTATTTCGCAGCCAACGATACGGAGACCGCCACGCCATCCTACACCTTATTAAATATGTATGCCGGTACCGACGTGAAGCTTCACGGCAAGCGCCTTCTCTCGCTCTATCTTTCGGGCGAGAATATTACCAACCGTGCTTACCAGAACCACCTGAGCCGTCTGAAGTATCTGGCGGAAAACACGGTTACGGGCAGAAGAGGCGTTTACAACATGGGGCGCAACTTCTGTATCAAAGTAGTGGTTCCGATAGAACTGTAATTCCCTCTTTTAGAATAGGAAATTCCTCATCAAGAATCAGAATTTGGAATAAATAAATGCCGATAGGGTGCCAAAAACTACAGAAAAAATAACTTTTGGCGCCACTATCGGCATTTTTTCGTCTAATAATTAGACAATAATGACCGCTTTTCGATGATATTTCGTAACTTTGCAACCATGATTAAGAAACAAGGAACGATATTGATTGTTGATGACAACCGCAACATTCTTACTACGGTGAGGATGCTGCTGGAACCCATATTCGATGGCATCATCACCATCGCCAACCCTAACTCCATCCCAGCCAAGCTGAGAGAGGAGCATCCCGACGTGGTGCTGCTCGACATGAACTTCTCCAGCGGAATCAATTCGGGAAACGAGGGATTGTACTGGCTCAGGGAAATCAAGAGCCTCAGCCCGAAAACCGAAGTGGTGCTCTTTACTGCCTATGCCGACATCCAACTTGCCGTAACAGGCATCAAGGAAGGTGCCGCCGACTTCATCGTGAAGCCTTTTGAAAACGAGAAGATGATCCGTACACTGATGGAAGCTAGGGATAAGAACAAGGCTGTGGATAACGCTATTGGCAAAAAAGGTGGAAAACTTCGTGGAAAAGATGCACAAAGTGCTATGTATTGGGGAGATAGCGAAGTTATGAACAATTTGAGAAGCATTGTGGAAAAAGTTGCCGCAACCGATGCAAACATCCTCATTACAGGCGAAAACGGAACAGGTAAAGAGGTGTTAGCCAATGAAATACACCGTTTATCCACAAGGTGTGGGAAAAAGATGCTGCCTGTGGATATGGGAGCCATTACGGAAACCCTTTTCGAGAGCGAACTCTTCGGTCATGTGAAGGGTGCTTTTACTGATGCCAAGGTGGATAAACCGGGCAAGTTTGAGCTTGCCGACGGCAGTACCATCTTCCTGGATGAGATAGGAAACCTATCCTACGGTCTTCAGGCAAAACTCCTTACCGCCCTGCAACGCAGAAGCATCGTAAGAGTGGGCGGAAGCACGCAGATTCCTATCAACGTGCGACTGGTTTGCGCCACCAACCGCAACCTGCAGCAGATGGTAAACGATGGCGAATTCAGAGAGGATCTGCTCTATCGCATCAATACCATCCATTTGGAATTGCCAGCCCTGAGACAGAGAAAATCAGACATCGTTCCGCTGGCAGAAAGATTCCTCCGTCAATATGGCGATTTATATAATAAGGTGAATCTCCGTCTTTCGGAAGAAGCAGAGAAAAAACTTACCAGTTTGCCATGGTACGGAAACATCCGTGAACTCCAGCACGCCATCGAGAAAGCCGTGATTCTATCTGATGGCGGAATGATTTCTGCCGAAGATATTGACGGCGGAAACCAGCAGAAAAGAGAGAAGCCCCTGGAAGAGGTTCAGACGCTCGACGAGATGGAGAGCCGAATGATAGAGAAAACCATCAGGGAATGTGAGGGAAACCTGTCGGTGGTAGCTGCAAGACTGGGCATTTCCCGCCAGACGCTTTATAATAAGATTAAGCGATATGGATTATAAACTAATTATAATTATCGTGCTTTTACTCGTGGCTGTAGTGGGTTACATTCGCCTCTACCGCCACTATCGCCGGAACATCAAGAAGGTAACCTTCCTTTTTGATGCGATAGATAATGGGGATTTCTCCTTCAATTTTCCTACGGAGAAGGGGTTTAAGGAGGATAAGATCCTGCACAAATCCCTCAACCGAATCAAACTCTTCCTGCAACATACGAGAGAGGAGCAGATGAATCGGGAGAAATATTACGAACAGATTCTGAATGCGGTGGATACGGGCATCCTGGTGGTGGATGACCACGACAACATCCTGCAGCACAACCAGGCTGCCCTCCGATTGCTCGATACGGATGTGCTTACCCACATGAACCAGGTAAAAGGGAAACTGAAGGATGAGCACCTGGCAAAACATGAGACGCAAGCTATGCTGAAAGACAAGCACGTGCGCATCATCGCCCTGAGCGACGTGAGCCACGAGCTGAGCAACCAGGAAGTGGATTCTTGGATCAAACTGATTCGTGTGCTGACCCATGAAATCATGAATACCATCACGCCGGTTACTTCGCTGAGCGAAACTCTGCTTACCCGGGTTACAGAGGATAAAGACTTGAAGCAAGGCTTGGAAACCATCCACAAAACAGGAACCGAGCTGTTGGCTTTCGTCAACAACTATCGCCGTTTTACCCATGTTCCCCAGCCTCAGCCTGCTCTTTTCTATGTAGAACCATTCCTGGAAAGAATGGCGATGCTCTGCAACCACGAAGTAGAGATAGAAGTTTCTCCCAAGGATTTGCTGGCTTACGCCGATGAGAGTCTCCTTTCTCACGTTGTAACGAATCTTCTGAAGAATGCCGTAGAAGCTTTCAACGGGCAGGAAAAGTTATCTGCAGAAAGAAACAAGCAAGATGGAAATGTGCAGGGTAGGAACAAGCAGGAATGTCGCTCCGCGGATTTGCAATCCGCGGCAAGCAAGAAGGCATTTATCCATCTCCAAGCCTACGCCAATGCCCAGGAATCCATCATCATCGACGTGAGCAACAACGCCGGTCTCATCCCCGAAGATGTAGCCTCCCACATTTTCATCCCGTTCTTCACCACGAAGCCGGAAGGAAGCGGAATCGGTCTCTCCCTCTCCCGCCAAATCATGCGAGTAAGCGGCGGCAGCCTCTCGCTCCATCAGGACAAGGCACAGGGAATCACCACCTTCCGCATCATCATCCCATAAAAAAGTATAATTTTGAGGAAGAAAGTTTGGCACTTTCACTTTTTTACCATATCTTTGCCATTATAAAAGATTAAGCTTATGTCAACAGACGATAAGACCATATTAAAGATAAAAGAAATAGCCAAATCTGCTATTCCTTTAGGCAGCAAGGCTATATTGTATGGATCAAGAGCGAGAGGTGATGCTCGCAACGATTCAGACTGGGACATTCTTATCCTTTTAGATAAAGCCAAACTGGAGCAAACAGACTATGACAAAGTAAGTTACCCGTTTGTCTTGTTAGGTTGCGACCTCGGCACAGAAATCAATCCCATTCTTTACACAAAGAAAGAATGGGAATCGTATAACTTCACCCCTTTTTACGAGAATGTAAATCGAGACGGCATTAGTTTAATATAATAATTATGGATCAAGTAAACAAAGACACATTAATCAGTCTACAAGTAGAAAAAGCCAAGCGCTTTTTAACTCAAGCAGATGAAATGGTTGAACTAAAGCATTGGGATTTAGCAGCCAATCGCTATTATTATGCCTGCTTCCATGCCGTACAAGCTCTATTCATAGCAAAAGGGGTTAATGCCCACACTCATGCCGGCATTAACACCCAATTCAGTTTACACTTCGTAAAGACTGGTATCGTAGATATCTCTTATGGCAGTTTCCTCGCCCGTATGTTCCAATTAAGGCAAAAAGCCGATTACAACTGCGCCTACGAAATTTCCGAAAATGACATCCTGGAAATTATTGGCTTATCACACGATTTTATAAAAGCCATATTAAACTTAGTCAAATAATTACTGATTGCCCTCCGCCTCCACAATCTGTCCATCAAACAGGCGGATGGTGCGATGGGCTATCTTGGCATCATGCTCATTATGCGTTACCATGACGATGGTGGTGCCCTCGTGGTTCAGCTCAGTAAGCAGATGCATCACCTCGGCGCCATTCTTGGAATCGAGGTTACCCGTAGGCTCATCGGCAAGGATGAGCTTCGGACCAAAGACCACGGCACGGGCAATGGCTACTCGCTGCTGCTGACCACCCGAAAGCTGATGAGGGAAGTGCTTGGCACGATGGCTGATGGCCATTCGCTTCATAATCGCCTGCACCTTTGCCTTGCGCTCCGCCTTCGGAATGTTGAGGTAGGTAAGAGGAAGCTCGATGTTCTCCTCTACGTTCAATTCATCTATCAGGTTGAAGCTCTGGAACACAAAACCGATTTCTCCCTTTCTCACATCCGTGCGCTCCTTTTCCTTCAGATTTGCCACCTCGTGATTACCCAGGAAATATTTTCCAGAAGTTGGGTTGTCGAGCAAACCAAGGATGTTGAGCAAGGTGGATTTGCCGCAACCGGATGGTCCCATAATGGCAACAAACTCGCCGTCTTCTACTGTGAAAGATACATTATTTAAAGCAATCGTCTCCACATCTTCTGTGCGGAATGACTTGCAAAGATTCTCTATTTTAAGCATTTTCTTATCTTTTTACTTTTTTACCTTTTTTACTTTTATTTTTATTCATCCTTGAGATACTTCACAGGATTACTATTCGCCACCTTATAGCAGTTGATGATGACGGAAAGCCCGATGATGACGAGCAAGATGATGGTAACGCCGATAAACAGCAAAGGCGTCATCGTAATCTTCTCGCTGAACGACATGAGCCATTGTCGGGCTATCAGCCAAGCCCCCAAGTCGCCCACGATGATGCAAGGCAAGGCAATCTTCATAATGCCCTTCAGGAAGATGCGAAGAATATCCTTCACCTTTGCTCCGTTCACCTTTCTTATCGCTATCTCCTTGCGGCGGCGGTTTACCTCATCACTCGTATAACCCACCAATCCGAAGAGGGCGATAATCATCGTTACGATGCCTGCTACAAGGATGCCATTGCGGAAATTGAGCTGTGAGGCATACTGGTTAGCCAATTCAGAGGCATAACTCTTCACGATGACCTTATTGTTAGGATACATCGACTGCACCTTCTGCTGCAACTCCGCCAACGATTCGTCCTGCATATCCTTATACTTTACAAGCATGTAATAAGCCGTCTTGGCTGCATAGAAATACAGTACAGGAAACTCCTTCATATCGTCGCCATCGGCCGACATGTCACCCCAGCGGATATTCTTGCACACGCCACAAACCGTCAGCTTGAGTGGATTTACACCGTCATCATGTCCCGAACAAGTAATCTGCTTGCCTACAACGCCATCCTTCCAATGCCAGATATTGATGAGTTTTTCAGCACCCCGTTCGTCAATAATCACCTGACGGCAACTGTCATTGCACTCCGTAAAGAACGAGCCCTGTACTATCGGGATGTTCATCATCTTGAAGAAATTGTCGTCCACACCTTCCATATCTATGATGTTGAAGGTATTAGTATCATCACCAGGCTTTTGTACCATGTTTCCGCTTCTGCCGTATCCATAGAGCGGAATATGATAAGTGGAACAGCACTCCTTGACATTCGGCATTCGCTTGATTTCGGCAAGACACTGGTTGCGCTGGTCGCGATTGATGCCATCTACCGAGACGATGGCAACATTATCATAATCGTAACCAGGATTGGTGCCAAGCATCAGCTGATACTGACTGTTGATGATGTAGAGCAGACTGAACAGCAGTCCAGAGATAGCAAACTGTATGCCCAGCAACGTCAGTTTCCAGCGGTTGCGATTCTCGTTATAACCACGGAAGGCACTTGCCACCGGAATCTTGTTGTATAGCCAGCCCGGAACCAGACCGCCTACCAGCAACACCAGCAGGCAGATCATCACCAATATCCAACTGCCCCTGTTCAGAATCAGCGCACTAACCGGAGCAGAAAGGAAATTCTCGATAGTTCCCTTGCAAAGGAATACGAGTATGGCAGCCAAAATCACCGCCAAGCCTACATGCACCAATGCCTCAGAGAAGATGATGGCATGAATATTCTTGGGTTCGGCTCCATAGCACTTGCGAACTGCCATCTCACGCGAGCGGCTTACCAGATTGCCCACTATGATAAGCAGATAGTTCATTACCGACGTGAAGAGCAGCACGAAGGCCACGATGCTCAATATCCAGCTCATCATCTTGATATATGGGTCATGGGTATAGACATCGCTCAACACCGTGAAATCAAAGGTAAGGTCTGTTCCCATCTTCTTCAGTTCCTTCAATGGGAAATGGTCTTGGCGCATCTTGTCGACGTAAGGCTTGAGTTCGTCGACACGATGTCCCCTTGCCAACCGAATGTAGGAAATATAGCTATCATTTCCTATCCAATTGTTTCTGCCATCGTAAGAATATACGTATGGAACACTGGACATAGACAGAATCATCTGCGTGCCATGCAAGGACGCCCCCCAAGGAAAAGCCTCGAAAACGCCATTAATGGTAAAAGTAGTACCAGGATAATCGGGAAGCGTGAAATGCTTGCCCACCACATTGCCGCCTATAGTGGCTGCCGTCTTCGAGTCGATGATGCAAGACAAGGGCTGTGATAATATCTGGCGAGCCTTGCCTACCAACATCTTCTGCGGAAAGACATCGAAGAAACAACTGTCTGCCATCAAGATATTGGCAGACACAACGTGCTGGTCGTCCAACTTGCATTGGGCGTCGTTATAGAACCAGTGGGTACTAGTGGCCATTTCCACCATCGGTGCGTATTGCTTCACACCTTGGGCGATGGCTCCTGAAGTCTGGTTGAACGTCATGGTCTTACCCTGATTGCTGCTCACTTCAAATATCTGATACGTCCTCTCCCATCCAGGGAAATACGTATCGTAAGTCTGCTCGAAATAAATCTCGGCAATAATTACCGAACTGATTGCCAGTCCGAGCGCCAGACACAAGATCTTCACGAAATTGTGCTGGCCTCTTCGGGGCAGATTCTTGAATGCGTTAATAATATGATTCATATCAAATATCCTGTTTCAAGGGCGTTAGCCCAATTTATCACTAATCACTACTAATTAAAAACTAATACATCATTATCCTTATAGGCCTCATAGCCGCTAACGATAACCTGCTCGCCCGGCTCCAAGCCTTCAATCACCTCATAATATTGAGGATTCTGGCGACCGATGGTAATCTTTCGGCGATAAGCCTTCTTGCCACTCTTGTCTAAAACAAAAATCCATTGACCGCCCGTTACACTATAAAACGTGCCTTTAGGGATGATTATTGCCTGCTTAGACTGGCCGAGCTGCAAATCTACATAATAGGTCTGACCGGTTCGGATATTGCCAGGGCGAACACCTTTGAAGATGAAGTCGATGCGAAACCTGCCGTCTCTTACCTCGGGATAAACCTTGCGGACCTGCAGGAGATAATGCTTGCCATTCTGGTCGAAGGTAGCAGTAAGTCCGGGTTTTACCCGGTCGATGTAATGCTCATCCACCTGCGCCTGCACCTTGAAATCGCTGAGATCGTTGATGACTCCTATCTTCTGTCCAGCCTGGATGCTCTGTCCCAGTTCCACATCGAGCAAGCCGATTTCACCCGATATGGTGCTGCGGATGTTCAGCTTCTCCTTGCGCTGGCGAACCAGCTGCACATTCTTCTGCATGGCTTCCAGATTATCGCCCATCTGATCCATCTGCGAACGGCGGAGCTGTGCATCCTTCTTCAATCGCTTGCTGATGAGCGCATGCTTCTTGACGGCAAGGTCGTAATCTTCCTTAGCCTTCAGATACTCCTCGCGCGAATTGAGTTCTTCCTTGTGCAACGCCTCCTGATGCTGATAGGAACGGCGCTTGGTAATGACATCCTGCGAAAGCGAAAGTTCCTCGTTGCTATTGTTCAGACGGTCCTGCTCCATCGAAATCTGGGTGTTGCGAAGCATGTCCTGCTTTTCGGCAAGTTCGCTTTCGGCATTCAGAATCTCCAGGTCGAGATTCGAATTGCTCAGTTTCACGATTACATCGCCCTTGTTCACGTGGGCACCTTCATCCACCACTTTCTCTAGAACAATACCGCCTTCCTCGGAACTGATCTGCACCACGGAGATAGGAACCACCTGTCCATCCACCGAAACATAATCGTTGAACTGCGCCTTCTCTACGGTTCCGATGCTCAATCCCTTCCTATCCACCTTCAGGGTGGAAGAGAAATTACTCAATCCCAACCAAATGAGGACTGCGATCAAAACCGCTCCTCCGCCAATCCATGCCCAGTACTTGCGAGGCACGAGATATTTTTTCTTTTCTATCTTGATATCCATAATTTACTTTATTAAATTTTCTCCCTGATAATAAGCAACCAATCTCTGTTTGATGATGAGCAACATCTGCATCTGGAGTTCCTTGATTCTGCTTTCCAGAAGCGTTTGGGCTGCGGTATGAAGATCGAAGGTGGAAAGCATTCCTTCCTCAAACTTCCGGCTCGACATGTGATAGGCGAGCGAATCGGAGGCCACCTTCTTCTGCATCTGATGCAACTCCTTGGCGTAACCCTCTGCATCCATTACCGCCTGGGCTATCTGGTCGTGAAGCTTGCGCCTGGTTTCCTCCAGGTTCACCTGTGCCAGTTGCCAGTCGTTGCGTGCCTTCTTCACGCTGTGCCAATGGTCGCTATTATAAATAGGTATGGAAAGGGTCAACGCGAGGTATTCGCCCTGGTTGTTGCGAAACTGCGAGGCAAACCCATCGTATTGCCCTTTCTGAGAGAGATTCTTGTAATAGTTGGTAGAAATGCCGCCACCGAGAGAGAGTGATGGCAGCAATCTGCCTTTTGCTATCTTGTAATCATACCGTGCCCGCTCCACTTCGTATTCTGCCGACTTCAAATCGGGAGAAATATGCAGGAAGCCCTGGTAAATGGTTTCGTAGTTTACTCCAGATTCAGAAACCTCTTTTTTATCAGACGTTAACTTCAAATTCTGCTCCTCATTAATCAGAATTTTCAGCTCTTCATCCACCGGAAAATTCATCGCGGATTTCAAGGCGAGCAGACTCTGTTTTGCCACATTCTCCTGATGCGTAAGATTGTATTCATCTTCCGCCACCTGCGATTCCATCTGCACCACATCCGGTCGGCCTTTCTCGCCCAGTTCATACAGGCGCTGCATTTTAGCCAGCATCCGCTTGCTTTCGGTCAGTTTCTCGCTTGCTATCTGAATGCTTGCCTCGGCATAGGCGGCATCCACATATTTCTGCATCACGTCGATGTCCCTATCGTCCTGAATCTTCTGCATCGCCGTGGCAGAATAATCCCGGCTCAACTTAGCCTGCTTCAAGGCGTTGATGGTGGCGAAACCATCGAAGACATTCAGTTCGGCATAAAGCTGATAATAGTTGTTGAATGTCGTTACATTATTATAAGTATTGGTTTCCGGGTCGATGTTTCGTCCCCAGGCATACTGTCCCTGCACGCCACCCGTAACGGTAGGCAGGAATCCTGCCACAGCATGCTGGTAATCCTGCTTGCGCTGGCGGGCGTTTACCACCTCCCGCTTCACCTCCGTGGCGTGCTCCACGGCGTATTTCATGCAGTCGTCAAGGCTCCAGCTCTGTGCCGAAGCGCCAGCCGCCCAGACCAACCATCCTATCAACATTCCTATTCTTTTCATAATCTTCTTCATTTTGGCATGATAAGGACAAGAGCCATGCCAAAACAGCATTTTTCCTGATAATCAAGCCATTAAATAAAAACTCTCATTAAACAAACTGTCCAACAATTAGACACCACCGTCTAATTGTTGGACAGTAAACCGCAGATCAAAGCTAATCATTCGAAACCAAAAATCAAAGCTGATCATTCATCGCATCCACCACTTGTCCATCAAACAGATTGATGATGCGACTGGCGTAGGTAGCATCGTGCTTGGAGTGCGTCACCATCACGATGGTGGTTCCCTCCTCGTTCAGCTCGCTGAGCAACTGCATCACCTCCATACCATTCTTGGAATCGAGGTTACCCGTAGGCTCATCGGCAAGGATGATGCTAGGTTTGCCTACCACGGCACGGGCGATGGCAACCCTCTGCTGCTGACCGCCCGAAAGCTGATGAGGATAATGCTTGGCACGATGACTCAGCTTCACCTTTCTCAATATCTCGAGCACGCGCTCCTTGCGCTCCGCCTTCCCCACTCCGAGGTATTTCAGCTGCAAATCCACATTCTCCTCAACGGTAAGTTCGTCGATAAGGTTGAAGTTCTGGAACACGAAGCCGATGCGACCCTTGCGATAGGCGGTGCGCTCACGCTCCTTCAGATGGCCCACTTCCTCATTATTCAACCAATACTTGCCCTCCGTAGGACTATCCAGTAAGCCCAGGATGTTCAGCAAGGTTGACTTGCCGCATCCCGAAGGTCCCATGATGGCGATAAACTCACCATCTTCTACTTCTATGTTTACGCCGTTCAGGGCGATGGTTTCCACCTCTTCCGTGCGGAATATTCTAGTTAAATTTTCTGTTCGTATCATCGTTAGAAATCTTTTTAAAGTTTATGACTCATTATTCAGCCTTGATGCTGTCTATCGGATTCGACATCGCCGTACGCAGGGTGCAGCCGATAACCGAAACAAAGGCTATCAATAAGGTGAAGACGGCGCCAGCCAGCAACACCCACCAAGGGAAGGAGATGCGATGGACGAAATCCATGAGATAAGTCTGCATCAGCTTCACGCAGATAGGGATGGCGATGACCACAGCCACCAGCGAACTGACGAGGAATCTCTTAGCCAGTTGCCAAGCCGCATCCCCAATCGAAGCACCCATCACCTTGCGCAGGGCAATCTGGCGCTTCTGCTGGTTGCCGTAATAAACCGACATTCCGAAGAGACCCAGGGCAGAAATCAGGATAGAGATGCTCATGAAGGTGATGATGAGCACCATCATATTATGCTTGTCCTTGAGATTATTCTTCAAAGTATCATCCAAATACTCCGCCTCCATTTCCGCAGGAACACCTATCAGTTCCTTAGCCACCTGCTTGCAGGTACTCCGGATAGCCTGCAGCGCCTGGGCATGATCGCCACGGGTTTTCACCAGAACAGCCCATCCGCCCTGCTGCGGAGTAATGACTCCAATGGCATTATGCTCCGTTTTCTCATTCTCGCTCAGCGCATCTCCACTATGATAATCGGCAATCACGCCGCACACCTCATATTCGTGTTTTCCGTTTTCCAGTCTCATTCCAAACCACGGCTTGTGGGCAGAAACGCCATAGGCACGCTTCGCATCTTCCGTTACCCAAATCTTGCCATAGGCTGGCTCGCAATACTGTTCAATCACCCTGATTCCCAGCATCTTCATCGCCGTGGAATCTGCCAAGAACATACGGAGCATTCCTATCAGTTTTTCGTTGTCACCATGCACGCCGTTTCCCCAGCTACTGATAGGATTGGCGTTGCCGTAAGTTGCCTCTTCCACCTCTGGAAGCGCTTTCAGACGGTTCCTGAGGATAGCCATCTTCTCCGGCGAACCATCCAAGGAAGAAAAGATGGAAACAATATCCTTCGTCTGATAACCCAACGGCAAATCGGCAAGATGCTTCATCTGGAGCATCATCGTTATCGCCATGACTACCAGCGTGATACTGATGACGTTCTGGGCTACGATAAATATCTTGCTGAACCACATCTTGCTGCGCATGCGGATGGTTCCCTTCACCACATCTATCGGATTGAAACGAGAAACCACGATGGCAGGAAGGATTCCCGCAAAGATGGAGATGATGACATAAGCCAACGGCAGGAACCACAGAAGGTCGAAGGAATGGAACAGGTCGATTTTCGTATCCAACATCGAATTGAACAACGGGATAAATGCCCAGGAAATCAACAAGCCCAGCAGGAAGCAGACTGCCGTGAAGAGCGCCGACTCCTTGAGATAACGAAGCATCACGCCCCCTACCGATTCGCCCAGCAGTCTTCGGGTAGCCATCTCCTTCGCACGGTTGCCAATCTGAGCCACCGTAAGATTGATGTAATTGAACAAGGCAGAAAGCAGCAGAACCAGCGCCACGACCAGGAGGATATTCACGAGAGTACGATTGCCATGCTTGAAAATATCGACATCATCATCCGTAAAATGAATCTGATCCCATCTCACAAACTGGCAACCCCACATAAAGCTGACTCCATCCGAATCCTTCTTCCATCCTTTCCAGTAGTTCATATATTTGCCGAGCAAGGTCTGTCTCACTTTTTCCGGGTCAGCATCCTTTGCCAGTTGTGCCACCGTAGTGCAGGAGCCAAACTGATCCATCGCCTGAGCCTCAGCTTCTATCAGTTTCATCGACACGAAAATATCGTATGGGTTAAGAAGGTCCTCACGGTCGAAATCCTCCATGATTCCCACCACCTTCAGTTGCAGCTTACCGCATTGGATGGTGCGACCGATAGGATTGGCGTTGCCGAAGGCTTTCTTGGCAAAAGATTCCGAAACCATTGCCTGATGAGCATCCGAAAGGAGATGATCTGGCGCACAACCACGGCATTTGTAACCCATAAACTGGGAAAAGTTCGGGTCGATAGCCAGATATTTTGCCTCATAATACTGTCCATCTATCATGGCTCCCTGCGGAGCGTAATATTCACCAAATCTTGTCCATCCCTTGATTTCCGGGATGGAAGGAAAGAACTCCTTGGCTGTGCCCCAGGTCATTCCGAGATAATCGCCGGAACCTGCTACATAGAGTTCCTTAGCCTGTTTCAGATTCGTTCCCACACGATACTCTGCAGTAGCGTAGGAAACGAGAATCAGCACAAAAGCCAGTGCCACCGAGAGGCCCAAGGCCTCTATGGTGGCATAAAGCTTGTTGCGTGATAAGAATTTCACATAACTTTTCATCATATACTCATTTATTTTTTGTTTCACTAAAATCAAACGATAAAGGAAGAATACCATCTCCCTATTTTCGTTAGCTGCTGCAAAGTTACGGCTTCTCCCGTTTTCTGCCAAGATTTTCACCAGCCCGAAAGGTGGATTGTATGAAATTCATACACTCTATTGTATGATTATCACACAACAACCCCGTTTTTATTTGTCGTTTCGGAAAAAAAGCGTACTTTTGCAAACAAAAAAAGAAAAAAATGAAATACGGAACCCTTCTTGTCATCGACGATAATCCGTCGATACTCACGGCGCTGAAGATCTGTCTGGGCAATACGTTCGAACGGATTCTCACCCTGTCTCGCCCCGATACCGCCCCCACGTTGCTGCAACAGGAGCAGGTAGATCTCATCCTACTCGACATGAACTTCTCGCTTGGCGTAAACAGCGGTCAGGACGGCTTGCTCTGGCTCCGCACCTTCCGCCGGCTCCACGCCCACATCCCCGTGGTACTCATCACCGCCTTTGCCGACGTGCAGCTAGCCATCAAGGGATTGAAAAGCGGAGCCGCCGATTTCGTCACCAAGCCCTGGGATAATGACGAACTGATAAGGGTGCTCAAGGACGCCATCGACAACAATACGGAAGTGGCAACTTTGGAAAATTTTGAGAACGATTACATCCGGAAGGTCGTGGATAAATGCCACGGCAACATCTCGCGTGCAGCCGAAATGCTCGGAATTACCCGACAAACCCTTTACGCAAAACTGAAGAGATAAACATACTATTTTTATGGTTATTATCAAGATTATATATTTAATAGGTGGAATCTGCCTCATCCTGGGCGGCCTCATCTATCTGTTCTTTCGCCATCAGCGAAGGCTGAAGGCTCGTGCTTTTCTGATGCGTGAGGCTGTAAGAAATGGCGATTACGCCTTCCGCCTCCCCACTTCGGGCTTGCTTCCAGGCGAAAGAGCCTTGCAGCAGGCACTCAACGACATGCAGGGCGATATTGCCCGCCTCGTAGCCAGACACGAAGTGGAATCATGGCAAAAGCTGACCCGTGTGCTTACCCACGAAATCATGAACGCCACGGCTCCCATCTCCAGCATCTGCCAGGCTTACCTCAGCACCCCACAGATCAAGGGAAGCGAATACGAGGAAGGCATTCAGGCGATTCACGACACCAGCAAGTCGCTCACCAACTTTGTAGATAGTTACCGCAAACTCACTCAGCTTCAGGCTCCCGTCGTAGAACCCCTCACGCTTGCCTCTTTCCTGGAAAGCATCCGGGCGCTCTATCCCGACCTCAATTGGCACATTTTCCTCCCCCAGAATGTCACGCTGGAGGCCGACCGCAACATGCTGCGACAGGTATTCATCAATCTTACCAAGAATGCCATCGAAGCCCACGCCACCGACATCGACGTCCGCATGAGCCAAAACGAGCGTCCTGTCCTGCTGTTCAGCAACAATGGCGCCCCCATCCCTGCCGATGTGGCACGGGAAATCTTCATCCCATTCTTCACCACCAAATCATCCGGCACAGGTATCGGACTTTCCCTCTCCCGCCAGATGCTGATGATGCAGAACATCGAACTGGGACTTGCCGATACTTCCATCTCCGGCTACCATGTAACATTCTACCTGGAAAAACAAAAAGATTGACATCAATTTTGTAGTTTCCTGGTTTCATCTACATTAAAATTATCATAATTTTAAGTTGTCAAGAAAAGAAAATGACAGAAAAGCTTGGTGCTTTCGAAAAAAAACATTACCTTTGTCACCATAAAATAAACAACGTAATGACATTAAATACATGATGACAATTGAAGAATACAGAGCAGAGGTCTTGCAGGCTTTGCTCGAAGCAAAGAATGAGGATGGTACTCCAGCAATTACACCGAAGGAAGCACAGGAGGCTCTCAATGGTTTTACCGACGATGAATTGCAGGACGGCATCTTATGGAACTCTCCACAGGACGTGGCCGATATTATCCTTGAAGGATAAAGAAAACATCGTTTTTCTTTGCTCATTCCAATTATTATTTGTAATTTTGCAGGCGCTTAAGTAAAAGGGGTACTTGCAAGCCCCCTCACTTACCAGGCATTTGAATAAAGAAAAAGATTTTTTACCGGTAAAAAAAGATATAAAGATAATGAAGATAGAAAACGAAATCATCAGCTCTGTCATCGCGGCGGTGAAGGAGCTTTATGGTCAGGACGTACCTGAAAAGATGGTAGCCCTGCAGAAGACCAAGAGTAATTTCGAAGGTAACCTTACCCTCGTCGTATTCCCATTCCTCAAAATGTCGAAGAAGACTCCAGAGAGAACTGCACTCGAGATTGGTGACTACCTGAAGGAGAACTGCGCTAACGTTATCGCAGACTTCAACGTGGTTAAGGGTTTCCTCAACCTTTCTATCGCTCCTGCCGCTTGGGTAGGACTCCTGAACACCATCAACGCTGACCCTAAGTTCGGCGAGAAGCCTGTTACTGAGAATAGCCCGCTCGTCATGATCGAGTACTCTTCTCCTAACACCAACAAGCCTCTTCACCTCGGTCACGTGCGCAACAACCTGCTCGGTTGGTCATTGGCTCAGATTATGGAAGCCAACGGCAACAAGGTAATCAAGACAAACATCGTTAACGACCGTGGTATCCACATCTGTAAGTCTATGCTCGCTTGGCTCAAGTGGGGCAATGGCGAAACTCCTGAGACTTCCGGCAAGAAGGGCGACCACCTCATCGGCGACTACTATGTAGCCTTCGACAAGCACTATCGTGAGGAAATCGCAGAGCTTAAGGCTCAGTATGAGAAGGAGGGTATGGACGAAGACGCTGCCACAGAGAAAGCTAAGGCAGAGGCTCCATTGATCAAGGAGGCTCACGAGATGCTCGTGAAGTGGGAAAACAACGACCCTGAGGTTCGCGCTCTCTGGCAGAAGATGAACAGCTGGGTTTACGCTGGCTTCGACGAGACTTACAAGATGATGGGTGTAAGTTTCGACAAGATATATTATGAGTCAAATACTTACCTCGAGGGTAAGAAGAAGGTAGAGGAAGGATTGGAGAAGGGTCTCTTCTTCCGCAAGGACGATAACTCTGTATGGGCAGACCTCACCAACGAGGGCCTCGACCAGAAGCTCCTGCTCCGTTCTGACGGCACTTCTGTTTACATGACTCAGGACATCGGTACTGCCGACCTCCGTTTCAAGGACTTCCCTATCGACAAGATGATCTACGTAGTAGGTAACGAGCAGAACTACCACTTCCAGGTGCTCTCTATCCTGCTCGACCGCCTCGGCTTCAAGTGGGGTAAGGACTTGGTTCACTTCTCTTACGGAATGGTAGAGCTGCCTAACGGTAAGATGAAGAGCCGCGAGGGAACCGTAGTAGATGCAGATGACCTGATGGCAGAGATGATCAAGGATGCCCGACAGACAAGCGATGAGCTTGGCAAGTTCAAGGACATGAGCGAGGAAGAGCGCCAGGAGATTTCACGCATCGTGGGGCTCGGAGCGTTGAAGTACTTCATCCTCAAGGTAGATGCCCGCAAAAATATGCTCTTCAACCCAGAGGAGAGTATCGACTTCAACGGTAACACAGGTCCTTTCATCCAGTACACCTACGCTCGTATCCGCAGCATCATGCGTAAGGCCGCTGCCGAGGGCATCGAGATTCCTGCAGAGTTGGGTGCTGATGCTCCTATCAACGAGAAGGAGATTGACCTCATCCAGAAGATGAACGACTTCGCTGCAGCTGTAGCCGATGCCGGCAACAACTACAACCCTGGTGGTATTGCCAACTACTGCTACGAGCTGACCAAGGAGTTCAACCAGTTCTATCACGACTACAGCATCCTGAATGCTGAGAGCGAGGCAGAGAAGATTACCCGTCTGGTTCTCGCAGCCAATGTTGCCAAGATTCTGAAGAATGGTATGGCTCTGCTCGGCATCGAGGTTCCTGAAAGAATGTAAAATTTTAGGTAATTAGAAGTTATCAGGAGTATAGCACTCCTGAAAAACTTCTCAAGATATAATTAACCTACAATTTAAAAAATGAATATTGACTATTGACAAATAATGAGCATCCCCAGAGCCAGACTTTGGGGCTTGCTCATTTCTTTTTTATATAGGTCAGTAATACCAATACAGAACTCTCGTATGCGGCTCTGTAAAACACAAATCATCTATCCAATAAAAGAAACACAAATGAGTAACATGCCCGTAAATCCTCCTTCATGGAGAAACGATACAGTCTTGCCTTTGCCCAATGAGGTGAAGGCGAACGCCTGGGCTGTGGATGCAGCCTGCTCCGGAAATCCCGGTCCTATGGAATACCAATGCATTGATCTTCAGACTGGTGCACAGGTTTTCCACTATGGTCCTATCCACGGCACCAACAATATCGGCGAGTTCCTCGCCATCGTCCACGCCCTCGCCCTGATGGACCAGAAAGGCATTACCGACAAGGTAATCTACAGCGACAGCGTAAATGCCCAGCTCTGGGTAAACAAGAAGCAATGCAAGACCAAGCTGGAGCGCACTCCTCAAACCGAGCAGCTCTATCAGGTCATCGCCCGTGCCGAAAATTGGCTCCGCACCCACCCCATCACCGTCCCTATCTTTAAGTGGGAAACGAAGAAATGGGGCGAGATTCCTGCAGATTTCGGAAGAAAAGGATAAGACTTTTTACGTAAAACCGATGTAACTGCGACAGTACTTACAAGCAACAGCGATAATACTTACAAGGCGCAAGCAGGCACCGGTCATCAATGAAGCCCCCAAAAGGACTGGGGCTGTTTATTTCTAACAGTACGGTTGAAACGGGCTGAAAGCCCAAAAGCTCTTAGCCCAGGGCATCGCCCTGGGTATAATAGCAATCAATAAGACGCCCAGTAAGGGCAAAAGCTTTGTTTACTGCATGGTTCTTTGAAAGCTTTTGCCCTTACTATTATATTTGCACTTGGAAAAATAAAGAGGTGAAA
>ERZ1023965.147-NODE-147-length-18674-cov-10.824319_pt1 | contig 18674 bp, 18 predicted proteins | sample MGYA00380428_ERZ1023965 | MGnify/ENA primary metagenome ERZ1023965 (study PRJEB33179, sample SAMN07449054) | human gut metagenome | biome: Human-gut; feature: Human associated habitat; material: Faeces | host: Homo sapiens | place: India:Kasaragod | collected...
CTTACGTTGTGTAATAGTAAATTCCATTATATGTATTGCAACAAGATGTGTAAAGCGTAATCTAGTATTTTCCGCTATCCAGCTTTCAGCAACCCCTTGGCTGGCTTACCGAATTCAGAATATGGAAAAACTGACTTACGCTTTTTTCTTCGCCGTCCTCGGACAGAGAATTTGCCTTGACGAACGCCGCTCTGACAAACCTCGACTGCGAAGAGAGATCTCCGGGAAGTCCGAGCGCGCCCATACCGCGAGAATAAGTCGAGAGATTTATATCGGGAGCAAATGTGTTTTTCGGGTCGGCCGCGCTGAGGCTCATATAGTTGTTTAAATTTTGAAGTTGCATATCAAACGGCGGATTGTTTGTAAGAACGCCTACGGGATTTTCGTAAACTTTAAGTCCGTCCTTTACGGACTCGACTACGATACAGCCGCTTTTGTCGGCTATTATCCAGTGAAGCTGTGCGGCGGGGAGCGACTCGTTAAACGGTGTATTTGTGATATTTACATTTGAGAGCAATTTTTTCGCTTCGTCAACGCTTGCGCATCGACATAAGAGCCACGGTATAAATTCGCATTGCGCAACGTTGCATTTACCGCTTTTTTCGTTACCGTAATATGCGTTGCCGACAAAATTAAGTCCTGCCGCGGCAAGTCCCTTTTCGTTTGCTGCGTCATAATAGAGCGGATAATTATCCGCAACATATGCCATACCTATTATGGCATAGTGGCTCTTCAGAGGCTCCGCGAATTTGAATTTAAACGGGTAATTACGCGGCGTCACGGTAATTTCGTCTCCGTATGAAAATTCATAGTCGAGCGTGCGGCCGAAATAAAAATCGTTTGTTTTGTATGTTGCTGCGGTACACATATTAAGTCCTCCCGAAATATTTGATTTTTACAGAGAAAATGCTATACTTATGTTTGCCCGAAAAAACGGAACACTTAAAATATAGATTATAATTGTTTTAATATTATGAACTTTATGAAAACAGATTATGAGTTGAAAAGGTCAAAAAGAAAAACTCTGTCGCTCACCGTGACAAAGGATTTAAAAGTAAGCGTAAAGGCGCCTGTCGGTTGCCCGCAAAAAACGATAGACGACTTTGTTTTATCGCATGAAAAGTGGATAAACGAGCATATAGAAAAGCAAAAGAGCCGCCTTTCTCTTGAAAAAACACTTGACGAAAAGAGAGTGTCGGAGCTTCGCGCACTTGCCGCCGCGGAATTGCCGCGCCGCGTGGAATATTACAGCGAGAAAATGGGATTTTATCCGACAAGCGTAAAAATAACCTCCGCAGCGACAAGATTCGGTTCGTGCAGCGGTAAAAATTCAATATGCTTTTCATACAGGCTTATGCTTTATCCGCCGGAAGCCGTTGATTACGTTGTTGTGCACGAGCTTGCGCACATTAAGGAAAAGAACCATTCGGCAAGGTTTTACGCCCTCGTGGAAAAGTATATGCCCGATTACAGGGAGAGAGAAAAATTGCTCAAAAAAACACCGAAGCTTTGATTTGCAAGGCCTCGGTATTTTTATTTTACATTGAAAATGTCTTGCGCATTTCTTCCTGTCTGCCGCAACAGAATCTGCCCTCGGGGCAGGATGAAATAAAGCAGCTCGGACCGTAGTATTTGAAAATCCCCGGAGCGGCTTTTCTCAAAAGCTCGAGTGCCTCTACCGCATGCGCTCTGATTTCCCACTGAGCTCGTGAGCAGGTGCGCAGTTTCATAAATGTCAGTAATTCGCGAGCATTCATGGTTGTGACTATATCGAGCGTGTTGCCGCTGAGAAGGTAGTACACGAGGCTTTCCTCACTCTTGCCGAGTGTGCGAAGTCTCTCATATTCGGCGGCATTTTCCTTGAATGCGGCTTCGTATTTAAGAAGCAGTTCAGGGTCTTTTTTGACCGATTCGGGGACGATGTGCCGATTTCTGTCCGCTCTTATCAGCTCGGGAATTTCTATACTCTGCATTCTGTGGCGTGTGAAGTGAGTTATTCCGGAGAGTGAAACGTCATTGAAACGAAGTGTGAAATCCGCCGCCTCAAGCGCTCTCGGCCTTGAAGAGTGAACAAGACTGTATGTTATTTTGTCGGCAACCGTGTCGTCCGATAAAATACGGTCTATATCCTCGGTTGAAGCGTTTGTGTAAGAGATGAGCGCGCTTCTCTGAACATTTTTTTCGGCGTCGCCCGTGTATGAGAGAAGCTCGACTTTTTTGCCGTTTGTGCGGCGCGGAACGTCGCCGATAAACGAGAGGTCGGGGTTATCCGGCATATAGTTTTTGCTGCGCTCGTCAAAGCCCGTCATTATGCCGGGAGTGAGCTTTTCCGCCTGTTCTTTTAATTCACGCCCGAGCTTTACTATTTCGGGGTATTTGCTGCCTCTGCCGTAGAGCATGGCTTTTAACAGGTGTAAAAATTCACGTCCGTTTATGCTGCAAAAGAAGTTGGAAAAAAGGCAGTACGGCAAAAGGAATCTCGCGTCCTCTTTGGGTACGCCGGCCTCGCAGAATTCGCTGTACAGAGCGAAGAGCTTTGCCATATGGCTCTTGTAGTTTTCGTCCGCATCCTCGGGAATAAAAAATCCCGCATCCGAAAAATCAACGTATCTGCGTGATTTTACGGTGAATGAAGCGAGCCTGAATTCGATGACGAATTGCTCGACAACCGCCGTGACATTTTGAAAGGCGAGATTAAAATATGTATGCTCCACTACCGAATTGTGACCGGAGCGCGTAACCTTGTCGATAAGCTTTGCATTTTTTTCGCAGTCCTGCGATTTTTGCCATATACCGAGCACGGTGCCCTCCTGCGTAGACACTCTGCCGCCGGCCGAGGTTATTTTTTCGCCGCAGTCGGAAAGGCCTATTATGAATGCTCCGCTTTTATTTAAATCCAAATTATCGAGATCCATCTGTGTGTTTGCCCCTTTTCGATGTTTTACAATATTTTATCACATTATATCGGTTTAGGCAATTTGGAATATTGTGCATTTTTTGTTGTAAAAAATGTAATTGTTTGCTATAATAATTTAGATTAAAAATTAAAAGGGGTAAAAGGTATGTCCGGCAAACTTATAGTTATAGAGGGACTTGACGGAAGCGGTAAATCGACTCAAACGGAGCTTCTTCAAAAAAAACTTGCCGCTCTGTCTGTCGATACAAAGAGAATTAAACTGCCGGATTACGACGACCCGTCAAGCACGCTTGTCAGAATGTATCTCGGCGGCGAATTCGGAAACGACCCGTCGTGCGTCAACGTCTATGCGGCGTCCTCGTTTTATGCGGTGGACCGCTATGCGAGTTACAGCCGTCATTGGAAAGAGGATTATCTTTCGGGTAAGGTCATTTTAGCCGACAGATATACTTCGTCGAACGCCGTTCATCAGGCGGTAAAGCTGCCGCAGAGCGAGTGGGACGACTATATTAAATGGCTTTGCGATTACGAATACGAAAAGCTCGCCGTGCCGAAGCCCGACAGGATTATATATCTTGATATGCCCGTTGACGTGTCACAGCGACTTATGACAAAGCGCTACGGCGGCGACGAGGTGAAAAAAGACGTCCACGAGGCAAATGTAGAGTATTTGCGTCGCTGTGCAAAAGCGGCGGCGTTTGCCGCGGAAAAAATGGGCTGGGAGACCGTGGTCTGCTCCGAAAACGGTGAGCCGCGCCCCATAGCCGATATAAGCGAAGAAATATTGGGTATAGTAAAAAAAGAACTTGGTTTAGGAGAATAATTTTGCTTGAATTCAGAAATCCCGAATTATCGGACAGAGCTTGGGTAACGGGCGTAATGGAGCGTTCGGGCGATATGGCCTGCGAGTACTGCTTCGGTAACCTTTATATATGGGCGCCCGTGTATGAAAATACAATTTGCGAGTATGACGGTATGTTTTTGGCGCGCGACGGCATAGGCGATCCGATGTATCTTTACCCGTGCGGCGACGGCGATAAAAATGCCGCCGTAAACGAACTTATACGTTATGCCGAAAATCACGACGGCGCGCGTTTAACCATGTACTGCCTCACTCCGTCAAATGTCCGTGAGCTTGAAGATATGATGCCCGGAAAGTTTGAGTTTACCGAGATGAGGGAATTCGCCGATTACATTTACAATACCACCGATCTTATTGACCTTGCCGGCAGGAAGTACCACGGCAAGCGTAACCATATAGCTTATTTCAAGAATAACCACGATTGGCATTTTGAGCCGATAAATGACGGCAATATGCAATTGTGTCTTGATATGAACCAGAAGTGGGAGGCTTTAAACCGCGAAAAGGACCCCGATGAAATAGATAGCGAACTTGAAGCCATAAAGCGTGCGTTCTCGAATTTTGACGAGCTCGGGTTCAAAGGCGGAGTTTTATACGCGGACGGCGAGGTTGTGGCTTACACTCTCGGCGAGGAGCTGAACAGCTCGGCTTTTTGCACACATATAGAAAAGGCGTATGCTTCGGTTCGCGGAGCTTACCCGACGGTAAACCGTGAATTTGCGGCAAATATGCTTGCTAATTATAAATTCATAAACCGTGAGGACGATACGGGAAGCGAAGGGCTCCGCAAGGCAAAGCTCTCATATTACCCGGAGATACTTCTGCAGAAGTACCGCGCTTTTTATAAGGGATAAGTTATGGAAATTCAGCTTTCTTCTCCGAAGTACAAAGAAAAGATGTATTCGCTGTGGCAAAGTTGCTTCGGCGACGACGGAGAAACAATCGATATGTTTTTCAAAAACAGCTTTTCTTATGAAAATGCGGTTATCTGCACGGACAAAGCAGAGGTTGTGTCACAACTGTTTTTGCTTCCGGAAAAGCTCTCAATCGGCGAAAAGGAATATTTTGCATACTATATTTATGCAGCCGCCACCGCAGAGAGTTACAGAAAACAGGGTATAATGGGTTCGTTACTTGAATTTACTTCAGCTCTTGCCGCTGACAGAAAAGCCGATTATCTGTTTTTGGTTCCGGCGACGGAGAAACTTTTTGATTATTACGAAAAATTCGGCTTTTATAAAGCTCTCTATGCCGAAAAAACCGTCTTTAAATTGACCGGCGGTGAGCCGCTCGACATTAAAAGCACCGAGCCGTCGGATATAAAAAAGGCAGCTCTTAAAAGAGAAAAGCTGTTAAAGGGCGTAAACCGTGTAGTGTGGCGAGAAAACGAAATAAAACTGTTTTCGGATTTTCTCGGCGACGACGGCAAAATAGTTTTCGGAGACGATTTTTATGTCTCGTACAGTCCGGCTGAAAACGGTGTTTTTGTCACGGAGCTTCTCTGCGGAGGAACATATGAAAACGCCTTGGACGTTTTGAAAAAAACGGGTGAAAATACGTTTTTTGTCTCTGTGCCGGAGGAAAAAGCCGCCGAATTAAAAAATTGCAAACGCACCGCCGTAGGTATGATAAAAAATATCAAAGGCGAGAAGATAAATGACAGCGTGTATACAGGGATAACGCTGAACTGAATGCTTAAAGAAAGGATTGCCGCATTCCCGCGCGGCGGTACAAAAAATGATTTATGTTTTTCTTGCGGACGGCTGTGAAGAGATAGAAGCTCTCACGCCGATTGATGTTCTGAGAAGAGCAAAAAAAGACGTTAAGGTTGTAGGCGTCGGTAAAAAAACAATAGTTTCGTCTCACAATATCAGGATTACGTGTGACGCCGAGACAACCGAGGTTTCTCCGAACGAGGACATAGAGGCGGTTATTTTGCCCGGCGGTATGCCCGGTACTTTAAATCTTGAAAAGTCGGAAAAGGTAAATGAATTTATAGACCGCGCTTCAAGCGACGGAAAGCTTATCTGCGCTATATGTGCGGCACCGTCCGTGCTCGGCCATAAAAATCTGTTGAGGGGCAAAACCGCAACATGCTTTCCGGGCTTTGAAAAAGACCTTTACGGCGCTGTTGCCACAGGTGCTCCCGTAGAACGGGACGGGAACATAATAACTGCGCGCGGAATGGGCGTGGCTCTCGAATTCGGACTTAAAACAGTCGAGGCACTTTGCGGAAGCGAGGTTGCCGAAAGCATAAAAACATCTGTTCAAAGCGAGTGATAAAAATGACGGCTCAAAGTGAGGATAAAGCGTTTTTAAGAAGACGCGCCAAGGAGTACAGAAAATCACTTTTGCCGGAGGAGAAGGCGAGACGTGACAAATTTGTTACGGACAATCTGTTTGCCCTCGATGAATTTAAAAACGCTAAAACCGTTTTGTGTTATGTGTCGTCTTCACGCGAGGTTGACACATCGTGTATAATTAAACAGGCGGAGCTTTCGGGCAAAATCGTTGCCGTGCCGAGATGCGTTGACGCTTTCGGGCATATGGAGTTTTGCCGTATAGACTCTGTTTTTGATCTTGAACCCGGGGCGTTCGGCATAATGGAGCCGAACCCGTCATGTGAAATTATGACCGCCTTTGATAACGGTATATGTATAGTACCGGCTCTTGTATTTTCCGAGGACGGATACCGCGTCGGCTTCGGAAAAGGCTATTATGACAGGTTTTTACAGTCGTTTTCAGGCATAAAAATCGGGCTCGCATACGAAGAGCAGATAATAAAGAGAATCCCGCACGACAGCTACGATATTAAATCCGACATAATTGTTTCGGATAAGAAAGTACACAGAGTTTAATGAAAGGAGGAGCGCCCATGGATGACAATAAAAGAACTCCCGATGATTCATATAAGGATCTTTTGGATATTTATGCGCGTGAGGAAGACGAGCAGAAAAAACCCGAGCTTAAAAATATGGTTGAGAGAAACCGTAAGAGCGGCAAAAAGCCCTTTAAGCTTGAAATAAAAGACCTTGACTCCGAGTTTACCGACGCTCCGCAAAAAAGACCGCCTGTCAGACGAGATATGCCCGTGCATCACAGTACCGATGCGCCGGAAAGACATAACGCTCACAATGCTCACAAAAGACCGCCGGAAAAACACAAAATTCATAAAAGGCCGCCCGAAAAAAACGGTACGGCACCGCGCGGAATAAGCTATGATGACGAATTCGGTCCCATAATTACACGCGGCGGAAGAAACGGCGGAAATGCCGCCTCTTTCGGAACAGCCTCTTACGAGCAAGCGTCGGAGCAGGGTGCCGTACGTAAAAGGCCGCCGATAAAGGGTATAAAGGGAAACGAAAAAGAAATTGCGGTAAGAATAGCCGCGTATTTCGTAAGAAACAAAAAAACGTGGATAACGATAGCGGTTTGCGTTGTATGCGCAATTTGTCTGTCGTCGTATCTGATTAGCTGTATGAACGATGTTTTGGCAATACGCCGCGACAGCGAAAATGTTATATCTGTTACAATTCCCGCAGAGACCAACACAAGCGACGTTATCAACATATTAAAGGATAACGGCCTTATAAAGCATAAGCATTTCTGCAAAGTGTTTGCAAAGATAATGAATTACCGTGACGACAACTATATGTCGGGTATTTACTATATAACCAAGTCGATGGGCGTTGAGAAAATGCTCTCAACCTTTAAATCTCCTCCGTCAACGGGCGAGACCGTAAGGCTTTCGTTCCCCGAGGGCTACACGGTAGACCAAATAGTCGAAAAGCTCGAAAAATATGAGGTTTGCTCAGCTGATGCCATCTATAAGGCCATGAGAGAGGTGGACTTCAGCAGTGAATACACCTTTATTAAGAATGAGCCGAATAAAGAGCAGCGTTACAGGAGTCTTGAGGGTTATCTTTACCCCGACACATATGATTTCTATAAGGGCGAAAATGCCTCGAGCGTTATAAGGACCTTCTTAAACAACTTCCAGAAGAAGTGGACGGACGATTATCAGAAAAAAGCCGACGCACTCAATATGTCGGTTGACGATATAATAAAGCTCGCCTCGATTATAGAAAAAGAGGCCGCCGATGCGACTCAGATGCCGCTTGTATCGTCGGTGCTTCACAACCGTCTCAATAAGCCGGGGCTTTATCCGTCGCTTCAATGCGACTCCACGGCGGACTATATCAACGATTATATTGCGAAGAATGTTACAAATGCCACGGAGCTTGCCGCCTACACCTCACGTTACAGCACATATAAGTGCGAGGGTCTGCCCGTTGGTGCGATTTGCAATCCGGGTAATGACTCAATAAATGCGGCACTCAATCCCGCAAAAACCGATTACTACTTCTTCGCGCACGATACCAATAAAAAGATTTATCTTGCGAAAAACGATTCGGAGCGGCAGGCCAATAACATTGCCATACTCCAGGCCAATCAAAAGGCGGCCAAGTCGGCTTCGCAGTAATTTACCAGAGGAGCAATATGAAAAGACGACCCGAATTACTAAGTCCGGCAGGCGATTTTGAACGCTTTGAGGCAGCCTTGCGCTTCGGAGCGGACGCCGTCTACCTTGCCGGCAGCTCATTCGGTATGCGTGCAGGTCCGCAGAATTTTCCCGAAGAGGATCTCATAAAGGCGGTAAAGAAAGCGCACGAAAAGGGTGTTAAGGTTTATTTAACGCTTAATACGCTTCCGCGAAACAGCGAAATACCGCTTTTGCCGGACTTTATAGAAATGACTGCAGGCGCGGGAGTGGATGCGTATATTGCAGCCGATATCGGTACTATGGCATACTGCAAAAAGTATGCGCCGTCGGTGCCGCTGCACGTTTCCACACAGGCGGGCATCGTAAATTATCTCACGGCAAACGAGTTTTACAATATGGGTGCCGAGCGAATAGTTACGGCTCGAGAGCTATCTCTGTCGGAGATTGCCGAGATAAGAGCCAAAACTCCTAAGGAGCTGCAAATCGAGTGCTTTGTACACGGCAGTATGTGTATGTCGTTTTCGGGCAGGTGCCTTTTGTCAAATTATCTTACCGGCCGTGACGCAAATCGCGGCGAGTGTGCTCAGCCGTGCCGTTGGCAGTATGCGCTTATGGAAAAAACACGCGAGGGCAGGTATTTTCCGGTAAATGAGGAAGAGGACGGCACATATATATTAAACTCCGAGGATATGTGTATGATAGAGCACATCCCTGAGCTTGTAGATGCCGGAATCGACAGCTTTAAAATAGAGGGCAGAGCAAAATCCGCATATTATACGGCGGTCATAACAAATGCTTACAGAGCGGCAATCGACGCTTATATGTGCAGCGAGTCAGGTGACTTTGTTTTGCCGAGATGGATACTTGACGAGGTGCGAAAGGTAAGCTATCGCGACTACTGCACGGGCTTCTATTTTGATTCGCCGCACGAAAAAGCGAATATCAGCTTTGAGGGCGGTTACCGCCGAGAGTGGGATGTTATGGCGGTGGTCGAGGATTGTCGCGACGGCTTTATTTACTGCGAACAGCGAAATAAATTCTTTAAGGGCGACACTCTCGAAAGCCTCGAGCCGGGGAAAAAGCCGCAGAGCTTTGTCGTGACGGAGCTTTTTGACGAAAACGGCGAGTCCATAGACAGCACGCCGAGAGCCATGATGAAATTCAAAATACGCTCCGATTTAAAATTTGTCCCCGGAACGATCCTCAGAAAACAAAATATAAAATAAAACACACGCTTCCGTTCAATAATAAAACGGGAGCGTTTTTTTGTTTTTTGAGGTGAATTATGAACAAGCGAGTTTGTGCCCTTTTCTTTTTGTTGTGTCTGTCGTTCGGTGTGCTTTTTGTAAAAATGGCGGAGCTTTGCGGCGGTAACGTGTCGGATGTCGCCGCGTCAAAAAATACCGTCGGCGTGACGGTGGCTTCGTCAAGGGGCAACATTTACGACTGTAAAATGCGTCCGCTTGTCAATTGCGATACCGTTTTAAAAGCGGCGATAAAGCCGTGTGAGGAGTCCCTATCATCTATCCGGGTCATTGTCCCCGAAAGCGAAATACCTTCTGTTTATTCGACTTTGTCTCAGGGGAAAATAGCGGTTTGTGCGTCAAATGCCGTTTTTGACGAAAAAAACATAAAGACGGCAAAAACGGTGGTGCGATACGGTGAAAACAGCCTTGCGCCGCACATAACCGGATATATCGACGGCGACGGAAACGGCGTTTCGGGAATTGAAAAGTGCTACAACGATATACTCTTGTCGTATTCGGGAACTCTGAAGGCAAGGTGTGGCGCGGCGGCTTCGGGAAAATTGCTTGAGGGTGCGGAGATTACATTTTTAAAGGATGGGTATATGTCGGCCGGCGGAGTGGAGCTCACAGTTGACAGAGATATACAAAAGCTGTGTGAATCGGCTCTCGGAAAATTCGGTATCGACAGCGGTGCGGTCGTTGTTCTCGACAGCGCCACCTCCGAAATAAGGGCAATGGCGAGCACACCGTCGTTTGACCGAAATGCGCCCGAAAAAAGTTTAAACGACTCATCTTCTCCGTTTCTTAACAGAGCGATAACTCCGTACTCAGTAGGCTCGGTTTTTAAAGCGGTTGTCGCCTGTGCCGCCTTGGAAAACGGAATTCCTACAAGTTACAGCATCGTCTGCAACGGTAAGTACGACTTGAACGGAGAAATATCGTTCGGCTGTTTTAAAAAGACGGGGCACGGCAATATGAATATGTATTCGGCTATGGCGGAGTCATGCAATCCGTATTTTATAAGTCTTGCGCTTAAAACCGGCAAGGAAAACATTTGCGCCATGGGTGAAAATCTCGGGCTCGGTCAAAAAATCGAGCTTGCGGACGGTTGGGAGACAAAGTCCGGTATTATGCCGTCCGCCGACAGCTTGATTTCTGAGGCGGATTTGTGCAACCTCGCATTCGGTCAGGGTAAATTGCTTGCTTCGCCGCTGCAAATGTCCGCCGTGTATGCGGCTGTGGCAAATAACGGAGTGTATCGCGCTCCCTCTCTTATGAAAGCCGTAACGGATGAGACCGGAAAGGAAATCAAAAGGGCGGAGCTGCCCGTTCCGAGGCGTGTAATGAGCGTTGATACGGCAAAAACAGCTACCGAGCTTTTACGCGAAACCGTTGTGTCCGGCAGCGGAAAAAGGGCGGAAACCGAGTATTTTGACGCCGCAGGCAAAACGGCAACGGCGCAAAGCGGCTGGTTTGACGAGAACGGGAACGAAGTGACGCACTCGTGGTTTTGCGGATTTTTTCCGTATGCTTCGCCGCGCTATGTCATCACCGTCTTTAAAGAAAACGGAGCGGGCGGTGCCTTAGACTGCGCTCCGGTGTTTAAATACATTGCCGACGGAATTAAAAGATAACTTGTGCTGTTTCGGCACAAAAGCTTTATTTTCTGTTCCGTAATGTTATTATTTTCCCATAATGTATCGGGGGAATGAGTATGAAGAACGAAGGGAAAAACGCAAAACACGGCTTTAAAATTATGACGGCCGTAATTACCGTATGCGCCGTTTTGTGTACGGTGTTTTCCGCGATGTCACTTGTGCTGCTGTATAAAGACCATATTATGCTGAAGAAACACGGAGAATTTGTGTCATGTGAAAATTCGACGAAAAACGAAGACGAAAAAGACGGTTTTTATCTTGTGACCAAGGAAGCAAAAGCCGAAGGAGAGTCCGATACGGCTGCAAACGCCGAAACAGAGAGTGCGGCGGCATCCTCTGCCGCAGGGCAGTCTTCGACCTCGACTTCAGTCGGCGTAAATTCACAAAAAAGCTCCGGTGACGCACAGCCCTCCGAGGGCACATATACAGTAAACGTGAACACCAAAAAAATTCACTCTCCGTCATGCTCCTACGCTATGAGGACGTCCTCGGAAAATAAAAAGGAAATCTCCGCCTCTGAGCTTTCCTCGTATCTCAATAACGGTTACAGTATCTGTTCAAAATGCAATGCCGGCAGATAGTTCAAATATTCTTTTCGGTCCGAAATACTCGACACATCGAAAGAGTTTGTCATCAAACCGCATTGTGCCGACGGCTTCGGAGTTTTACGCATAGTCATTTTCAACAATGCAAAAAATGACAAAACTGTGTGCTTTAAAGCCTTAATCTAACCGATTTTACAAAATGAAAAACTTTTTTTGTGAAAAATGCAAACTAAATTTTTAAAATATCAATTTTTAGCTTGCAAAATCTTAAAAGATTGTGTAAAATACATAATATATGATTTGTGAAATTGTATAAAAGTGCAGACGGGAAAATTTGCACTGCCGTTTCGGCTTAAAGCAGAGTGCGGCAGGGAGTTTTTCTCCGGAGAAAAAAGATAGATGGAGGTTTTATCAATGTCGAACAGATTGTTCCAGGGTATTGTGCATCAGCTCACAGACAGTATCGACCGTACTATAGGTGTTATAGACGAGTCGGGTACCATTATTTCCTGCAGTGAACTCGGTAAGATAGGTGAGGTGCTCTCAACCGAGGTTACCGCGGTTTTCAGCGGAACGGAGGTTATATCGGTAGACGGGTATTCTTATAAGCCGTTCGGTGCGCGTATGCACCCCGAATATGCCGTATTTGTTTCCGGCGATGACGACCTTGCCTTGAAATATCTCTCAATGCTTGCCGTAACACTCTCAAGCATTAAGCAGTATTATGATGAAAAATACGACCGCGCAAACTTTATCAAGAACGTAATTCTTGACAACATACTGCCCGGTGATATTTATCTCAAGGCGAGAGAGCTTCATTTTAACAATGATGTGTCACGCGTCGTAATTCTCATAAGAATTACCGAGCACATAGATATTTCCGCTTATGATATAATTCAGAATCTGTTCCCGGATAAGACCAAGGATTTCGTAATAAATCTTAACGAGACAGATATTGCCCTTATCAAAGAGGTTAAGCCGAATATCGACACAAAGGATCTCGAAAAGCTTGCACGCTCGATAGCCGACGGTCTCGGAACGGAGTTCTATTCTCACGTTCTTGTCGGCATAGGTACTACGGTTGAGGGAATAAAGGACCTTGCACGCTCATTCAGAGAGGCTCAGGTTTCTCTTGAGGTAGGCAAGGTGTTCGACACCGAAAAGAGCATTGTTAGCTATGACAATCTCGGTATTGCGAGACTTATATATCAGCTTCCCACAACTCTTTGCGATATGTTCTTAAAGGAGGTTTTCAAGCGCGGCTCTATTGACAATCTCGATCAGGAAACGCTCTTTACAATTCAGAAGTTCTTTGAAAACAACCTCAACGTATCCGAAACCTCAAGAAAGCTCTTTGTACACAGAAATACTCTTGTATATCGCCTTGAAAAGATTAAAAAGCTCACAGGCCTTGACCTTCGCGAGTTCGACGACGCAATAGTATTTAAAGTAGCTCTTATGGTTAAGAAATATCTTGATTCAAGCCCCGTCAAGTATTAAAGAAAAGTAATTTTCCGCGCGCTGTTGCGAATGGGAAAATTGCACAATGTTACAAGTGTGATTTTGTCTAAAGTGCGCGAATATAATTTACCATATTACAAAATGGTTACAAACTTGACGTTCTATGCTATAATTAAAGGCGGTATTATGAGTGATTATACTCATTTTGCCGCCTATATTTTTTATAGCGGTTGTGTAGAGTCTCTGCCTATCGGTATTAAACTTTACGGCAGAGTTCAGCGGTGGGAATATTGTGAAAAGCAGAGGTATGTTCTAAGTGATTGAATTTAAAAATGTATCAAAAACTTACGATAACGGGACCGAAGCACTTAAAGATGTCAATATCAAGATAAACGACGGAGAATTTGTCTTTGTGGTCGGCTCATCGGGAGCCGGCAAGAGTACGTTTCTCAAGATAATGATGCGCGAGCAGGTGCCTAACAGCGGTTCTGTTATCATAAACGGTTATCATCTTAACAATTTAAAGAAAAAAGAGATTCCTCTTTTCAGAAGGACTCTCGGTATAGTATTCCAGGATTTCAGACTTATCCCGACCATGACGGTGTTTGACAATGTCGCATTTGCGATGCGCTGCATCGGTGCCAAGGAAAAGGAAGTCAGAAAACGCGTGCCTTATATACTCAGCCTTGTAGGACTTGCCTCCAAGGCGAGAAATCTGCCGACGGAGCTGTCGGGCGGCGAGCAGCAGAGAGTTGCGCTCGCGCGTGCGCTTGTAAATAATGCGGGGCTTATAATTGCGGATGAGCCTACGGGCAACATCGACCCCGAAATGTCTTACGAAATAGTTGACCTTTTAAACCATATAAACGCAAACGGAACCACCGTGGTAATGGTAACTCACGAGCATAATCTCGTCCGTCATTTCCACCACAGGGTTATTACAATAGAGCAGGGCGCCGTGGTTTCGGACTCCGAAGACACCGAGGCGCTTCCCGATGATTACGCCACCATCGAAAGAGATTATGCTTCCGACGCGTCAAATGCGGAAAGAGCGGCGGCAGCCGCGGCTGCGGTTCAGAACATTGCCTCCTCGGAGACGGTGGAGGACCGTGTGGCTAAGCAAAAGGAAGACAGCATAAGCCCGTTTTATGTTCAGCCGAATTCGGACGCCGACCTTGAAAAGTTTATGGCGACATACGGCGTGGATTCGGATTCCTCCGACGATGACGTTGATTACTCAAAGTATCTCGACGCCATTGAAAAAAAGACCGGAGGTGACAACAGGTGAAAGGGACAAGCTTAAAATATCTTACGCACGAGGGCTTCCGCAACGTGTGGGTCAATCGCCTTATGTCATTGGCATCGGTAACCGTGCTTATGGCGTGTCTTATAATTATGGGCGCGGGCATAATGATATATTTTAATATTAACAATGTAGTCGACAAGGTGCAGTCGCAAAATGTAGTAATGGTCTACGTTGCCGACGATGCCTCGGAGGACGAAGCAACACAGATAGGTACCTCACTTAAAGGTATAAGCAATGTTGAAAGCTGCGAATTTGTGCCGAAGGAAGTTGCGTTCCAGGAGCAGATACAGAGCATGGGCGGCGACGCGGCTCTGTTTGAGGGATTTGACGAAATTCCGCTTCCCGACGCATATAAGGTCACGGTAAAGGATTTGTCACAGTTTGAAAACACCGTTTCTCAGATAAAGCAGATAAACAAAGTCGATTCGGTGCGAGAAAACAGCGACCTTGCAAGCAAGCTTTTGTCTCTTCGCCATGCGGTTTCGATAGTCAGCGTGGGGCTTGTTATAATGCTGTTCCTTGTTGCGCTTTTCATAATTTCAAACACAATACGCATAACGATGTTCTCAAGAAAGCTTGAAATTTCAATAATGAAGGCAGTAGGTGCCACAAATTGGTTCATTCGTTGGCCGTTTATGATAGAGGGTATGATACTCGGTACGATTTCCGGCATAGTATCCCTGGGAGTTCTGTGGGGACTTTATGCAGTAGCCGAAAAAGTGTTCGCACAGACCCTCTCGTTAATCGGCTTTTCGCTCGTACCGTTCAGCGAGTACTGGTGGCAGATACTTCTCGTATTTGTTGCAATAGGATTGTTTACAGGAGGTTTCGGAAGTCTTGTTTCGATGGCTAAATACCTGAAAGAGCAAGGGAGCGTGGTCTCTGATGACTAAAAACGGTCTCAAAAGAGCTTTGAGCCTTTTACTGTCGGTAATATTCGTTTTTTGCGCGTCCTTTTTACCGGCTTCCGCGGCGGATTCCAAGGAGGATTTGGAAAACAAAATCGCGGCTGCCGAGGCAAAGAAAAAACAGAATGAGCAAAAAATAAAGGATTTGCAAAATAAAATCGACGGTGCCAAAGAGTCGAACGGCTATTCCTCGGAACAGATTGACGCTTTGCAGGAGCAGCTTGACACGTACCAAAGTCAAATAACGGAGCTTAACAGTCAGATAGGCGACAAAAACGCCGTTATAAACGATTATCAAAAAGAAATAGACTCTCTTCAAAAGAACATAGACGAGGCAAGCGAGAGCATAGAAGCTCAGACAAAGACCATAAACGATACATATAACCTTTTAAAGGAGAGACTTCGCGCGGCATATATGGCAGGCGAAAGCTCCACTCTTGAGGTGCTTCTTACGGCAAGTGATTATGAGGGCTTCCTCACAAGGCTTGAGCTTTTAAGCAAAACCACAAAACATGACAGGCAGCTTATGAAATCTTTGCAGGATGATATTGCAAAGCTTAACGACACAAAGAAGCTTCTGTCGTCAAATCAGCAGGAAGTAAAGGCTAAGCAGACCGCCGTAGAGTCGGAAAAGGCGGATATTGTTTCGTCTAAAACGCAGGTGCAGTCGCTTTACAATACCGTAGATTCAAAGCAGTCTACCCTTGAAAAGCAGGTTGCACAGCGAAATGCATATATCTCGTCTCTCAGTGCAGGCTCCAAGGAATTAGAAAACGAGAATAAAAAAATACAGGCTGCGAAAGACAGCTACGATAAAAAGCTTGCGGAACTGGCAAAAAATGCGTCGCAGGGCACCGGCGAATTGCCAAAGCCCGGCGGCAATACAGGCGGAAACGCGGGCGGCAATACGGGAGGAAATACCGGTGGAAATACAGGCGGTTATACGATATCTCCCAAGGGTATGATTTGTCCGCTTCAGTATTCAAACGTAACCATATCGGCAGGTTGGTACGGCTACCCGAATCACAAGGGTATTGATTTTACCACAAGGGGTGCAACCGGCAATACATACGGTAAGGAGATCAGAGCCGCGGCGGACGGTAAGGTCCTTTCCGCCGAATATCATTCGAGCTGGGGCAATAACGTCTTTATTGACCACGGCAACGGCGTTTGCACAAGATACGCTCATTGCAGCGTTATGAAGGTAAGCAAGGGGCAAACGGTAAAGCAGGGGCAGGTTATAGCTCTTGTAGGCAATACGGGTAACGTAAGTCCCGCGCCGACGCCGGCAAATCCGCACGCCGGGGCGCATCTGCACTTTGAGGTCTGGATAAACGGCACAAGGGTAAATCCCGCGCCGTATCTTCCGTAATTTTTAAAGGGGTAAATCCGGTATTAAAGGAGTTCTTTTTATTTTGAAGCATCAGAAGAAAGCATTTATACGCATTATTTCCGTTACATTAATAACAGCTATGCTGTTTTCCGTGACGGCGTTTTCGGGCTCGGCTTCGTCCGTGCAGGATCAAATAGACGAGCTTGAAAGCAAAATAAATGCCAATAATAATAAAATCAGCGATAATAAGGCGTCCGTAAACGATTTGCTCAATCAGATTTCCGATATGCAGGCTCAGCTTGATGTTTACAATGCCAAGATAACCGACCTTAACAAGCAAATAGCGGCAAAGGATGAAATTATCAACAACTATCAGGCGGAAATCGACAGACTTCAAGCCGAAATAGACGCCGCAAATATTCAAATAGAAACACAGACAGCCGCTGTCAACGTAGCATACGACGTACTTAAAGAGAGGCTTCGCTCGGCATATAAGGCAGGCGAAAGCTCGGCACTTGAGGTACTTCTCAGCTCCGGCGACTATGCGAGCTTTTTGACAAGACTTGAGCTGCTCAAACGTGTTTCGGAGCATGATAATGAGCTTGTAAAGGGCTTGCAGGAAGAAATTAATGAGCTTAACAAAACAAAAGAACAGCTCTCCTCCGATCAGCAGTCACAGCAGGAAAAGCAGTCTGAAATAGTTAACGAAAAGGCCGCCATAGAGTCTGCTCGCGCAGAGGTCAAGAGCGTTTACAATACCCTTGACGCAAAGCAGTCACGTCTTGAAGCTCAGGTGAAGTCGCTCAAATCAATGATTTCAAGTCTTGATTCGCAGAATGACGCTTATCAGGCCAAGATGGATAAACTCGAAGCGCAGTCAATCAGCAATACGACGGGTTCTTCCGGTAACGGTGTGCTCTCAAGCGGCATGAGCTTTCCGCTCACGTGCAATTGTTACGTTTCACAGCACTACGGCCACAACGGCCACAAGGGCGTTGACATAGCCGGTGCAAATATAAACGGTCAGCCCGTTTACGCCGCGGCAGGAGGTACGGTAATTTCCGCCTCGTATCACTCAAGCTGGGGCAACAACGTGCTTATAGACCACGGCAACGGCGTGTGGACAAGATATGCTCACCTCAGCAGCATAGGCGTCAGCGCGGGTCAAACCGTATCGCAGGGTCAGTATATAGGCAAGGTCGGCTCCACCGGCAACTCCTCGGGTCCGCACCTTCATTTTGAGGTCTATGTAAATAAAAATCGAGTAAATCCCGAGCCGTATATAGGTCTTTGATAAAACCCCCGAAAGAGAGGCGTTCATTTGAATAGGAAAATATCCCTGGGCCTTGCGCTCGCATTGATATTCGTGGCTATGGCAGGCTCTGTGGCAGGTACCATGGCTGTGTCAATGAAAATGTACAATTCAATAATCAAAGATCTCCCGAAGCGTTCACAGACTTATTCGCTTTTAGCGGAGATAGACGACGTTATCCGCACCAATTACTACGGCGAGATTAACGAAACGCTTTTAAACGCGGATATGGCAGAGGGCTTTGCAAACGGCGTAGGCGACAGTTACAGCTATTATATGACCGCGTCCGAGTATGACGTATATAAAAACGAGATGAACGGTCAGAAAATGGGCGTCGGCATAATTCCGGCGTTCAATGAGGACGATATGTGCCTTTATGCGGCAGAGGTCTCCGACGGTTCTCCGGCGGCACTTAACAATATGACTAAGGGCGACCGTATAGTTACCATAGATGAAGAGGAAGTCACGGTTTATAACTATAAAGAGCTTGTAAAAAAGCTTGAGGGCGAAAAGCTCTCGTCCGTAAATGTTGCGTTTATTCATGACGGTAATCTCGTTGCCGCAAATATGGTAACGGGCTACACCGCGCCGACTGTTTCTTATCAGACGCTCGGCCAGGTC
>ERZ1023965.148-NODE-148-length-18577-cov-22.213908_pt1 | contig 18577 bp, 27 predicted proteins | sample MGYA00380428_ERZ1023965 | MGnify/ENA primary metagenome ERZ1023965 (study PRJEB33179, sample SAMN07449054) | human gut metagenome | biome: Human-gut; feature: Human associated habitat; material: Faeces | host: Homo sapiens | place: India:Kasaragod | collected...
CAGAATCTTAGAACTTTCCCAGTTTCTTAGAAAGTGACGCATTGTGTAGTTACTCAAGGCTAACATTTGAAAAGTTGGCACGGTTCTTGCTAGGGGAATAGATGAAAATAAATACTTGACTTTTGGTGGTATATGTGTTATAATGAAAGGTTAAGCATCTATTACTTTATCGAAGTAAAGTGTTAAAGTATGAATTGAGTTCATACATCTATGACTTGGATATATTGGAAAAAATCAGTATATCGTGATATAATATAGACATAAAGAAAGGGGGGGCATAAAGAATGTTAGACAAAAAAGTGTTTATGAATCAGTTCAACGAGGATATTTTAAATTGCCGCAATGCTCGATCTCATGAGCGTTATGAGACAGCCGCTTTTTATAGAGGCTGTGCGCAAGGAATGCTGACTAGTTTGTACTGGTCGGGGATTGTTAGTGAAGCTGAGTATTTTAAACTCAATGATCGCATTAGGCGTTCTATAACAATGGAGGAGGACTTAAAATGAAAAGTATGATTATTGGCACTGTAATTAAATTGGAAAGACTCAATAATAGCGTATGGGGCAACCCTCGTTATTTTGTAACTTTAAAGGATGAAGCCGGCAACTTCTTCTATGCAAAGACGGCAAGCGACGTTAGTTGCGGTTACTCAATAGATAACTATTATGGCAAGAAAAAGCTTTTTCATTATCATATAACAAAAGCTGGCAACAACATCATTGATGATATTGATCCGATAGTGTAAGGGGGGGTAGATATGAAAAGAAAACTAAGTGGTGAAATTAAGGTTGCTGGCTACTATCATGTAGCCGGTTTAGAATCTCTTTTGGTGCTCCCATTTGAGGATGCTTCCTTTTGGGAAGAACAAAAAGGGAAAGAAGCTATTGCCTTATGTTGGCAAGGCAAGTTACATTTTCGGCAGCTTTATTTTAGGAGAAATGGCCCCTGTTTTAAATTTTTTAACAGATGGATATACCTTAGTGAAATAGAACGCACATGACTATATTGTACTATGAATAACAGGGAATGGGCTATTGCAGTACTTTACACGCTGAGTAGTGCAATGGAAGCCCTATTCATAGCAGGCGTGTGTTGTAGCGATAGTGATATCGCTCTCATATGGCTTATATTGGCGGTCGTATGGGGCATAGTAATCATATCGTCATTGTTTAAAGGTGGCAATGATGATGATATACAAGAGTATTAAGGGGGGGCATACACAATATGAAATTAGAATTAATTGAAACAAAATATGGGCAAGTTCTTTTTCGAGATTTAAAAACTGATATATTAAGGGTTAGAAAATCCTATGGCAGTTATGGAAGGTTATATTTTACATACAAAAAAGAAAGATTTTTTCTTTCGGAATTCGTTCCGCAACGTGATGGGACTTTAATACTTATTCGATAATGGAAGGGCGAGCGATCGCCCTTTTTAATTAGCATATCGTTCACTTTAGCGAAGTAAAGTGTTAAAGTATTACAACTGCATATCGTTATTGTACTACTCACATAGGACAGTGGGTCACTTTAGCGAAGTAAAGTGTTAATGTGGTAAACCAATAAACCACTCAAAAATAAAAATAAGGATACAGACCTATTACAGCACTCAAATCTGAGCACCTGACAGTCTGTATCCTTATTCAAAAACACAGGGTGGGTTAATTTATCGCTAAAATACGCCAGAGGCCTTCCAGAGCCTCTCAGAGCCTCAGAGGCCTATAAGTCAAAGGCAGAGCACATGCTCATAGGCATTTGAAGATTACAGTAAGCGTTAGCAGAGTTACAGTCAATGGTTTTAAATCTATTCGCAGCAGAGCTGTCTACTTCTTTGTGATAGACTTGTATCTTCCAGTCTTCTGCGAACCGGACAAAACCATTGATGGCGAAATAGTTATTCTCTTTATCTCTGCCAAAGAGTGTACAAGCGAAGTCTGTAAGCGGTGGTGTAGTCCAACCCTCACCAATTTTAAGAGTTTTCGGGTAACTAGCAATATTAACAGGCACATTGGAAATAGCGAGACGAAACCGACCGTCCAACATGACATTGACACCTCCGTCAGAGAATGTACTTCTAAGAGAAAGATAGTTCTTGATGTCATTATTCGTGCTGTCAACTGTGCTATCCATTTCAGAGGAACTAAAGTTATAGAGGCTGTATTCAATCGTAATATTTGGTTCAGAGCCAAGCACAACACCACTTAAAGTCTGTGCAATGGCATCCTGTCCAGAGGCGTTAGGATGGATTCCGTCAGAGGAGAAATAGCTATAATCGTGCAACGTAAATGCTGTACTTGTAATAATTTGCATACCAGAGGTGCGACAGCTTCTTAGATTTGAGCATAACGTTCTTAACTTGTTTCTTACTGATGACTGACTAGACCAACCAATAAATGCAAAGGTACATTCAGCATAAGGATATAACTCCCTGCATCTGCTTGCAAAAGCATTTGTTGCATTGATTAAATCAGCCTTTGACTGGTCACGGTCATTCATACCGCCTGCAACAAGTACTAGAGAAACATTATTTCTGTCAGCTTCACTCATTGAAGCACCGGCTTCATTTAACAGGTCAATAAATTTCTTGCCTGTGCTTGCTGAAACGTGGGAAAACCCAGACCCACCAGAGTATTTGTTAACAAATGTACAGTAAGTCATACTCGATATGAGTTTTTCACCCCATCCTTGAACATTGCCGTCTGGCGTATAGCCTTCGTCATAACTATCACCAATGAGTACGACTTTTTTATTAACTCTAGTACTGTTAAATTCCTGTCTCAGAGCTGATAACAGAGTACCGTTATCATCAATATTCTTCTGTAAATTTGTGTCAGCTGTTTTTCTGTTACTTACTTCATTATTAATTGCTGTTTGTAAACTGCTGTCTGTATACTGTCTGTCTTCCTTTTCCTTGTCAATAGCTTTTTGAAGTGCTGTATCTGCTTCTGTTCTAGCACTTGTTTCATTGGCAATACTCTTTTTAACTTCTGTATCATCATACCGAGGTACATAAACATCAGTACTACCAACACGTACAAAATCAAATTCTTTTCTATTTGCCATTTAACCTACCTCTACTTTCACTGTTACAGTGTTTGTATAATCTACACGCATTCTGTTATTAACCCTTAGTCTGTACATGTAATTGTTTCTATCTGTTGTTGCTACCAGACTCAATTTGTAAGTTTTAGCCCCTTTTTCTGTACAATCAAACCAAGTTGTTTCACTGTCTGTGCTATACTGCCACTGATAAGAGGTAGCACCTGCAACAAAAGCAAACAAATCAACAGTTTTTGCTTCTTCATTTACAGTAACATTTTCTGGCTCGCTTAAAATAATCAAAGATTGGTCAACAATTAATGCACGTTTATCTTCGTCATAAGTCAGTGAGACAATTAAGTCACTAATATAGCTTTGTAAGAGCTTATATACAAGGTCGGGAACATTATCAGCATTATCAATCAGTTCATTGACTTTTTCATATAAGCATTGTAAATTATCCTGTAACGAAAGAGCATCATTATAAACGATGGGAAGAACAGCACTAAAAGGCCATATTAAATATAACTCATTTTTCATCTTATCACCTCACTAACTTCTATTAATTGTTATTATTGCAGTATTATTTATTTTATCACCGATTTTGCATGCTACCTTTAAATTGTTACCACCATTTACACCATAGCCGTCTGAGTGGATTGCATTATCATCATATATTTTTATAGTGATAATATTATGGCTTGCGCCATATACTGTATAGGTTGTCCAACTTGTACCATCGTTTGAGACTAACCAAGTGACATCATTAATATCATAACTGTCAGGTACAGCACTACTAAAAGCGGCTGTCAATTCAACAGTTGTGCCTATTGTTATAGACGTACTATGTGTTTTTTCAATGTTTATGCTTGCTAGTGGTGCATAAACGCACACAATATCAGAATAATATGCAACATTACCTACAACAACTTGAAGTCTAAAGGCTAGAGTATATAATGAAAGATATCCACTAACTTCAATATCGGCTGTGATATTTTCGTCTTTATCTGTAGCACCTGTTAATAATGAAGTTGGCACGGGTTTACTAGTAAACTTACCAAAAGTGCTAGTTTTTAACCACTGCATACTGGTTATAACACTGTTGTTTAATGATTTATTTATTGAAAGAGCTAAGTCAACCAATTTATTTGTTTTATACATTTCATAATATGAATGCCATTGAATCATATTGGCTGTATTATCCCAGTTGTTATTTGCAGCACCGTTAAATGTTGCTGAACCACAATCAAAATCAATCATATGAACAGTAGTAGTTATAATGTTTGATACAATGGTAGAGCCATCAACGTTATTTGTACAAGTAAATCTCCACTGCACACTCTTATTTGTTCCTACTTCACCTGTACCAACGCTAATGCCATTAGTTTTAGTACCTTTATCAATGTAATAGTATGGATAGATATTCTCACCATTATATTGGCTTGTTATCCATTCACTGTCAACATTAAACTGCCATTTTTCATTAGATAGAGGAAAACTTGTTTTTGTATAGCTTAGATTGTTCTTACTATACAAATCAACATAGTCATTATGCTCATAGTATTTTTGTTCAATAGTTACTTCTGCTTTGATATACTCAATAACAATAGCTTCTGTATAATAAGTATACTTGTCATTTTGTAACTTACATCTGAACTCTTTTTTATCGCCCGAATTATAAAATGTAACAGGCACTTTGCATTTTGCTGTATTAGAACCCTCCGCTTCTAAGTCAACAAATAACCCATTATCATTTTTATACTGCCACTGATAAAAACTCACATTCCCTTTAACATTACTTACCACTACTTCAATGTTTTTGACAGGAGTATAAACAGGTGTTTCTGGTTTAATCAAATCGCAACTGATAGGATTTTCAAAAGCAATGCACCTTAATTCCTCACAATATCCGCCCTGTAGCTTCATATGACTAGCATAAACGTCTAGCAATTTGTCAACTACTTCTTTGACGTTTGTATCGTCACCAATCAGTTTGTTGATTTTAAACACCAACTTATTCATGCTTTCAAGTGGGGTGATATTTTCGTCATAAATAGTTGGTGCAAGTGGTCTATTACCAATCGGATTAAAATTATTCTTCTCCATCGAAGCACCCCCAGTCCCATACTTGCATAAAAAGATCGCTTAACTCACTGATAACCATACGGTCAATATTCTTCAACTTTTCAGCATATTCATTTACCATATAAGCATATGTCATACCACCACGTTTGCCTGTAATGTGCTGAACATAATCCTCTGTGGTATTAAAATTACTGCTCGATTTAAGTGCATTGGTATTTTTATTAGTGTTTGTACTATCTGAGATATCAGCACTGGATAAATACCTGTCACTTTTGATGCCATCCAAACCACCTTGCGGTGTATTGCTATGTCTGTTGATATCCTGTCCACTGTATTCGTTGTTACTGTTACCACTTGAATTGGCACTGTTGTCGCCTTTACTTTTTCTGTTGTGGTTAATAGTCACGTCTGTATCACTAAGAATATCGTAGTCTTTGTCAAAAGCTTTGTAAAGCTTATTATAATATGGCATGATAACTGATAGCTTTGCATCAAGTCTCAGTTGAAACAAGCCGAATGTTTCTGAACCAATTTCCCTTGTATAATAATGCTTTAATATCTTTTTGGCAAGTACAGGGCGGTATTCTGGTGTAAAAGTGACAAAAGACGGAGGGAATATCTTATCCCAACTCTTGTCAATAACTTCATTAATAGACATATACCCCTTACTGCGCTCATAGCCTGCGAGTGATTCGCATATATATCTAATTTGCGTTGTATAACTACTCATATTTAAAACCTCTTAATCATAGATGTTGCCAAAGATTCATCTTTCAGATCTGAAAAACATCGTCTTCACCCTCTACTTCTTTGTCAGGTTCGTCCCCGTCATCAAAGAACCATCTGACATTAATACCAAAATTATTTTTAATTTGTTCTGTCGCATAGTCTCTGGCCATCGTTCTCGAACGTCTGTTTGCAAGTGCATCTGCATTTCCAGAGTCAACTTCACTAGTAATCATTCGCTCTTTCTTTTGTGCAATAACACTTGTGATACCAAGCATTGAGTTACCTTGATTATATAATCTTTGCTGTGCTTCAAGTAAGTCTAGGGCAACAAACGGCGCATTTAGCTGAATGGCTTGGATATCATCTGTATTGAACTTTTTAGATACTGGTATATACGGTTCATCAGCATCAACTTTAGCAATCATGTTTTTCATTGACAACTGTGAATTTTCATTACAGGCAACAACAACTGGCGTCTTCTGTGCTGTACAGTTAACATCGATCGTGCCGTCAAGTCTGGTAAGCCTGTACGCTAGCCCAACAAAAGAACGATAGTTATTGATTCTCATGTAGTTATCCCAGATAATAACAAATTGTCCTTTCTCAAGAACTTTATTGTAATGTGTCCATGGATTCCATACAGTAATTCTTGTGGGATTTCCATAACCGTCGAATACGCCCATGCTCAAATATTGCATACATGCATACTCTTCTGCGTCTTCATCATAGAAGAAAGCTACAGAACCAAGTTCAAAAAGTTTGAGGGCCAACCATCTTGCATCTACTTCAACTGGTAATCCTTCAACCCTGTATGAAGCGATAGCATTATTTGCAAACTTGAATAACCATTTGTTGTTTTCGACTCCCTCTTTGTAAATCTTCTGAAAGAATCGCCTTTTCTGTCTACTCACTCTATCACCCCACTATATTTTATTATTTGCCGAATAATTATGAAATGTTGTTTTCCAAAATGTTACACCACTTTCAATAACACTTTTGATAAGCATTTCAGCATCAACAGGTATCTTTCCCGTAAGTGCTATATTCTTACATTTAATGTAGTTCCATGCAGGACGTCCTTCCATCTGTGGCCTTTTCACTCTGTTAACCTTATACCCATACATGTCGAAGAACTGGTCAATTGTTCTTGCATATTCTTCACGGATTTGCTTAACATAACATCTGGCATCTTTTAACTGATTAGACCATAAAACTGATCCACCGCTTGCACCAGAAAGGCGACTTGTGTCATGTGTATCTTTTGAATACTGAGCTAATGAATCAAGGATTCCTGCACCTGCACTTGTTATTGCACCACCTGCACCGCCTTGTACATATCCACTAATAGCGTTGCTTGCACCACTTACAACACGTCCGCTATATTTAGCCAAAGCACCTAAAGTTAAGCCTAAATCTGTAGAACCTTGTGGTAATTTTTCTGTAATCTGTGAAAACCCATAGGATGCAATCTCAGCTTGATATGCATCATACATGAAAGAACCCTTTTCACCATAATTTATAGTAAATCCTTTACTAAAATCTGTTGCTTCTGTACCTTTATAGTTTCTAGGCGCAATAACTACTTGCGGTTGTGTACCTGTATTACCTCTGATAGTAACAGTTGGCAAGCCGTTGAATAATTCTGGATGCAGTACCATGTTGTCACCTGTTGGTGCAAATACAAGATAATCACTGTAAGGAGAACAATAAAGCTTGTTGTTGTGTGGTGTATAACTACCAAAATTTTTTGATATACTCGGTAACTCTTTTTGTTCTACAAATATACCACTTGTTGCTGTAGGCTGTAGCTCCTTTGGAATTGTAAAAACCTGTATAATAGTATTCTGGTATCCGGCTGTAATAAGTGACTGCAAGAATGACAGTAACTTTGTAGGGTCTTCTGAAAACCCAATTTTTGAACCTTGAAAAACTCTGCCTAACACTGGTTTGTCGTACCATGTAGGTTGATTCTCAATAGACTGTAACTGTGTATCACTTATAACGATTTCGCAACCGTAAACGACATTGTATGAAAAATCAGTAAGTAGTGATTCCTTACTTGCCACTAACTCCCCATACTCTAAACCCTCTGGTATAGTATGCAACCCGACTCTATCATCTAGCACATGCTCTCTTTCAACAAAACATTCACCGATTTTACAGTCCATCCACCATGTCTGCCATAAGTCAATCGTGTAATGGACTTCTGCTGTTCGGTTGTTCTCGTAACGTACTTCAGTGATAAATGCATAAAACCATCTATCACTGAAAGCGCTGTTCTGAAACATCATGTAATTAGCTGAATAGATATCATCTGCCCATGCATCAATCATAGCGACTCCGTCACGAACATAGTAACATTTGTCGTATGTTTTAATTCTATGGTCTAACATGTAGGACTGTTGTTCAGCCCTACTGTTAAACCACTTGATATGATTGTAGTCACGGTCACATTCAACACCAGATAGAATATAAATTATTGAATCTGGAATGATGTATGCCATATTAACTCCTATGACTGATAACTACCTGCATGAATTGTAAAATCTTTTGATATAGTAGTGCCGCGTACTGTTGCTCTTGCAACAATGCTAGCATAATAATTTCCTGTTAAAGCAATAGATTTAAAAGTAATAAAACCGTTAGGACGAAGTACGGCACTATTAGTATTGTCGCTTACTAATGTCCAAACTACATCACGACAAGCACCTTTTACTGTGTTAACTGATGTTGTTAACAATCCTGATATAGGTGTTCCGATAGCAGGTTTTCCTTGTGCAAACGAAATATATACTGCACCATTAGGCAAATTGCCAATAGTAGTATTAGACGCTGTCTGTGCTTCAACTAAATTATTCGGAATAACTGCTACTGCATTTGCAAATGGACTAACAGCATAAGTCTGCCACATATGCAAGAAATAGTTATGATCTAATGTATTAGCGACAGGCATATCACGCATTTCAAACACGTTGTCATAAATCTGAACAAAATCTTCGTCAATGATAACGCCTGCAACTTTATTAAGGAAATCCATATCATCTGTGCTAGGTTCTTCATAAGTAGGGTCATTAGCAAAAGTTTTGTTAAGCCTTGCAATGTCAAGTTTACCAAGACCATCAATCAGAATACGTCTGTTAAGATAATCAGCATAAGGTAACTGGAAAGCAGATGCTAAAACATTTGTATCAATGTTTGCTTCGTAATCGGTATTGATTAAGATAACTTTCTTATCTGATTCAGTAAATGTCGTTACACCGGCAATGTTGTAATCAGTAGACATAAACTGGAAGTCGTTGGATACTTTTCGCATCTGAGTAGCGCAGAGTTTGTACTTGTCAGCACTTGTATCATCAAATCTGTAGTAAGCAAGCTTACCATTTAAGATATGCTGACCTATCAAATATTTTGTGATATTGAATTCATCATAAGCTGCTGCTGTATAAACAGACTGGATAATACCGCTGATTAATTCATCCATACCAGACCATGATTTAAATGCTGATTTAAGCATAGCCCTGTTAACTGTCACAGGATAAGTCAGCTGTGAATTCATGATATAAAAAGCACTTCTTACATCTGGTTCATATTTCTTGAACAGGTTACTAGCTGTATCAGATCCACTTCCTGCAATCTCGCCGTACTGGTATACCTTTGCAATATTAACAAAAATATCCTCTACTGTTTCACCTACATCAATGACACCTTTTTTCAGTGTTGCAAGTGGGTTGGTGTAAAGCCGGCTGGCAATTCTCGCAAAAGCAATCCTGTTAACCAGTGCAGAAAGAAATTCATTTTCAAGAGCAGGGTTATTCATGATGATAGCCCCAATTCCTCTAAGGGATTCGGCATCTGCTGTTACATACGGAACATAATCTTTGTAGTAAGTTGAAGCTGAATTTTTTACAGCATTGATAATATCAGAACTAATATTCGTATTTGTTGCAATTCTTGGTTTTGTTGGCATATTTATTCCTCCTATTCTTCATAAATAATATCAAGTCCATAAGCAACTGCTGTATCATGCTCAATTCTGCATCCTCTGGCATTTTCCCATCCTTTACAGAAATATGCGGCATGGCATAAGCACATGTTTTCTAATGACTTAGCAAGGAAACACAAGGGAATGTGAACAACATCTCGTGCTTTCATAGCTTCACTATTATACCATTCATCTGTAAACAGAGTATTTATGATATCATATCCCTTTTCTTTCATTACTTTGATAGCTCTTTCTCTCGTTGCTAAAATTTCTTCTTCTGTCTTTCCTGCCATTGGCTGACTTAACATTGCTTTCATATTATTTATCATCACCATATAATAAATCATTGAGGTTAAGACTTTCCAGTCTTTCCTCTTCGTCAATAAGTTCTTCTTGTTTTGGTTCTGGTGCAGGCAGTACAGATGCTTTACCCTCTTTGAACCGTTCAGTATACTTCTTACGCCATTCGGCATCGTTGTCTTCGTACTTCTGTTTCCAGTTTTCCTCGTCAACACCTTCATTATCAATTGTCTCTAATAAAGCGATTGCTTCATCATCTGTCCTATCACCTAAAAATTTAGTGATAGCGTCTCTTGTTGCTTGTAACATTGAGTCCACCTCTTTCTTATTAACGTTTGAAATCCTTTCGTATTAACAAGACTCTCAAACCTCTTTCTTATTAACTAACGTCTTAAACAAGGATACATCCATATAGGCATCCTTGTTCTAATTCCCTTACCAGTCGGTAATGTTGGGCTGTAACCCTGTAACAAAGTAAAATAATACTGTGCATACTTCGCACGGTCTTCCAGTGTTGCCGTTGGGTCTGCCGGCCTTTCATAACAATAGACAAAACACTTTGCCATATATCCTGCATCATCTGTGGCAGTTGCAAAAGCATCCATTGTCTGATATCTTCTGTACTCCTGTGGAACGCTTGAAAAGTTTGGATACCATTCAGTAGGATTGTTGTTTCTTTCATCATTTAATCTCTGGCACTGGCAGTTACCATTTGCATCCAAATCAGTCTGCCAGTTAGGGCAATTCTGATTTAAGTATGGAATAATGGTATCGACAGCAGGCGTCCACTGGACAAGCCCATATCCTCTTTCATCTACTGCCACACCCTGTTCATAAAGGTCAGCGCTAATAAATGACTCAATAGTCATGTTGCCAAGCATTGCACAAATAGCGTTAATAGTCCAACCTAAAGGAAGTAAGGCATTTGCTACACAATACGCATTGTTGGTAGATTTCTCATTGATATAGTCTTGACCATACCCTGTGATTGACTGCCAGTGCAAGTCACTGGGAAAACTGGGAGTACCTGTGTCAACATTTGGATAAATGAAACCCTGTAAATAGCCATTCATCCATGACGGTACATAGCCGTTGCTTTTCTTGCATTTTTCAGTCCAGAAATATTTGCCAGAACTCCATCCGCTGTTGCTTGTAACAATGCCGTCACTTGTTATTTGTTCAACAACTGCAACATGTCCTGCACCGCCATTGTTGTATCCATAACAGGCAATAGCACCTAACTTCGGTTCACTTCCTTTTGCATAACCCCTTGTACGGCTGTACCAATTTGTTGCGTTACTAGTAGAAAGACCAGACGGATAAACACCATTGATTTCATAGAATCTGCCCCAGGCGTACCATGTACAGTTTCCGCCGGTCTGCTGAGGACCAAGGTTACTCTGATAGAAGATGTTATCGGAATAATAATATTTACTGCCCCTCATACCATCTGTATTCAGTCGTGGTGTAAAAGCCATTAGCAATCACCACCTAAAAGACAAGCCCACATTTTAGAGCCACAAGAAGAATCTTGTCTGCCTACAGCTGTATTGCCATAAGCGTTCTGAATCTTCTGAAACTGGTTGATAGCATAAACAAGATTATCACCACAGTGGCCGTCAATAGCAAGTGGTTTACCATTCTTACCCAAAATACCAATTGCTCTTAAAACAGCCTGTAAGATGTAAACATCTTGCCCTGCACTGCCCTTTTTAACTGTTTTCAGATTTATCACCGTCCTTACTCAGCATGTCACACAAATGCTGAATAGCAAGCGTATTGTTATTCAATGCCTGTGTGACCTCAGACATTTCATTTTTGTGTTGTTCGTTGAGTTTGGCAATATCTTCCCTGTTTCTGTCTGTAGAGTATTTGATGTACCATCCCATGCCAATCGCGCATACAATAGGGAAACCAACTGTCCCGACAGCCTGCATCAAAGCGTTAACATCCATAAGCTTCCTTTCTGAGTCCACCGTCTTGTTGTATCATAGAATAAAGAATAACTTATAGCAGAGGTCAGTCCTTTCTAAAATTTAAAATAGAGCCAATTGTTTTCGGTGGACTCTGATATCCTGCATCGGCATTTCAGCCCTTCAGATTGATGCAAACAACTAGCTCTATTGTTATTATAATTCAATTATGAAATTTTGTCAAGTATCTATGAAATTAAGTTAACAAGCCTAATTTATCAATGGCATTTAGGAATCTGTATTTGCACGAATATGTTTCATAGTAGATATAGCCTAGGGCATCCCATTCGCCATAAATACTGTACTTCATCTTAAAAGCTTTCTTACTGTCTTTGTTGCCGTCATAATAGTCTTCAAACTCGCAATATTTATGAGTGCTTACGTACATAAAGTTCGATCGGGATTTTGATAAATAAATATAAATCTTGCCAAACTGGCATACAGCTATTAAATCTTTTGGATTGCCATACTTTCGCATAATGTGTGCACCATCATTATAAGAGAACTCGTTACTGTTTGCCATCTTTGCAAACTCAGACTCGTTTCCGATGGCTTTAAATAATGCTGTTTTCTTTCTCATTTCTGAAATAGGTGACTTCATGATGTTAAGAAGTAATATACCTCTATCTTCTAAGAACCGTACTTCTTGCCCTTTTCTTTGCATTTCATCGTAAACGTCAACTAGATTGAATGTGTCAAGAACTGCATTATAAATGTTGTTTGAGTTTGCCATCATCCACATTCGAAGAGGCGGCTGCCCTAATACTTCTCTGTTACCAGAAACAGTGACATACATATTTGTAACAGCATCACCCTCATTTTTAATACGGTTGACATGGTTCTCTGGGATAAATTCGTCATAGATAATATCTGTAATTGTACCACCGCCAAAACCTCGGTATTTGCTTACAGCCTTTAATGAAACTGCTATTCCAATATCTTCATAAATTGGTTTTTCTTCCTCAGTCCATCCAACTATGCGGACTATTCTTGAAGCGTTCCGTTCTTTCACAATATGAATATCTTCACCCATATCTTTATTTAACTGCGCGAATGGATTGTATTTTTCAATAGAACACAAGTCTATTTCGTCCTGCGTTCTTCTAACTAGCATAGGCGTCCACTTTTCCTCAATGCACCGCTTAAATACACCATAGGTTTTACCAACCTGTCTTGCACCTACCATAATAATAAATGTAGGCTTAAAGCCTAGTATATAATTAAAATTTAACCATCCGTTTTTATCGTATAAACTCATAATACCACCTTTCTAAAATAGAAGAACCACCTAATAAAATAGGTGGCTCTTCCGTCATATATTAAAAGGAGAAAACAATGGCTCTATGCCAATCGTGCATAGACAAACTGTCTGCCTGCTTTTGAAACATTTGAATCTTTAACGATTGTAAATGCTTCGTCGCTGTCAGTGAACATATCCACAATTTCTAAATAATCATAGATAAAAGTTGTACTGTTAGTTCCGTAATACTCATTGTCTGAGCCTTTAACAGACAGAATTTCAACTTCTTTGCCATCCTGTTTTTCATCAATATAATAGATGAAATCCTGTGTAAGTTCAAAACCATCCGGCAAATCCTTTACTACATGCGCATTTTTCATTGCTTTAAATTGTTCAATCTTTGATTCAATATTTGTTCTTACTACTTTCATGTTTTGTCCACCTTTCAAATTGTCTTGGATATTTACTACACTATTATAATAGCATATATCTATCACTATGTCAACTCTTTTAAATAGTTTCATAATCTTCTACATACTTTCCTTGAACATATTCAACTACTTTCTCAAATCTATCTGTGATATCTAATTGATAAGTTGTCTTTAGCATTGCAACGTTGCTATAAATATTAAAACTGCCTTGCGGTGTCGTCACTCTTTTGACACTTTCACAATCATTATAAACAAGTCGCTTCTTACCTGTTTCTTCACCAAATAAAAATCCTGTACGGAAATTATCGGGAGTAGCCATTATTTTTGAACCTGTCTTTTTTGGTACTCCTGCTATTGTTATTTCAAAAGTATCACCGATCTGCTGACAATATTTCTTTGCACCTAAAGTCACGAATACGTCAGCATTATCTTCCATGTCAATTATACCTAGATGCTTTTCAGCACCTTTCTTTGTAACAGCATAATTTTTGACATAATCTTTATCAACTGGACAATAGCTTTCCAGAAGTCTTATGTTATACTCTTTAATCACTTTTGCATATTTTTCTGGGTGTAAGAAAAAGCATGAGTCCGTATCACAGTAGACAACATCGTGAGGGTCAAACAAATCTATCATAGATTGTAAAGCAACACGGCCTAGCATAGCTGTATAACTGCCCCACTGATAAGCAAGAAATGTAGTTCTTTTTGAATAATACTCTTCCAACTGTTCTTGTATTGATGTCTCTGTTGTCTGTTCTTCTAGCAGTCCGGTTTTGGGATTGAAAACAATCATATCACGCACTGGGTCTGTATAGGCCATACCAAATATACCATTCACACAATTCTTTGATTTCATGTATTCGTACTCTGCACCGGCAACACCTTTCAATTCTGTTTTCTTCTCGTAGTAGTTAAATACAGACTCACGTAATGATTTAGGAAGAAATCCTTTCATTGAAATAAATGTATCATAGCTTTCAATAGCATCAAAATCATATTGAGCGATAAAGCAATTAATAAACTCAGCATCATAAAAAGCTACATCAATGATGCCTTTGAAATTTGTTATACGCCCGTTATCATAACCCAAATCAGTACACGCTCCTGATTGCTTAAAGCATCTCGATAATGAAAGATATGGTATAGGAACATACTTATCTTTAACTAATCTTGGATTTAATATCTTAAATCTACTAATGATAACATAGGTATTACTAATCTCTTTGTAAAGCTTAAAATCAAACACACCATTCTTCATAAAACTAATAGGTTGAAAAGCAAACATAGGGTATGTACTGTTGCATATCATCTGATAGGGGTAACTTGAAGTAAAATCACCGTGACCAAGATTCTTCAATTTAAGACCCACATATTCTCTGTTCGCATGTGTGTTACCACCTGCTTTCAAGTCTAAGAATATCTCATACAGTTTTGTGTCAAGAGCTGTACGCCTAATAACGTCTTTTGTAAACTGCCTGTTATGCTTACTCAGCATTACGTCTCTTACAGCATGGCGGACTATTGATGTTGAAGTCGGCCTATTATCTTTAATCGTAAAGTTATTGGCTTTCATGAAACCCAGTAAGCCATCTGAAAGTGCTAACACGTCAAGTGCTGAATATAGAAGAGTGTTATCATCTAATTCAGTAAACGGGTCACGATAAAGGTCATAGTCCATTATTTCTTTTTCTTTAACATAGAACGTACTGTAGTCTTGTGTGAATTTCTCAAGGTTCATATTTGTCAACCTGTATGAACAGCGAAACTCTATATTTGATTCAGTCCGAAAAGATATGATTTTACGCTTTTCTGTAGCAAAAACAGTATCCGCTACAACATCTATCCAATCTTTTATGAACTGCCACTCATAAGACAAGTTATGCACATAAAAGACTAATCTATATTTATCAGTTTCAAATAAATGCTGAACTAGCTGAAAAAACTCTTTGACCTCAGTTTCTAGCCTAAACATAAACACTGTACCAAGTAAATTGAACTGATAAAGGTAAGTAAAGCCTATAGGTTCATCGGACAGATTCCATCCTGTATGCTCTAATACTGTTGTTGTCTCTGTATCAAATGCATTTGGGTATGAATAAAAGTATTCGTCTGGATATTTTCTATGTTTCTGTACCTCTATATCTTTTTTATAATCAATATTGGCTCTAATACCTGCAAGAATAGAGGACTTTTTACAGTCCTCTAAATCATATATTTTTATTGTTTTCCCTTTATATATGACCTCTTGCATAACTTATACCTCAATCTTCTTTAAATGCGTCTCTGATAATCTGTGAAAACGTTCTGCTATCACCTTTTGCCAATGCTCCTGAACTTTTCAAAGCAAGCTTTTGATTTGCTAAAAACTCAGCCATTGTTTCATCACTACTCTTGAACTCTCGCCACATATCTTTTACTGTCTTTTTTCGTTCTTCTTGTTCAACTGTAGTAAGTTTATAAACTGAAAAGAATTCTGCTAATTCTAGGTAGTTATATTCAGATGCGTTCATCTTTAACGTATCATAAATATAATCAAAAAATCCTGCTAGCTTTACTTTATCTTCTTCATCCAATACTGCTAGCCCTGTGTTTTTAGCTAGATTCTCTATTGCACTTTGTTTCGCTGATTTATATGCACTTATCGATGCATATTTAGAGTGTCCAAATCCCTGTAGTTGTGCATATCTTGCACGAGCTTCATTAACACTCTTTGCTTTACTTCTTGAAAAAACAGGTTTGCCAACTTCTGCTTTGTTATATTCGTAAATCTTCAATGATGCATACGGGTCGAACTTGTAAAACTCTTTGACACGCTGATTATAACGCTTTGCTAGTCTGTCTATGATTTCGTTCGCTTCTCGCAAAGATAGTTTTGAAAACTCTTCTGGTGTTAAGTCTAGATTCATTTTCTTTCGGAATCCACCTTTTCGCATTTATATCACCTCTGTAATATTGACTTGAACACACTTCTTGCTACAGGTATTCTTTCAAAGCATTGTTGTTCAAAATTATCTGTAAGAACTAAATATTGTGTATCTGTAATATAGCCAAGTTCCTGCAACATTTTGGCTGCACCACATTTTTCGTTATAGTTCACATACATTTTATAGAAGTAATCAGATAAACGTTCAATGTCTGCTTTGCCTAATATTTTATACCTGCCATACTGAACATTAAATTGCTCTTTTAGCTGTCTAACATAATAATCTCGCTTTGCTTTAAAATCGAACAAATCACGAGCTTCTTTATCTTCCATATGACACCATTCGTTAAACTCTAACATTTCTATCTTAGACCAAATATAACCAAAAAGAAAGCACCTTTTTGCTGGCATCATATATTTATCATTCCAACTTCTATTAACAACCCCAATTTCAGACATAAGTTTCTTATGCAATTTATTGTAATCACGTTTTTTCATTATAATTCTCCTTTTCTATACTGGTCAAAAATGATACCAGCACAACGCCACTGAGTTTCTATAGGAACATTCAAATCTTCGCATGATTCAAAAAAGAAATTTAACGCACACTTAATATCATCGATAGTATCCGAATACTTTACTGCTTTTCTGAACATGTCGCTTACATAACCATAACAACTCATTCAACTACCACCTTTCCGTCCACATAGATAAATACTTTCTTAACTGAATAAGGTTCACCTATCTTATAAAAGTAATACTCATACCTTTGAAGTAAGCCTTTCCAGTAGGATGCTTTTACTATCATTGTTTCACTTCTATAGATTATATTTCTTGAGTAATTACTAGTCATATTTCATTCCTTTCCGTGTAGGGTTCAATTTATTACAAATCTCTTCCCACTCTCGAATAAATCGGTCTATATTTCCGTCTGGGTTGAACTTTCTAAAGGCTGAAAGTTCGTCTTTTGTCCATTCAGATGTCTTTAATGTAACTAACACTGAATAAGGTCTACATTTAAAAGGCTGGCATATTACTGTGTTCATTCTGTCACCTCCTCATTATCAAAACCATAATAGTCAAATGTGACTAGCATATTTCTTGCTAAGAACAACTGTTTGTCTTTCCTAACTGTAATGATAATCATTATCAAATCCGTTGGTGCAACATCAGCTTCTATTCTCTCATCGACTGTAAGACAATCATATGCAAACGCATATTCGATAGAAAGTATGTTTGCTATTGGATAACTGTATTGTTCATCTCTGTTCTTTACGTTAGTGAGATAAAGAATGTCACGGGATGCAATACAGCGAGAACCTAAGTTTGGGTTCATTGATTTGATACGTTGTTTGTTTCCCATTCAATCATACTCCTCTCAAACTTCATTGCTATTTCCATTAAATATGGCTTATTCATACAGCCTTTCCTTCTAACTATATAGTTGCTTTTACTATTACGAATATCTGTTCTGTTATCACCATATTCAATAGTTACACCCTTATAACGAAAATAGTTATCTTCCACTCTCAGTACAGTTGTAAGAGTATGAAAATTCTCTTTCGTTAATAAGCATTTATTGCACGCTACATCTAAGTAACGTACTACGTTAGTAAACTTCGGTGCACTTTTCTCTTTCACATTATCACTCCTTTCATGCTCTTATTGTAACACAATCTTATGGAATAGTACAATGAATCTTTGGAATAGATGACGAACATGTGTTTGTTATAGTTAGCGTGCCAATTAGTTATGACTAACCATGAACAGTTTGCATGCTAGTTAGTTATGACTAACCATGAATAGTTTGCATGCTAGTTAGTTATGACTAACCATGAACAGTTTGCATGCTAGTTAGTTATGACTAACCATG
>ERZ1023965.150-NODE-150-length-18075-cov-12.469256_pt1 | contig 18075 bp, 16 predicted proteins | sample MGYA00380428_ERZ1023965 | MGnify/ENA primary metagenome ERZ1023965 (study PRJEB33179, sample SAMN07449054) | human gut metagenome | biome: Human-gut; feature: Human associated habitat; material: Faeces | host: Homo sapiens | place: India:Kasaragod | collected...
AATTAACGTTAAAAAATACGCTCAAAGCTTGCTCAATTAGAGTAAAACAGGGCGTTTGGGGAAGACGGAAGCTTCTTGCTTCAGCTTTACTTGCTTCCGTATTTCTTGCTCCCGCTTTTCTTCTTCACCACTTTCTTCTTCTTCTTGATTCCGAAGAGGTCGCGCCAGCCGTTGAAATCCTTTTTCATGATCAGACCGAGACCTTGCGTGTTGAGGCTGTTTCTGGTGAAATAGCGGTCGTTGGTCTGATTATACATGCGCACGGCGAGATTGCCGTTCGGGAAGATGAGATAACGGAGATCGAAGTCGCCGATGAAACTTTGCGTGGCATTCGCGTTGTCGCGATAGCCAAACTGACCATTGAACAGCAGGCGATTGTTGAGCAGCCTTCCGCTCAGGATTCCTTCGTACTCTGCATTGTTGAAGCCTTCATCGCCCGTAGAGATGTTGGCACCGAAATTCCAGTTGTTGCTCTTTACCACATTCGATAATACGGTGTTGAGCTGCTGCGAAATCGTACCGCTCAGGAAACTCTGCATCGCCAGCGATGTCTGACTCTGCTGGTCGGCATCCTCGCTGCTCTGGTTGTTCTTGGTCTGCGCATAGAATCGTCCGATGGCGAGCAGATAGAGTACCTGCTGGTTCATCTCTTCCTGCGAATTGATGATTGAGTAGATCATCTGCTTGGCATCCGCATTCACCGTTGGCAGGTCCATTGTGAAATCTACGCTTGGCGATTGAGGGGTGCCCGTGATGTTCATCAGGCAATCTACACGGATGTTGTTGCTGCTGAACGAACGGCCGATGCTCAGGTCACTCAGCGGAACACCGTTCACCGTATATTTCGCCTGCAGATTCAGTGGCGCATTGTATGGATTACCACCGAAGGCGATGGTTCCGCCCGGCATGAACTCGAAGTCTTTCTTGATTACATTCTGTATCGTGAGCTTATACACTCCGTGGTCCACCACATAGTTGCCGAACATGTCGAAGGAGCCCTTGTTAAACCAGTTGGCTCTTAGTACGCCATTGCCGTTCAGCGTGATGTAGTCGCCGCTCTGAGGGTCCATCATCAGCTTCAGCGTCAGGTTCGGGGTGGCATTCACCAGGAAGTTGATGCGCATGTCTGACGAGAAGTCGATGTCGTCGTCTGCATCTTTCTGCTGCTGCTTCAGACTGTCGGTCAGCTCCGGAGCGATGTCGTGCCAGTGGATGAAACTCTTGTCGCTGATGGCATCGGGGCTCGCCACGTTATATACGAAGATGCTGCCAGGTCCCGGTTCAGCATCGATGTCGATGATGGTTTCGCCGCTCTTGCCGTGGATGCCCACCTCGCCGGTGGCATAGACGGTACCGTAGAAGGTGTTGTCGCCAAACTCATGGGTGTCGTAGCCCAGGAAGTTGTGCGCCTTCAGGGTGAGGTCGTAGCTCAGTCGGGTGAGGTGCTGGTGATGGATACCGCCGCTTACGAGTGCCATGTTGTGGTTGCGGTCGAAGATGGTATCATTGTTCAGCAGGATGTCATCCGGAATGGCGTGGGCATGCAGGTTCTTGAAACTGTACTCGGTGCCCAGCTGCTTCATGTGCATCTTGCCGGTGGCGTAGAGGTCGCCCACCAGGTTGATGTCGCTCAGGTCGCCCACCAGATTCACCTTTCCTTTCGCCCTTGCCTGGATGTCGTCCATGAAACTGCCGCAGAAGCTCTCCATGAATTTCATGTTCGTGCCCTGCGCCTCGATGCCCAGGTCTATGTAGTTTCGCTTCGGCGATACATATCCGTTTATCAGCGTCTGATGCTCCTCGCCCTCGTCAGCCACGGCGTTGATGTCTATCTGACTCAGTTCCTTGTTGAAGCTTACGTTGGCATGGAGTATTCCCATCGGACCGTGTTCGAACTCGAAGTCCTTGATGTCGAGCTTGGCGTAGGCGTCAGGGTCATTGAAGATGCTCTTCACGATCGCCTTGCCTGAAGCCTTGCCTGAGAAATCCACCGAGTGGAAGTTTACGAGGTTCAGGATATACTCCACATCCACATCCTTCAGCTGCGCCACGATGGAGTCTTCCTTGTTCGGAGTGGCGAGTCCGTTCACCGCCACATGCTGGTCGCCGTGGCTTACCTCGAAGTTTTCTATCTCCAGGTGGTTCTTGCTGTAGGTGATGTCAGCCGGGTGCACCTTCCAAGGCTTTTCTCCGATATGGATGAGCGATGGCTTGATATCTACGTGGGCGGTAGATACGTTGTCCGTATTCTTGTAGAACTGCGCCTCGGCATTCAGCGCTCCGTGGATAGGCAGGCTCTTGGAGTGGTTGTTGTAACCCAGCGATGCCATCAGGGTGTTGTCGGCTGCCGCTGCCTTCACGTGCAGGGTAGGGCTGATGCTGCCCGCCGCTCCCGTCTTGATGCGCGCATCCACCTTCAGCGTATCGCCCTCGGTGTTCATCTGAAGGGCTCCACCGCTGTAGTCGCTGCCGTTGTAGCTGAAGGCAGGCAACTGTGCCGTGAGGTTTACCGAGCGGTCTAGGTCGGAGATGTTTCCGTCTATCACCACCGGCTGCTGGATGTCGAGCGGCACGCCCAGCATTCTCTGCAGTATTTCGGTAGAGGCTATTTCTGCCTCTATGCTGAAGTTGTTCCTTGTCTTGTTGCTGGTCTTGCCGATGCCAGGTAGGGTAGGCAGCTTGCTTGCCAGCATGTTGGTCATGGTCTGAACCAGGGTGCCGTAGTCGTACTGTCCCTTTACGTGGATGTTGGCGAATGGCGCTTCCAGGTCTAGATAGCTGTCTGCTCCTTCGTTCTTGGCGCTCACCCTGATGTCGTTCAGGGTGTAGGTGTTGTCTGCCATCTTCACGCCCAGTACGGTAGGTTGCAGATGCGCCAGGTTGAGCTGGGCTTCATACTGCTTCTTCGGGATGGAGTACTTGCCCGCCACCTGCAGGTTGATATTCGGGTCGGCGATGGATGCGAGTCCGTCGATGAGTCCCTTGTTGTAGCTGCCGTCCAGCCTGATGTTGCGGAATCGGTAGTTGTTGAAGTCGAACAGCGGAATCTCGCCCTTTGCCACGAGATGTTCCTTGGTGCCCTTTGCGGTGATGTGTGCGGCGATGATGCCCAGTTTGGCGTTGTCGAGTATCTTGCCCAGGTTGATGCCCTTGGTATCCACCTTGGCATAGAGTTGCTTGCCGTTCTGGTGGGCATCGATCTCCACGTTTCCTGCGTCGGTGCGCAGTACGCCCTTGGTTCCTATCTGGCTCTTGCCTTTTCCGCTGATTACACCTTTATAATATATGTTGCCCAGTCGGAGCACCTCTTTCGGAATCTTCACTTTGCTGCCCAGGTTGGCGGCTATCTGTTCCATGCCCTCGTCAGAAACCTTCAGGGTCTCTATGTTGGCGAGCCAGTGCAGCTTCCGGTTCCAGTCGCTTGCCTTGGCGTTCGCCTTGAGCAGGATGCTTCCGCTCTGGGTCTTGAAGTGGAGCTGGTGGATGCGTGCCGATGTACTGGTGCCCGAGAAGTGGGTGTCGATGTAGAGGGCATCGTTCCATTTTCTGAGGATAGGAGCGAAGCAAGCCACATCCGACAGGGTGATGAGCGATGGCTTGATGCCGCCCTCAAACTGCAGCGTTTCGCTGATGATCTTTCCCTTCTCGTTTGTGCGGTAGGTGGCGATGAGGTCTTCCAGCAGCAGGTGGCTCTTCGGCAGTTCCAGCTCGAAGTCGCTCAGGCGCGCCTGATGCTTGTCTGCATTCACCTTGAATCGCAGATTCTTTACTTGAAGTCCTGATTTATCGGTGAAGGCTATCTTCTTGATGGATAGGTGAATATCATTGTCTGTAAGATGGTGCAAGGCGATGTGTGCCGAGAGATTGCTGATGCCGATGTGCTGAGGCGAGAATACCCCCGCAGCCGATGCGATGTCGCGCTGGTTGTAGGCGATGGATCCGTGGCGGATGATGACGCTTCCGATGCGCAGGTCGAGTGGCTTGTGCTGGGTGGTATCCTTCGAGGCGAGCGAATCGAGCATGAACTGGATGTTCATGTCGCTCTTGGCATTCTGCCTGTAGATGTTGGCTCTCAGACCGAAGAGCTGTGCCGATGAAACCGAGATTTTTCCGTCTTTCAGCGGCAGCAGGTCCACTTTTGCCGAGAGCCGTGAAGCATAGATCATGCTGTCGCCTTTCTGGTCGAGCATTCTCACATCGTCGATGATGATTCGGTTGAAGAAACCCAGGTTGATTTTTCCCACGCTCACTTCTGTTCCGAATTTCTGGGCGAGGGCGGTGGCTACGGTAGAGCCGAGGAAGGTCTGTACTGGTGGCAGGTGCAACAGTACGATGAGTATCACATAAAGGGCGAAGATAGTCCAGATGATACAGCTGATGATATGTTTAAATCGTTTCAGAGTCTTATGAATATTTAATGTTAATTTGCAATGGGCATTTGCCGTTAATTTGCAATCTGTGTTTGTCAAAACACGCTTGCAATCTGAATCTGTGTTGAAATTTAGGCACAAATTTACTGCTTTTTTGTTACATTATCAAATAATTTAGTGATTTTTCTTCCTCGTCTTACTTTTTTTTGCTATTTTTGCAGCATAATTTGAATGTTTTCACAAAATAAAACCAGAAAATCAGTTTTAAATATAATATTTTTAATGTAGTTATGGCAAATGTAATTAAGTTACGTAAAGGCTTGGACATTAACCTTACGGGTAAGGCTTCCAAGGATGTAGCCATCCCTGTGGTACAGGCTAGCGAGTATGCACTCGTACCTGCAGCCTTCGTGGGTGTTACTCCTAAGGTAGTTGTACGCGAGGGCGACCATGTCAATGCCGGAGATGCCTTGTTTGTGAACAAGGCTTGCCCAGAGGTGAAGTTTGCCTCACCAGTGAGCGGTCAGGTTACCGCCATTGAGCGAGGGGAGCGTCGCAAGGTGCTTTGCATCAAGGTGAAGGCAGACGCAGAGCAGACCTCTACGGATTTTGGTAAGAAAAACGTTGAGTCGTTGGACGGTGCAGCCGTGAAGCAGGCGTTGCTCGAGGCTGGATTGTTCGGTTACATCAACCAGTTGCCTTACGCTGTATCCACCACACCGGATACCACTCCTAAGGCAATCTTCGTTTCTGCCCTCCGCGACATGCCGCTCGCTGCCGATTTCGAGGTAGAACTCGCTGGCAATGAGGAAGCTTTCCAGGCAGGTTTGACAGCCTTGAGCAAGATTGCGAAAACTTATCTTGGCGTTGGAGTTGAGCAGCACAGCAATGCGCTCGGCGAGGCTAAGAACGTGGAACTCAATGTGTTTGATGGTCCTTGCCCTGCTGGTAATGTAGGTGTACAGGTGAACAACATCGACCCTGTAAACAAGGGCGAAGTGGTTTGGACGGTAGATCCTGCATCGGTAATCTTCTTCGGTCGCCTCTTCCTTACAGGTAAGGTTGATCTCCACAAGAAGGTGGCTGTAGCTGGTAGCGAGATGAAGCAGACCGGTTACGCTAACGTGTTGGTAGGTACTCCATTGGCAGCTTTCGTTGAAGCACAGCTGAAGACTACCGCACACGTGCGCCTGATCAATGGTAACCCATTGACCGGTACCAAGACCACCTTGGTAGATTACGTAGGTGGACACACATCAGAGATCACAGCCATCCCAGAGGGTGACGACTGCGACGAGATGCTGGGCTGGATTCTTCCACGCACCAACCAGTTCTCTACCTCGCGTTCCTATCTCTCCTGGCTCTTCGGCAAGAAGAAGGAGTACAATCTCGATGCCCGCATCAAGGGTGGCGAGCGCCACATGATTATGAGCGGCGAGTACGACCAGGTTCTCCCTATGGACATCTTCGGTGAGTATCTCATCAAGGCAATCATCGCAGGCGATATCGACAAGCAGGAGCAGCTCGGTATCTATGAGGTTAGTCCTGAGGACTTTGCGGTAGCTGAGTTCGTGGATAGCTCTAAGCTCGAACTGCAGAAGATTGTACGTGAGGGCTTGAACACCCTGCGCAAGGAGAATGCTTAGTTTTTAGTACTGTTAATTATTAAAATAATGAGTGCATTAAGAAATTATCTCAATAAGATAAAGCCTAACTTCCAAGAGGGAGGTAAGCTGCATGCCTTCGAGAGCGTGTTTGACGGTTTTGAGAGCTTCCTGTACGTGCCAAATACGACAGCGAAGAGCGGAGCCAGCATCCACGATTCAATCGACTCGAAGCGCATCATGAGCTTTGTGGTAATCGCCCTGATTCCTGCTTTGCTCTTCGGTATGTATAATGTGGGATACCAGAATTTCAAGGCTGCAGGTACACTGGATGCTGCCAGCTTCATCGAGGTCTTCGGCTTCGGATTCCTGGCTGTCCTTCCTAAGTTGCTGGTTAGCTACATCGTGGGTCTCGGCATCGAGTTTGCCTGGGCTCAGTGGAAGCACGAGGAAATCCAGGAGGGTTACCTCGTCAGCGGTATCATCATCCCATTGATCATTCCTATCTCTACACCATTGTGGATGCTCGCCCTGGCGTGCGCCTTCGCAGTCATCTTCTGCAAGGAAATCTTCGGTGGCACAGGTATGAACATCTTCAATGTGGCTGTAGGTGCCCGTATGTTCCTCTTCTTCTCATATCCATTGGCTATGAGTGGTGATAAGGTCTGGGTGGCTAAGGATGCTATCTTCGGTCTGGGTAACACCCTGCCTGATGGCTTCACAGCTGCTACTCCTCTCGGTCAGCTGGCTCAGGGCAGCATGCCTTCAGCTAGTCTCTGCGATTCTATCATCGGTTTCATTCCTGGCTGTATCGGTGAGACTTCAGTCATCGCCATCGCCATCGGCGCCATCATCCTTCTCTGGACAGGCATCGCATCTTGGAAGACCATGGGTTCTGTATTCGCAGGCGGCATCGTGATGGCGCTTATCTTCCAGGCTCTCGGCATGACACCTATCGCTTGGTATGAGCACATCGTGCTGGGTGGTTTCTGCTTCGGTGCCGTATTCATGGCTACCGACCCTGTAACCTCAGCCCGTACCGAGAAGGGTAAGTACTTCTACGGATTCTTCATCGGTGCCATCGCCGTTATCGTACGTGTGATGAACCCAGGTTATCCAGAGGGTATGATGCTCGCTATCTTCTTCGGCAACATGTTTGCTCCACTCATCGACTACTGTGTAGTTCAGAGCAACATCTCACGCCGTGCTAAACGTGCTATTAAATAATGTAGGAGGAATGTAGATATGAAGACAAATTCAAATAGCTATACTATTATCTATTCGGTTATCATCGTGGTAATCGTGGCATTCCTGCTCGCGTTCGTGTCTTCTTCGCTGAAGGCAACACAGGATGCCAACGTGGCTCTTGATACTCAGAAGCAGATTCTGAACTCCCTGAACCTGCGCGACCTTGACAACGCTACTGCGGCTGCCAAATATAAAGAGGTGGTGAAGGACGAGAAGGAGAAGGACGGCATGAAGTATTACGAGTGCGAGATTGATGGTCAGAAGAAGACCGTATATTCCGTAAAGGGTATGGGTCTCTGGGGCGGCATTTCAGGCTTCATCGCCGTGGATGCTGACAACAACACCATCTATGGCGTATATTTCAACCACGAAGGCGAGACAGCCGGACTCGGTGCTGAAATCAAGGACAACCTGAAGTGGCAGCAGAAGTTCCAGGGCAAGAAGATTCACAAGGATGGAGTAGAGGGCATCGCTCTGGGCGTTGAGAAAGACGCTCCTGCCAGCGACCCTAACAATGTGGATGCCGTTACCGGTGCTACATTGACATCCAACGGTGTGGATGCAATGCTCAAGGAAGGTCTTGCTAAATTCATTAAATAATTAAGCGAAATTATGGCATTATTTAGTAAACAAAATAAGGAGGCATTCATCAAGCCACTGAACGGCGACAACCCTGTCCTCGTCCAGGTGCTTGGTATCTGTAGTGCCCTGGCTGTTACTTCCCAGCTGAAGCCAGCCATTGTGATGGGACTTGCCGTTACTATCATCACGGCATTCTCTAACGTGATTATTTCCATCATCCGCAACACCATCCCTCAGCGCATCCGTATCATCGTTCAGCTGGTGGTAGTTGCTGCCCTGGTTACCATCGTGAGCCAGGTGCTGAAGGCTTTCGCCTACGACGTGAGCGTGCAGCTCTCTGTGTATGTGGGTTTGATCATCACCAACTGTATCCTGATGGGTCGTTTGGAGGCATTCGCCATGATGAACAAGCCTTGGCCTTCATTCCTCGATGGTGTAGGTAATGGTTTGGGTTACGCCCTCATCCTCGTGATTGTGGGTGCTGTTCGTGAGTTCCTGGGCCGCGGCTCTTTGCTCGGTTTCCAGCTGATTCCTGAGGGAGCTTACGGCTTTGGATATGTTAACAACGGTATGATGACCATGCCAGCCATGGCATTGATTCTCGTTGGATGTGTAATCTGGGTACATCGTGCCTATATTTATAAGGAGGAGAAGTAAGATGGAGCACGCAATAAGTTTGTTTTTCCGTTCGATTTTCGTCGATAACATGATCTTCGCCTACTTCCTGGGTATGTGTTCATACTTGGCAGTATCCAAGAACGTGAAGACCTCTTTGGGCCTGGGCTTGGCAGTAACCTTCGTGTTGCTCATCACCGTGCCTGTAGATTACCTGTTGCAGACCAAGGTGCTCAGCGCCGATGGCATTCTGGGTGTTGACCTCACATACCTGAGCTTCATCCTCTTCATCGCCGTCATCGCCGGTATCGTGCAGCTGGTAGAGATGATTGTAGAGAAGTTCTCACCATCGCTTTATGCAGCCTTGGGTATCTTCCTGCCATTGATTGCCGTAAACTGTGCCATCATGGGTGCATCGCTCTTCATGCAGCAGCGCATCCTGATGGATCCTGCCAATACTCAGGCTATCACCTCTGTATGGGATAGCATCGTTTATGCCGTAGGTTCCGGACTGGGTTGGACTCTCGCCATCGTGCTGATGGGAGCCATCCGCGAGAAGATGCAGTATTGCGACGTGCCAAAGCCATTGCAGGGACTCGGCATCACATTTATCACAGTAGGCCTCATGGCAATGGCTATGCTTTGCTTCTCAGGCTTGAAAATCTAAAATAGGAGGACTATAGATATGGGTAATACATCATTTATATTGGCTAGTATCGGAGTTTTCCTCGTGGTGATTCTCCTGCTGGTTATCATCCTGCTCGTGGCTAAGAAGTATCTGAGCCCTAGCGGAAATGTAAATATCGAAATCAATGGCGACAAGACCATCAACGTGCCTCAGGGCAGCAGTTTGATGACTACGCTGAATGAGAACGGCATCTTCCTGCCTTCTGCCTGCGGCGGTAAGGCAAGCTGTGGCCAGTGTAAGGTTCAGGTGCTCGAAGGCGGCGGCGAGATTCTCGATTCCGAGAAGCCTCACTTCACCCGCAAGCAGATTAAGGACCACTGGCGTCTGGGATGCCAGTGCAAGGTGAAGGGCGACCTGAAGATCAAGGTGCCTGAGAGTGTGATGGGCGTGAAAGAGTGGGAGTGCGAGGTTATCTCCAACAAGAACGTTTCCAGCTTCATCAAGGAGTTCAAGGTGGCATTGCCTCCAGGCGAGCACATGGACTTCGTTCCAGGTTCTTACGCTCAGATCAAGATTCCTGCATACGACTGCATCGATTACGACAAGGACTTCGACAAGGATCTCATTGGCGAGGAGTACATCGGAGCATGGAAGAAGTTCAACATCTTCTCTCTCAAGGCTCACAACCCAGAACCTACCGTTCGTGCTTACTCTATGGCGAACTATCCTGACGAGGGTGATATCATCACTCTTACGGTCCGTATCGCCACAACTCCATTCTTGCCACGTCCACAGGTAGGATTCCAGAACGTACCAACAGGTATCGCTTCTTCTTACATCTTCTCATTGAAGCCAGGCGACAAGGTAATGATGAGTGGTCCTTACGGTGACTTCCATCCTAACTTCACATCAGGCAAGGAGATGATCTGGATTGGTGGTGGTGCCGGTATGGCTCCATTGCGTGCGCAGATTATGCACATGACCAAGACTTTGCACACTACAGATCGTGAGCTTCACTTCTTCTATGGCGCGCGTGCATTGGGTGAGGCCTTCTTCCTTGAGGACTTCTGGGAGCTTGAGAAGGAATTCCCTAACTTCCACTTCCATCTTTCATTGGACCGCAAGGACCCAGTGGCAGATGCTCAGGGCGTGAAGTACTACGAGGGATTTGCTGTTAACTGCATCCGTGATACCTACTTGAAGGATCATGAGGCACCAGAGGATTGCGAGTACTATCTCTGCGGACCTCCAATGCTGATCAAGACCGTTACAGATTATCTCGATTCTCTGGGAGTTGATCCTGAGAGCATCATGTACGATAACTTCGGATAAAAGAAATCTTTCCCTTCCGGAAGACTTTCTGGAAAGAGAATTTCCGGAAAGAGATTATAAAAATAAAAGCGATACTTGCATGAATTTGCAGGCATCGCTTTTTGTTTAGTATATATCATTTTACAGAACTTTCGCATGTGGTTCAAGTACGGGCTGGGTGGTGACCTTCATTTTATGAACCCCGCCAACTTTTCAAAATGTAAATGAATCAAAAGTTCCAATATTTGGTATTGAAATTTGCTAACGTATCAAATAGTTCACGAATGTCTAAACCCATATATGGGGATTGACGCTCTTCAATACCCTCAAAAATTTTTCGCCCCGCATATTCGCCAGATGGGACGCTGCTTACACTTTTGATTCTTACAACTTCAATAACTTTTCCTTTATAACACCCAAGAATATGGGTTGCAGCAGAGGCTTTTTCGTTTGCAATGCGCCAATATTTTACAGTGCAGTTGTACACACTGTCACGATACAGAGGATTACTTCTGTCATTATTCCGTAAAGCCTCATACGAGTTCTTAATGTTGACAAATATAATTTTGTCAGATTCCCTAATAGTCACCATATATGTTATAAATATATTATTATTGTTAGTTTTTGAACATATCTAATGGCTTTTGTGGTATGACATGTTCATAGAACTCTATGATTTTGTACGACTTATTTTCATACGTTCTGTAGTCCTTGTTATAGCGTTGGATTCTACGGAGTTTCACCTTGATGGCGTCACCTTTTCCAAATCGTTCACCCTCGTTTATTTTCTGCATCAGAGCATCGTCCTTTACAATCATGGAAATCTTAAAGCCATTATACATGAATTGCCATCGTGCTCCCGGTTCAAAGTTCAAGCCTACAATGACGAGGGTGGTATCTTCGTCTATGATTTTTCGTTGGGGATGTTTTGTCCTTGTAATTCTAATTGCATGGTTATATGTCTCATTTTATGGGTTGTACAAATGTTGTGGGAAAGAACCTAAGTTGATTAAGTAGATTTCCTTTTTACTTCACAAAAGTACTTTGTTTTTATGAGATAACAAAAATTCTCTTCATTTTTTGCACAACTTTAACATCACTATGTGGTAGCGGTGCAAAGGATTCAAATCCGCTGTTCTTAAAAAGGTTGGGATATTTTTTTACGCCAGATTGCAAATACGTTGGAGTGCCAGGGTAGTGTTTTCGGTCGGAATAGCCAAAATGTATTTCCCTTAGCTTAAAATAATTGAAATTGCGTTTGGCTAATTCGGAATTTCTTCGTAGTTTAGCAGCGCAAAACGTAAAGCATGTAGGAATATGGCAAAAATAGTAAATAAATATCCTGTAGGAATTCAGACCTTTGAAAAAATCCGCGAGAAAGGTTATCTCTATGTAGATAAGACCCAATACATCGTGGATTTCAGAGAAAAAGGTATGAAGTATGTCTTCCTAAATCGTCCAGGGCGATTCGGAAAGTCGCTCTTTGCTTCAACCCTCCATGCCTATTTCGAGGGAAGAAAGGAACTTTTCGAGGGATTGGCCATTGCTGATTACGAGAAGGATTGGGTGAAGCACCCAGTGCTCCATTTCGACTTGAGCGGTGCCAAGCACATGGGCGTGGAGCAGCTGGAAAGATATCTGGCTGATATGCTTGAAGAGCAGGAAATGCATTGGGGATACAAGACGCATCTGGTGGATGCCAACCTCCGTTTGAAAGACCTGGTGGAAAATGCATACAAGCAGACAGGCGAAAATGTGGTGGTTATCATTGATGAATATGACGCTCCTCTGCTAGATGTAGTGCATGAAAAGGAGAATCTGCAGCCGCTTCGTCGCATCATACAGAACTTCTACAGTCCTCTGAAGATGCTCGACCCATACTTGGAGTTCACCTTCATCACGGGCATCACCAAGTTCGCACAGCTCAGTATCTTCAGCGAACTCAACAATCTCGATAACATCAGTATGTATAATCAGTATTCAGCTATCTGCGGCATCAGCAAGAAGGAACTTACCACGCAGATGAAACCGGATGTGGCAGCATTGGGAGAAGCTCTTGGCATGACGTATGAGGAGTGCCTGGCTGAGCTGACAAGATTCTACGATGGTTATCATTTCAGCGAGAAATCAGAGGATGTCTTCAATCCGTTCAGCCTATTGAAAGCGCTGAATGCACGCAAGATAGCTCCTTATTGGTTTGGTTCGGGCACGCCAACATATCTTATCAAGACGCTGCAGAAGTATCACGTCAACGTGATGAATATTGAGAAAATATCATGTGATGTGGATGATTTCGATGTTTTTCCGGAACTGATGACTTCTGCACTTCCGATGCTCTATCAGGGTGGTTACCTCACTATTAAGAAGTATAACCCGATACTGCATCGCTATACTTTGGATTATCCTAATGAGGAGGTTAAGATTGGTATGCTCAAGAGTGATTGGAAGATTGAGGAAGAATAAATAAGATTATGAATGTCTTAGCAAACTCGTTTAACTCGTATCTCCAAAACGAAGTGGCTAAGGCTGAGTAAAAAAACAATACCGGGCAAGGAGATGATGCTCCTGCCCGGTATTTTTTTTGAAGATGATAGGATTATAAGTTGACGTCGATATCTGTTGCATTTGCATCTTTCCACGTATCAACTTCAGCTTCGAAATTGATAGGCTGCAAGATTGCCTGGCCCTGAGCATCATAGCCACCACCGAAGATGAGGGTGTAGACATAACGCTTGCCTGGCTGCCAATCTGCGCTAAAAGGAACGAACAATGTGCTGTAAGTAGTCTCACTTCCGAAGATGTAAAAGTCCTTATGCTTGATCTTGCAGCTGATTTCCAAATATGATTGTTTTGGGGTTGCATTGTCTGCTTCCTCCTTAGTCTTTGTAGATGGAGTCCATGCTGTCAATGTCTGAGGAATGAACAATGTAGGTTTAGTGAAAACATCTGTTCCTGCACTTGTGATGTTTGTTGTCTCATCCATTCCGATTGTTATTGCGCCAATAGGTGCAACTGCAGTATTTCCCCAGTTAGATTGTGTTGGGTCTTCTTCTGCAGTAGCTGGGAATGTGAAAGTGTTTCCTATTATAGGGTTGTGAAGTTTAATACTTGCAATATCTACTACAAAGTCAGCATTCTGTGTCTTTGCCTTAAACGCAACCTGAGACAAAATATGCTTAAACTGAAATTTCACCTTTCCCGAACTTGTTGTTTGGATCTGCCTCTTAGCAATGGCATACATAACATCGGTATTGCTGTGTTTAGCGCCTGAGCCGTGTTCGTCAGCACATGTATATGTGATTGTTTGAGCTGAATTGTTGATTTCCCATTGACAGTAAGTGCTTATATCATTTTTAGGATCATTTTCAGCTTTAGTGCTGCCAGGGTTGATAGCATAGAAGTTCAAAGGAGTAGTTGTCTCTGGCCAGTAACGAAGATCATTAGTATTTGTATAACCCCATTTTCCGTTTTCAGCTTCTCCGGAGAATGAAATATTGATACCTTCGTTGCCAAAGTCTGTGCTGCCCATGAATGTTTTGCCATCCTCTGTAAAAGCAAACACTTTAAAGTAGGTAGATTTCAAATTGCTAGATGTAATCGGAGTAGCTCTTGTCTCCGCCTTATTACCAACTACATGAAATCCGATAGCGTTGTTAGCTGCAGTTTCTACATTTGCAAGCTCGTTGTCTGATGAGCATGCTGAAAGCAATGCCATAGAGGCCAATGCTGTTCCAAAAATTACCTTTTTCATAATCTTATAGTTTTTTTTATCTTTTACTATTGTTAAATTTATTTTTACTATTTCAAGTTTTATCCTTTGCTATTTATAGCTTTATCCTTTACTATTTCAAGCTTTATCTTTTACGATTAAAAGCTTTATTTTCGGATGTTAAACCCTTAACATATAATGTCCTCATTCACATCCGCCCAATCATCAACTCCTACATCGAAGCCGGCACCACCGCTGGAATTGTTTCCGCCTCCTCCGTCATTCTTATTATCCGGAACGACGAAGTTGAAATTAATGATGAGATGCACATCACCGAGATGACCCCTTACGGGTACCGAGTGAATCTGGGCTGAAACATCCTGCTCCAAGACATACACCTTGCCATTTCTGCTCTTCAGATAAAGCTTGAATACCTGAGGCGATTCGAGGCTCTGGCAGTAGCCGAAGGTGTAGAAAACGCCCTTGATCTGATTATTGGCAGTCTCGCCTCCGAAAAGAAGATTCTCCGAAACTCCATCGGGCAATCTGTCTTCCGCCATCAGCAGTGATCCTGACATCCCCGAAAGACTCGCTCGGATATCCGCCACTCTTTCCAGATTCTGGATGCCATTCACCTCGTAGGTGTATCGGCTCACCATCCTCACCGGATACAGGGTGATCACCTTCTCCGTACCTTCTGGAATATTCTCCAGCGATACCCAGTCGATGTGGTCGCCACAGAGCCAGGAGGGAGTGGTGCAGGCTTTGGCGCTGTCGGGCGCCAGTATGCTGCGGGTTTTGGCAAGATACTCTGCGAAGCTGTTGGGATTCTCCCAATAGATACCGCTCGTATCGTAGTTGTAGCAGATGACGCGATACTCGTTTTCGGGCAACTCAATCTGCCTTCCTTCTCCGTTCGGAAAATCGAAGATCCACGGCTCGCCCGTGCCATCTTTCGGAAAGAAAATCACTCGCATGCCTTCCGGCTTCTGAAAATCCTCATATCGCTCCCAGTTGAATTCCACCCTCAAAGAGCGGAACGAGGAGGTGACGTAGCGGAATTCCTTGTGCTCGCACGACGAGAGTATCAGAAGAAAGAGCATCAGGCTGAGGGCTTGGATGATTCCAGATCCTTTGAAGATTCTATATCCTTTGAAGATTCCTGATTCTCTGAAGATTCTAAATCCTCTGAAGATTCTAATCCTGTTCATATCCGCCTCCTTTCTCTCTGTTCTTCCTGCCTGAGAACTTGCGGTTGGTATTGCCGTTTCCTATCAGCCATACCAGCGAAATCTCTGCCTTGGTGGGACCTATCCAGCGGCGCTCCTTGGTGGATTGCCATAAGTAGTAGTCAGCCTCGGGCTTATACTCGTGATAGATGCCGCCCCAATAGCCGGCGCCGATGGTGAAGTCGATGTTCAGCCTTCGGGCGATGGGCAGCGAATAGCCGTATTCGGCTCCCACGATGTAGTTCATCTTGTCCCAGAGCGTGCCTCCGGGCTTTCCGCCCATGTAGCCGCGGCCTCCGGTTTCGAAGTCGTACGTGAATATCTGACCGTAGATGCCGATGTGGTGTCCGGTGAGCGGTTTCTCCCCGGCAGCTTTTCCCCACCATTTTCTGATGGCGATGTCACCGCCGTAGGCTCGCCAGTACCAGTGCCGGCGGTCGGTCTTCCACCATCCGTACATCCAGTTGGCAGCCACCGACCATCTTTTTCCCAGATACATCTCCACTCCGATGTTCGGAATCAGGAGCGCATCGTAGAGCATGTTTGTCCGGATGTCCATATAGAAGGGTTTCCGGATTCGCTGCGATGCGATGGACTGGGTGTCGGGGGCGCAGATGGTATCTGCCGGTGGGATGAACGCTACAGCTGTGGTATCCGATTTCTGAATCTCCGAATTCAGATTTTCCGGTTTCGGAATCTCCGAGCGGTGCACCTTCTCGTACCAGAGATGCAGCTTGGATGATCGGAGCAGCGGGAAGTATTTCCTGTACATATATAAATAAGGTGTACCCCCTCGCAGCTTCTGTATCTTCTGCAGATGACTCTCCTCCGCCTGGGCACCGCTTTTCTGTTCGCTGGCTATCTGGCGCAGCATGGAAAGGGTTTCCTTCCGGTAGGGGAGTTGTGGATCATTTTCCACCAGCCTGATCAGGCCATTCCAATCTCTTCCTAAGTAATGGGTAGTTCTTAGCGAATCGGGCAATTCACCATAGCGGGAGAGATAATCGAACAATACCTTTGCTCTTTTCTCAGACAGCCAACGGTTGAATTTCACGCTTCCCTCGGGTGAGGCACCGCCCACTACGAGAATCTTTCGCAATTGATAGGCAGAGTCTGCGTAAGTGATACGCATCGTATCTGCTATCCTGTTCAGTGCCGACTGGTTTTCTCGCATGGTAGGAACGAGATCTATCTTTCCCTGTTTGAAATAAATTCTTACAGAATCCTGCACGTCCTGATGGTTTTGAGCCGCAAGGCTTGCCCCATAGAACATGAAAGCCGTGATTAGAATATTATTTCTTTTTAATCCGTACATTATTATCAATAGAGTTTTAAACTCTGTTCTTATATATCTTTTTACTTGTTTACCTATACTTTTGTTTTCGGCTGCAAAATTAGTGAAAAATAATGAATTACGGGGGGGGTGATTGTTAATAAAACTTAATTATCATACAATTTTAATAGTTTCATCTATATATAAATATGTATGGCTGAAAAAATGATATGTGGAGTTTGCAATTGAAATGTTTCTAATAATGCTATTTTGTGCGGGTTATGCTATTTACAACTCGTGATTGTTTATTGTTTCCGAACAAATTAAGCCCCCTTGTATGTGGTGATACAAGAGGGCTTTCTTTAGTGATGAGAGTGTGTGGCTACATACAGCTGGTTACCCCGAGAGAGGTGGCAATAGCGGTGAGGATTGATATTACAATCTGAATGACAGTCTTCCATGTTTCCTTCTTCATAGGCAGTTTTTAGTGGTTAATAATTAGAGGTTAATGATTTGTGATTAAAAATCTACGTTGTCGCCGTTGCCGGTATCACCGCTGTCGGTTCCGCCGCCCTGGCTGGTACCACCGCCGCCATCAGCTCCTGAGGTATAGTCATCGTATGCCACGATCTTGGTGAGCTTCTTCAGCTCGGCATTGCTCCATGACTTCGTATTTCTTACAATCAAGTGAACGCCCAGCACACTGGCTGCGGTTACCTTCTCCCTGGTTGCTTCGCCGCGGGAAGTCATGCCGATGGAGAACAGACCGAGGTCGGAGAAACGAACACTCTTGCCATCCAGGATCAGATGCTTGAGGCAATCGAGGGTATCCATCAGCACACCGTGGATGGTGCCTCGGCTGTATGGAGAGTTGTGCTCTGAGATGTGGGTAACGAAATCCTCAAAACTCATCTCACGATCGCTCACGGCAGTGGCATACCAGAGCTTCTTACCTGCGTTCTCACCCGTCTGAGGGGTACGCGTTACTTTACGATACTTACTAGTTCCTTGTCCCATAATTCTTTGTTTTTTTAGTGGTTAATTTATTTTTTTTGCCGTTTTCTGATTGGCGCCTTTCTTCTTAACGACAGTGCAAAGATACGGCTTTTTTCTGATACTGCCAAATTTCGGGTGGCGATAAGGGGCGATTTTCAGCAACCTTTCAATCTTAACTACGTTAATAAATCTAACTCGCAGTTTTGCGGGGCGAGAAACATAGAGTTATGCCAGAGAAAGCACCGTTTCTTGTTGGTAGAAGTTTCTCGCTTGAGAGCTTTACGCATAAGCAAAAAGCGTGACAGTGACAGTTACAGTTTCATTTTCCTCTTCTCCTCCTATCCCCAAAAAGGGTAAAGAGAAATTTTATATTTATATATATTTATATATATATAAATATAACTATCTAATTACTTACTCTTATACACATCTGACGCTGCCGACGAAGCTAGAACTGTAGATCTCGGTGGTCGCCGTATCATTAAAAAAAAAAAGGGGGGGGGGGGGGGG